>QWCH01000836.1_pt1 | contig 52486 bp, 36 predicted proteins | sample 1972671 | NCBI WGS metagenome assembly QWCH01 (sample SAMN09866713, study PRJNA288562) | Human gut metagenome isolate term3_stool, whole genome shotgun sequencing... | isolation source: gut | host: Homo sapiens | place: USA: California
CGTCAGGTCGCAGAAATCTTGAATTCAGCCGGAGTGCGAAACCACAGCCCGGTCGTCCCCAGAGAGAAAATACCGCTCTCCCTCGCAACGCGAGGGGTGCCCTGCCGCGACGTGGAGAAACGAGCGACTTGCAACGCCCTGCAAGTCGTTCGTTTTAGGAGCGACCAATGCCCCGCACACGGGGCATGGTACAGTAGTACAAACAAAAGCAAAAGAGAGCCGGAATAAACCGGCTCTTCAGTCACCGGCTATACCTGAATATCCTTTGTTATTCTCAATGTCCCCCGATAACCACGCGCACGGAGTTCGTCAATCAGTTCTCGTGCTTTAAAATTTAACAGTGCCGGATTCCGTTCTTCATTCTTGCCTTGCGTGCGCTTGATATTTGCACATAACTTGCACATCTTGGCATAGCCGTCAGGAGATAACGGCGTTCTCCGAAAGTAATCCAATGTGAGCGTTTTGCCACATTCAATACATTTCTTCGCTCTGTTTTCCATAATACTTTGCAGACTTTATCCTCCTGCGCCGGAGTTTTACGCTGCCGAAACACTCGGAACAGCGATGCGGCGATCAGCCGGTCGCGGAGACTGCACCATTTTAAAGCGAATAGATCCTGAAGAATCTATCATCAATTTACGATAGAAAACGCAAATTATCGAGAAGTTTGTTCCGCAAGAATAATGTTTAAGCATAAAAAAACATGCGTATAGGTGGCTATACGCACGTTTTTTCGTTTATTGGTATATCTTAATAAAATATCATTATTCCTGTCCTGGGCACTTGGTTAAGCCTCGTAATCTTTGATTACGGGGCTTTTTTAGTTTTCAGTATAACCGTCCTCCACACCCATGCAAAAGCACTGCCCGGGATCGGACACGGGACAAAACAGCGATTCCGCACCGAACGCTCCCGCCCCCCGCAATACATACCCGACCGGTCGAAGCTATTCCTCGCCCACCCCCTCAATCGCGATCTCGAAAGGCGAAGCGGCGCCCGCATGGTAGATAAACAACTTCCGGAAGAACACTCCATCCCGTTCGGCTTCATAGGTCACTTCGATCCGCGACCGCCGGCCGGGCAGCAGGGGCGCCTTGTCCCAGACAGCCGAAGTGCATTCGCAGCTGGTCATAACCCTGGTGATTACGACAGGGCACGAACTGACGTTGGTGAAGCGGAAGACGACTTTTTTCTTATGCCCCACCCTTATCCGCCCCAGGTCTGCAACCCGGGATTCGAACCGGAAAAGCGTATCGCTGCCGGCAAGGCCGGCGTGTTCCCGATCCGTACCGGTCAGTGCCGGAGTGGGTAGCAGCCCGTCGGTCGCCCCCTCTCCGCCATTTGCCACGAAGCACATGATTCCCGCGGCCACGACCATAACCACGACCACGGCTACGGACATCGGCACCGCGACCGCACTGAATACCAGACTATTTTTTTTATCCATCTTCGGCAGAGCCCCATTTTATTGATAAACGAAACCACAGGACAGCTTCAATATCGGGTCATAGAGAAGCTGCAATTTTTCCAGCAGCGCCCGAAGGAAGTTTTCAGTTTGCTGCGATGTTTCTTTAAATGCGGTAAAGAAACCCTCGCATCGCATATCTTGGGTAAGAGTAAAGAAATAGGGATTGTTGACATCTTCTATCGGAATTCCGAGTCGGTCAACGCTATACAGCCCGCAGGAGACTTCATACGTGTTCCTGAGTATCCTCAAGTCCCTTGCATTGTGATAATCGCACAGTATGATCAGCCCAATTTGAGCACGGTCATCGAGGATCGATTTCAACAGCTTGAAGTGCATCGCAATACAGGGCAGGCAATTCATTCTGCTGAAACGATAGACCAGCGTTCTGCCATGCGCGGACACAACCTCCGACAAAGGCAACTTATTGCCCTCCGCGTCAGTCAGCACCGTCGTGGGGGAAAGGCAAAACCCTTCCGAGGAGAGCTCATAGGGCCTGCAAAAAGCCATATTCTCGAATGCGGTCTGAATTACCGCCATTCTGTTCAACTGCTTCGAATAGGCGATATATGTTTTTGCCATGACACAGGCCATGAACCCGAAAAGGAGCACCAAACCCACTGAAAGCAGGAGGATATGCGGCTTCTGTTTGGGCATGGCTATTCCTCCTGTTTTATGTCGAATACGAACAATACCGGGTTATCGTTCTCGGACAGTTTATCCAGCAATCCGTACAACTCTTTTTCAAACCCGGTTTTCGGCGTCCTGTCCGTTACATATTTATAACTGAGTTCGAGTGTATTTGCATTAATCCAATATAGGACCTCATCGCCGACCACACGTTTTACGCTGAAAAAGAATTTATCCGAAAAATTACTATCGATAGCAAATTCATAGATCGACATTTTATCGTCCTCCTTGTCATATAAGAAATAATAATCCTTTTCACCCGTAAAGATCACTTCCGCAAAAATATACCGTTCCGATTGCTGAATCCGGTTTATCCCCAATACGGCATTTCGCCCCCGGTTATCTTCGAAAACTTTTTCCGGATGTCCCGAAGTGTATTTGGCTTTGGGGTCTTTGAACTCCATACGGTATTGTACGCATACACTGTCTTTGGAAACCTTATAGATGAGATCGTCTCCCGAATAAATCACCAGAGCTTCGTTTCCGGCTATTCCGTATTGGGGGCCGTTTATTCCCAGTACACGGGGATCTTTTTTAAAAGGCAGATATTTGGAATAGCCATCCCCATCCCGAGTTTTCGAAAAAAGCCGGTATTTACCAACCGCAGAATTACTCCAATCGTTCATATAATAAATAATATCCCCAATGGCAAATAATTCTGTACACCAGATTTGTTTAAATAAATCATAATTATCCGAAATCGGTTGTAAGGTCAGACGGTCATAGAACACCTGTTTTCCTGCAAAATGGTCTATTACAATAATATTACGATCTGTAACCGTCATATAGGAAAGATTGGTATACTCACCCGGGCCGCGCCCGTGCTTATGGATTTTTCCGGCATAACTCCCGTCCGGATTGAAAACATAGACCGACTGCGACATGTGATCCAGGATATAAAACTTCCCGTCCACGATTTCCAATTTATCGATATTGGATATTAAGCACTCGTCATTCGTCGCAAGGGGAACGATCCGGAAGGTGGTATCGAGAATTTTATCTAAATCGATCTCCGTCACACTTTCCCTCGAATCGAAAACAATGCTTTTCAGATTACCTGATATTTCCACATTATTGGATGAACAAGCCATTAGGAATGTTCCACTTATACAAGTTATGATAAAATCAAAATATTTCATGATTATAATTTTAATGCTATTTAATCCTTTGCTATTAATAAATAGCAAAGGATTAAATGACTATTTATCACCAATGAACTTCTTGACATGAGAATACAGTACACCCAGCTCCTGTATTTGGACACGACTCTTCTATGCCGGACAGCCTCTCATTTGTCCACCCAAGGTTTCCCTCTGCCTTTCCATTAGAATAATGTATACCGCCATTTAAATCGATATGACGATATAAAGTGCATGTTTTAGGATCACCCAGTTTGTGAGTATAAAAGAATATTGTGCCGTTTCCTTCATTATTACTTGTCCCCTCGTTGCTACTTGTGCCTTCATTTTCATTCTTCGTCAAAGCTTCGATATTGACAGACAGCAGTGCCTGGGTAGTTTTATTGTAAGTGATAAAACCCAGCACCAAGGCAAATGTCAGAAATGCAGCACAGAGTATAAAAATAAATTTTTTCATGTTTTTGTTTTTTAAATTCTCGATTGATACCTGCGATCCGGCAACGCTCCGTCGGCGTTATTTCCGAATCCAGTTTGTCGCCCGTCAGGCCGGGCCAGCCTACTAAACAGTGGGAAGGCAATAGTCTTCGGTCTATATCCGTTATCTTACATAAATAAACAGCACCTCCTTTCTTTTTGAAGGGAGCCCGGGGCGGAGATCGCTGCGCATGAATTTGCACGATTCGGCAGCGCCCCCGCCCTTTTCGTTCCCTGAATCTCAGTTTGCCGGCACGGCACGGCTACCACCATACTTGTTCGTCGTTCTCGTACGTAAAAATACGTTCCTCCTTGCCCTTGGTATGGTTCCTCAAAAGCAGCAGGGCATTCCCAGGGACATTGTCGTAGTGTAAAACATGCGTCCGATCCCCGATGCGCCTGCCGAGGGATACGAACCGGCCATCGCGGCAATAGAACAACTCGTAAAGCTCGTCCGCCTGTATGAAATTATCGTCATTGCGCGGCAGGAACATCACGCTACCCAGGGTCTGAGGCCGGTCGAAAGCCATGCCGCCCCAGCAGCGGGATTCCTGCGGGGCATTGAAATAGGTCAGCGGATCCCCGTCGAACAATTTGTATTTGTCGTCGCCCGAATTCCCGTAGCTGCCTTCGGTTCCGATTATCTCCCCGACGAGCTTTTCCCCCGACGGGGCATAGAACCCGACCTCGGCCATATTCACGAATGCGCCGCGCGGGGAGAGATAACGGATATACCGGAAGGTTATGCTATCCCCCAGTTGCGCGTAATACGGTCTGGCTTCCGGCACCTCGGGCGTAACGTAGACAGTCCGGGCATCCCGGAAATCGGGACTGTCCGCAACCTGGAACCGGCCGTTTTTCACCCGGTTGAGGATAAACTCCAGCTCAAAGAAAACCGGGTATTTCCGCTTCAGTGTGACGGAAACCTCGGCCCCGTCGGGTTTACGCACCGCCACCCCGCCCTCTTTCGAGACCGTGAACGGATCCGTTGCCGGATGAAGGAGCCCCCGGTCATAATACATGACCATATAGGCGCAGCCCTTTTCGACATGATCGAACGCCACCCGCCCGCGCTTTATCCGGCTCCAGGCGACAGGCACCCAGTTCCGGTTGTCGAAAACGACCAGGTAGGCGAATTTCTTTTTGGCCGCGATCGGGATCGTCAGTTTCAGGACAAGGTCGATGCCGTCGAAATACGATTCCGAAACGTCCTTTATGAAGGGGGATCGGAAGGCCGGCGGAATTCCCTCCGCCAGGGCTCCCCTTTGGTTGGGCAGGCTCTGGGGCTGGAAACTGAACATCTTGCGGTAAACCTTCCCGACACGCTCCTGCGGCCGGGATTCGAAATGCTTGCCGAATTCCGGGTCGCTCATTCCGAAGGAGTAGAGCACACTGTCGACCCACAGCGAATTCCAACTGTGCGACTGGCTCCGGTTGGCCCACTGGATAATGTAGTCGTAATTTACAGGCAGCCCGACACTCCTCAGCGCATACCACATCAGGCTCGTGATCTCGGGGCATGCACCGCCTGCCGCCCGCAGGTAATCCGACGGCCTCAGCGCCACTCTCATGACCGATTCGTCGATAACCTCGTAATCCATCCTGCGCAGGCTGTCCTGGATCGTCCTGGCCGCAGTGTAACGATCCGCCCCGGCCTGCTGCAGGGGGCGGATTATTTCAGCGAGGAAATCCCTGTAATGAGGCATCCAGTCCTCCGCCAGTTCATTCTCGCCCCGGTAAGGCAGAATATATTCACAGAAATCGCCGAACGACAGCCCCTTTGTCCACGGGTAGTCCAGCGTTGCAAAGGCATTGTCGATATGCCGGATCAAAAACTCGCGGCCGAGTTCGGAAAGGTCGAACGCCGGATGTACACCTGTTAAATCGGGATTATAATTCTCCGCCCTGCCCCTCAGCACCTGCCGGGGGATATCCTTATCGCAGAAAAGAGAATCAAAATCGCACTTGAAGTCCTCCAGTCCCTTCCCCGCATAGCCGTAATGGAGCGGAAGGTTCTCGATCAGGAACCGGGCGGCCCGGTATTTCAGCGAATCGGCCTTATCCCCGCTGTAATGTTGCAAAACCGCTTCCAGTTCCGGACGGTTTTCGCCCGCAAGTTCCAAAGCCGCCTCCAGCCGGGATTCACAACCGGCGCATATCCATGCCAAACCGAACGATAAGATCAGCCTGACGGCAGTACGGTCAAAATTTTTCATGATTGAAACACTTTTACATCTATTCTTCCCTTCCAGTTACTATCCACCCCGGATGGGGAGGAGCTTCACCCACGCAACCCATCCCGGATTTTATTTATCCAGTCAACGATTGCCATGTTTTTCAATACGGCAATCGGCGGAGCTGTTATCATAACAAGATTGATCAAGCGGGGTGATATCTTCTGTGAAGTTACCTTTTAAAACACCAAAAACAAAATATTTTTACATTATTTTGAACTAATATTAATATTTTTGTTTTATTTTGTAGTAAACAATCAAATATCTTGATTAACTATATAATGATTGCGTCTTTATTTTTTGTTCTTAAAATAAAATTATATGGCCAAATTCTGCTATTTGATGATCGGAATCCTCCTCCTCCCGCTGTGGTGCGCCTCGTGCAACGACGATAATCCCAGAAAAGAAATCCAGAAGATCGTAAAGGAATGGGTCGGGAAAACGGTACTGCTGCCGCAGGATATACAACCGACTTCGTATTCCTGCGACACGGTTTGCGACCCCGCGAAATCGAAAAAACCATTCAGGATACTGAATTTCACCGACTCGACAGGCTGCACCTCCTGCAAGCTGAAATTGTTGACCTGGAACGCTTATGTGAGGGAAATCGACACGACGCTGGCCGACAAGGTCGATTTCCTGTTCTATTTCCACCCGCAGAACGAGCGGGAACTCGGATTGATATTACGGGCCGACGGGTTCGAACTGCCGTTTTATATCGACCGTAAAAATGAAATCGACAGGCTGAATGGCTTTCCGAAGAACCAGGCCTGCCAATGTTTTCTCCTCGACAGCACCAACAAGGTTTTACTGGTCGGTAACCCGACGCATAAGCCGCGGCTTTGGGAGTTGTATAAGGAGATAATATCCGGGAAGAAGGCGGACAGGGTTCCCACGACCGACATACGTATCGCCCGACCGGAAATCGAGGTTCCGAATTTGAGGATCGGCAGCACGGCACAGGCGGCCTTCGTCCTGGAAAACATAGGGGACAAACCGCTGGTAATAACCCACATCGACGCCTCCTGCGGGTGTACGAAACCGTCATGGAACCGGAGCCCCGTCATGCCCGGAGAGAAATCCGAAATCAAAGTGGAGATAATCCCCGACAAGGCCGGGGCTTTCGACAAGACATTGCGGGTCTTCTGCAATACGGCCGCCGGCAGCACTTCGCTGAAGATCATCGGTATGGTAGAGGAATAATTATCGGGAAAAACGAGGGCGGAGAATTGCCTCGGGAAAAGACACGTTTTCTCCGCCCGGCCGCCAAATCCCGGAAAAGGAAAGGAGGTTGTGCAAAAATAGTCAATTGATCCCAAACCCCAAGCGGGTTCGCCGTTGTTGAAAGGATAGACACAACGCATCGAGTAAACTGTGAACGAACAGAAAAAGAAAAACGCTATGAAAAAGAAAATTACGTTCGGCTTGGTGGCATTCGCCATGGTGGCAGCCTCGGCCGTATTTATGAAGAGCATTGCCAAGGACGACCTGTCCGCAATGATCCAGGCCAATGTGGATGCATTGGCTGAGTTTGAATTCGGCGGTCAATCTTGGAATGAGAACGACACGCATTGGGTCGGATCGAACTGGAAGCCTGAAGTAGTAGAATGCACTGGAACCAGAGGGAATGCCACCTACTGGGGACAGATGGTTAAATGTAACACCGGCGATGGAAATTGCTATGATGGCACTGACTGCATTTAGTCATTATTAATTTGTAACGGTTGATGTAATTATAGTTGAACTTTACAAATACATCAACCGTTACATTATACCATCTCATTTAACAACCCAAATAAATCTCCCATGAAACAACTGATCACAATTATTATATTCTCCTTACTATTCTGTGCTTGCGGCACCTCGCCACAAAACAATAGCATGGCATTAGTACTGTCCGATACTGAAATAATTAAAATCAATCCAGGTTCCCCACATTTGATAAGAGCCGACATGGCCAAAACCATCGACACAAAGAAATTACTGGATATGATTCAATCGATCGATTACATAAAACTGGATTCGTCCGAACCGATGGGGCCAATTAACAAAATGGTCGTAACAAACGATAAAATCTTCATAATGGATTCTTTTGCGGCTCAGCAAATTTTTGTATTTGACAAAACAGGCAAACTGTTATACCGGATCAAGAATAAAGGCAGGGGGCCCAAAGAATACATTAGTATCTGGGATATGCAAGTCGACACCATCCGGAATGAAATACTTGTAAATGACGCGCTGGCCCGCTCCTACCTTTATTATTCCACGGATGATGGGACATTCCTACGGCGGGAAAAGGGAATAGCGAACTGCTATTTGGCACGTATCGACAGCCTATATATTAACCTCACCGGAGTCGGACAGGATTTTAACGACAACGAGAATTGGGCGATTATAATCTCGGATAAAGATTCTGTTCTTTTCAAGGGGTTTGAGCCTACACCGCTTCAAAATGACGATTTTATTATCAATAGTTTTACTTACGATCGTAATGGAAATCTTTTATATACTCCAGTTTATTCAGACACGGTTTACCGGTTCTCTTCGGTCTGCGTCGTAGAACCGGAATATGTGATTTGTCAGGAAAAGAGTGTGTGGAGACGTCATGACGAAAAAATATCTTACCAAGAGGTGAAAAAATTAATTTTAGAAAATAACTATACCAGATATGGCGGAAAATTTTACGATATGGAAAAATACGCATATTTCGAAATCGGCCGTGAGGAAGATGAATATGTTGTCCCCATCTCCTGTTTTTGGAACAAGCAAACTGATATGGTTTACGCATGGAGTTCAAAAGGGTGGAGCGAATATCCGGATATAGGGGAGATTATCCGACAACCGATAGCCGTCTACGGCGATACGTTTTTCAGCACCTGTTCGCCGCAAATCCCCGAAGAATACAGGGAAAACCTGAGCCCTAAGATCAAAAGCCTGCTGGAGTGTTCGAAGGAGAGCGACAACCCGATCGTGGTTGCGTATACGTTGAAATAATCGTAAAAACGCCCGGACAGAAGACCAAATAAGAAAGCATATGAAGCAACTAACAACCACAATTATAACCGCCCTATTCTGCGCTGCCTGCGGAACCTCGCCACAAAACGACAGCAGGGCATTAGTACTGTCCGACACGAAAATTATTAAAATCACCCACGACACTCCGCACCCGATTCGGGCCGATAATGCCAGAATTATCGGCATGGATGAAATGCTCGATAGGGTCAAATCAATCGACTACATAAAACTGGATTCATCCGAGCCCGTCGGTGTAATCAACAAAATGATCGTAACAAAAGATAAAATATTCATACTGGATGCCTATGTTGCCCAACAGATCTTCGTATTTAGTAAAATGGGCAAGCTGTTATACCGTATCAAAAATAAAGGCCGGGGGCCGAAAGAATATCAGAGCATCAGAGATATGCAGGTCGACACCATCCGGAATGAAATACTTGTAAATGACGCACTGGCCCGTTCCTATCTTTATTTCTCCGCCGATGACGGAGCATTCCTACACCGGGAAAAAAGGAGTAGCAAATTGCTATTTGGCGCATATCGACAGTTTGTATATAAATTATCAAATCCCAGGACAGGATTTTAACGACAATGAGAATTGGGCGATTCTCGTTTCCGACAAAGACTCCATTCTTTACAAGGGCTTCGAACCAACGCCACTTCAGAATGATAATTTTATTAACAATAGCTTTACTTATGACTGCGATGGAAAGCTTTTGTTTACTCCGGTCTACTCCGATACTGTTTACCAATTTATGTCTGTATCCATCGTATCACCCAAATATGTGATCCGCCAAAAGAAGAGCATATGGAATCTTTATAACCAAAAAATACCCCCTCAGGAAGTAGATAAGTTAATCAAGCAGAAAGACTACACAAGATATGCGGGTAAATTTCTTGATGGGGGAAATTATGCTTCTTTTGAAATAGCCCACAAATGGGAGGAATATATTACCCCCAGACCTTATTTTGGGATAAAAGAACCGACATAGTGTTTGCATGGGATACTGCCAATGTGTATGAAGATGCAATTGTCCATGAAATTATCCGACAACCGATAGCCGTCTACGGCGATACCTTTTTCGGCACCTGTTCGCCGCAAATCCCCGAAGAATACAGGAAAAACCTGAACCCCAAGATCAAAAGCCTGCTGGAGTGCTCCGATGAAAGCGACAACCCGATCGTGGTCGCGTATACGCTGAAATAATCGGACGCAGGCCTTGCATCGGGAACCGTTTTTTCTGGATTACAAAATTGCACCTTATTTTCAAAACGGCAGGCGGATAAATTGATTTTTAGCCTATATTTTGACCGTACGTGCTTGCCGGAATCCGGCAAGCGCTCCATATGCCGGATTTCCGGGGCATAGATTCCCGGAAGAGAAGTTGCCGGAAGCAGGATTCGGTGTTCCGCCCGGAAAAAGCAGGGGCGGAGCCTTTACAGCCTCCGCCCCGCGCAATCTTACCGTCATCCGTTAATACACCTCGAACTCATAGATTCTGGCGGTATTTCCTTCGCTTTGGTCAGGTTTTGAGACCACGAGCCTCACGTATCGGGCGATTATGGGTTCTGGAAGGATCCTGTCGGTTTCGAAAGCCGTGTTGTCATAGACCGTGTCCACCGTTTTCCACTCCTCGCCGGGGCTTTGGCGCACCTGCAGCGAGTACTCCTTTGTGATGTAGTCCAGGGATTCGAGCGCAGCATGCATGACATACCATCCCCGGATCGTGGTCTTCCGGCCGAGGTCTACCCCCAGCAGTTTGGGTTTGGCATCGCTGTAATCGCACCACTTGGTGGACACATCCTCGTCGGTGGCGCACTCGGCCCTCTCGGAGGCATTGACCTCCCCCGACCTTTCCACGACGGGTTTGCCATAGAGCAGGTTCCTGCGCCCGGCCTGCGAGGCGTCGGCGCCTTTCACGGGCAGCTGCACGTGCAGCAGGTCGCAGGCCGCACCGATACCTCCGGCGGGGTCTTCGGCCACCGTCGCCGCGAACACCACGATGCGCGGGTCGTCGGGCAGTACCAGCTGCCGCGCCCCCTCGGGGATGTCGAGGCCGATGCGGAACATGTAGGTGAATTCGTAGGGTCTGTCCTCGTTACGGATCATATCATGCTTGTGCGTGCCCACGAAGGCCACCTGCGCATCCTTGAGGTAGGGCTCGGTATGCCCCGTATGGCCCCACTGTCCGATAAAGCCGCCATAATAGGGTACCAGTGCCGTGTGCTCCTTTCCGTCGACGGTGAATACGGCCTGCGTGTCGTACATGGTCGAGGCGGCCAGCAGGTAGAGCTTGCCATAGCGCCCGCGGGGCAGGTCGATGGTGTCGCGGCGGCATTTGACACCGTTCTCCGCGGCGGGATCCCCCATCTCGAAGCCGACACCCCCGTACACGATGCGGGACGGCAGCAGCTCGGCGGCGTAGGAGCAGCCCTTGCCGTCGAAGTTGGCGTCCGAGCGGAACGGGTTGTAAGAGGCCGTTTTGACGTTGTAAGGCAGCTCCACCGCCGCCTCCGCGGCGGGCGTGAGCGCCCGGGCGGGCTTGGCGAGTTTCACGCGGAAAGTCTTCATGCCGAAGGGCCCGACCTCGAAGCGCAGCTCGCGGCCGCAGAACTCCGCGTCGCCCACGACATCCTCCACGCCGTTGAGCTCCCGGGCGTCGACGATCTGCGCCGCGAAGCCCACCACGGCCTGCTGCGACCCGAGACCCGAGGTCTCGTAGAAACGAACCACATATTCGTCCGAATCCTCGGCCTGTTTGAGCGCCCGCAGCGCCACATTGGGGTTCTGCGAGGAGGCCAGCGAGAAGCTGCGGCCCAGCACCCCGCCATGGCGAGGCGCGACGAATGCCCGAAGCGGCTGGTTGAGCACCTCGGCCTTGCGCACGGCACCTCCCGCGCGGTAATCGCCCGCGTGCCCTACGATCGAGTAGGTGAACGTATGGTGTCCGAAGTCCTGCTTGTTCTGGTAGGCGTAGCCGCCCTTGGTCGCAGGCGTATGCAGCAGCGTAAGGCGCAGCGTGTTGTCCGCGGGTTTGTCCCAGCCGTACTTGCTGTCGTTGAGCACCGAGACCCCGTAGCTGCCGTCCGCGTCGGTGAGGTCGGCCCACTGCTGCGCATAGACCTCGTAGGCGGTCGCGGTGTTGTTGCCCCGCGCCACGGAGCCCACGCCAAGGTCATAGACCGCCTCGGGGTTCGAGACCGAAAGCGGGAACTCGGCCTTCAGCAGGGCATCGGACGACTGCCAGTCGATGTCGTTCACAAGGTCGATCCTGTCGGCCTGGGCGCCTTCGCGCAGCGTGATCCACTGCCGGAAGCGGGAATCCCCCAGCGTACGTTCCACGCATACCGAGGCGCGCAGGGGCCCCTCTTCGGCCACGGTGACCTTCACCTCGCCCGTGATGGACTGCGGTGCTGCGTCCACGGTCTTCTTGAGAATCTCCCAGGCCGGCCAGCTGTAAGACTCGTTCTGCGGGAAGAACGCAAGGCGGATAGACTTGCCGGCGGCCACCAGCTCGCGGCCATGGCGCTTGTCGACGATCGACGAGATGTCGCCGTTAGCGTCCAGCGTGAGTTTATAGACGCTGTTCTCCAGCCCCGAAGTAGTGGCCGTTATCGCCGGGGCCTTCGGCTGCCCGCCCTTGCGGATGTCGTAGACGGCATACCCCGCAGCCGGGACGGTGGCCTCGACCAGCAGCCGCGTCTGCCCCTGCTGCGTGCCCAGCACCTGCGAGGGAACCCGGACGCCCTTGTCGTCGTAGACCGTGAACTTGCTGCCTTCGAGCGGAAGCGTAACCTCCACCATGTCCGAGACCTCAAACCCCGCAGCGTTGTAGAGCACCACGGGGAGCCCTTTGACATCGGTATCCAGACCCCGCGAAACCGCGCCAACCGAGGTCGTGAGTACGTCCGCGAACTGTTTGAGCGAGATCAGCTCGTCGTTCCACGAGAACTCGTAGGCACGGGGGATGCTCGTACCCGTAAGGTCGTCGTGGAACTGGTGCCAGATAAAGCGTTTCCAGGCCTCGGTGAGAACCTCGCGCGGGTAAGGCACGGCCCCGAGCCAGTCGGCGGCAACGGCGCTGCGCTCGGCAGCGTCCGCAAGCTGTTCGTTGCGGCGGTTGTAGAGCTTCATCGCAGCCTGCGAGGTATAGCAACCCGTGGCATGCACGTCCATCAGCAACTCCCCGTTCCACACCGGAAGCTCCGGGTGGGCGGAATAGGGAAGGTAGTCCTTGTAGAGGCGGTCGCTCGTGGCGCTGATGATCTTCACGGGCCCGTCACCCTGCAATCCCAGTTCCAAAGCCCGCACCGACTCGATGGTCGGGGCGCCGCCCGTGTCGCCCGTACCGTAATAATGGTAAACGGCATTCAGAGGGTTGCCCTCGGCGATGCCTTGCAGGTACTTGCTATGGCTGAGGTCTTCGTAACGCCACTTGGTCGTATAGTTGTGGGCGTCCATCACGGCCATGATACGCGAACCGTCCACGCCCTGCCACAAGCCGATCTCGAACGGAATCTTGCTCGCGCCGTGGAACGGGCGGTGGCGCCACATGAGTTTCTGCGTCGAGAAGCCGATAAGGCCGCTGTGTGCGGCGATCGTCGGAAGCGTCCACCCGAAACCGAAGCAGTCCGGAAGGAAGATGTCCGTGCCTTCGACCCCGAATTCGCGGCGATAGAAGTGCTGTCCGTACAGGATATTGCGCGTGAAGGACTCCGCGGACGGGATATTCGGGTCGGTGGCGTCCCACGTGCTGCCCGTGACATGCCAGCGACCCTCGCGGATGTAACGCTTGATCAGTTCGTACTGGTGCGGGTAGTACTCCTTCATCCACTGGTACTTGATGCCCCCTTCGAAATTGAATACATAATCCGGGTAGGCACCCAACAGGAACAGGTTTTGATCCAGCGTCTTCGGGATGTACTCCCGGATCGAACGCTGCACGTCCCAGTTCCACTGGGAATCAAAATGCGCGTTGGATACTAAATAAGCTTTGGGGCTATCCTGTGAAAAGACATGTGCTGAGATCAACACCGACAGGAGCAATAATAAAATTCGTTTCATGGGCTGGTTGGTTTAGACTATTTCTGGGTTAAAGAATTTATATCCGTATCGGGTTTCAAAATTAGCCGGAAACGCCCCGCAAAAAATATTTTTAAATGACATATTAGTATGATCTTTTGACATAATTCGTAAAAATGCACGAATAACCCGGATATTTCGTTCTCCCGGCACAAAAACGGGGCTGCGGGGCATCCGGCAAAAACGGAGGAGCCATGTCCGGACAACAAAAACAGGAATGCGGGAAGCACCCCGGACACACGGCTACGGATAGACGGAGAAGCAGCCGGACAAAGGCAGGCCCGGGCAATCCGGTGCCGGGAGGGGTCAGCGGCAGCTGAACACGACGCTCTGCGAAGCGCCGTGTTCGTCGATCACGGTCAGGCGGTGCTTCCCCGGCGCCGGGCGGACGGAGATTTTGTGTTCGAAAGAGGTCGAACCGACGTAGTCGTCGTCGATATGCCAGAACAGCACGGCATTGCGGTCGCGGTGCACAGCCGTAAAGACAAGGCTTTGCTGCTCCCCTTCGAGCGACCTCGGGGCGACCAGCACACGCCCCGGCTGCGGATAGATGATGTCGATGGGGTTGTTTTCGGCTTGGTTACCCGGCAGGCCGGGATGCAGCGGGGGCAGCGGACGGTAGTCGGGATGCTGCCGGCGGTAATACCACTCCTGCGCAGGCGGGAGGATAAACATCGGCATGCGGACGATCCTGGCCGGGTCGTAGCAATCCGCCGTCACACGGTATTTCAGGTCGGCGCTCAGGTTGACGATCCGGTGGTAGGGGCACACCTCCCCGACGGCGGCTGCACGGGGAATCATCACCGTATCGCGGTCGGGACAGATATGCGAAGCCAGATAGCCGCTCTGGCGGCAGACCACGGCGGGTTCCAGGTCGCCGACGGGCTCCGCGAACCACTCCCCTTTGGGCAGCAGGCCGAAGACCTCGAACAGGACAGGCGCGGCATACCCCACGCCCGTCATCAGCGGGCGCCCCTCACCCGTGCAGTTCCCGACCCAGACCCCGACGGCATAGTCCGGGGTCATACCTACGGCCCACGCATCGCGGTTACCGTAGCTGGTACCCGTCTTCCAGCCGATCTTCTTCGACGACGAGAAATACTGCCATTCGCCCTCCTCCTCGGGACGGGCCACGTGGCTTATCGAATTGGCCATCAGCCATATCGCGCCCCGCGAGAGGGGAATATCCCCGGCATCGACCTCCGTGCCGCCGCCGGGGTCGTAATGCGGGGTGCGTATCGTCTGCCGGCCGTTGAGTTTGGCCGCCATCTTCATGTAGGCCGAGGTCAGATCCCACAACGAAATCTCTGCGCCGCCCAGAATCAGCGAAAGCCCGTAGTGGCCGGCGCTGCGGTTGATCGTCCCGAAGCCCAGGGCACGCACCAGCGCGAGGAAATTCTCCCGCCCGTACTTGTCGAGCATCCTCACCGAAGGGACGTTGAGCGAACGCTCGACCACCCGGTTGGCAGGCACCGCCCCGTCGAAGGTTCGGTTGTAATTATGGGGTGTGAAGTCCCTGTAATAGGTCGGCACGTCGGGGAAAAGCATCGCGGGCAATGCCGTCCCGTTGTCCAGCATCGCAGCGTAGAGCAGGGGCTTGAGCACGCTGCCGCTGCTGCGCGGGGCGGGAATCACATCGACGCTCGTACCCTCGGTGCGGTCGGCGGGGTCGTACACGTTCCCTACGTAGGCAAGCACTTCGCCGCTCCCCACGTCCATGACGACGATGGCCATGTTGTTGATCTTATTACCCCGGTAACGCTTGTTGTAACGCCGGGCGAGGTCGTTGACCCGGCTTTGCAGGTCGTAGTCGAGCGTCGAGCGGAGCGACCCTTCGCGCATTTTACCCAGCAGGTACATCGCCTCCATCGGCATCGGTTCTGGGGCGTCGGGCAGATGCTCCTGTTTGGCGAGGGCGCATGTCAGCGAGTCGATACGGCCGTCGTGCCAAATCCGGTCGAGCAGCCCGTCGCGTTTCTCCCGCAGCCGTTCGCGGTTGCGGCGGATATGGATCAGCGAAGGGGAGTTGGGCAACACGGCGAGCATGGCGCATTCGGCCCACGAAAGCTGTGCCGCACTGCGGCCGAAATAGTACCACGCGGCACTTTCCAGCCCGACCACATTACCTCCGAAAGGCGCATGAGAGGCATAGAGGGCCAGGATTTCATCCTTGCTGCAACGCAGTTCGAGGCGCGTGGCGAGCACCATCTCGACGAACTTTTCCCGGAACGTGCGGGGTTTCCCGCCGCGGCTCAGGCGAATGGTCTGCATGGTGAGCGTGCTCGCCCCGCTCGTGATCCGCCCGGCCGCAAGGTTCTGCCCCACGGCACGCCCCAGCGCCAGCGGATCCACCCCGAAATGGCGGTAAAAACGCTTGTCCTCGTAGGTCGTGATAGCGACCCGGAACTTTTCGGGGACGCTGTCCGTGGGAAAGAAACGCCACTGGCCGTCGGAGGCGACCTTGGCCGACATCAGGCGGCCGTCGCGGCTCCACACGGTGGCTGAGAAAGGCTCGTCGAAAAGCGTCCGGGGCAGGATGACGCAATACCCCGCGGCGAGCATGGCAACGACCAGCATCGCGAAAAAACATATTCTCTTTTTAGCCGGTTTTTTTGCCATATTTTTACGTATCTTTGGCAAAGATACCAAAAAACCCAATATTATGAAAACAACATGCCATGCTTTGTTTGCGCTGACCGCCCTGCTCATCGCCTCGTGCAGCAAGCAGACATCCGACATCATCGAATGGTCGACAAACGGAGTGACGGGTGTCAGGATGCCGCTCCACGTGACGTTCGTCGAAAACGTGCAAGTCGAGGAAAGCGCCATGCAGGATGCCATATCGATCTCCCCGGCCGTCGGTTTCGACGCCTACCTGTCGGGGATGCGCATGATCCGCATCGTCCCCAAATCCCCGCTGCAATACGACACGCAGTACAAGGTGGCTATCGACGCCGCGAAACTCACCGGCCGGCAGCACAAAGGCATCGCAGAATTCAGGTTTGCGACCCCCAAACTGCGGTTTACCTACAACGACAGCTGGCTGCAGCAGAACGACGAGATGACCGGCTATGTGCTCATCGGCGAGATCGTCTCTTCGGACTATGCCGACGGCAGCTACATGGAACGGAACCTCAAAATAAGCGGCACGACGGGTACCGACGTCAAATGGACGCATTCGGAAGACGGGCTCACGCACCGATACACCGTGGGCAACATCGTCCCGCGGGGCGATGAGGGCTATACGCTGACGCTCGATTTCAATTACGACGAAAAGCAAACCGTGCAGGTGGAAGTCCCCCGCAAGGACGAATACGCGGTCATCGACCACAGCGTGAATCCGGATCCGCTCGCCATCGTAGTCACCTTCTCCGAACCGATCCGGCAAAACCAGGATCTGAAAAACCTGATCCGCTTCGACACCAAGTTCCGGACTTCGGTCGACAAAAACAGGCTCTACATCTACCCCGAAGCACGCCCCTCAGGAGCACATAGCGTCACGATCGGCCGCGACGTAGTGAGCAAGAACGGGCAGAAGCTCAAGGAGAGCTATTCGTTCATGGCCACGCTGCCGTCGCGCACCCCCTCGATCCGCTTCACGGGCAAAGGCTCGATCCTTCCCTCGTCGAACGACATGTCGCTGCTGTTCGAGGCGGTGAATTACCAGAAAGCCCGGGTGCGGGTACGAAAGATATTCGCCAACAACCTGCTGCAATTCTTCCAGCAGAACTACTACGACGACCAGTACTATTCATCCATGGGTTACGTGTCGCGCGTCGTCCGCGACACGACCATCGACCTGGGGGCCAAGTCTTCGACCAGGCTCGACCAGGGCAACACCTATTCGCTCGACCTCAGCCGCCTGATCACCGACAGCCGCAAGTCGATGTACCTGCTCGAAATCCGGGGTGTCGACCCGCTTACGCCCGTCGACGACGAATACGACTACGACTATTATTTCGGGGATTACAGGACTTACAAGGAGCGGTCGAAAGTGGTCGTGCAGTCCGACATTGGCATCATCTGCAAGAGCAGCGGCAGCGACCAGTACGTCGTCTACACGACCGACCTGGTCTCCGTCCGCCCCAAAGGGGGCTGCAAAGTCAGGGCCTACGACCGGCAGAACCAGATGCTGGCCGAAGCGAGCACCGATTCCGAAGGGCGGGCCGTGCTGAAGACGAAGGACGAGCCTTACATCGTCACGGCCGAAGCCGGAGGGGATGTCACCTTCGTAAAGGTAGAACCGGGCACAGCCCTGTCGCTGAGTAATTTCGACGTGGGCGGCACGGCAAATCCCAAGGGGATAAAAGGCTATATCTTCGGCGAACGCGGCGTATGGCGCCCGGGCGACGACATACACCTCACGTTCATCGTCACCTCGGATAATCCGCTGCCCGAAAGCCACCCGGCATCGCTGGAATTCTTCAACCCGAACGGGCAGCTGGTGCAGTCGCTCGTAAACAACAGCTCCTCGGACGGCATCTACACGTTCAGCCTGGGGACGACGCCGGCGTCGCCGACAGGGCTATGGCGGGCCAAGATCACCTTCGGCGGCGCACAGTTCGAAAAATCCGTCCGGGTGGACGCGATCAAGCCCAACCGGATGAAAATCGAGCTAAAACTCGGGGACGGGCAACTGGTCGACGCCGCGCATTTCACGGGCAGCCTGACCGCCCGGTGGCTGCACGGCACCCCTGCGGCCGACGCCAAGGCGGTGCTCCAGGCACAGTTGTCGCAAATCGCCACACGCTTCAAGGGCTACGAGGGCTACTCGTTCGACGACGCCTCGAAATACTTTGGCACCGAAGAGCGGGAAATCGTCACCGGCACCACCGACGCCCAAGGGTCACTGGCACTTTCGACCGACGAGCTCTCCTCGCTGGAGGGGTTGAGCCCCGGTATGCTGAGCGGCAGATTCACGGTAAAGGTCTTCGAAAAGAGCGGCGACTTCAGCGTCGACCAGCAGGTTGCGACCATATCGCCCTATGACACCTACTTCGGGATCGGAGTCGCCACCCAGAAAAGCGACTGGGGCGACGAATACCTCGACAGCAGGAAGGAGCATATCATAAAGGTCGTGATGCTCGACTCGAAGGGCAAGCCCGAACCCGGCAGCGAAAACGTGCTCGTATCGGTCTACAAAATGGATTCCTACTGGTGGTGGGACGCCTCAACGCCCAATTCCCAGGCGCACTACGCCAAAAATGCGCTCAATTCGAATTACAAGACCCTCCAGGCAACCCTTTCGAACGGCACGGGACAGGCCACGATGCGCTGGAGCACGGGCGATTACGGCTATTACATGATCCGCGTCACGAGCCCGAACCGGGCACACTCGGCGACCCGGATCGTATGCGTGTCCTCGTCCGACTGGCGGGGCGACGTCACTTCGGTGACGGATGCCGCCACGCGGCTCGCCCTCACCCGCGACAAAGCCAAATACGTCCCGGGGGACAAGGCCAGGGTCACCATCCCCTCGTCGCCGGGCGCACGGGCGCTGGTCGGCATCGAAAGCGGCAGCGTCGTGCGGGAAAGCTTCTGGGTGGAGTGCACCGGCAAGCAAACCGACATCGAAATCCCCGTCAAGGAGGGGATGGCCCCCAACATCTATGTCTCGGTAACACTCGTCCAGCCCCACAACTCGACGCTCAACGACGCACCGATCCGCCTGTTCGGCGTAACGCGGCTCGACGTCGAGGATGCCGCGCGAAGGCTCACCCCCGTGGTCGAGATGCCCGAAACAGTAAAACCCGAATCGGAGGTGACGATAAAAGTCCGGGAGAAAAACGGCCGGAAAATGAGCTACGTGCTGGCGCTCGTCGACGAGGGACTGCTGGGGCTGACACGCTTCAAGACCCCCGATCCCTACGGTTATTTCAACGCGACCGAGGCACTGGGCGTCCGCACGTGGGACATGTTCGACTATGTCATCGGCGCCTATGGCGGCAGGATCGAACAGATGTTCGCCATCGGCGGCGACGCCGAGCAGCCGAACACGGGGGCGCTCAAGGCACAGCGGTTCAAGCCCGTCGTACGGTTCATTGACGCACAGAAACTGGGCGCCGGGAAGACGAACACGCATAAAATCACGCTCCCGCCCTACTTCGGCGAGGTTCGGGTGATGGTCATCGCCTCGAACGGCCGGGCGTTCGGCGCCGCGGAAAAGGATGTCGCGGTGAAAAAACCGCTGCTGGTACAGGCTACCATGCCCCGCGTAGTTTCCACCGACGAAGAGGTCGAGGTTCCGGTCACGGTCTTCGCCCTCGAAGACGGGGTCGGGAAAGTCGACGTGAAAATCGCCGCGAACGAATCGTTCTCGCCCGTCGGGCCGTCCAGCAAGAGCATCACGCTCGGCCGGAGCGGCGAGGAGGTCGTATCGTTCCGCCTGAAGGTCAACACCAGAACCGGCATCGGGAAGGTGCGGGTCACGGCTACGTCGTCGGGCGACAGCTCCGCGTCGGAAATCGAGCTGGACGTCCGGGAACCGAACCCCTATGTGACCCTGTCGAAGGACTATGTCATCGACCCGGGCAAGACAATGGCGGTAAAACCGCTCAAGGAGAACGGCAAGGCGAAGCTGGAACTTTCGTCGATCCCGCCCATAGACCTTTCTCGGCGCCTCGAATACCTGGTGAGATATCCCCACGGCTGCATCGAGCAGATCACCTCGGGCGCCTTCCCGCAACTCTACCTGCCTTCGGTCGTGGAGTGCGACGCGAACATGTTGCAGGACATCGACCGCAACGTCAAGAGCGTGCTTTCGCGCCTGGGCAGCTACCAGCTCTCCGACGGCGCATTCGCCTACTGGAGCGGCAATACGTCGGGGTCGGAATGGGGGACGGTTTACGCGACGCACTTCCTGATCGAGGCTGCGAAACACGGCTACGGCGTGGACAGGGCGATGCTCGACCGGGCGCTCAAATACCTGCGCGGCAACCCCTCGGACTACTACCTGACCCAGGCCTACACCCAGTATGTGCTGGCGCTGAACGGGACTCCGACCCGGGGTGCCATGAACCAGCTCCGGGAAAAGGCCGCCTCGCTGCGTAGCGACGTCAAGTGGCTGCTGGCGGCGGCATACGCTTTGGACGGCAACCGGAAAGTCGCCGAGGAGTTGATCTCGCTTTGCGGAGACAATGCGGGAAAGGCCAACCCCTACGACGGCACCTACAACAGCGACGAACGCCGGATGTCGATCTCGCTCATGACGCTCACGATACTCGGACGCCGCGAAGAGGCTTTCCGCACGGCGCTGAAGATGTCGGACATCCTCAAGAAGGACAGGTGGCTCAGCACCCAGTCGACGGCATGGATGCTCAGCACCCTTTCCAATTTCGCCGTAGCGGGACAGAACGGCATCGACGCCACTGCGGGCAGGGAGCTCGTCAAGACCGACAAATCCATCGCGAGCATGCCCCTGGCCGCACCGACCGAGGTGAGGAACAATGGTTCGGGCAGCCTCTATGCGGTCGTCAGCCAGAGTTATACCCCCGGCAAGGGCGAGGAAACCGAAGCTGCGAACGGCATCCGGATCGACGTGCGTTACACGAATATGGACGGTGAGGCCATCGACCCGGCCTCGATCCGGGTATCGACCGATTTTTACGCCATCGTGACCGTCTCTAACACCAGCGGCCACGAACGGTACGCCGATCTTGCGCTGACCCACATCTTCCCGGCAGGATGGGAGATCACCTCCGAACGGGACTTGTCGTCGCTCACCTACCAGGATATCCGCGACGACCGGGTGCTGAGCTACTTCGACCTGAGCCGGGGCGAAAGCAAGGAGATACCCGTCAAGCTGACGGCAACCTACAAGGGGCGCTACTATCTGCCTTCGGTCTACTGCGAAGCGATGTACGACAACGCCGTCCGCGCCCTGAAAAAGGGACAGTGGGTCGAGGTGGTCGAATAATGCCGCCCCGTCAGCCGGGAAAACACAGCGCAACCGGCAACAGGTTCCGGCAACACCTGAAAATATATGGCAAAACGGCTTCGGGCATCCGGAGCCGTTTTTATTTCCGGATTCGTACTCCCGGAGGGAAAACGCCGCTAAATTCGGGTAGGAGAGACAGTTTCCTCCGGTAAAATAGGAATTTGGAAAATATTTTTAATATATTTGTTGCCAAGGTTAGTTAGATTAGTCATATTATGTGCGAGAAACTGTTTATTTTCGACACCACGCTCCGTGATGGCGAGCAGGTGCCGGGCTGCCAATTGAACACCACCGAGAAGATCGAAGTCGCCAAGTTGCTGGAAAGCCTCGGCGTGGACGTCATCGAAGCGGGGTTCCCGATTTCCAGCCCCGGAGACTTCAACTCCGTACTCGAGATTTCGAAGGCCGTTTCGGCCCCGACGATTTGTGCGCTGACCCGCGCCGTGAAAAAAGACATCGACGTCGCCGCCGATGCCCTGCGACTGGCCAGGCACAAGCGCATCCACACGGGCATAGGCGTTTCGCCCCAGCACATTTACGACAAACTGCGCTCAACGCCCGAGAAGATCCTCGAACAGGCCGTCGAGGCGGTGAAATACGCCAAACGCTATGTCGAGGACGTGGAGTTCTACGCCGAAGACGCCGGACGTGCCGATCCGGCATACCTCGCCCGCGTGGTCGAGGCCGCCATTGCGGCCGGGGCTACGGTGGTCAACATCCCCGACACCACGGGCTACTGCCTGCCCCACGAATACGGCGCGAAGATCAAATACCTGGTCGACCACGTATCCAACATCGACAAGGCGATCATCTCGACCCACTGCCACAACGACCTGGGCATGGCTACGGCCAATACCCTGAGCGGCATCCTCAACGGTGCGCGGCAGGCCGAGGTGACGATCAACGGCATCGGCGAACGCGCGGGCAACACCTCGCTCGAAGAGGTGGTGATGACGCTGCGCTGCCACAAGGAGATCGCCGTCGACACCGGCATCGACGCACGCCTGATCACCAAAGCCTCGCACCTGGTGTCGAGCCTGATGAACATGCCCGTGCAGCCCAACAAGGCGATCGTCGGCCGCAACGCCTTCGCCCACTCCTCGGGCATCCACCAGGACGGCGTACTGAAAGACCGCCAGACCTACGAGATCATCGACCCGCAGGACATCGGCCTCAACGAGTCGGTCATCGCCCTGACGGCCCGCAGCGGCCGCGCGGCGCTCGTACACAGGCTCGAACTGCTCGGCTACGACCTCACGCAGGAAGAGCTGGACGACACATACGGCAAGTTCCTCGAGCTTGCCGACAAGAAAAAGGAGATCCACGACTACGACCTGTTATACCTGGTGGGCGACATCGACCGCATGAAACAGCAGTCCGTATCGCTCAAATTCCTGCAGGTGACCACAGGCACGCTCGTCCCGACGGCGACCGTGGTGCTGAAGTTCGGCGACCACGAGCGCATGGCGATCGCCACGGGCAACGGCCCGGTGGATGCCGCCGTGTCGGCGATCAAGACCCTGATCAACGAGAAGGTCGTGCTCATGGAGTTCCTCATGCAGGCCATCACCCGCGGTTCGAACGACGTGGGGCGCGTACACGTACAGGTACAGTGCGGCAGCCGCACCGTCCACGGCTTCGCCGCACACACCGACACCACACGGGCGTCGATCGAGGCGTTCCTCGACGCGCTGCGCGTACTGAACGTAACCGAACGCAAGGAAAAGGAGGAGTAAGATGGGCAGGACACTTCTGGACAAGATATGGGATGCGCACACCGTGCGCACCGAAGACGGCGGACGCTCGGTGCTCTACATCGACCGCCAGTACATCCACGAGGTGACGTCGCCCGTGGCTTTCGCAGGCCTGGAACGGCGCGGCATCGGCGTGGCACGCCCGGCACAAATCACCGCCACGGCCGACCACAACATCCCGACCGTCGACCAGCACCTGCCGATCGCCGAGGCCGAATCACGGCGCCAGGTCGAGGCGCTGGAGGCCAACTGCGCCAAATTCGGCATCGAACATTTCGGCGTGGGAAACCCGCGCCAGGGCATCGTGCACATCATCGGCCCCGAACTGGGATTCACACAGCCGGGCATGACCATCGTCTGCGGCGACAGCCACACCTCGACGCACGGGGCACTGGGCGCCGTGGCATTCGGCGTCGGCACCTCAGAGGTCGAGATGGTCTTCGCCAGCCAGTGCATCATCCAGTCCAAGCCGCGGAGCATGCGCATCACGGTCGACGGGACACTGCGCCCGGGCGTCGAAGCCAAGGATGTCGTGCTCTACATCATCTCGCAACTCACCGCCTCGGGCGGCACGGGCTATTTCATCGAGTTCGCCGGCGAAGCGATCCGTTCGCTCTCGATGGAAGGGCGCATGACCGTCTGCAACATGAGCATCGAGTGCGGGGCGCGGGGCGGCATGATCGCACCCGACCGGACGACGTTCGACTACCTGCGCGGGCGCGAACGTGCGCCGCAGGGAGCGGCGTTCGACCAGGCCGTCGCCCGCTGGGAGGCGCTTTACAGCGATGCCGACGCCGTATTCGACAAGGAGTACCGGTTCGATGCTGCCGACATCGCCCCGATGATTACCTACGGCACCAACCCCGGCATGGGCATGGCCGTCGATGCGCAGATCCCGGCCGAGGCCGACCCCAAGGCATTGGAGTACATGGGATTCAAAGCCGGGGAAAAGCTGCTCGGCAAACCCGTCGACTATGTCTTCGTGGGCAGCTGCACCAACGGCCGCATCGAAGACCTGCGGCGCTTCGCCAAGCTGGTCGAAGGCCGGCGCAAGGCCCAGGGCGTGACGGCATGGATCGTCCCCGGTTCGAAAGGCGTCGAAGCCGCCGCACGGGCCGAAGGGCTCGACAAAGTGCTCGCCGCCGCCGGGTTCGAGCTCCGGCAGCCGGGCTGCTCGGCGTGCCTGGCGATGAACGCCGACAAGATCCCGGCAGGCAAATACAGCGTTTCGACCTCGAACCGCAACTTCGAAGGGCGCCAGGGGCCCGGTGCGCGCACCATGCTTGCAGGCATTGCGGTAGCCGCCGCGGCCGCGGTATGCGGCAGGATCGAGGATCCGCGCAAGGTGTTTGAAATGTAAAAATTTTTAACTTCGGTTTGGATCGGCCGGTCGTTGCCGCCGCCTTCGGCGTCGTTTATAATTCCGGCCCACCCCCAAACCCCCGCCTCAGGCAGGGGCTTACATGCCGCTTTGCGGCAAAATGGCCGCTGCCGAATGCCGGAAAAAACAAAACCAATATGTCCATACCCAAATTCGAAACCTTCACCTCGGGGGCCGTGCCCGTGAGCACGGAGAACATAGATACCGACCAGATCATCCCGGCACGTTTCCTGAAAGCCACCCAGCGCAAAGGATTCGGCGACAACCTCTTCCGCGACTGGCGCTACGACGCCCGGGGGCAGCGGATCGCCTCGTTCCCGCTCAACGACAGCCGTTATGGGGGCAAAATCCTCGTCGCAGGCCGCAACTTCGGCTGCGGCAGTTCGCGCGAGCACGCCGCATGGGCCATCGCCGACTACGGGTTCCGCGTCGTGGTGTCGAGCTTCTTCGCCGACATCTTCCGCAACAATGCCCTCAACAACGGGCTGCTGCCGATCACGGTAAGCGGGGAGTTCCTCGCGGCGGTCTTCGCGGCGATCGACGGCGACCCTGCGACGCAATTCACCGTAGACCTGGACAACCAGACGCTGACGATCTGCGCCACGGGCCGCAGCGAGCGCTTCGAGATCGACGCATACAAAAAGCGGTGCCTGCTGAACGGCTACGACGACGTGGACTACCTGCGCAGCATCGCGCCCCAGATCGAAGCGTTCGAACAGGCGCATAAATAGCAGCGCAATGTATCCCCGCGTAGAGATAATGGATACTACGCTGCGCGACGGCGAGCAGACGTCGGGGGTTTCGTTCAACGCCCGCGAAAAACTCTCCATCGCCCGGCTGTTGCTGGAAGAACTGTGCGTGAGCCGCATCGAGATCGCCTCGGCGCGGGTTTCGCAGGGCGAGCAGGAGGCCGTGCGCCGCATCGCCGAATGGGCTGCCGCGAAGGGTTATACCGACCGCATCGAGGCGTTGGGATTCATCGACGGCGGCGTGTCGCTCGACTGGCTCGGCCAGGCCGGGTGCCGCGTGGTGAACCTGCTGGCGAAGGGGTCGCTCAAACACTGCCGCGAACAGTTGCGCCGCACCCCGCAGGAGCACCTCTGCGACATCCGCGCCACGATCGGCGGGGCCGTCGCACGGGGCATGAAGGTGAACGTCTACCTCGAAGACTGGTCGAACGGTATGCAGGATTCGCCCGGGTACGTCTACACGATACTCGACGGGCTTGCCGACGCCCCCGTGCAGCGCTTCATGTGCCCCGACACGCTGGGCATCCTCGACCCCTATGTCACCGAACGGTTTTGCCGCGACATGGTGACACGCTATCCGCAGCTTAGGTTCGACTTCCATGCCCATAACGATTACGACCTGGCCGTGGCCAACACCGCAGCTGCGGTGAAAGCCGGGTTCCACGGGGTTCACGTAACCATAAACGGGCTGGGCGAACGCGCAGGAAACGCACCCCTGTCGAGCACGGTGGCCGTGCTGCACGACCGGCTGCACTGCCTCACGGGCATCGACGAAACGAAGATCAACCACGTCAGCCGCATGGTCGAGACCTACACGGGCATCCGTATCCCGGGCAACCGCCCGATCGTCGGCGAGAACGTCTTTACGCAGTGTGCCGGCATCCATGCCGACGGCGACAACAAGAACAACCTCTATTTCAACGAGCTGCTGCCCGAACGCTTCGGGCGCGTACGCGAATACGCCCTGGGCAAGACCTCGGGCAAGGCCAACATCTTGAAGAACCTCGAAGCGCTGGGCATCGAGCTCGACGAAGCCTCGATGCGCAAGGTGACCGAACGGGTGGTCGAGCTGAGCGACAAGAAGGAGCTGGTGACGGCCGAAGACCTGCCCTACATCATCGCCGACGTACTGCGCTACGACCAGGTCGAAAACCCCGTGCGGATACTCAATTACAGCCTGTCGCTGGCACAGGGGCTGCACCCGGCCGCTACGCTCAAGATCGAGATCAACGGCTGCGAATACGAGCAGACCTCGGTCGGCGACGGCCAGTACGACGCCTTCATGCGGGCGCTCAGGCAGATCTACAAGCACCAGCTCGGCCGCGAGTTCCCGATGCTGCGCAACTACACCGTCTCGATCCCGCCCGGCGGACGAACCGATGCCTTCGTGCAGACGATCATCACGTGGGAGACGGGCGGCAAGGAGTTCAAGACCCGCGGGCTGGATGCCGACCAGACCGAAGCCGCCATCAAGGCGACGATCAAAATGCTGAACATAATAGAACCAACATACAACGACCATGGATGTTAACATAGCTCTTTTAGCCGGCGACGGCATCGGCCCCGAAATCATTGCCGAGGCCACGAAAGTACTCGACCGCGTGGCGGCGAAATTCGGACACCGATTCGACTACCGCGAGGCGTTAGTGGGCGCCTGCGCCATCGACGCCACGGGCGACCCCTATCCCGACCAGACGCACGCCATCTGCCAGGCTGCCGACGCCGTATTGTTCGGTGCCATCGGCGACCCCAAGTACGACAACGACCCCAAGGCCCCGGTACGTCCCGAGCAGGGACTGCTGCGCATGCGCAAATCGCTGGGACTGTTCGCCAACCTGCGCCCCATCGCATTGTTCGACACGCTGGCCGACCGCTCGCCGCTCAAGGCAGAGGTGGTGCGCGGCACCGATTTCATTTGCGTGCGCGAACTGACGAGCGGCATCTATTTCGGCCGACCGCAGGGGCGCAACGAAGCCGGGACGGAGGCTTTCGACACCTGCACCTACACGCGCACGGAGATCGAGCGTGTGCTGGACGTCGCATTCCGGCTCGCCATGAGCCGCCGGCGGCGCCTGACAGTCGTGGACAAGGCCAACGTGCTCGAAACCTCGCGCCTGTGGCGGGAGGTCGCGCAGGATATGGCGCCCCAATACCCCGGGGTGGAGCTGGAATTCATGTTCGTGGACAACGCCGCGATGCAGATCGTACGCCAGCCGACCCATTTCGACGTGATCGTCACCGAGAACATGTTCGGCGACATCCTCACCGACGAAGCCAGCGTCATCAGCGGCTCGCTCGGCATGCTCCCCTCGGCGAGCGTCGGGTCGGAAGTGGCGCTCTTCGAGCCGATCCACGGCTCCTATCCGCAGGCTGCCGGGAAAAACATCGCCAACCCGATGGCCACGATCCTCTCGGCCGCCATGCTGCTCGAACACCTGGGGCTCGACACGGAGGGCAGCGCCGTACGGGCTGCCGTAGACCGGGCGCTCACCGAAGGCGTCGTCACCGAAGACCTCGCCGCACAGGGCGAACGCCGCTACTCGACCTCCGAGGTCGGGGACTTCATCGCCGCGCATATTTAGGCACACCCCGCTCCGGGGGCTCCTATCCGCAAAAAAGGGGTTGCAACCGCAAAGGTTGCAACCCCTTTTTCCGTGCAGGCCACGAGGCGTCCCCGCCCGGACAGCAACGCCACGGCCCGGCAGCCAGTTTATATCCCGGCCACGAATTGCTCGAGTGCCCCCAGGTCGGCCGCCATCGGCTCCGAAACCCGGGGCAGGCGGGCGAGCCGGGCCAGCCGCGGCGGCAGCGGAACCGCAGCCCCCGTGACGGGGAAGATGACCTCCCCGAATTTGGCGGGATGCGCCGTAGAGAGGTAAAATCCCGGCTTCCCGCACGCTACGGAAGCGGCATATCCGATGGCGCTGTGCGGGTCGGAAAGGTATCCGTAATTGCGGTGCAGCCCATCGATCGTACGGCGGATCATGGCATCGTCGCAGCGGAATCCCTCCAGTTCATCACGCAGGGCATCCGGCTCACCGCCGCAGAGCCACAGCATGCGTTCGAAATTGCTCGGCGCTCCGACGTCCATCGCATTGGCCGGCGTCCGCACCGACGGCCTCGGACGGTACTCGCCGCTGCGCAGGAACTCGGGCACCACGTCGTTCCGGTTCGAAGCCGCGACGAATCCGCCGAGGGGGAGCCCCATGCGGCGGGCGAGCATCCCGGCCGAGAGGTTTCCGTAGTTACCGCTCGGCACCACGACCACAGGTCGCCCGCCGCCCGTCTGCTGCCGCCACAGGCAATAGCCGTAGAAATAATAGAATGCCTGCGGTATCCAGCGCAGCAGGTTGATCGAATTGGCCGACGACACGCGGTGCCCCGCACGGAATTTTGCGTCGGCAAACAGCTCCTTGACCAGCCGCTGGCAGTCGTCGAACGTCCCGGCCACACGCAGCGGGTGGATATTGCCGCCGAGCGTGGTCATCTGGCACTCCTGCAGCCGGCTGATCTTCCCTTCGGGATAGAGCAGCACCACCTCGACGCCCGGCACGCCGTAAAACCCGTGCGCCACGGCGCTGCCCGTGTCGCCCGACGTAGCCGTCAGGATCACCAGTTTTTCGCCGGCACCGCCCATCAGGCCGATCATCCGCCCCATGAAGCCCGCACCGTAATCCTTGAATGCGAACGTCGGGCCGTGGAACAGCTCCAGCGTATAGCGGCTGCCGACACGGCGAAGCGGCAGCGGAAAGTCGTAGATCCGCTCCATCTCCCGCCGCAGGAGCCCGGGGTCGATGTCGTCACCGAAAAAAAGTTCCGCCAAGTATCCGGCCAGCGCGGCATAGGACTCCCCGGCCAGCCGCTCCGCAACGGCCATATCGGCCTGCGGGATACGTTCCGGAACGAACAACCCGCCGTCGGGTGCCAGCCCCGCCTGCACGGCCTCGCGAAGCGAAAAGGCGTGTGCGCATGTTTTGTCTTTCGTGCTGTAATATTTCATCTGTTTGTCGTTTTATACTATTCCACAATCCTTGCCCCGCAGTTCGACACGCGGCCCGCATATATTTTGCAGCCGATACCGGGGCGGGCGAAATGCGCCTGCATCCGCTGCGCGACCCGCTGCGCGACGGCCTCATCGGCAGCCAGGGCGAAGATCGAAGGCCCCGACCCGGCAATGTTCATCGCCAGGGCGCCTTCGGCGAGCACCCCTTCTTTCAGCACATCGTAACCCGGAATGAACCCCTTGCGGTAAGGCTCCGCCACCACGTCGTGCATCGACCGGCCGATCAGCGCCACGTCGCCCAGGGCGAACCCGGCCACCAGCCCGCCGACATTGCCCCACTGCGTCACGGCATCGTGCAGGGGTACCTCGCGGGGAAGCACTTCGCGCGCCTCCTTAGTGCTGACCACGATGTCGGGATGCACCACGGCGTAGAAAAAGCCCTCGGGGACAGGCAGGCGCACGATGTCCAGCGGTTCGTACCCCCGGATCAGCACCACGCCGCCCAGCACGGCAGGGCCCACGTTGTCGGCATGGGGCGTACCGCCGATGAGCGCCTCGCCCATCATCGCAAATTCCACGAGCCGCTCCCCTGAAAAGGGACGTCCCAACAGTTCGTTCACGCCCCAGACCGCTGCGGCCGACGAAGCCGCACTCGACCCGATGCCGCTGCCGGGAGCGATCTTTTCGAGGATCGTAACCTCGACCCGCACGGGTTTTTCGTATGCCCCGAGCAGTGCCATCACCGCCGGGGTAATCACGTTGTCCTCGTTTTTGGCGGGAAGTTCCTTCCCGCTGCGGTTGCGGATAACGAGCCCCCCGGCACCTTCTTCGATGCCGACCTCCAGCAGGTCGCCCACGCCGTCGAGCGTCAGCCCCATTACATCGAAGCCGCAACCCAGGTTCGCCACCGTTCCCGGGGCGAAAACTTTTATATATCGCATGATAAAAATCTCCTTTTGAATGAAACTACCTTTGATCGAACCGGGCTTTCCGTTCCGGCAGCCTTGGCCGGAAAATGCATAACGGGTATGCTCGTGACGGAAAAATAACAACTACACCCCCACAGGGGTTGTCGTCGTTGTCGTAGCGGTAGTAACGGAGATAAGGACAGTGAAAGAAACGGCGCACGTCACCGGGCTGCAGGCTGCCCCGCATTCCCCGGTCATCGTATGGTTCCGTTTCATATCCATCGGGGACAAATATAAAACAAAAAAATTTAATATCCAAATCCGGGTAACAAATCGTAAGTCGCCCTAAAAAGCACCGGCAGCCGCTTTATATATATAGGAGTAGTCCGGAAAGGCTGAAAATACCGAACTTGGCGACAAACCGTAAGATATTCCGAAGCTCCCCGAGGGCTGATTACTCTCCTAATCGGGCTAAAAGAGGGTTAAAGGCCAAAAAATGCGGTTTTAAACTGTAAGTTGAAAGGCATCTATCCGGATCGTCATAAAGCACAAGCGGGGTAATAGGTTCCGGATTATCACATTATTAAATTTTTTGCAAAATTATTTTGACGAAACGATTTTATATCCCTATCTTTGAAACGGAACAAATACGGAAATTCCGGACATGAACGCCCAGAACCATTCGAATAATAACGTCATTAATCTGCTGCTCGTCGTCTTTGGCAAGATAACGGGAGAAAGGTGATGTGTATATCCGAAAGATGATAAAAAGGCCTTTCTCCCGATGGAGAAAGGTTTTTTATTATCCGGGCAGATGGCAAAGGCGCAATACGCAGAAAACAAGAAAAAGATGAAACACCCACTCAGAAGTGCCGTCACGACGACGGGCCGGCGCATGGCCGGAGCCAGGAGCCTGTGGCGTGCCAACGGCATGCGCGAAGAGCAGTTCGGCCGTCCGGTCATCGGCATCGCCAACTCGTTCACCCAGTTGGTTCCGGGACACGTGCACCTGCACGAGATCGGACAATACGTCAAGCAGCGGATCGAAGCGCTCGGCTGTTTCGCCGCGGAATTCAACACCATCGCCATCGACGACGGCATCGCCATGGGGCACGACGGCATGCTTTATTCGCTGCCCTCGCGCGAGATCATTGCCGACAGCGTCGAATATATGGCCAACGCCCACAAGGTCGACGCACTGGTCTGCATCTCGAACTGCGACAAGATCACCCCGGGCATGCTGATGGCCGCCATGCGGCTCGACATCCCGACTGTCTTCGTATCGGGCGGGCCGATGGAGGCGGGGCACCTCGGCGAGCGGGCGCTCGACCTGATCGACGCCATGGTGATGGCTGCCGACGACGATTGCAGCGACGAACAGGTGGCGCGCGTCGAACGCGCCGCATGCCCCGGCTGCGGTTCGTGCTCGGGGATGTTCACCGCCAACTCGATGAACTGCCTGACCGAAGCGCTCGGACTCTCGCTCCCGGGCAACGGCACCGTCGTGGCCACGCATGTCAACCGCCGCCGCCTGTTCGAAGAGACCGCAGCGCTGATCGTCCGCAATGCCGAACGCTATTACTTCGAGGGCGACGACTCGGTGCTCCCGCGCTCGGTGGCCACGAAGGCAGCCTTCGAGAATGCCATGTCGCTCGACATCGCCATGGGCGGCTCGACAAACACGGTGCTGCACCTGCTGGCCGTAGCCCACGAGGCCGGGGTGGATTTCACGATGCAGGATATCGACCGCCTTTCGCGCCGGGTGCCCGTGCTGTGCAAGGTCGCCCCCAACTCGCATTACCATATCCAGGATGTCAACCGTGCGGGCGGCATCCTCTCGATCCTGGGCGAACTCGCCCGCGGCGGATTGCTCGACACCTCGGCCGGGAGGGTCGACGGGCGCACGCTCGGCCAGGCCATCGCGGCCTTCGACCTGCGGAGCGCAACGGCGAGCAGCGAAGCCAAACAGCGCTACCTGAGCGCCCCGGCCAGCCTTTACAGCCGGGAACTGGGCACACAACGGACTTATTACGACACACCGGACACCGACCGCACGGCAGGCTGCATCCGCGACATGGAACACGCCTACTTCCGCGACGGCGGGCTGGCCGTACTGACGGGCAACATCGCCCGCCGGGGCTGCATCGTCAAGACAGCCGGCGTCGACACGTCGCTGTTCGTCTTCCGCGGGCGCGCCCGCGTCTACGAATCGCAGGAGCAGGGCATCGGCGGCATCCTCGGCGGCGAGGTGCAGGCCGGCGACGTGGTCGTCATCCGCTATGAAGGCCCCAAGGGCGGCCCCGGTATGCAGGAGATGCTCTACCCCACGTCGTACCTCAAATCCAGACACCTCGACAAAGCCTGCGCGCTGATTACCGACGGCCGCTTCTCGGGCGGAACGTCGGGGTTGTCGATCGGTCACGTTTCGCCCGAAGCGGCTTCGGGCGGGGAGATCGCCGTCATCCGCACGGGCGACGAGATCGAGATCGACATCCCGCGGCGCTCGATCCGCCTCATGGCCGGCGACGAGGAAATCGCCGCGCGCATGGCCGCACAGCAGCATTTCCGCCCCGCGGCACGCGACCGCCGCATACCCGCGTCGCTAAGGGCCTATGCCAAGCTGGTCAGCTCGGCCGACAAAGGGGCCGTACGCATCGTCGAAGAAGAATAAAACCGGACAACACCATGAATACGAACACGACAACCAGAACCGAAGGACAACAGCCCGGCCCTTGTATCACAGGGTCGCAGGCCCTGCTCGAATCGTTCCTGCGCGAGGGTGTGGACACGCTTTTCGGGTATCCCGGAGGAGCCATCATCCCCGTTTACGATGCGCTTTTCGACTACCGCGACCGGCTGCACCACATCCTTGTCCGCCATGAACAGGGCGCCGTACATGCCGCGCAGGGCTACGCCCGCGTCAGCGGCCGCGTAGGGGTTTGCCTGGTCACCTCGGGCCCGGGGCGACGAACACCGTAACCGGACTGGCCGACGCACTGATGGACTCCACGCCGCTGGTACTGGTGACCGGACAAGTGGGTTCGTCGTTGCTGGGCACCGACGCCTTCCAGGAAACCAACTTCGTGGGTATCACGCAGGCCGTAACCAAATGGAACTGCCAGGTCAAGCGTACCGAAGACATTCCCGGGGCGATTGCCAAGGCGTTCTATATCGCCCGTTCGGGGCGTCCGGGCCCTGTGGTGGTGGACATCACCAAGGACGCCCAGTGCGGGACGGCCCCGTTCCGCTACGAAAGGCTGACGTCCATCCGCAGCTACGTCCCCGCACCCGCGCCCGCCGCGGAGTGCATCGCCGAGGCGGTACGGCTGATCGACGCCGCACAACGGCCGCTGCTGATGGCGGGACAGGGCGTGATGCTCGGAAACGCCGAAGAAGAATTGCAGGCCTTCCTCGCAAAGAGCGGCATACCGGTCGCCTCGACCCTGCTGGGGCTGTCGGCCGTGCCGACCTCCTCGCCGCAGTATGTCGGTATGCTGGGCATGCACGGCAACTACGGCCCCAACATCCGCAACCAGGAGTGCGACCTGCTCATCGCCGTGGGGATGCGTTTCGACGACCGCGTGACGGGCAACCCCAAATGTTTCGGGGCGAACGCCAAGGTAATCCACCTGGAGATCGACCCCGCCGAGATCGACAAGATCGTACACGCCGACGTGGCCGTCATCGGCGACGTGAAACAGACGCTCCCGCTGCTCACCCAAAGGATCCGCCCCGCCGCGCACAAGGCCTGGATCGAAGGGTTCCGCGCCTGCGACAAAGTCGAATACGAGGCGGTCGTCCGCAAGGCGATCCGCCCGGAAGGCGGCCGCATCCGCATGGGCGAGGTCGTAGATACCGTAGCGCATGCCTACGACAACGACGCGGTGCTGGTGACCGACGTCGGGCAGCAGCAGATGTTCGCGGCGCGCTATTTCGGGTTCCGCCGCAGCCGCAGCCTGGTAACTTCGGGCGGTCTGGGCACGATGGGCTTCGGGCTTCCGGCCGCCATCGGCGCCAAACTGGGCGCCCCCGACCGCGAGGTATGCCTCTTCGCGGGCGACGGCGGGCTGCAGATGACCATCCAGGAGCTGGGGACGATCTTCCAGTCGCAGGTCGCCGTAAAGATCGTATTGCTCAACAACTCCTATCTGGGCATGGTACGGCAGTGGCAGGAACTCTTCTACGACCGCCGCTACTCGTTCACCGAACTGGCGAACCCCGACTTCGGGCTGATCGCCCGCGGCAACGGCATCGCCTACCGCTGCGTGGAGCGGCGCGAGGAGCTGGCCGGGGCGGTGGCCGGGATGAAAGCCTGCAAAGGCGCCTACCTGTTGGAGGTGCGCGTCGAAAGCGAAGAAAACGTATTCCCGATGGTGCCGGCCGGCGCCCCCGTGTCGGCGATCCGGCTCGAATAAACCGAACGAGGTATGGAACAAGAGTATATCATCACCGTATTTTCGGAGAACAAGGTCGGGCTGCTGAGCCAGATCACGACGGTCTTCACGTGCCGCAATGTCAACATCGAAAGCCTGACGACTTCCGAGTCGGCGCTCGCGGGCATCCATAAATTCACGATCGTCGTCCGCACCGGCCCCGACCGGGTCGAGAAGCTCGCGCGGCAGGTCGAGAAGAAGATCGACGTGCTCAAGGTCTTCGTCTACACCTCGGACGAAGTCGTGCAGCAGGAGATCGCCCTTTATAAAGTCACGCGCAGCCGCAACGTCGAGAAACTCGTACGCGAGCACAATGTCCGCATTCTGGAGATCGACGACGACTACATCGTCGTCGAGAAAACCGGCCATAAGGCCGAGACGCAGGCGTTGTTTCGCCTGCTGCAACCCTTCGGCGTGCAGCAGTTCGTGCGCAGCGGCACGGTGGCCATCATCAAATCGCGGCGCGAGCTGCTCAACGAATACCTCGAAGAACTCGAGAGGAACAGACAAAGAACGGATTCATTTTAACTTTTAAAACTCATACAACTATGGCACAGATCAATTTCGGCGGAGTAGAAGAGAAGGTCGTTACCCGCGAAGAGTTTCCCCTGGAAAAAGCACGCGAAGTCCTCAGGGACGAAACCATCGCCGTAATCGGCTACGGCGTACAGGGGCCGGGGCAGTCGCTCAACCTCAAGGACAACGGATTCAACGTCATCGTCGGACAGCGCGAAGGCTCGAAAAGCTGGGACAAGGCCGTCGCCGACGGCTGGGTACCGGGCAAGACGCTCTTCGGGATCGAAGAGGCCGCCCGGCGCGCAACGATCATCCAGTACCTGCTCTCCGACGCCGGGCAGATCGCCGTATGGCCGACGATCGAGAAATACCTCGCGCCGGGCAAGGCGCTCTACTTTTCGCACGGCTTCGGCATCACCTACAAGGAGCGCACGGGCATCGTGCCGCCGGCCGACGTAGACGTGATCCTGATCGCCCCGAAAGGCTCGGGAACTTCGCTGCGCCGCATGTTCCTCGAGGGCCGCGGCCTGAATTCGAGCTACGCCGTATTCCAGGACGCCACGGGGCGCGCATTCGAACGCGTGGTGGCGCTGGGCATCGGCGTAGGTTCGGGCTACCTGTTCGAAACCGACTTCAAGCGGGAGGTTTACTCCGACCTGACGGGCGAGCGCGGCACGCTGATGGGTGCCATCCAGGGTATTTTCGCGGCCCAGTACGACACGCTGCGCGCCCACGGGCACACCCCTTCGGAGGCTTTCAACGAAACGGTCGAGGAGCTGACCCAGTCGCTCATGCCGTTGGTGGCCGAGAACGGCATGGACTGGATGTACGCCAACTGCTCGACCACGGCACAACGCGGTGCGTTGGACTGGTGGAAACGTTTCCGCGATGCCACCAAACCCGTCTTCGAAGAGCTTTACGGCGAAGTGGCCGTCGGCAACGAGGCGCAGCGCTCGATCGACCTGAACAGCAAACCCGACTACCGCGAGAAACTCAACGAGGAGCTGCGCGAGATGCGTGAAAGCGAGATGTGGCAGACAGGCGCCGTGGTGCGCAAGCTCCGCCCGGAGAACAACTGATCCCCCGGGAGGCCTTGCAATTTTTCAGATCGTTTCGCGCTCCGGCGGGTCGTATCCGCCGCCTCCGGCACCGCCTGTAAATCCGGTCTTCTCCGAGTCCCCGCCCCGGCGGGGAGTTGAGAGGCGGCGACGCGGCGGGATTCCCGCAGCGGGACACAGGCGGCCGGCAATTAACAGTTTTGTAACGTAATACAACAACAATCAATCTATGTGTGGTTTCGTAGGACTATTTGACATCCGCCGGAAATCGGATGCGCTGCGTGGGCAGGTACTGAAAATGTCGAAGCAGATACGGCACCGGGGCCCCGACTGGTCGGGTGTCTACTGCGGCGAGCGGGCGATCCTTTCGCACGAGCGGCTTTCTATCGTCGACCCCCAGTCGGGCGGTCAACCCCTGTTCAGCTGCGACGGGAAACAGGTGCTGGCCGTGAACGGCGAGATATACAACCATCAGGAGATCCGCGCCGAGCTGGCCGGAGAATACGATTTTCGGACAGGCTCCGACTGCGAGGTGATCCTGCCTCTCTACCGCAAGCTGGGCGTCGGGCTGCTGGAAAAGATCAGCGGCATCTTCGCCTTCGCGCTGTACGACATCGAAAAGGACGAATACCTGATCGCCCGCGACCCGGTCGGCGTCATCCCGCTCTACATCGGCTGGGACCGCGACGAGCAATTCTACGTCGCATCGGAGCAGAAAGCCCTCGAAGGGGTATGCAGCACCATCCGACCGTTCCTGCCCGGGCACTACTGGTCGAGCCGCGAGGGGAAAATGGTGCGCTGGTACAAGCGCGACTGGTTCGAGTACGACGCCGTGAAGGACAACGGCGCCGACATACCGACGCTGCGCGAGGCGCTGGAATCGGCCGTCAAGCGGCAGCTCATGTCAGACGTACCCTACGGCGTACTGCTGTCGGGCGGCCTCGACTCGTCGATCATCTCGGCCGTCGCCAAGAAATACGCCGACCGGCGCGTCGAATCGAACGACCGCGACCGGGCCTGGTGGCCACAGTTACACTCGTTCGCCATCGGGCTGAAAGGGGCGCCCGACCTGGCGGCGGCACGCAAGGTCGCCGACCATATCGGCACCGTACACCACGAAATCAACTACACCGTACAGGAGGGGCTGGATGCCGTGCGCGACGTGATCTATTATATCGAGACCTACGACGTGACGACCGTACGCGCCTCGACGCCGATGTACCTGCTGGCGCGCGTCATCAAGTCGATGGGCATCAAGATGGTGCTCTCGGGCGAGGGTGCCGACGAGGTTTTCGGCGGCTACCTCTATTTCCACAAGGCGCCCGACGCCCGTGCCTTCCACGAGGAGACCGTGCGCAAGATCGGCAAACTGCACCTCTACGACTGCCTGCGCGCCAACAAGTCGCTCTCGGCATGGGGTGTCGAGGGGCGCGTGCCGTTCCTCGACAAGGAGTTCCTCGACGTAGCGATGCGCATCAACCCGGCGGCGAAAATGGCCAAGGACGGGCATATCGAAAAATGGATCCTGCGCAAGGCGTTCGAGGACATGCTCCCCTCCGAGATCGTATGGCGTCAGAAAGAACAGTTCTCCGACGGCGTAGGCTACAACTGGATCGACACGCTCAAGCAGCTGACCGCAGAGGCGGTCTCCGACCGCGAGATGGAACACGCTGCGGAGCGTTTCCCGATCAACCCGCCCCGCAACAAGGAGGAGTACTATTACCGTACGATCTTCGAGGAACACTTCCCGTCGCATACGGCAGCGCAGTGCGTACCGTCGGTACCGTCGGTAGCGTGCAGCACCGCCGAAGCGCTGGCCTGGGACAAGGCGTTCCGCGACATGAACGAACCGTCGGGGCGCGCCGTGCTGGGCGTGCACAACACCGACCTGACACACGACACCCACCGACCCGAAACCGACTGAACCCGGTAAGGCCCCTGCCGAAGCAGGGGCCTTCCTTTATCGGATCGGAATTCATAAACGGCATCGCCCCGGCCACAGACACCTGTGACCGGAGCGATTTCTTGTGCCCCGAGTCGCCGGACAGCCCCGCGCCCGGCATCAGCGCCGCGGCTTCTTCGCGTCGGGTTTGCGGCGAGAGCGGCGGACGGCAGGAGCTACGGGTTTTCGCGCAGGGACACGTTTTGCGGCGGGCTTCCCGTCCCCGGGGTCTGCCCCGGGTGCTTCGGAAACTTCCGCAGCCGGGATATTCCCCGCAGCAGATGCGGGGACTGCGGGGGCGGCGCCCGCCGTCCGGCGCGGCTTCCTGCGCACCGACCAGCCGAAGTGGCCGATGGCCTCGCCCAGGGCGAAATATTCGCCGTGGGAGTAAACGATCGGGCAGGCGCGTTCGAGGCAGAAACGCCCCGTAGCAGGGTCGATATAGGCGGCATCGACCTGCACGGCGACCACCTCGGCCAGAAACATATCGTGCGAACCGAGGGGCATCACCTGCCGCACGCGGCACTCGATGCTCACGGGCGCCTCTTCGACGATCGGCGCCGTGACCTGCAAGGCCTTCCCGGGCGTGAGCCCCATTTCGCGGAATTTGTCGTAGTCGCGCCCCGACCGCACCCCGCACCAGTCGGCGGCGCGGGCCAGGTCGCGGGTCGTGAGGTTGATGACGAACTCCCCCGTGCGGCGGATTATTTCGTAGGAGTGGCGTTCGGGGCGTACCGAAATGTAGCACATCGGCGGGTTGGTGCATACCGTGCCCGTCCACGCCACGGTCAGCAGGTTATACTCTTCGGGCGTAGCGCCACAGCTCACCAGCACGGCCGGCAGCGGATAGATCAGCGTCCCGGGTTTCCAGCTCTCCTTCATCGGCGGCGTCAGTTAGCCTTCGCAAAGAAATTGCGGAAGAATACGATCTGAAAGTCGATGGCATTGCCCCAATAGGCACCGGTATGCCCGCCGGGGCGTACATAGAAATCGTGCATGATGCCCCGGCGCAGCAACTCGTCGTGGAAATCGTTGTTTACCTCGAAGAAGAAATCGTCGTAGCCGCAGTCGAAGACGATCGCCAGGTCGCCGTTCCCGAGCTGCGGGATGAGGTTGATGGGCGTAGCCTCTTCCCAGGCTTCGGGATGCTCCGTGATCTCGCCCAGCAACTGCGGGATCTCCCAGTTCTGCGAGAAAGGACGTATGTCGAGCCCGCCGCTCGTGCTGCCTGCGGCACCGAACAGCCCCTTGTGCTTTATGGCGAGCGACATGGCCCCGAAACCGCCCATGCTCAGGCCCGTGATCGCGCGTCCCGAGCGGTCGCGGACTACGGGATAACGCGCTTCGACGGCGGGCAGCAACTCGCGTGTCATGAAGGTTTCGTAGAGGCTCTTCTCGCGCACCTTGCTGTCGAGGTACCAACTGTTCCCCACGCCGGGACAGATGAAGGCGATCCTCTCTCGGTCGGCGATTGCGGGCAGCGAAGGCTTGATCTTCAGCCATGCCGTCTCATCGCCCGAGTAGCCGTGCAGCAGGTAGACCACCGGACAGGGCTCAGCGGCGGATATGCCCTCGGGCACGATCGCCACGACGGGTACGTCACGATCCATCGAGGGACTGTGCACGGCAAGCGTATCGACCGTAGCCGCAGAAACGGCCTGCACCGCCAGCAACAGCAAAAAAGTAAAAATAAAAATCCGTTTCATGGTATATGGGTTTAGTGAAGGCAAAAATACGAAAAAAACGTATCTTTGTCATATGCTAACGGAATTCATCCGATACCTCAGCGCCGAACGGCGTTACTCCCCGCTCACCGTCCGCAATTACAAACACGACGTCGGGCAGTTCCTGGCATGGCTGGATTTCGACGAGGCACGCTCCGACCCGCGCAGCATCACCGCAGACCAGGTGCGCGAATGGATCATCCACCGCACGGAGGAAGGCAAGATCGGCGCGGCGTCGATGAACCGCGAAATCGCCTCGATCCGCACCCTCTTCCGGTGGCTGCTCCGCACGGGGGCCATCGAAAAAGACATCTGCCGGACGATCCCCTCGCTCAAGACCTCGCGCCGCCTGCCGGCTTTCATCCCCGAGAGCCGCATGACGGACATCGTCAGCAAATGCGAAGAGGCGGACGGGGATTTCGAAACGGCACGCAATTCGCTCGTCATCCTGATGTTCTACGCCTGCGGCCTGCGCCTTGCCGAGCTGGTCGGCATCGACCGCGACGACTTCTCGGCCGACTACGCCTCGCTGCGGGTACGGGGCAAGGGAGACAAGCAGCGGATGGTACCGATCCTCGAATTCGTACGCGAAAAGATTTTAAGTTACCTCGACCTAATTGCGAGGCAAAATATTTGCAATTCTGCGGAAAAAGCACTATTTTTAACACACAAAGGAAAGCGCATATCGCGAAGCGTCGTTTACCGCATGGTACGGGCGGAACTGACCCGTGCGGGCGTACAGGGCAAGAAAAGCCCCCATGTGCTCCGCCATACGTTTGCGACGCACCTGCTGAACGGCGGAGCCGATATGCGCGAGATCCAGGAGCTTCTGGGACACGCTTCGTTACAGGCCACGCAGGTCTATACGCACAACAGCATCGCCAGGCTCCGGGAGATATACGCAAAGGCCCATCCCCGGGAAAAGGGAGGGAAGTGATTAACTTTTATAAACTGTAAGGCTATGAACGTACAGATTCAATCCGTGAAATTCGACGCCGACAAACGGCTGGTCGAATTCGTCGAGAACAAGATGGACAAACTCGACCGCTTCGCAGAGCGTTCGACGGGTGCCGAGGTCATTCTCAGACTTGATAAAGACTTTGAAAAGGGAAACAAGATAGCAACGGTCACACTCCACATGCCGGGCGAAGACCTGGTGGCATGCCACCAGTCCAGATCGTTCGAGGAATCGGTGGACGAGGCGATCGACGCCATCAAGCGCCAGCTGGACAAATTCAAAGGCAAACTGGAAAAGTAACCCACCAACCAACCGATAACCTAAAACGAAGCCGCAGCCGCCCCTCATGAGGCGGCTGCGGTAATTTTCCACCCGGCGGTTTGCGGCGGGCGCACTCCGGCTGACGGGTTCCTGCTGACGATTCCCGCCCGGCAACATCCTGCAGGCAATTTCCGCCCCGGCTCCTTACCCATCGCTCGGCGGGCGGTTCTGCAACGCAATTCCGTTACGCTCCCACCCACCCCCAAAGACTGCAGACGGACGGCACCGGCAGCTGGAAACGGAAAACGGCCGCACCTGCGTGCGGCCGTTCGGAAGCCTTGTAGTGGATAGGGGATTCGAACCCCTATGTCGTGCGTGAGAGGCACGTATCCTAACCCTTAGATGAATCCACCGTATCGGTTTTGTGGTGCAAAGATAACGCCTTCTTTCAAAACTGCAAAATTTTCCTGCAAATTCTATGATTTTTTTTGGCCCGTTTCGCATATACCTGTATTTTCGTTATCTTTACGATAAATACAAAGTACGCTTTGCCTATGAAATACATTAAAACCGCCATACTGATCGCAGGCATGGCCGCAGCGACCGCAGCCTGTACGCGGAAACCCGTCGTTCCCGAATTCAGCATGCTCTCGATCGACACCCTCATCGGCACTCCGGCCAACGGATGCAAGATCGAATTCCGTTTCGCCACGATCGCCAACGCAGCGAAATCCCCGGCCCTGCGCTCCATCGAAGCGGCCAATGCCGGGTATTTCTTCGAACTGGAAGATTTCGGCGGCACGGCGCGCCAGGCGGTCGACTCCGCCATCCGCCAGATCGCCGCGGAGATGCTCCCGGACAGCGTCGAACAGACGATGGGAACCTACGAGATCTCGGCCGAAGCCGAAGTTACGGTCACGGACTCGCTCGTCACCTATATTATCAGCCGGTGGAGTTTCACGGGAGGGGCGCACGGCATGTACGGCATGGAATGTCATACCTATTCGCTGGCCGGAGGAGACGAACTATCCTCGGCAGACCTGTTTTCCGAACAGCAGCTGCACGGCATGGAAACCCTGCTGCGCAAGAAACTGTACGAGCAATACGGAGCCGACAGCGACGAAGAGCTGGCCGCTCAGGGATTCTTCCCGGAATACATCTCCCTTACGGAGAATTTCCAGGTTACGCCCGAAGGGATCACGTTCTATTACAACCCTTATGATCTCGGATGCTATGCACTGGGGGCCGTCGAAGTGACGATGACCCGCGAAGAGCTGGAGAATCTGTAACATTGCCCGAAAAGAGACGGCCGCAGGGCCGTAAAAAGAAAAAAGGCCGGAGTCTCACGACTCAGACCTTTTTCTTTTGTCGGGGAACCACCCCCTTCAAAAATGAGGTACAATCGGAGGTATTCGACTTTCGGACGAGCACCGCCCTTCGAGTCTTAGTAACGGATTGCCGCTACAACCTGCCGATTTCCTCAACCAACCTAAAACTACTAACCTAAATGAACCTTAAAACTTCACTGCAAAGATACGTGTCATTTTTGAATTATGCAAATATTTTACGAATATATTAAATATATTTAACAATTTCGTAACATTAGGCCGTCAAAAAGGCTTCAAGATGCCTTTGAAGAACATTCGGGCTAAATGTCAAAAGAGACAGCATATCTTCGGAGACTAAAAAAACAGGGGATAAAAAGCATATTCAGGCAGAAAAATACGCCGGGCACACATGACAAAATTCTAAAGTCCGTACCAACTATCCGTGAGAAAAATTCCGGAAAGGCACAAAAAAAGGAAACCCGGTATTCCGATGGAATACCACAGTTTCCTCACCAACCTAAAACTACTAACCTAAATGAACCTTAAAACTTCGCTGCAAAGATAAGGTGAAAAAACATGCCGCGCAAGTTTTTATTAAAAAAATTTTCGAATTTTTTGATATTTTTTAATAAATCACATGTATTCAGTCATCTAATAACATGTAAACATGCAAGATAGCCGGGTACCGCCTATCCCGGGTGATCGAAAATATTTTTTCATATTCTGCGCAGTATTCCCCTCCGGCGCACATTTATATAAAACGGAACACGATAAAAATGGAGTGCACATACCCTGAGCGGGGATAAATCACTACCTTTGTACGATGGACAAGAAGCTACGCGTTACCCTGAACGTGAGAATACAGCATCCCGGCAGCAGGATGCCGCGGCAGGAATTTTGCGGCCGGTTGCGTACGGCCGCAGCGACAACGACGCCTAAAACCCTAACATTTTTACCAATGACGGTATCACTGATCATCTCCACCTACAACTGGCCGCGGGCCCTCTACCTGTGCCTGGACAGCGTAATGCAACAAACGGCCATGCCCACGGAAATCCTGATCGCCGACGACGGTTCGGGTATCAGCACCCGCGATGTCGTCCGCCATTTCGAAGCGGTGTCGCCCGTCCCCATCCGGCACATCTGGCACGAGGACAAGGGGTTCCGCCTGGCCATGATCCGCAACAAAGCCATCGCGGCGAGCCGCTGCGAATACATCATACAGATCGACGGCGACCTGATCCTGCAACGCAACTTCATCCAGGATCACATGATCTTCGCACAACGGGGCTGCTACGTCACCGGGTCGCGGGGCATCATCACCGAAATGCTCACCCGCAAGGTGCTCAGCGGGGAGATCACCTCGCTCACGCCGCTGATGCGGGGCGTACGCAACAGCAACAACGTCATCCGCATCCCGCTCATGGCATTCCTCTACCGGACGCTGGGCCCCACCCGCTTCGTCAAAGGCTGCAACATGGCCTTCTGGCGCAACGACCTGATCCGCGTCAACGGTTACGACGAATCGTTCTGCGGCTGGGGACGCGAAGATTCCGAACTGGCGATCCGCCTCGACAACAGCGGCGTGCGCCAGCGGTGCATGAAGTTTCGCGGCGTGGTCTTCCACCTCCACCATGGCAAATGCGAGCGCAACAGCCTCTCGGCCAACGAGGAACGTTACCAGCAAACCATCCGTGAACACCGCACCCGCTGCGAAACCGGGCTTGCACGCCACTTGGCAACAACGGAACAGACCCGCGTCCCCGAAACCGAGGTAAAAATCGCCGTTCCCGCCGGCACGGGCCATTGATCCCGGGACAGAAACATCCGGCCCTGGAAACGGCATCCATAAACGTGAGTGCCGCCCCGGTCGGGGCGGCACTCACGTTTTCTATCGGCGGCGGAATTTTTCCAGCAGGGGATAATAATGTAACTGCCGGCGCAGTTTCCATTTGCGCACCAGGTTCAGGGGCTTGCGTTTCAGCCCCGCATGCCCCCGCACGATATAATCGTCCACGGCATCGAGCACCCGCGCCGAACAGCGGCAGTCGCGGTGCGGTTCATGGTGCATGGTGTAGCTGCGGATCTCCTCCATTAACCCCTCAGGCCGCGCCAGCGCACGCTCGATGGCCGGGCCGACGGCCTCCGGCGTATCGACGTCGATCAGATGGGGCCCCGGATGCGAATTGCGGAACGTCACGACCGGTTTGTCGAGGAACATGAATTCGAGGATGATCGACGAGCTGTCGCACAACATCACGTCGGCCTGCTGCAGAAGCGGCATCTTGTCGGAACCCTCATAGAATATGACGTTCTCGTTCTCCTCCGCAATACGTTTATAGCCGGCTATGATCCCGGGGTCAGTCAGCTTGGGATGGAACGTGATGACCCAGTCCCACGGATGGGTTTTGGCCAGACGGTCGATCTCCGCCATCAGATGGGGCGCCGAACAGACATTGCGCGTGAAGGTCGGGGGGTAAAGAATCACCGGATGGTCATTCTGCGGTTTACGCTGCACTTCGGGCGAGAAATAGGTGTCGGCTTTGGGCCAGCCGGTCTCGTAGACCCGGAAGAAGCCGTATTTCTTTTCCAGTTCCTTGAAATAAGGCGTACTGCTCGGCCCCTGCGTACAATAAATGTCGAACCATCCGCGCACCGTGAAGTGGTCGTCGACGGCCTCGATCCGCTTTTGGATCGCATAGCCGTGGAAAAGCGCCACCTTCACACCCGGGATAAAATCGGGGATGTAGTTGCCCGGTGCAAAAACCGCGACCGGGTTATAAGCGACCGCCTCCCGGATTGTCCCCAACCGCACCTCGCCCTCTTCGAGCACGACGGGACACCCCTCTTCGACAAACCAGGCCGCCTCGCCTCCGCGGCGGCGGATTTCATGTTCCAAAGGCCTCAGGATTGAATAGGCATAAGGCAAAGTAACGTACAACAGGTATCTTTTCATCGTTCCAGGTTTAGGTTACAATACTCAGATTCAGCGTGTCAGCCGCCGCTTCAGGCTCTTGCCCCAGCGCATCAGGGTCGAGACGGCGAGCACCCCGGGGCGCATCCACCGCCGCCTGTCCATCCGCAGCAGCAACCAGTCGCAACGGCTGAAAAACCCTTCCAGCTCGGCGCGGTAGCGTTCCGCCTCCGCATTGATCCCGCGGGCAAACTCCGTGTCGCCGGCCCATGGGTTATGGCTTTTGCGCAGGTAAACCAGGTACCAGCGCATTTTATTGAGCAGCAGGTAGAACTCCAGCCGGTCGCCAACAACATCCCTGTGCCTCACCAGCTCGGCATGCACCGCCTCGCTGAATTTAACGCAGTAGCCGATATCGAGCGGCGAACGGTTGGCCGACCCGCCGCGCTGCACATATCCGTAACCCACATAATCGACGAACCGGACACGCGGCTGCTGACAGCCGATCTGGATATTGAGCAGGCTGTCTTCCCCCAGCCGCAGCGGATAATGACGCAGTTCCTTTTCGAACAACGCCCGGCGATAGAGCCGTCCCCACACGGTCACGGAAATAGCGTGGTAGAGCGATGCAACAAGGAAATCCAGCCCCTGCATGTCCGACGTGCGCATTTCGCGCTTGGGCGCTTCGTAGGTCTTGCAAATACGTTTGTAATCGCAGCATACGATATCGTACCCGCCGTTTTCCCCGATGGCCGCCACCAGTTTCTCCAGCATGCGGGAATCCCAGACGTCGTCGCCGTCGAGAAAACAGATGTAATCGCCCTGCGCATGCCTGATACCCGTCTCACGGGCCCTGGCAGCCCCCTGGTTTACAGTACTTATGACGACGATGCGCGCATCGCGCTCCGCGTGGCTGAGCGCCACGGCCTGCGAACCATCCGTCGAACCGTCATCGACGACAATAGCCTCGAAATCCCCGTACGTTTGCCGTCCGACCGAATCGAGGCAGGTATCGAGATAGTTTTCCAGGTTGTAAACCGGAATAATGACCGATACCGCGGGCTTTGATTTTTCCCTTTCCTCCATCTATGCAATCCAATTTATCGCTTTCACGATCCGGCTGCCGGCTCCGTCGTAAAAATCCATGTTTCTGTATAATATCCCTTTATCGTGCCAGACGCCGCCGCAAACTGGTACGCCAGCGCAATCCTGTCGTCAGCATGACGACGACCGGGCGCATGACCCGGTAACGGTCGAGATCCAGCAAAAGCATCCGTGCCCGCGAATAGCGCGCCCTGAGCTCGTCCCGGTAACGGCCGGCCGATTCGCGCAGGTCGCAGACAAACGGCCGGTTCCCGACCCACGGGCTGCGGCTTTTGCAGACATAGACCGAATACCAGCGCACCTTATTCAGCAGCGCATAAAATTCGGCCTGCCCCCGAAGCGATTCGCCGTGCCGTTGTAACTCCCGTTCCACAATACTACAAAATAAGCAGCAGTAATCAAAATCGAAACTTCGGTGATTGGACGACGACGGCCGCTGTACGTAATCATATCCGACGTAATCGATGAAATGAACGCGGGGAAGGCGGCAGGCGATCTGGATGTTGATCATCGCATCCTGCCCCAGCCGCAACGGATGGTGGTTCAGTCCGTTATCGAAAAGTTCCCGCCGATAGAGTTTGCCCCAGAGGATCACCCAGATCGAATGGCGAAGCGTCGCCTCGAGGAACTCGAGCCCTTCCATATCCTCCGTCCGGGATTCACGGTAGATCGCCTGGTAGGTCTTGCAGACCCGCTTGAAATTACAGCATACGATATCGTACCCGCCATTCTGCCCGATCGAGGCGGTCATCTCCTCCAACATGCGCGGTTCCCAGAAATCGTCGCCGTCGAGGAAAGCGATGTATTTTCCCTGCGCCCGGGCAATACCCGTCTCGCGGGCACGCGCAACGCCCCGGTTCGGGGTGCTCACCACGATGATCCGCGGATCGCGCTCAGCATAGCGACGCAGAAGCCCGGGCGTACCATCCGTGGAACCGTCGTCCACGACGATGGCCTCGAAATTCCCGAGTGTCTGCGCCAAAACCGATTGCAGGCACGTATCGAGATACCCTTCCAGATTGTAAGCGGGGATGATTACAGAGACCTCGGGAGAGGGTAACTTGCTTAAAGATTCGTTCATTTATTTTATGTAGTTTGTTACTGCTTCTGCGATACGTTCGCCGTCCAGGGCGGCAGAGATGATGCCCCCGGCGTAACCGGCACCTTCACCTGCGGGGAAGAGCCCCGCGGTTTGGGGATGCATGAGCGTCACGGGGTCGCGCGGAACCCGGACGGGCGACGAGGTGCGCGACTCGACGCCCACCACGATGGCTTCGTTTGTCACAAATCCCTGCATCCGCCGCCCGAAGGTGGCGATCCCCCGGCGCAGCCCCTCGCCGATAAACGAGGGCATCCACTCGTCGAGCCGCGAAGGGATAATACCGGGGATATAGGAGGTCTTGGGCAAGGCCGCGCTGGGGCGTCCGGCTACGAAATCGGCGACGCGCTGCGCCGGGGCGACCTGATGCTCGCCGCCGTGCTGCCGGGCCAGCTCTTCGAACTGCTGCTGGAACTTTAACCCGGCCAGCTCGCCCCATTCCGCACGCAGGTGCTCGAAATCCGCGGGCCGCACTTCGGTCACCATGCCCGAATTGGCATAGGGTGACGTGCGGCCGCTGGGCGACATGCCGTTGACCACCGACTGCGCGGCATCGGTCATGGCCGGAACGATGAACCCGCCGGGGCACATGCAAAACGAGTAGACCCCGCGGCCGGCCTCCTGGCTCACCAGCGAATAAGCCGCCGCCGGAAGGTATTCGCCCCGCATCGGGCAGTGGTACTGGATCGAGTCGATCAACGCCTGCGGATGCTCGATACGCACGCCCATGGCAAAGGCCTTCGCCTCGACGCGCACGCCCCTGCGGTAAAGCAGCTCGTAAATATCGCGTGCCGAATGTCCCGTGGCCAAAACCACGGCCGCCCCTTCGACAAACGTGTCGCCGCACCGCACGCCCCGGATACGGCCGTTTCGGATTTCAAGATCCGTAACGCGACTGCCGAACACGAACTGACCGCCCGAGCGAAGGATCGTCTGCCGGATATTCTGCATGATGCGCGGCAACTTGTCGGTTCCGATATGCGGATGGGCTTCGTAGAGGATTTCGGGCGTGGCGCCATGGAACACCAGCGTCTGCAACGCCTTGTTGTAATCGCCGCGCTTCTTGCTGCGCGTGAAAAGCTTGCCGTCCGAGAAAGTCCCCGCGCCGCCCTCGCCGAAAGCGTAGTTCGAATCGGGATCGACTGCCCCGTTGCGGTTGATCCGCGCAATGTCGACCTTGCGCGCCGAAACGTCACGGCCCCGCTCCAGGATAACGGGCTTCAGCCCCAGCTCGATCAGCCGCAGCGCCGCGAAAAGCCCAGCCGGGCCCGACCCCACGACTACGACCTCGGTATGTCCCGAGACATCGGGATAATCGAAATGCACGGGTGCGGGCTGCGGCTCCCGGTCGACATAGACCTCCAGCGTCAGGTTGACCTTCGGTTGCCGCTGCCGGGCATCGATCGAGCGTTTGACGACCCTCACCAAGGCAATATCGTGCTCCGGCACACCCAGACGCCGCGCGGCAAGCGAAGTGTAATACTTCGCGTCGGCAGCCTGGCGGGGCGTTAAAACGAGTGCGACATTCTGCGGCATAAGCGGATAAATTGCCTACAAAAGTAAATAAAAAAGGCTTATAATCACCCGCTCCGGATTGTGAATTGTGAATTTTTATATACCTTTGCATATAGCAAGCGGATATGGTGTAATTGGTAGCCACGTCAGACTTAGGATCTGATGCCTTACCGGCGTGGGGGTTCGAGTCCCTTTATCCGCACAAAGGAGCCTTTTTTCGAGGCTCCTTTTTTGTTGCCCGTCCGGCGCAAAAAGAGGAAAACCGACTGTATATCATCATTTTGCAAAGGCTTCGGCCGATCCCCCGAACCGGAAGCGGAAAGCAAGCCGGAGAAAACCGTTGGGTGGCAAAAAAGTGGGCAGAGCCGATTTGGACTTCCGAAAACGGGATTGCCACCTTTTTAGCCAGCAATGCATTGTTTTGCTGCACTTTACACTGCAATAAAGTTTCCTTGCAGACGTTTTGTCAATCCTTAAAATGTCACGAGTTATGAGACAGGAAACTTTTACCATCCTTTTCCTGATGCGAAAAGGAAGACCGAAAAAGAACGGCTTGGCGTCGGTTTACGCCCGCGTCACCACGGGCAGTCTGCGGCAGGAGTTCTATTTCCATTGCGAGGGCAAGCCCGAATTGTGGAACCAGAAAAAGGAACGCATGATGGGTACGAGCCGACTTGCGCAAAAAGTCAATGAAATGCTCGACGAGTTCCGTGTGCAGATTTTGGACATCCGCTCCAAACTGCTGGCCGAGGGCTATGCGGCCAATGCCGCGCAGATCAAACAGCGCTACCTGAACCCGACGTGCAACACGATGATGCTCATTGCGGGCCTTACCGACTATGTGAAGCGGCGGCAGGCCGAAGTGGGCGTGCGCATCACGCAGCGCACGGCAGACAAATACGAGCGGCTGCTGCGCTATCTCAAACAGTATCTCGCCCAACGCGGCAAAGCCGAGGACATTCCCGTCGAACGGATGAACTACGAGTTTCTGGACGGCTTCAACCTCTTCCTGCAAACCGCCCACCGCTGCCGCCACAACGGGGCGGTCGCCGTGATGGACTGTCTGCGCAACTTTGTCCTCTACTGCCTGCGCAACGAGTGGATTACGAAAAACCCGTTCCGCTACTACAAACTCAAAGAGGACGAGGTGCAGGCCAAAGAGCACCTCACGGCGCATGAACTGGAACTGCTGACCCGCAAGGAGCTCGACCGCCGGTTGGCCCGCATCCGCGACGTTTTCGTCTTCTGCTGCCTGACGGGGCTGGCATTCGCCGACGCCGACCACCTGCGGCGCGAGCATCTCTCGCAGGACGACGAGGGGCGCTGGTGGATTCACAAGCCCCGCGAGAAGACCTCCGTGATGAGCCGCATCCCGCTGCTCCCGGGCACGCTCGAAATCCTGTGCCGCTACGAGCACGACGAAGTATGCGTCGCACGCTCACGGGTGCTCCCCACGCCGAGCAACCAGAAGATGAACGCCTACATGAAGGAGATCGCGGCCGTGTGCGGCATCGACAAGGTGCTGACCACCCACTGCGCACGCCACACCTTCGCCTGCATGGCCGTCGAGTACGGCATGCCGATCGACGTGCTGGCCAAGATTCTCGGCCACTCGAACACCAACATGACGCGCCATTACGCCAAATTCTCCGAGACAGTCATCGGCCGTGAGATGGAGGCGTTCGGCGAGCGGCTGGCATCGGCTACTTGATACCTGAAAGGATTCGGCCAAAAGCGCCCCTCGGATGAGGGGCGCCGACGCCTATCGCTGGCTCTCTTCAATCAGAGAGTTGCGCAGCAGATCCAGAAACCGTGTCAGCCGCAACTTGCGGTTGATGACTCCACGGCGGCATTGGATGGGATTGTTGATGCGGACGTTGAACATCCACGAGAACAGCTCGACCAACTGTTCCACATTGGCACGGGTACCATCGATACGCCGTCCCACGCCGGCACTATGCAACGCCGTAATCAGCTCCATGAGATCCGTCGGCGTGAACGGCTCGGCCAGATAGAGCGCCGAGCGGGGTTTTTCGGGTTCCCGCAACCGGTTCATGACCGCAGAATGCTCGATACGCAGATGAACCATCCGCATCTCAAATTCCAGATGTGAGACGGCTCCTTCCCAAAGCGCGACAAGCGCCGCCGGACGCGGATCGTGCATTATTACGGGATTACATGACAGGAATTGCGTTCAGGGACAACAGACAAATGTCCACGGGGGCAAATATGCCAGTCGGCAGAAAACGTAAATCATCACTCAAATATCAAAGATTTTTATTTCAGATTGATACATTTAAAACATTAAATTTCAATAAATCTTGCTAAAACATGCAATTGTCTGAATGCTTATATTGCAGTTCTCGTAGAAATATTCTAAAAAAAGATAGGATGGTTTTAGCCATCCTATCCCAGTGAGCAATCTCGTAATTTTGAACATTTTATTTTAATGTTTTAACACATTATAGATAAGAGATTTTCACTCGAAATTATTTGTCGGTTGACAAATGCCTTCCACACTTTGAAGCGTTACTGGTCTGACCGTTATTAGCGTTTCAACCACATCTTCTTGTCCTTACCTTACACTTAATGCCGGAGCGGCACGAATATTACAGATTATAGCATTCGCCTCATTTCCAAAGAAAACTCGGCACGGGATGTTCGGGCATTGCGCACGTCATCCGGAATGATCGTCCGGGAATACACGCTGGTTTCGGCCGGCTCGGTTCGGGTGGTCATCGTCAGGGTGTTCCCGCCATTCGTCAACTCGAAATCGTAGCCGTTGCCCCAGCTCTCGCCGTCG
>QWCH01000846.1_pt1 | contig 52065 bp, 39 predicted proteins | sample 1972671 | NCBI WGS metagenome assembly QWCH01 (sample SAMN09866713, study PRJNA288562) | Human gut metagenome isolate term3_stool, whole genome shotgun sequencing... | isolation source: gut | host: Homo sapiens | place: USA: California
GACGCCGTCCGTTTTATTTTCAAATATTCGATTCTCCGGGAGTTAAGCTTTATCACATTGTCGGCGTTTCTGGTTTTCGGCAATCAAATTGCACGCTTTTCGGAACGGGCTGCGCACCTCGTTTTTCCTATTGTCAGAAAGGGGAGTTTAAACCGTGAAAAGAGTCAATCTAAAATCGATCAGAATTTCGGACGAAATAGAAAAACGTCCGAAATGGAGGTTATTGTAATTCATTAGGTTTGCAGGAGACTCAAAACTTACCAATTTTGAAACAATGCTGTTCAATAACATACAGGTGTTGAATTGCTTTTTTTGATTAAGTGTGTAATTTTACACTTTAAAGATCGCGTAACTTAATTCTTATATATAATGAAGCAAATCTTATTAGTTGCACTTGCCGGCATAAGTTTGGCAGGCAGTGCACAAACGCATGACGGCGGCTACCCGATAACGCCTGTTCCTTTTACATCCGTAAAAGTGACCGATAGTTTCTGGGGACAAAGACTGAAGGCCAGCCGCGAGGTGACTATCCCGCTTGCATTCAGTAAATGCGAAGAAACGGGGCGTTATGAAAACTTCGTGAAAGCGGCCCATCCTAACAGCGATTATAAGGTCGAAGGGTTCTCGTTCGATGATACGGATGTCTATAAGACGATCGAAGGGGCGAGCTATTCCATGCAGACCTATCCGGATAAGAAACTGGATAAATATATCGACAGCGTACTGACCATTGTGGCTGCCGCGCAGGAACCGGACGGCTATTTATATACGGCCCGCACCATGAACCCGCAGCATCCGCATGAATGGGCAGGCAGCCGGCGATGGGAAAAAGTGGAAGAACTGAGCCATGAGTTTTACAATCTGGGCCATATGATGGAAGGGGCTGTGGCTCATTACCAGGCAACCGGGAAAAGGAATTTTCTGGATATAGCGATTAAATATGCCGATTGTGTGGAGAAGGCGATAGGCGACAAACCCGGACAGCTCGTTTTGGTGCCCGGTCATCAGATTGCCGAGATGGCACTTTGTAAACTTTATTTAGCAACAGGACAGCAGAAATACCTCGACCTTGCCAAATTCTTTCTTGACAAGCGTGGCCATACGGCCCGTAAAGATGCTTACAGCCAGGCGCATAAGCCGGTATTGGAACAGGATGAAGCCGTAGGTCATGCCGTGCGTGCAGCCTATATGTATTCCGGTATGGCGGATGTGGCTGCTCTGACAGGTGATACGGGATATGTCCATGCTATCGACCGCATCTGGGAAAATGTAGCGGCGAAGAAACTTTATCTCACAGGCGGTATCGGGGCAACCAATGAAGGGGAGGCTTTCGGGAAAAACTATGAATTGCCGAACCTGACCGCCTATTGCGAGACTTGTGCCGCAATAGGGAATGTGTACTGGAATTACCGCCTGTTCTTGCTTCATGGCGAATCCAAATATTATGATGTTCTCGAGCGTACCTTATATAATGGTTTGATTTCGGGCGTCTCCTTAGATGGCGGCGGGTTCTTCTATCCGAACCCGTTGGAGTCGACCGGCCAGCATCAGCGCCAGCCCTGGTTCGGCTGTGCCTGTTGCCCGTCTAATATCTGCCGTTTTATTCCCTCTTTACCGGGATATGTATATGCGGTGCATGACAAAGATGTATATGTCAACCTCTTTATGAGCAACACGTCCGACCTGAAGGTGAACGGAAAGAGCCTGCAATTGGCCCAGAGCACCGAATACCCTTGGAACGGCGATATCCGCCTGAATGTAACCCCTAAAGGGAAGCAAGACTTTACGTTGAAAATCCGCATCCCGGGTTGGGTGAGAGGCGAAGTGGTGCCGAGTGACCTGTACACGTTCTCCGACGGTAAGCAGTTGGGCTATTCCATTAAAGTAAATGGCGAAGCGGTAGAGAGCGGATTGGAAAAGGGATATTTCTCTGTTTCACGCCAGTGGAAAAAGGGGGATGTGGTAGAGGTGCATTTTGATATGGAGCCGCGTACGGTCAAGGCCAATGCAAAGGTGGAAGCCGACCGGGGGCGTGTAGCCGTAGAGCGTGGGCCGGTCGTCTACTGTGCCGAATGGCCGGACAATGATTTCAGTATCCTGGGTGTATTGGTGAACCGTAAGCCCGAGTTTACGCTTGAACGCAAGCCGGATCTGCTGCATGGAATTAATGAGATCAAGACTGCCGCACAGACTTTGAACTATGATGCAAGTGGCCGCCTGACTGTTAAAGACGTGACGTTGACATTGATTCCCTATTATGCCTGGGCGCATCGCGGGAAAGGCGAGATGGCGGTCTGGCTGCCTCAAGAAGTGAACGCCGTCCGTACTTCCGTACCGGGAGAGTAAGTTGAGACGGTTTGTATAGATTCTATCTATATGGTATAGAAATTATCTGTTTGACAGCAACTTATATCTGATGTATCTTTGCAGTACAAGAAAAACAAAAAGTATAACAATTAAAAAGTAAAGCATTATGAAGACATTAGATTATATCCATTTGGACGCAGTTGCAGCAGGTAAAGTAGTGGAAGCATTACAACAGTTATTAGCCGATTATCAGGTATTCTATACAAACCTTCGCGGTTTCCACTGGAACATCAAGGGACACGGTTTCTTTGTTCTCCACAGCAAATTTGAAGAGATGTATAACGATGCTGCCGAAAAGGTCGACGAACTGGCAGAACGCATCCTGATGTTGGGCGGCGTGCCTGTCAACAAGTTCAGCGAATACCTGAAAGTCGCCAAAGTGAAGGAAGTATCGGGTGTATCCTGTGCCGACGAAGCACTGGAAAATATCCTGAACACCTACGGCCAGTTCATCGCCGAAGAACGCAAGTTGCTTTCCTTAGCATCCGAATCGGGCGACGAGGCAACAGTAGCGCTGATGAGCGATTACCTGAAAGAACAGGAAAAGCTGGTCTGGATGTTGGTAGCATATTCTTCTTGCGATTGCAAGAAATCATAAGTGTGTAAGTAGTTAATAAATTATTCGTTGCGTTTGGAAAAGGCACCTCGTGAGAGGCGCCTTTTTTGCGATAAATACGGTCTGTAGAACAATAGTTCGTTTTTTATGTTTATATTTGATATAATATTGACTGTTATATATTTGTACACAGATAAACATATTGTTCTATGGGTATACAGAAAAAACAATTAAACTCTACGATGCCTCTTATACGTGAAGAGATGCGGATACCGGAGGTAGCCAATCTGAAGGGCTTGATTTCTTTGATAAGCCAACCGATAGAGGAGAACGAGAGTTTTCATCTCGATTTGGTGATAGCCTCTTTGGTCCGGATACATCCGTCTGTGAAACCGAAGGATGCCACCCGTATGATACCTGCTTTCGAGCAGGCCCGGTTGATTATGAAAGACCAGGTGGAAGGAGTGGGAGACCTGGATGTCCTTCTTGCTTCTTTTCTAATCGATTATGCCGGAGTGCTATTCCTGGAATATGAAGGCTGCACGCCGGAGTTTTATGAGTTCTATGTGAATAATCTGCAGGTGGACAGTGGCATAAAAAGTAAAAAAGCACAGCAGTCCTACCGGGATTATAAACCCTATTGGGAACTTGCCAAGCGTATCACAAAACAAATCAGGGAAAAGAATACTTTACCGCTGTTATCCACGCCTACGCACCGTCCGGCATGGATTGATCCGGTAGTCCTCGTATCCCGCCTGCTGGAGTATCAGAATGCGAAAGCCAAACCGGATAATCTGGATTTTCAGATCGCCTTGTCCCGTGTGGCACTGGACCGGACGAAAGATGCGCTCCGGCTGGCGGATAAAGAGTTGACGGGCGAATATCGCGAATTGCTTCTTTTCCTGTTCGATCCGAAAGCCCGCCCGAAGGGACGCTTTACACAACAGGCTTTGTGGATGACTGCGGGTTTGGTGAAAAGCCCGGAAACCGTTTATGAAGAATTTGCCGGTTTCCCTTATTCCGCCGTCAATCGCGCTTATCTGACAGGCGATATTCCCTGTGATGTGTTTGTCTTTGAGAAGCCTTTCGGGAAGGTGGACCGTATCTTGCAACTGCTTCCTCCGCCGGACAAGAATGTCCAGATACAAAGACGTTTTGGCGGTTATGCGCTGTATGTGACGTATCGTCCTTGCTCGCGTATCCCGCTATTGGTCGAAACGTTTTGGAAAATGTCTTTGCGCGAAAAAGACTGGAAGCGGATTTTGTTGCTATCCCCGAACGCACCGCAGGTCTTGCTGGCCCTGTTAGTGCGTGACCGTGTGCGGGATGCTTACTGGAATGACACGGAACTGAGCCAGCTTAACTTGGTGACGCTCGATACGTTGCGTGAGTTGGATTTCCGGTGGGGGAAGATGGCGAAGACTTACCTGGCGATCTGCCTGTTGAGTGTCAATAAGACGGTCCGTACGAATGCGGCCGAGCTATGGGCGGAATTTGTGAAGAAAGGGAAGATGGACAGTTTTGCCGTCGGACAGATCCTGGGTGAGATCCAATCGCATGAATGGTCGCCTATACAACGGTTTGCAGGCTTGGTGACTGAAGATATGATGAATATCTCGCCCCGGCATAACCACGAATTGGAATTGCTGTTGGTCTCTTTCCTGTCCGGTTTGCCTGAAACTCCGGTGAAAGACTTGAAACGATTGTTGGAAGCTTTCACCGAAGTCCTTGCTGTCAACCAGTCAAAAGTGATGGATGCCTCTTTGCTCTCCTTACTTCGGAAATGGGGAGAAAACAGCAAGTTGCAGGAAATTATAGAGAAAATACTGTAAAGGCGTATTTCTCATTACTCGGTTGGCTGACTGGCTGTTTCCGGTTTTGTGTCGTGCTCTTCCTCTGTATCTTCTTGTTTGTACCAATTTATTTTGCGGGAGAAGTACATGATGATTCCTAAAATGATGAATAGCCCGATACTTCCGATCAGCAAAGCGACATCCTCCAGTTGCAGGATTACAAACAGGAATAGGTACAGAATACAAAGGAACAAGGCAAGTGCGCCGGTTTGCATCTTGTTCTTAAAGATACTGTGTGTATAAGCGGTTATCAATCCGATTGTGGCAACACTGGCAATTAGATAGGCAACTGCAAAATTTATCTGTTCTGAAATAGACAATAACAAACTGTAGAACAGGATTAGACCGATGCCGACTAATAGATACTGGATCGGATGGATGCGTGTCCGGGTAAGTATCTCTACAAAGAAAAAGACAACGAAAGTGAGGGCTATGAACATGAGAGCATATTTGGCTGAACGCATGTTCTGCTGGTAATGATCGACCGGGTCGACCAGGCTGACACCGAATGTGGAGTCATAGAAGGACTCAACTTGATTATCGGACCACATATCCGGGATATTACGATTGAAGCGGAGTATGCTCCATGAGGCTTCGAATCCCTTTTCCGTAATCGTATGTTCCGGACTGAAGTTCCCGATGAAACCCGGTGAACTCCATGCGCCGGCGACCTGTATCTTGCTGGTTTTGCCAATTGGGATAAAGTTGATGTTACTGCTTCCGTTTAGTTTCAGTTTGTAGTTGAATTTTAAGGGTTGGCTTGTTTCCGGTAGCAGAGAGTCGCCTATGCCGACAGTCAGAATCTTGCCTGACAGTTCATCGCTGTTGCCTGTTGCTTCTGCTGTGTATGAATGGCCGTTCAGGTTGAATTCTATATTATCGGTTATACCCCTCAGGTCTGACAAGCCGATCGTGACATACGCGTTGTTCCAGTGGATAACGCTGTTTTCAATCTGTAAGGAGGTGACTTTGTCAAACTGTCCTTCTACGTCTATTTCGCTCTTATACAAGATTGTTTTATAGATTCCGTAATGTCTCTCTTCCGGGAACAGGCGGGTATTGATGTTCAGTTCTTCCGGTGTGATGCTCAGCGTATGCAGGCGTTTGATGATTTTGTTATCCGAATCCGTGTACGTGGTTGTATAGGGGACACAGAGGATAGGGCCGCAAACCGTTTGCGCATTGCTCCATTTCGCGTTTATTTTCTCTATTGTTTCTACACTTCTGTTTTTCCGTTCCTGAATCAAATCCTGGATCATTAATCCCGGAATTAGCAAGAGGATTGTTAGTACGGCAATAATCAGAGCCTTAAAGGTGATAGTCTGGCTCGTTTTTTCTGTTCTTTTCGGTGTTGTTGTCATAAGATTATCTGTTTATGTGTATGAAAGTACTTTGTATCTCAAAGTGGATGGGCAAAAAAAATTATCGGATCAACTCCTCCAGTGCATTCAAATGCTCTTTGAAAGCTTTTTGTCCTTCTTCCGTAATGGTATAGGTCGTGTTGGGCTTGCGGCCTATGAATTGCTTGGTAGATTGGATATACCCTAATCCTTCCAGCGCTTTCAGGTGGCTTGCCAGGTTGCCGTCAGTCAGGGCCATCAACTGCTTCATCGTGTTGAAGTCAGCTGAATCATTGACCGAGAGGATAGACATAATGCCTAACCTGATGCGGCTTTCAAAAGCTTTATTTAATTTGGATATTATGTTTTTCATCCTTTATTCAAATCATATTTGATATACATGAGTGAACCGTAGGCTATATGGAAAAAACCGAACCCGAAGATCCAGAACCAGAAAGCATGTGTTGGCCAGATAACCGCTGCGATTCCCAAAATGATCTCTCCCAAGCTCAGGTAATGAATTTCGTCGTATGTATATTTTGATACACAGAACAAAGCCAGTCCATAGAAAACAAGTGTCATGGCTAATGCCATCGTAATATCGTTTTGCAGCAGGAAGACAAGGGAGAAAATTCCGCCGGTGACAAGTGGGACTCCTAAATTATAGAGTGTTTTGCGGATCAGGGCAGCCGATGGCTTACTGTTGCTTTTTCGTGCTTTCCTCCACGAGAAATACATGCCTGCGCTTATCGAAATCAGTAAGACGATGCAGGCATCCGCCAGTAAAAGGAGCAGTGTATGCACTGTGTTTTCGTTAGTGCTTGCTAAGGTATTGCCGGGTGTCAGGATATAAAAATCGGCTACAAAGGCTCCGATAATAGCTGCAACTCCGGCAGTTATGCCTGATAATCCACTTAATGATAGGAACTTGGAGGATCTTTCCATCATTTCCCGTATGGCTTTTATGTCTTCTAATTGTTTGTTCATATCTATTCGCTGCTGTGAAAAGTACTTTGTGCTGCAAAGTTAAATAGGTTTCTTAATATTCCAAATATTCCGACCTGTTTTTTTACGACTTAAAATGCTTACATTTGCACAAAGAAGAAAAGTTATACAGAATACAGATGGAAGATAAGATAGTATTACCGGCGGAGTGGTATCCGCAAAGTGCCGTACAGTTGACATGGCCGCACGAAGATACGGACTGGGCTCCGATATTGGACGAGGTGGTTCCTTGTTTCGTCTCGATTGCCAAAGAGGTGATCAAACGTGAGAAGTTGCTGATTGTCTGCCCGGACGAACAGGCGGTACGCGAACAGTTGGGCGATGTGGACTATAGCCGGATTATTTTCCGGGAGATGGAAACAAACGATACCTGGGCGCGTGATCATGGCGGTATTTCCGTATTCGACCAGGGGGAACCTCTTGTGTATGATTTCGTGTTTAACGGTTGGGGAATGAAGTTCGCGGCAAATCTGGATAACCAGATTACCCGTAACCTGTTTGCGCAGGGAACTTTTGCCGATGGTGTCCTGTCTGTTAATATGCAGCCGTTTGTGTTAGAGGGTGGCAGTATAGAGTCGGATGGTAAGGGTACATTACTGACGACCGTGGAGTGTCTTTCTTCGGTGAACCGGAATGAGTATTTGCAGAAGGAGGAACTGGAAGCCTATTTGAAGGATGTGTTCGGGTTTGAGCGTATTTTATGGCTGCAAAACGGTTATCTGGCCGGTGACGATACGGACAGCCATGTCGATACATTGGCTCGGTTCTGTAGTGAAGATACGATTGCATATGTGCAATGTACGGATGAGTCGGATGAGCATTTTGAAGAACTCCGGGCGATGGAACAGGAGTTGCAGGCTTTCCGGCAGGCGGATGGTAAACCTTACCGGCTGATCCCGCTACCGATGGCGGACTATGTGGAATGGGAAGGAGAGCGTCTTCCGGCTACTTATGCAAACTTTCTGATCATCAATGGGGCGGTGTTGTTGCCTTATTATGATTCGCCGAAAGACGAACTGGCAAAAGCTGCTTTGCAGCAAGCATTCCCGGATCGTGAAATCATTGGGATCAATTGCTTGCCGTTGATTAAGCAGCACGGTTCTTTGCACTGTGTGACGATGCAGTATCCGGAAGGGTTTGTTAGTTAAAAGTTGAAAGTTAAAAGTTGAAAGTTAAGATGGGAGAGATGATCAAGATAGGGCTGGTGCAGCAGGCGAATACGGGGGACCGGACTGCTAATATTGAGAAGCTGAAACGGAATATCCGTGCTTGTGCTTCGCAAGGGGCCGGACTGGTTGTTTTGCAGGAGTTGCATAACGGGCTTTATTTTTGCCAGACGGAAGATACGGCGGTGTTCGATCAGGCGGAATCGATACCCGGCCCTTCAACCGAGATATTCGGGGCATTGGCGAAGGAGTTAGGCATTGTGCTGGTGCTTTCTCTGTTCGAGAAACGGGCGCCCGGATTGTATCACAATACGGCTGTGGTGATCGAGAAGGATGGTTCTATTGCCGGGAAATACCGTAAAATGCATATTCCGGATGATCCGGCTTATTATGAGAAGTTCTATTTTACTCCGGGTGATCTGGGCTTCGAGCCAATCCAGACTTCGGTTGGCAAATTGGGCGTATTGGTTTGCTGGGATCAGTGGTATCCGGAGGCTGCTCGCCTGATGGCGATGAAAGGAGCGGAGCTGTTGATCTATCCTACGGCTATCGGTTGGGAGAGCAGTGATACGGAGGAAGAAAAGCAACGTCAGTTAGGGGCTTGGGTGACCGTGCAACGTGGTCATGCCGTGGCAAACGGGCTTCCGGTTATTACGGTGAATCGTGTCGGACATGAGCCGGACCCTTCCGGCCAGACGAATGGTATCCGGTTCTGGGGGAATAGCTTCGTAGCGGGTCCGCAAGGCGAATTGCTAACTGAATTATCCAACGATAATGAAGAGATACGGGTTGTCGAGATTGATAAAACACGTAGTGAGAATGTGCGTCGTTGGTGGCCTTTCTTCCGTGATCGTCGTATCGATGCCTTTGGAGGCTTGACCGAACGTTTTCTGATATGAAATTTTGTAATCGTACAGAGGCCGTCTGCCGTATGAACCTGTTGGGTGCGGAAAGGCGGCCTTTCCTGTTTGTGGTCGATTATAAGCAGGATTGTGTTTTTGTAGAGGAGACAGACCGGGTCGATCCGGCTGAATTGCTCTATAATCTGGATGGTTTGACAAATGTGGAAGAGGGAATGTCTGCCGGCCTTATGGGAAATGGCAGTCCGGTAGTCCAATGGGAAACATTCCCCATATCGCTGGAGGCTTATGCCGATTCTTTCCGGAAAGTGGTCAGCCATATCCGGGCCGGAAACTCTTATCTGACGAACCTCACCTGTCTGACGCCCGTCCGGAGTAATTTGAGTCTGCTGGAGGTTTTCTATCGTTCGGAGGCACGATATAAGTTGTGGATGAAAGATCGTTTTGTAGTCTTCTCTCCTGAAATATTTGTGAAGATACAAGATGGGTTTATCTATTCTTATCCGATGAAGGGGACGATTGACGCTACCTTACCGGATGCCCACAGGCGGATACTGGATGATCCGAAAGAAACGGCCGAACATGCGACCATTGTCGATCTGATCCGGAATGACTTGAGCAGGGTCGCTACGGAGGTGGAGGTTACCCGCTATCGTTATATAGACGAATTGCAGACACATCGAGGAGCCTTGTTGCAGGTCAGTTCTGAGATTCGCGGACGTCTTGCGACAGACTGGCAGGCGGGAGTGGGAGAATTGCTTTTTCACCTTCTTCCGGCAGGTTCTATCACCGGGGCTCCGAAGAAAAAGACGATGGACATTATTGAGGAGGCGGAGACTTATGAACGAGGTTTCTATACCGGCGTGATGGGCTATTTTGATGGAAATAGCTTGAATAGCGCTGTTATGATTCGCTTTTTGGAACAGCTGGCGGATGGTAGCCTTGTCTTTAAGAGCGGTGGCGGCATTACTGCCAAGAGTGATTTGTCGAGCGAGTATAATGAAATGAAACAGAAGGTATATGTTCCCATTTATTGAAACAATCCGTATAGAGGACGGGCGGATTCACAACTTGTCCTATCATAACAAGCGTATGAATGAGACGCGTCGGGAAGTGTTGCAGCAAGCGGGGCTGCTCGATCTGGCGGACTATATTCAGCCGGATACTTTCCGGGAGCGGACAAAATGCCGGGTGGAGTATGCGGATGACATCCTGAAGGTGGAGTATGCGGCTTATCATTTGCGTCCTGTTTCATCTTTGCGGTTAGTTGTTTGCGATGATGCAGACTATTCTTATAAAAGTACGGATCGGGAGCTATTGGACCGCTTGTTTGCGCTTCGTAAGATGCAAGATGATGTCCTGATTGTGCGGAAAGGACTGTTGACCGATACTTCTATCTGTAATGTTGCGCTTTGGGACGGCGCGCAGTGGGTTACTCCCGCCATGCCGTTGTTGGCCGGAACGAAAAGGGCCTCTTTGCTGGACAGGGGAGAGATTGTCCGGGAAGATATCCGTCCGGATGATTTGGCGCGTTATTCCCGTATCCGGTTGTTTAATGCAATGATTGAATTTGGAGAAATAGAGTTTTCCGTGGATAAGATTGTGCTGTGACTCAGGTAATGCTTATCGTTGGCATAAATATAGAGTAAAGTCCCGTTCTTAATGGTATTGATGATCGGTTTAGTCAGTGACGGAGGCAGGGCGGGACAACCGAAACTTCTTCCCAGGCGACCGGCGGATGCTGCAACAGACGCATTGCAATAACTGGCACCGTGCATCACGATCGCCCGCTCTTTTGCCCGGTCATTGAAGCCTTTTTCCAAACCGTTCAGAATGAGGGAATATCCGTTTTTACCCTGATAAGTGTTTTCTGTAACGAAAAAACCTAACGAGCTTTTGTAGGAACCCACTTCATTGGAAAAGGAAGTGGCATAATTACCGCCGCTGTTTTTCCCATGTGAGACAAGGGATGAGAACAGCAGCTTTTTATGGCGGATATCCAACACGTAAAGCCGTTCTTCTGTCGATGGCTTGCTGAAGTCGATGAGGGTAATGATATCTTTGTTCCGTCGCTCGATTGTTTTTGCCCCGGTTAGCGCATATTCGAAAGCCTTATAATTGATTACGTTTTCGAGTTGCATATCTGTGTATAGCTGCTGGCAATCCGATAATGGTATTGCCGGTACAGAGGGAGACGTACTTCTGGTTGCCGTATAGTTGGCAGGAAGAAATAGAAAAATCAGATATAGACAAACGCGTGATAACATAAAGATTAAGTAATGTCGCACAAAGATAAGACTTTTAATCAAAAACGAAAACAATAGTCTCATTTACAGGTGCCCAATCATAAACAAACTTGGCATGTGAGGTCGCGTTCCGGACACACATATGGGAGCGTGGAGTCGTTCCGAGTGTCGGACTGTATTCGATCAGCGACTTTCGCGGTGCGTTTACCGGAACCCCATGAATATAGCCTCCGTTCGTAAAACGGCTGGCATAAGGGGCGAATCCTCCTGTTTCCTTGCTTCCGTCAACCAGGTAAATCATCCTTGCTTTCTTTTCCTGGACAACAAACATGCCTAACGGCGTCTCTTGCGCATAGGGAGGGCGGTGCTGGCCGGTTGTGGCGGGATTCATGCTTCTGACCAGCCATTTGGAACCAGTGTGTTCAAGGGTTGCAATATTTTGGTCGGTCACATCGACGAATATGGCTTTATTGAAAGTGACCGTATCGGCTATCGGCTTGACGTATTTTTTCGGAATCAGCCATTCCCCGTCCGTATAGATTGTTTGGATACGGGATAGGCGATCGCCTTCCTCCAATAGCTTGACGAGATCGCCGTCACGGCCATAACGTTCTGCAGTCAGTGTATCTTCCGGCAGGTAGAGCGGAACAGACTGGTAACGCTCGATGCCTAACGTGTCGGAAACCCGTTTATAGGCATCCCTGTGAAACTTCCGGACTAACGGGGCTTCCCCGTTCTTGTTCCTGTAGTTTTGAAGGATCGCCCAGCGTGCCGGCTTCTGCTGGATTGAATCGAGCAACCGTAGACGTTCCTTTATCTTACCCCATTGGAATACACGTGTCGTATCTTTGTAGGGATAAGTATCGGCTAATGTATGCTGGTCATAAAGCAATTCCTTTTCGATAACAATTTCAATAGGAGCGGGAATCGTGTCTTTATCGGGGGTGGTAGCTGTCACCAGTGTATCTTGTTTCTGGGAATCGGTGTTTTGCGACTCTCCTGATTTAGTCGTGCAAAAACTGAGTGTGGAAAGGCAAAGTATCAAAAGTATGGGAACCGGCTTCATCGTATCTATTCTTTATTTTATCTGTCGTGTAAATATATAATAAAAACAAAAGAATAGAGGGATTGTTTTTCTTTTTTTATTCATTACTTCGGCAGACGCAGAACAAAACGGATCAAGGCGACGAATACCTTTCCGTATTTGTCTAACTTCAGCTCTCCGACACCGCGTATCTCGCTGAACTCATCGAGTGTAACCGGCCTCTTTTGAACCATATCATCCAGTGCGTCATCCGAAAAGATGAGGTGGGCGGGGATATGCTCGCGTTCGGAAATCTGTTTGCGGAGCTGTTGCAAGGAGTCGAGCAGCGTGTCTTCGACGGATGCAGACTGAAGCGGACGGATCGGCCGGTATTTGTAGCCTCCTTTCCGGGTGGGGAGGGCAAAGTCTTTTGTTTTCTGATAGACGGTCAGTAAGGCTTGCTGTTCTCCGAAAAGTATCTTACGCCCCAAGGGAGTGACTTTCAGATGTCCGGCAGACATATAATCGATCTCGATATAGCCGAGCTGGAGCATCTGGTAAAGATATTCTTTCCATTCTTTATAAGAAAGGTCCTTGCCCACGCCGTAGGTCTTTAGTTTGTCGTAACCTTTTTCTGTCAGTTCTTCCTTCTCTGCACCGCGTAATATATCGATCAGCAGGTGCATGTTGGCTGTCTGTCCGGTACGGAAAATCCCGCTCAAAGCTTTTTGGACCAGGACGCTTCCGTCGAAACGTTGGGGCGGGTTCTTGCATACGTCGCAGTTTCCACAGTCTTTGTCCGTCTCTTCCCCGAAATAGCTGAGTAAGATACGCCGGCGGCAAATATCCGCTTCGCAGTAACGGCGCATACGGTTCAGTTTCTGCAGGCTGACATCTTTCTGTCCGCTCTCTTCCGCAAAGCGGCGGAGGAGCAGGATGTCCGAGACGGAGTAGAAGAGGAGCGTGTCGCTTTTCATTCCGTCCCGTCCGGCACGCCCTATCTCCTGGTAGTAGTTTTCGATACTTCCCGGCATATTATAATGAATCACCCAGCGGACATTGCTTTTATCTATACCCATGCCGAAAGCGACTGTTGCGCAGACCACGTTGACACGGTCGTTGATGAAATCGTCCTGCGCCTTTTCACGCTGTACCGGACTAAGCCCGGCATGATAGGCTACCGCCTGGATGCTGTATTCGGACAGTTCTTCCACCAATGATTCCGTCCCATTGCGGCTCATGCAGTAAATGATACCGCTCTGCCTGTGGTGCTTATTTATGAAATGGACGATAGCTGCTATTTTTTCTTTTTTGCTCAGTCCGCGGCGGATGGTCAGCGAGAGGTTCGGGCGGTCGAACGATGAAATGAATGTTTGCGGATCGCGTAGTTTCAACTGGTTGATGATATCCGTACGGGTGATTTTGTCCGCCGTAGCCGTCAGGGCTATTAGCGGGACTTTCGAAAAGTTATCTTTTAATACGGATAGTTGGGTATATTCCGGCCGGAAGTCATGTCCCCAATGCGAGATGCAATGGGCCTCGTCGATGGCAATCAGCGATATGTCGATGCGAGGCAGGAGCCAGTGCAGTTCGCTCATGATGCCTTCGGGTGATATGTAAAGCAGTTTCACTTTTCCCTGTATGCATAGCTGCCGTACGCGGTGGCGTTCTTCCTCCGGCATCATGCTGTTGAGCGTCGCAGCCGGAATACCGTTTGCAATCAGCCCTTCCACCTGGTCTTTCATCAAAGCGATGAGGGGAGATACTACCACGGCTGTTCCCGGCAGATAGATGGCCGGCAGTTGGAAGCAGATCGACTTGCCGCCACCTGTAGGCATCAGGACCAGCGAATCTTCTTTTTGCAAGATGCGCTGTATGATTTCGGCCTGTAAGGGGCGGAAAGAAGTGTATCCGAAAAACCGTTTGAGTAGTAACAATAATTCTCTCATAAGAAGCAAAAAGGAACTGAATGTTTGATAAAAGCACGCAAATATAGGAAATAATTGCCGAGATGCCGGATTTTTGTTTATCTTTGTCCTCATTATTTATTTAACGAGCCGCGACGGCTCATCCTTTTATATGACATTTGAACAATTAGAATTAATCGAGCCGATACGAAAGGCTCTCGTAAAAGAACAGTACACAACTCCCACTCCTATACAAGCCGAAGCCATTCCTGTCGTGTTGGATGGATCAGATCTATTAGGTTGCGCGCAAACCGGAACAGGTAAAACTGCCGCTTTCTCCATTCCCATTATCCAGAAGATAGAAGAACAGGGCAAGAATGGCCGCAGACCGGGTATTAAAGCCCTGATCCTGACCCCGACGCGTGAACTGGCAATCCAGATCGGCGAAAGTTTTACCGCTTACGGACGTTATACGCACGTGCGGCATACGGTTATCTTCGGTGGCGTAGGCCAGAAACCTCAGACCGATGCCTTGGAACGGGGTGTGGATGTATTGATTGCAACGCCCGGTCGTTTGCTGGACTTGATCAACCAGGGTTTTATCCGCCTGAATACATTGGAGTATTTTGTTTTGGATGAGGCGGACCGGATGCTCGACATGGGTTTTATCCATGACATCAAACGTATCCTGCCGCTGTTGCCTAAAAAGCGTCAGTCTTTGTTTTTCTCCGCGACCATGCCGCCGGAGATCGAACGCCTGGCCGGGACGATCCTGCATGAACCGGAAAAGGTGGAGGTGACGCCTGCTTCTTCTACAGTCGATACGATAGACCAGTCTGTCTATTTTGTGGAAAAAGCGGATAAGATAAACTTGCTGACGAATCTGTTGGGCGACCGCTCGCTGGAATCCGTATTGGTCTTCACCCGTACGAAACATGGGGCGGATAAAGTGGCACGTGTCTTGAACAAGGCCGGAATAGGGGCGGAAGCCATTCATGGAAATAAGGGACAGAACGCCCGTCAACGGGCATTGAGTAACTTCAAAGATCATACGACACGCGTGTTGATCGCTACCGATATTGCCGCACGCGGTATCGATGTGGATCACCTTTCGCATGTGGTCAATTATGATCTGCCGAACGTTCCGGAAACATACGTGCACCGTATCGGTCGTACAGGCCGTGCAGGTCGCAGCGGAGTTGCTTTCTCCTTCTGTGATGCGGAGGAAGTACCGTATCTGAAAGATATCCAAAAACTGATCGGAAAAGCCGTTCCGGTTGCCGGAGGACACGAGTTCGAGACGGCCGAAGTAAAGGTGGCGGTAGCCGAAAAGAAACAGGCACTGAAGGAAGAATCGAAACGCCGGAACATGTTTGGCAGCAAACGCGACGGCAGTTTCTGGAGAAATAAGAAAAGAGCGGCAGCAAAATAAAGGGCTATCTTCTTTGAAATATTCACGGAATATTATAAATTTGCCCACTTAACATAAAATTCTAAATTGAAAAATGGAAAACACTCGTCGTTCATTCCTGAAAAAGATGACCGCTGCCGGAATCGGTACAGCAGGTCTTGCCTTGAGCGGTAACGCCGCCGCTACTACAGTAGCAACAGAAACAAGTGCTCAAAAGAAGAAACCGGTTGGCAAAGATGATGGCAAACTGCGTTTCGGCTTTATCGGTACGGGTTCACGTTGCCACGAACACATCAACAACGTATTGTCTATCCCCGGTAACAAGATCGTAGCGATCTGTGATATCCAGGCTGGTCCTATCCAGCGTACATTGGATCATATCGCTAAATTCAATGTTCCGGCTCCGAAAGTATATACCGGTAGCGAACGTGAATTTGAAAAGATGTTGAATAACGAAGAATTCGACTGCGTTATCATCGCCAGCCCGTGGGAATGGCACGTACCGATGTCGGTTGCTGCCATGAAAGCAGGCGTTCCTTATGTTGGCGTTGAAGTTTCAGCTGCCAATACGCTGGAAGAATGTTGGGATTTGGTAAACGTTTCGGAAGCTACCGGAAGCCATCTGAACATCATGGAAAATGTTTGCTACCGCCGCGACTGTATGGCTGCGCTGAATATGGTCCGTCAGGGCTTGTTCGGTGAAATCCTGCATGGAGAATGCGGTTACGAACATGACTTGCGCGAAGTGAAGTTCAACGATGGAAAGCATTATAACTATGTACCGGGAAGCGGTGACCTGCGTATGGGGCCGACAGCTTTTGCTGAAGCTCAGTGGCGTACGAACCATTCCGTACGTCGTAATGGTGATATCTATCCGACTCACGGTATCGGCCCGGTTGCAAACTGTTTGGATATCAACCGCGGTAACCGTTTCCTGTCTTTGTCGGCTATGGCAACTCAGTCACGCGGCCTGCATAAGTTTATCGTAGACAATGGCGGTGAAAATCATCCGTTGGCAAAGGTTCGTTTCAACTTGGGTGATATCGTAACTTCTATGATCAAATGTGCAAACGGACAGACAATCATCGTTACTCACGATACAAACTCTCCCCGTCCTTATTCATTAGGCTTCCGTATCCAGGGTACCGAAGGTTTGTGGATGAACGATGGCGACCATGTATATGTTCAGGGTAAATCCAAACCTCACCGTTGGGACGATTCGGAAGAATGGTTCAAGAAATACGACCATACTTTGTGGTCCAAACATGAAGCGGAAGCTGCACAGGCCGGACACGGCGGTATGGACTATGTGATGATGTTCGACCTGATCAACGCCATCCATAATAAGAAACCGGCTCCTATGGACTGCTACGATGCTGCAGCATGGAGTGCTATTTCCGGTTTGTCTGAAATGTCTATCGCTCGTGGCGGTGCATTGGTTGACTTCCCTGATTTCACTCGCGGACAGTGGATCCACCGTCAACCGGCATTTGCTTTGTCTGAATAAGAAAGATCGAAGAAATATATGCGAAAAGGCTATCGGGATTCCGGTAGCCTTTTTTTGTATTGGCTGGTTGTTTCAAATATTGACATATTTGAACTATCCCGTTCCCGCGCTCCGACGCGGGATCGCAGAGGAACAGGCTTTATCAAAACTTGTAAATGATGATTTAGGATGCGGCAGGCTGTTTTGCGATCCCGCGTCGGAGCGCGGGAACGGGATAGCTCACTTTTTCTTATAACCGAACTTTCCTGCACACCATTTTTCTTCTTAAATAGCGAAAATTGACCGATTTTAGCCCTTATCTACTACGAGTATGAACGGCTGAAAACTCGGAAAGCGGTTGAAAACAGGGAATTTTGCCCCTTGCTAAACGCCATAAAAATGCCTTTTTTCGGCAGTTGAGCCCACTTTTTGTACTGGTAAAACGGTATAAATGGGGAGTACGACAGAAAGACGGGCAAAAAAGAGAAATGCACAAAATATTAATAAATAGCCACTTAGGTAAAAGGCGTCTCTTTCTTTTTAACCTGCGGGGGGCACGTGGGGGCAGGTAAAATGCGTTTTTCATAACTTTTATTTTTTTAATTACGACGTGTGCCCCTTTTATAGCATACGTCACGTAGTATTTATTTTAAAGTTTACGAAAATGCATTTAACCTGCCCCCACGTGCCCCCCATTTCTGATTCCCGTCTGAAAAAAAACCGCTCCCGTCCGAAAAAAAACGGGACCTGTAACATTCCCTTCGTGTTCGGGGAGAAAAAATAAGAATTGCTGTTTTATAAAGAAAGATTTTCTATCTCCTCCAGCCAAAGCCTCGATACCGCATCGCTCGGCATACGCCAGTCTCCGCGCGGTGACAGGCTGACGGAACCCACTTTCGGGCCGTCGGGCAGGCAGCTGCGTTTGAACTGTTGTTGGAAGAAGCGGCGGAAGAAGGTGTATAGCCATTTCTTGATGGTCGCATTGTCATACACCCCGGCGAAGGCAATCTGTGCCAGGAAATAAATCTTGGACGGATGCGAGCCGAAACGGAGGAAATGATAGAGGAAGAAGTCGTGCAATTCGTATGGGCCGACCAGGTCTTCTGTCTTTTGTTTGATATTGCCGTTTTCATCTGCTGGGATCAGTTCAGGACTGATAGGCGTATCGACGATGTCCAGCAGAGTAAGGCGAGAAGCCTCGTCCACGCGGTTGTTGGCAACCCATTCGACCAGATATCTGACCAGCGTTTTGGGAATGCTGCCGTTTACGCCGTACATCGACATGTGGTCACCGTTGTAAGTAGCCCAGCCGAGTGCCAGTTCGGAAAGGTCGCCGGTTCCGATGACAAGGCCGTTTTCCTGGTTGGCAACGTCCATGAGGATTTGGGTCCGTTCGCGCGCCTGGCTGTTCTCATATGTTACGTCGTGAACAGACGGGTCATGATTGATATCCTTGAAGTGTTGCAGGCAGGCTTCCTTGATCGAGATTTCTTTCAGGGTTACACCGAGGGAGCGGATCAGGTTGACGGCATTGTTGTAGGTACGTCCGGTTGTGCCGAAGCCGGGCATGGTAATACCGATGATCTGCTCGCGCGGCATTTTCAGCGCATCGAATGTCATGACGGTGACAAGCAGTGCCAGCGTCGAATCCAGGCCGCCGGAAATGCCGACAACGGCTGTTTGTGCGTGCGCATGAAGCATACGCTTTGCCAGTCCGGCTACCTGTATCTGGAAAATCTCTTCGCAACGTTCTTTCAGGGCATCACCGGAAGGGGTGAACGGATGCGGATCGACCGGGCGGGTCAGGCAGAATCCGTCCGAAACCCGAACCTCGAAATCAATGGTCTGTGTCTCCTTTTTCAGCAGGTCGGCGGCTCCACGCATAAAGCTATTATTCACCATCCGGTCGTTTTGCAACGTCTCGATGTCGATCTCGCTGACGACAAGCTGTTCCTCCATTGTGAAGCGGGGCGATTTGGCAAGCAGGTTGCCGTTCTCCGCAATAATACCGTTTCCGGCAAAGACCAGGTCGGTACTCGACTCGCCGAAGCCGGAAGAGGCATAGACATATCCCGCTATGCACCGGGCGGATTGCTGGCAGATCAGCGAACTGAGGTAGTTATGCTTGCCGATCAGCTCGTTGCTTGCCGATATATTGAAGATGATATTGGCCCCTTTCATGGCCAGCAGTGAGCTGGGGGGAACGGGCACCCAGAGGTCTTCGCATATCTCGATGCCGACTGATATATGCCCTGAATTGAACAACAGGTAGTTGTCGAGCGGATATTCCTGTCCGCAGATATTGATCGTCGGCTTTTGCAGTTCGAGGGCTGAAGTGAACCAACGCTGTTCCTGGAACTCTTTGTAGTTGGACAGATGCGTTTTAGGGACGACGCCCAATATTTTGCCTCCCTGGAAAGCGACGGCTGTGTTGAAAAGCCTGTTTTCCGTCCGGAGCGGAATACCGACGAAGGTCAGGATGTCCAGGTCTGCCGTATCGTTGACCAGTTTGAGCAAAGCCTTTTCAGCATTGTCCAGCAGTGTTTGCTGGGCAAAGAGGTCGAGGCAGGTATAGGCGGTGACGGCCAGCTCCGGGAAAGCCATTATCTGTACGCCTTTTTCCGATGCCTGACGCATCAGGCCTTCTATCTTTTCTATATTATAAAAACAATCCGCAACCTGTACATGTGGCACAGCGGCGGCAACTTTTACAAATCCGTAGTTCATATTCGTTTCTATTTATCTTATAGCGTGTTTGAGTTTATCAGGGTCCTGGCGGCAATCGAAGATACAGTTGATATATGCTACGTCATGTTCTATGTGGTAGATTATCTTGTAGTATCCGTGAATGAGCGAACGGAATTCTTCCGGTTCATCATCCAGCAAAGGTTCTTTGAACCCTAATAAGGGATTTGCTTCTAACAAATCAGCATAATATTTAATGCTTTTCGTCTTTTTGAGCGCAATATCTTTGGAAGCTTCTTTTTTGTAGTACTTCGCAATTTCTTTCAAGTCTTGTTTAGCTTTGGCAGTCCAGTATGGAGCCTTTTTCTTTAGAACCATGTTTCGATTTCTTTGTCCAAGTCTTCACTTGAAATGATACGTCCATGTTTTATATCTTCCATAGATTCCCTGACCTTCGCAATCATCTCTTCCTTAGAATGGACGACGCAAGGGCGCGGGGTTTCTTTCTTCGGCATTACGCGCTTGGCATATTTCTTAATCTTTTCCAATACTTCCATATCCTCGATTTCATCCAGATAATCGCGGATAAAGTTCTGTTTCCATTGTTGTAGTTCCATTGCTGTCATAGTAGGACTCCTTTCTTATATATGATGCTCCAAAGGTATGCATTTTGACTGGTATAAAAAAGAAGAGGAGCGATACTTCACAGCATACTCCCCTTGCAAACACAAAACAATCAACAAAAAACTACTGTCTGAATAATAAAAAGAGGGGCGGAGATATGGTACCGCCCCTTATAGACTTATCTGATAAATAATAGCTCTCTGTATTTCGGCAATGTCCAGATCTGGTCGTCTACAACCAGTTCCAGCTTGTCGATATGGTAGCGAATGGCTTCCAGCATCGGAACGATATTGTCGTGATAGGCGATCGCCTTTTCGCGTTCGTTCTCGATCTTGTTGGCAACCTTGCGGGCTTCGATCATCTCGTCTACCTTCTCTTTGATAAAGTTAGTCCGGTGGGCGATGTCTTCGATGATCTCCAGGTTACGGGAAGAGAGAATGGCGGCCTTGTCGGCAGGGAAAAGGTCTTTCATCTTGTAAACATTGTCGATCAGGGAAGTCTGGTAGGTCGTAGCGGTTGGGATGATATGGTTCATCGCGATATCGCCCAGGACACGCGCTTCGATCTGAATCTTCTTCGTGTAGGTTTCCCACTTCACTTCGTTGCGGGCTTCCAGCTCCTTGCGGGTCATGACACCTGTCGATTCGAACATCTTGATACTGCTTTCCTTCAGGTAGTTGTCGAAGATAACCGGCACGCTTGTCTCGCAATCCAGGCCGCGACGGGCAGCTTCGGCTTTCCATTCGTCGCTGTAACCGTTGCCGTCGAAATGGATGGCTTTGCATTCCTTGATATCCTTGCGGATCACTTCGAGAATGGCGGCGAATGTTTCCTTGCCGTCGGCGATCTTAGCGTCTACTTCAGCTTTGAAGATCTTCAACTGTTCGGCTACGGCAGCGTTCAGGACAAGCATAGCGGATGCACAGTTGGCTTCCGAACCTACGGCGCGGAACTCGAAACGGTTTCCGGTGAAGGCGAAGGGAGAAGTACGGTTACGGTCCGTATTGTCGATGAACAATTCGGGGATGCGGGCGACATCCAGCTTCAGGCCTTGTTTGCCTGCCAGCATCAGGTTCTCCGGTTCGCTCTTCTCGAGATGTTCCAGCACTTCGGATATCTGTGCACCGAGGAAGCTGGAGATAATTGCGGGAGGCGCTTCGTTCGCTCCCAGACGGTGGGCGTTGGTCGCACTCGAGATGCTGGCCTTCAGCAATCCGTTGTGGCGGTAAACAGCCATGAGGACATTCACGATAAAAGTGATGAAACGGAGGTTGTCTTCCGGCGTCTTGCCCGGCGCCATCAGCAGGATACCGGTGTCGGTACCCAACGACCAGTTGTTGTGCTTACCCGAACCGTTCACACCCTTGAAAGGTTTTTCATGCAGCAGGACACGGAAACCGTGTTTGCGGCTTATCTTGCGCATCAGAGCCATGACCAACAGGTTATGGTCGTTTGCTAAGTTACATTCCTCATAGATGGGAGCCAGCTCGAACTGGTTCGGCGCCACCTCGTTGTGACGTGTCTTCAATGGAATACCTAACTTGAGCGCCTCTATTTCCAGATCCTTCATGAACTCCATGACACGGGTCGGGATCGCACCGAAGTAGTGGTCTTCCAACTGCTGGTTCTTCGAACTCTCGTGTCCCATCAGCGTACGGCCTGTCAGCAACAGGTCGGGACGGGCGGCGTACAGGCCTTCGTCTACGAGGAAGTATTCCTGTTCCCAACCCAGATAAGAATAGACTTTCTTTACATCCGGATTGAAGTAGTGGCAGACTTCCGTGGCTGCCTTATTGACCGCTTCGAGTGATTTCAGCAAAGGCACTTTATAGTCCAGTGATTCACCTGTGTAGGCGATAAAGATAGTCGGAATACAAAGCGTGTCACCCACGATGAACGCAGGAGAAGAAGGGTCCCAGGCCGAGTAGCCGCGTGCTTCGAACGTGTTACGGATACCGCCGTTCGGGAAACTGGATGCATCCGGTTCCTGCTGCACTAACAGCTTGCCGGAAAACTCTTCGACCATGCCGCCTTTGCCGTCGTGCTCAACGAAGGCGTCGTGCTTTTCGGCTGTGCCCTCGGTCAGCGGGTGGAACCAGTGGGTATAGTGGGTAGCACCCATTTCGATCGCCCACTTCTTCATGCCGGCTGCTACGGCATCGGCCGTCTCGCGGTCCAGCGGAGCACCGTTGTCGATACAGTCCGTGATCCGTTCGTATGCTTTCTCGGGAAGATATTTGAACATCTTCGCACGGTTGAATACGTTCTGCCCGAAATAGTCGGACGGACGTTCGGCTGGCGCCGGTACTTCTGCAGCCCGTTTCTTGAAGGCTGACTCTACAACTCTGAATCTTAACTTTGACATAATACTTGATTTTATAGTAATTGTTTATTCATTATTTATCCGGTGGTAAGCCCCGTTACCCTTTGTTGCTATAATAATATGATATTGTTCTGTTTGCATTCCTCAATCTGTTCCTCCGGCCAGATGGAAGCCTGCACTTCGCCGATATGGGCTTTGCGGAGGAAGAACATGCAGAGGCGGCTTTGTCCGATACCTCCGCCGATGGAGAGCGGCAGGCGGTCTTCGAGCAACGCTTTGTGGAACTCCAGCTCCTTGCGTTCGGGACAACCCGAGATGTCGAGCTGGCGTACCAGCGCATCCTTGTCTACACGGATTCCCATCGACGAAAGCTCGAAGGCGCATTGCAGCACGTCGTTCCAGAGGATGATATCCCCGTTCAGGCCGTTGAAGCCGTCTGAGTTGACGCTGCTCCAGTCATCATAGTCCGGGGCGCGTCCGTCGTGTTTCTCACCGTTGGCCAGTTCGCCGCCGATACCGATGATGAAGATTGCGCCGAACTTCTCGGCTGCCTTCGTCTCGCGTTCACGCGGGCTGATGCCGGGATACATGCTGAGCAGTTCTTCGGCGTGGATGAAGGTGATGTCGTCGGGAAGGGTAGGTGTGATGTGAGGATAATAGTCATAGACCATCACCTCGATTTCTTTCAGTAGGGAGTAGATGCTGCGCACCGTTTTCTTCAGATAATCCAGATTGCGGTCTGCCGGGCGTATGGTCCGTTCCCAGTCCCATTGGTCTACATAGAGGGAATGAAGGTTGTCCAGGTCTTCGTCGCCCCGGATGGCATTCATGTCGGTATACAGTCCGTAGCCGGCCGGGATGCGGTAGGAGGCGAGCTTCATCCGTTTCCATTTGGCGAGCGAGTGGACCACTTCGGCCATGCGGTCGCCCATGCAATGGATCGGGAACCGGACGGGACGTTCGACGCCGTTCAGGTCGTCATTGATGCCGGTGCCCGAAAGGACGAACAGGGGAGCCGTTACGCGGCGCAGGTTGAGCGCCTTCGTCAGCTTCTCCTGGAAGGTGGTTTTCAACATGCGTATAGCCTGTTCCGTTGTCTCAGGCGTCAGCGTTTGCTTGTAATCTTTAGGAATGATAAGTGACATAATCTATATAGTTTTAAATGTTGATTGTAATCTTATTTTTTCACCGACTGTGAACTTACCGGTTCATAGTGCCTGAACTTACCGCTTCACAGTCTATGAACTTACCGGTTCACAGTCTATGAACTGGAGGTGTGTCAAAAGTAAGTTCTAACGTTTTAGCGTGTCATTGCGGGCTTGACCCGCAACCTCATCCTGCACTGTTTTCCTGTTATCAGTATGAGATGGCGGGTCAAGCCCGCCAGGACACAGACGCTATAAATGGGACTTTTGACACATCCTCCCCACTTCCATATCAGCTATTGTAAGCCGTTTCACCATGTTCGTAAATGTCCAGACCTTCTTCTTCGACACGTGCCGGAACGCGGAGTCCGTGAACCATGTCAAGTCCTTTGAACACTACAAAGCCCATCCCGGCAGCCCAGCAGCCTACCACGACGGCACCGAACAACTGTGCCCCCAGGAAGTTCGCACTGCCACTGTAGAAGAGCCCCTCTTCCGTAGCTAAAAAGCCGGTCAATATGGTTCCGAGGCATCCGCAGACACCGTGTACGGAGGAGGCACCGACAGGGTCGTCGATCTTCAACACATGGTCGATAAAGTCGACAGCGAATATCATCACCGTACCGCAGATAGCTCCGATAATGGCAGCTCCCATCGGTGACACCAGGTCGCAACCGGCCGTGATGCCTACTAGGCCCGCCAGTACGCCGTTGAGCGTCAGTGAAAGGGACGGTTTCTTATACTTGAACCAGGCGACCAGCAACGAGAATATACCTCCCGCACAGGCTGCCAGGTTGGTCGTCAGGAAGACGTGGGAGATAGCCGTACGGTTACCTTCGCCCGATGCAGCCAACTGTGAGCCGGGGTTGAAACCAAACCAACCGAACCAGAGGATGAAGACACCCAGGCTGGCAAGTGCCAGGTTATGTCCCGGTATAGCACGCGATTTCTTGTCTTTATCATATTTCCCGATACGCGGGCCGAGGATGGCCGCACCCACCAGGGCGATCCAGCCGCCTACGGAGTGTACGATGGTCGAGCCGGCAAAGTCGTGGAACGTCGTCCCGAATGTATTCATCATAAACGAGCCCTCATCTCCGTTCATCAACCAGCCGCCGCCCCAGGTCCAATGCCCGCTGACGGGGTAAATGATCACACTGATCAGGATCGTATAGGCCAGGTACATGGAGAACTTCGTCCGCTCGGCCATGGCACCCGAAACGATTGTCGAAGCTGTTGCGCAGAACACCGTCTGGAAGACCAGGAACCCTGCGACAGGGAGCTCCGTATCATAAAAGCTGAAGTTGAACAGGTGGGGCATCCCGATGAATCCTCCCGTCCCGAACATGAAGCCGAAGCCTACGGCCCAGAAGAGCAGTGAACCCATCATAAAGTCGAGCAGGTTCTTCATCATAATATTAGCCGTATTCTTCGTACGGGTGAAACCGGCTTCCACAAGGGCGAATCCCGGCTGCATGAAAAACACTAACATGGCTGCAAGCAGCATCCACACGGTATCGAGCGATAGGGCTAAGTCTGTAATCGTATATGTTGTATCCATTGTAAATAATAGTTTAATTGATTAATATGCCAATGTGCCAATGGAGATAGAGTTTGTTGCCGTTAATTGGCACATTTAGCGAAGCGCCACATTGTCCTATTGGCACATTATTATTTATTTCTCCTGTTCGGCATTGTAGAGCGCGATGTCGCCCCGCTCGCCTGTACGGATGCGGATAGAATCCTCTACCGGGATGACGAAGATGCGTCCGTCGCCGATCTCGCCCGTCTGGGCAGCCTTGATAATGGCTTTGACGGTCTTCTCGACGTTCTTGTCGCGGACGACGATGGAGATGAGTATGCGTTCGATGTAGCTCGTGTCATAGACGACGCCACGATAGATACGCCCCTGGCGCGCTTTGCCGACGCCTCTCACGTCGTAGTATGAGAACCATTCTATATCTGCTTCGAGAAGCGCTTCTTTCACTTCTTCGAACTTGGTCTTGCGAATTATTGCTTCAATCTTTTTCATAACCTAATGTTTTATTAGAGAAAAGGAGTATAGAAAACCTGCCTTTGTAGCAAGGAATGGTTGCGGTATAACATTCTATAAAATCAATAAACAGGCGGGGCTTTCTATAAGCTCCTTTTCTTTTTGTGATAACCAATATGTCTGTTTTTGTTTCCTTACAGGGATATCCCGAATACCAGGAATACGTTGTCATGTTCCGGGGCTGCAATCACCTGGGTGAATACCGGTAGCGAGAATGATTCTGACAACTTGATCTCTTTGCTTGCTTTAAGAGATATACTGTTCAGGCCGAAACCGTCGCTATACTGGCTTTTGTAGGGCGAGATACCGACAGCGGGTTGGAAACTGATGCCCCAGACATTGACGTCGTACGCTGCTTCGAAGTACGAAGAGTAGTAACGGTCGCCATTCTCGGGGTTCTTGTCGCCGCCAGCGAACATCGTGCTCCAGGTCAGGCTCAAGGGGAATTTCTCGCCGAAGTTGTATCCGATTGTCCCTTCAAAATAGTGGTCCGTGCTGTAACGCCCGTAGCGGGCGCCTTCGCCTGACCACCAGTAGTCGGTGACTGCTATACTGAATCCTCCGATTCCGTATCCTAATGTGAGGTCGAATTCCTTTGCTTTCGTCTCATCCGAAGATGAGGAGAAATCCGTGGAGCCCCACGCCGTGAGAGATAACCCCGCATACGACATGCTGAGGCTGGGCTGGATGGCGGGTCCTGTCTGATACATTCCCCTCCATACATAGCTGCTGACGAGGTCGGCAGCCGGCGCAATTTCAAACTTCTTCTCTTCCTGTGCAAAGACTGAGAAAGACATAAGTAGAGCCGTAGCGGACAAAACTGTCCGCTTGAAAGTAATTGTTTTCATCATGTTCTTCCTGTGTGATAACCGTTAAACACTTTGCCTCTGCTTCCTTGCTATCAGGATATGTCAGGGGGAGGTTTGCGCAGTTTCCCCCTTTGCATCGACAGTTAATTTAGAGCAACCACTTCTTCAGCCTGGCCATGGCCTCCAATGTGTCGTCTCTGTCTCCGAAAGCGGTGAGGCGGAGATAACCCTCACCACTGGGCCCGAACCCCACACCGGGGGTCCCTACTATATACGTTTCATAAAGTAGCTTGTCAAAGAACTTCCAGGATGTCAGGCCGGCTGGTGTCTTCAGCCAGATGTAAGGGGCATTCTCGCCGCCGTACACCCTGAGGCCGCAACTCTGGAGGCTTTCTCTCATAATCCGGGCGTTGGTCATATAGTAATCGATTGTTTTCTTCACCTGCTCTTTCCCTTCCGGGGTGTAGATGGCTTCCGCACCGCGTTGGGTGATGTAGCTCGTACCGTTGAACTTCGTGCACTGGCGGCGGTTCCACATCCGGTTTAACGGAACCCGTTCGCCTGCCAGCGTGAAGGCGTTCAACTCTTTCGGTACGACCGTGTAACCGCAACGGACACCGGTGAAGCCGGCCGTCTTCGAGAAGCTGCGGAATTCGATCGCCACCTTCTTGGCCCCTTTGATCTCGTAGATCGAGTGGGGGATATCAGGGTCCTGTATGTAGGCTTCGTAAGCCGAGTCGTACATAATCAGGCAATCGTTGGCAAGTGCATAGTTGACCCATTTCTTCAACTCCTCTTTCGAGAGCGTCGTCCCGGTCGGGTTGTTCGGGTAGCAGAGGTAGATGATGTCTACGCGGCGGCTGGGCAGTTCCGGGATGAAGTTGTTGGCTTCCGTACAGGGAATGTACACCACGTCGCTCCATTTTCCGTCTTCCAGTACGCCGGTCCGTCCGCTCATCACGTTCGAGTCGATGTAGGCCGGGTAGACCGGGTCTGTCACTCCGATGCTGTTGTCGTGGCGAAGCATATCGCCTATGTTTCCGCAGTCGCTTTTGGCGCCGTCGCTGACGAACACTTCGCTGGGTTCGAGGAAGACGCCGCGGCTGGCGTAATCGTTCTTGATGATGGCATCTATCAGAAACGGATAACCCTGTTCAGGTCCGTATCCGTGAAATGTATCCTTGCCCGCCATATCTTCGACTGCCTTGTGCATCGCTTCGATAACGGCAGGGGCTAATGGTTGTGTCACATCGCCGATACCCATGCGGATAATCTTTTCTTTCGGATGTGTCACTTTGAAACTGTTTACCTTCTTTGCAATGTCAGAGAACAGGTAGTTGTTTTGCAGTTTCAGGAAATGTTCATTAATCAGTGCCATACTTCAATCTGTTGTTTTATGTTGTTGTTCTGAGGGACAGGGCCTACCTGTACCCTTTTTGTGTTTATATTTCCAGTTCGCCCTCGAAGACCTTTACCGCTCCGCCGGTCATGTAGACCTTGCCGGAGCCTTCGTCCCACCGGATGGTAAGAGGGCCTCCATCCATGACGACTTTTGTTGTTCTTCCGGTCCTGCCGTGCACCATGCAGGCCACGGCTGTTGCACATGCTCCGGTCCCGCAAGCCTGGGTAATTCCGGAACCCCGTTCCCATACCCGCATCCTCACTTCGTCCGGACTTAATATCTGAACAAATTCAACGTTGGTACGGTTCGGGAATAACGGATGATTCTCCAGCAGAGGTCCGACTGCCGGAAGATCTATCTGGGTGATATCGTCTACAAAGATGACAAGATGCGGGTTGCCCATCGAAACGACCGTTCCGGTGTAGAATTTACCCCCGGCCTCTATCTCGAGGGCTGTTTCGCCAATAGCGGGGGCGCCCATGTCGACGGTGACTTCGGTCACCTTTTCGCGTGAACCGCCTGCTGTCTTTTGGGTAGTCAGCTGCAATTCCTTGATGCCGGATAAAGTCTCTAAGGTGACGGTTTTCTTATCTGTCAGTCCCTTTTCATAGACATATTTGCCGATGCAACGGGATGCATTTCCACACATCAAGGCTTCCGAGCCGTCTGCATTAAAGATGCGCATGCTGAAATCGGCAATCTCCGATGCTCCGATCAGAACTAATCCGTCCGAACCGATCCCGGTGTGCGGAGCGCTCCATTTGATGGAGAGTTCTTCCGGGTTCTCAATCGGGAAAGCCATTGAGTTTACGTATATGTAGTCGTTTCCGGCTCCGTGCATCTTGGTGAACTTGATTAATTCTGTCATTTTACCGCTTTTCTTTTGTTTATTGTATCTTTTTGTTTTGTTACTGTGCAAATATACGACGTTTTGATATATTATATCTATAAAGTATGTCCGGATGTATAAAAAATATGTTGCGGGTGACAGATTAATCTTGGATAGATGTGTTTTGGTTATAATTCGTAATGATAATACCTGGTTTGTATTATAAATTGTAAGTTTGTCCTTCTTAAAAAGGTGTCCCAGGTCGGGACGACCGCTTTCAAGATGTAAAGTAGTCGTCCCAACCTGGGACAGTCGCTTTTAAGGTTTGAAGCTGCCGTCCCAACTTGGGAAGGTCGCTTTTAAGGTATAAAGTGGTTGTCCCGGCTTGGGACGGTCGCTTTTAAGATATAAAGTGGTTGTCCCGGCTTGGGACAGTCGCTTTTAAGGTGTAAAGCTGCCGTCCCGGCTTGGGACGGTCGCTTTTAGGGTGTAAAGTAGTCGGCGCGGCTTGCGCCGGTCGCTTTTGAGGTTTGAAGTGCTCGGCGCAGCTTGCGCCGGGTATTTTTACTTCTGGAATATCTCCGGATATTTATTGATGAAGTAGACCGGCGTACAACTCCATGCATGGCAATAGCTGTTGATAACAAAGAAGCCGTAGGGCGAAAGGTAGTCGTTGTTCGGGTCATATACTTCCCAGAAAGTATCGGCGCCGCGTTTGACCATGCTTCCCCAGTAGCCGGTAATCAGGTTGCGGGCCTCCTGCGGCATACCGCATTGCAGGAGCGCTTCTATTACATAATGATAGGCATAGGGGCAGCCGGGATAGCAGGCGTCCGGCATCGACATGACGGTTGCCATCGCCTTGGCTCCCTCTTTCTTGCTCAGGGTGTTCGACAGGATCATCCACACTTGCGACAGGTAAGACACTTGCCGGTCTTTACCGCTGACCATCACGCCGAGCGTCTTGTCGTAGAAGTGCCGGCGGGCGGCTTTCTGCATTTTACCGGCTATTGTCAACCATTCGCCGGCTTCCTTCTCCTTTCCTAATCGTTTTGCCAACTCATAACTATGTTGCAGGGCAAAGATCGTTAACCCTTGCATGGATGCCTGGCGGTCATAGCCGTCTTTCCAGTCGAACACCAGCCAATATTGCGGTTGCTTGTCCATGTCGTAAATCCAATCCGGTGAGAACTGGTGGAGCGCCAATTCGATCTGGCGGACAGCGACGGGCCAGAGGTCTGCGGTCGTTTCCGTATCTCCCGTCTCTTTCAGGTATTCCAACAGGGCTACATTATATATAAGGCAATAATCCAGCGTATGAGTGCCGTATTGCGGATGGGGCTGCGGTTTCTCCAACAGCGTTGCGTGCAGCAAACCTTCGTCGTTGGCAAAGGTGGCAAGCAGATACAGGCAATGCTTCGTCAGTTCGTGGTTCTTGAATGTATAGGCATTGGCCAACGCTTCCAGGTAGAGGTCACCGATCCAGAGGCGGCGGTCGCGCTTCGGCCCGTCCTCATAAACGGTCTGCATACATTCTTTCAGGGTATTCAACCCTACTTTATAAATATCCTGTATGAGCGGTTCTGTAGTGGAGGCTAAAGCCGGCGCTTCGTTGGTGACCGACGTTTGTGTTTTGAATGTCAACTTATCGAATACGAAGTCGAAGCTGCCGGATATGCCTAACAGTTCGATTTTCAGATACCGGCCTGACAGGCGGCGTGGGATCGTCATTTCGTGAGGCACACTCGTGATCGTTACGATTTCATCCTGTACCCAGGAGCGTGCCAGTCCGCCTTTGTAGGGTTCGAGCGGGGTATTCAATTCTCCCGGTACTTCGGCAAGCGTGAATTTCAGTCGGACGGGGGCATCGGCGGCAACCAATCCGAAAGGCTTGATGGAGAAGGTCAGAAATCCGGTGTAATGGTTCCCGAAGTCCAACGTGATACTCGGATGCTTCTTAAAGGGTTCGTTGAACAGGATGTCCGTACTTCCGGCATCTTCCATCCGCCAGCCCTGAAAGGCTTTTGCATCCTGCACGGAACGGACGGTTTTCACGGGCGAGATCGTTTGGTAGCTCAACTCCGGCTTGCAGGCTTCTGCTTTCCGGAGCCATTCTTTACTGTTGCTGAAGTACGCACTTTGCGCCAGGCTGGTCGATCCCAGCGTGAGGAGGGCAAGCCCTGCGATTAAAAAAAATCTCTTCATTTTTGTATGGTCTAAATATATTAGTATGCGATTTCTATTCCATGTGCATGAAATGCATCAAATGTAGTAAAAAACGGTTATTTTTGCTTCAGATAAATTGCAAAATCATGAAATACGAAAGCAACAATTTTCAGTTTGAGGCAGAGATGCCTTGGGAACCGGCCGGTGAAGGTGTCACCCGGCAAATTATGGCGCATAACGACGATCTGATGATGGTCAAAGTGAAATTTGAAACAGGAGCAGTCGGCACGCCGCACACACATCCGCATTCACAGGCCACTTATGTGGCGAGCGGTGTCTTTGAGTTTACAACGGATGGCGAGACAAAGACCGTCCGTCCCGGCGACGGTGTATATATGAAGCCTGGCATCTTGCATGGCTGCAAATGCCTGGAAGCCGGTGTGGTGATCGATACGTTCAGTCCGGTGAGGGAAGATTTTCTTTGATATAAAAAAAGAATGGACAACTTTTAGCTGTCCATTCTCTTTTTGATAAATCAATACGCCGCCTCGTGTACCCCCTTTATCGCGCGGCCGCTGGGTTCGTTTTTGTTTTGGAAGGCGGCGTCCCAGGCGAGGGCTTCGGCGGTGGAGCAGGCGACGCTCGGTACGCTCGGCACGCTGCGGGCGGCGCTTTCGCTGGGGAAATGCTCTTCGAAGATCGTGCGGTAGTAATATTCCTCCTTGTTCTGCGGCGGGTTGATGGGGAAACGTTTGGCGGCGTTTGCCATTTCTTCGTCGCTGACGGCTTCGGAGGTGATCTTTTTCAGCGTGTCGATCCAGTTGTAGCCGACGCCGTCGGAGAATTGTTCCTTCTGTCGCCAGGCGATTTCCGGAGGAAGCATATCGGCGAAGGCTTCGCGGAGGATCTTCTTCTCGATCACGCTGCCCGGACACATCTTGGCATCAGGGTTCAGGCGCATGGCGACATCTAAGAACTCTTTGTCCAGGAAAGGAACACGGCCTTCCACTCCCCATGCACACAAGCTCTTGTTGGCCCGTAGACAATCATACATATAGAGTTTGCTTAGCTTGCGGACGGTTTCTTCGTGGAAGGTCTTGGCATCCGGAGCCTTGTGGAAGTAGAGGTAACCGCCGAAGACCTCGTCGGCCCCTTCACCGCTCAACACCATTTTGATACCCATCGATTTGATGACACGCGAGATCAGGTACATCGGCGTAGAGGCGCGGACGGTCGTCACGTCGTAGGTTTCGATATAGTAGATCACGTCGCGGATCGCGTCGAGGCCTTCCTCGATCGTATAGTTTATCTCGTGGTGGACAGTGCCGATATAATCAGCCACTTTCTTGGCTGCCACCAGATCAGGCGCTCCCTTGAGACCGATAGCGAAGGAGTGCAGTTGAGGCCACCACGCATCTGCTTTCCCTCCGGTCTCGATGCGCTTGGCTGCATATTTTTTTGCTATAGCTGAGGTAATGGACGAATCCAACCCGCCGGAAAGGAGGACGCCGTAGGGGACGTCACTCATCAGCTGTCGTTGTACGGCGGCTTCGAGGGCGTCGTGCAACTCCTGTACGCTGGCAGGGTTGTTCTTGACGTTGTCATACTCTAACCAGTCGCGGACATACCAGCGGGTGAAGTCTTTGTCACGGCTGTAGAAGTAATGTCCCGGAGGAAACTGATCGTATGTCGTGGCAAACCCTTCGAGCCCTTTCAGTTCGGAGGAGACAAGCAGATGCCCTTCATCATCGTGGCCGATATATAAGGGGATGACGCCGATCGGGTCGCGGGCGATCAGGTAGCAGTCGTTCTCTTCGTCGTAGAGGGCGAAGCCGAAGATGCCGCTCAGCATTTCCACGCACTTCACACCATGCTTGCGGTAGAGGGCGAGAATCACTTCGCAGTCGCTTCCCGTCTGGAACTCATATTCGTCTTTCAGTTGTTCGCGGAGTTCGCGATGATTGTATATTTCCCCGTTTACGGTCAGGATCAGTTTGCCGTCTTTGCTCTTCAGCGGCTGTCCGCCGGATGCGGGATCGACGATCGACAGGCGTTCGTGGGCAAGGATTGCGGTCCGGCCCTGATAGATACCGCTCCAGTCTGGACCACGATGACGGATGCGTTTACTCATTTTCAGGGCTTGCTGGCGGAGCTGGTCGGCGCCGCTGTGGATGTTGAAGATTGCTGTAATGCCACACATGGTAGTTGAAAGTTGAAAGTTGAAAATTGAAAATTAATTATCTCTTAAATAGTTGTCGATTGCTTTTGCGGCTTGACGGCCGGAGGCCATGGCGCGGACGACGAGGCTGGCACCGCTGACGGCATCGCCACAGGCGAAGATGTTCGTGCCGGCAACCTGATTGGTAGCAGGGTCGACTGCGATGTTCTTGCGACCATCGACGGCGAGGGAAAGTTCCTTCACAAGCCCTTCCTGTTCGGGGTGGACGAAGCCCATGGCGAGGAAGACCAGGTCAGCCTCGATTACCTCCGTACGGCCGGTCTTGCGCATTTCCGGGCGACCGCCGTCCTTGGCTGGCAGCCATTCCACTTCTTCCACTTCTACACCTTTCAGAATGTTCTTGTCACCAATGAAGCGGACGGAGGCGAGGTTCCAACGGCGCGTGCAACCCTCTTCATGGCTGCTGCTCGTCTTCAGCACCTGCGGATACATGGGCCAGGGTGTCGCCGGATTGTGTCCGACGGGCGGTTGGGGCATGATCTCGATCTGCGTCACGTTAGTCGCTCCGTGGCGGTTGGCTGTCCCGACACAGTCGCTACCCGTATCGCCGCCACCGATCACGAGGACTTTCTTGCCTTTGCAATTGATGACGCTCTTCGGCGGGATCGCGATGCCTTCCAGCAGGCGGTTTTGTTGCGCCAACAGTTCGAGGGCGAAATGGACGCCCTTCAGGTTACGCCCTTCGATCGGCAGGTCGCGGGGCACTTCGGCTCCGATGGCGACGCAGACGGCATCGAACGTCGCGGCTATCTCTTTGGCCGACACCTCACTGCCGACCAGCGTATTGACTTTGAAGACGACCCCTTCCTGTTCCATCAGGCGGATGCGGCGGTCGATGATGTTCTTCCCTAACTTGAAGTTCGGAATACCGAAGCGGAGCAGGCCGCCCGGCAACTCGTATTTCTCGAAGACCGTCACTTCATAGCCGCGTCGGTTCAATTGGTTAGCTGCCGCCAGTCCGGCAGGGCCGCTGCCGATCACCGCCACCCGCTTGCCATTGCGGACGGGTTGCACGGGGCGGATGAATCCTTCGCGGAAAGCTACTTCCACGATAGCGGCTTCGTTCTCGCGGATCGTGACAGGTTCGTCGCACGAGAGTTTCAGCACGCAGCTTTTCTCGCAAAGGGCCGGACAGATGCGTCCGGTAAACTCGGGGAAGTCGCACGTCTGTTCGAGTACACGGTAGGCTTCGCGCCATTTTCCCCGGTACAGCAGGTCTTGCCACTCCGGCTGCTTGTTGCCTAACGGGCAGGCCCAGTGGCAGAAAGGTACGCCGCAATCCATGCAGCGCGAAGCCTGTGTGCGGCGGTCGCTGCTGTTCAGCGTTTGTTCTACTTCGCTATAATCGTCGATGCGTTCGTGAACGGGACGATAGCCGGCTTCTTGCCGGTGTATGGTGAGGAATGCTTTTGGATTTCCCATTGTTGTTGTCTTTGTTTAATGAATTATCTTATCTATATTTATCTGGGGGTGTGTCAAAACTGTCCTGTTCCCGCGCTTGATGCGGGATCGCATTAAAACCGACCGTATAAACAACTGATTGATGAGGCCTGTTCTTCTGCGGCCCCGCGTCAAGCGCGGGGACAAGGGGCTTTTGACACATTCTTCCCCTCTTCATTGCATGTCAATAATCGCGCTGCATCTCTTCGATCTTCTGTTGCAGCTTCTTCATCTGTTCCTCCTGCAATACTTTCTTGTATTCGATCGGTACGACCTGGATGAATTCGTCAACGTATTTATCCCAGTTATCCAGCATCTTGCCTGCCAGGTGGCTGCCTGTGAAGTGGTAATGCTTGCGGATCAGTTCGTGCAGCTCCTTGCGTGTGGTACTGTCTTCGATCAGCGAGAGTTCGACCATTTCCATGTTACAGTAATAGTCGAAGTCGCCTTTACGATTCCAGACGTAGGCCACACCGCCACTCATACCGGCGGCAAAGTTACGTCCCGTTTCGCCGAGGACGACCACGCGGCCGCCCGTCATATATTCGCAACAGTGGTCGCCGACTCCTTCGACGACAGCGATCGCGCCGGAGTTACGCACGCAGAAGCGTTCGCCCACGCATCCGTTGATATAGACTTCGCCGCTCGTAGCCCCGTACATCCCGGTGTTTCCGGCGATCGTATTGTTCTCGGCTATGAAAGTCGAACGGACCGGAGGCATCACACTGATACGTCCCCCGCTCAAGCCTTTGCCTAAGTAGTCATTCGCTTCCCCTTCGAGGCGGAAGTTGACGCCGTGCGCAAGGAAGGCACCGAAACTCTGTCCGGCTGATCCTTTGAACTTAATGTTGAGCGTATGTTCCGGGAGTCCGGCGTTTCCATAGCGTTTGGCTATTTCGCCGGAGAGCATGGCGCCTACCGAGCGGTCGGTGTTGGCTATGGCATAATCCAGGGAAATCTCGTGTTGATGCTCGATAGCAGGCATGGCGTGCCGGATAATGTCGCGGTCCTTCACGTTGTCGATCTGGTGTACCTGTGCTGTCGTGTGGCGGATCGCGTTCGCGGCGGCCTGCTGCGGCATATAGAGCAGTTTCGAGAAATCCAACAGTGCATATTTACCGGACGCATAGCTGCCCCGTTCCCGCGCTTGACGCGGGATCGCATTAGAACTAACCTGATAACGGTCCTCCTTCTGCGGCCCCGCGTCGAGCGCGGGGACAAGGGGTTTGCGTTCAAGCAAGTCCGTTCGCCCAATGATGTCGTCGAGCTTCGTGAAGCCCATTTCGGCCAGGTATTCCCGGACCTCTTCGGCGAGGAAGGTGAAGAAGTTCACGAGGTATTCATAGCGGCCGTGGAAACGTTTGCGCAGTTCCTCGTTTTGCGTGGCGACACCTACCGGACAGGTATTCATGTGGCATTTGCGCATCATGACACAACCCAGTACGATCAGGGCGGAGGTGGCGAAGCCGTATTCTTCGGCTCCGAGCATGGCCATGAGGACGATGTCGCGGCCCGTCTTCAACTGTCCGTCGGTTTGCAGGCGGACCTGTCCGCGGAGGTTGTTGATCACTAACGTCTGCTGTGTCTCGCTCAGTCCCAGTTCGGGCGGCAGTCCGGCATAGCGGATCGAACTCATAGGCGATGCCCCCGTTCCGCCTTCCGCACCGGAGATGATGATGCGGTCTGCCTTTGCCTTCGCCACACCGGCGGCAATCGTGCCGACACCGCTCTCGGATACTAACTTGACGCTTATCTCGGCATGCGGGTTGACATTCTTCAGGTCGAAGATGAGTTGTGCCAGGTCCTCGATCGAATAGATATCGTGATGGGGAGGAGGCGAGATTAGGGAGATGCCCGGAATGGAGTGGCGTGTCTTTGCGATCACGTCGTTCACCTTGAAGCCCGGCAGCTGTCCGCCTTCACCCGGCTTGGCACCCTGGGCGACTTTGATCTGTATTTCGTCGGCATTCACCAGGTATTCGGCTGTCACGCCGAAACGTCCCGAAGCCACCTGCTTGATGGCAGAACGGAGCGAAAGGCCGTCTTCGCGGGGGGCGAAACGGGCGGCGTCTTCACCACCTTCTCCGGTGTTACTGCGGCCGTGTATCTTATTCATCGCCATCGCCATCGTCTCGTGCGCCTCCTTACTGATAGAGCCGAAGCTCATGGCGCCTGTGACGAAACGCTTCATGATTTCGCCGGCCGGTTCCACCTGGTCGAGAGGGATGGACTTACCGCGGCGGAAAGTCAGGAAGTCACGGAGGAAGATCGGGGCTTCCTTGTCGTCAATCAGGTGTGTGTATTCTTTAAATTTCTTGTAGCTGCCCAAGCGGGTAGAGAGTTGCAGGGCGGAGATCGTTTCCGGGTTCCAGGCGTGCTTCTCGCCGTCTTTGCGGTAGCTGTAGATACCTTTGTGTTCAAGTATCGTGTCCACCGTGTCGCCGAAGGCCTGATGGTGGAGGGCGATCGCGTCGGCGGCGATTTCCTGCAGGCGGATACCGCCTACGCTGCTGGCCGTCCCGCCGAAGTAGGTGTTCACCAACTCGTTAGAGAGGCCGATCGCTTCGAACAGTTTGGCTCCGCGATAGCTGCGGATCGTGCTGATACCCATTTTGCTGATCACTTTGAACAGGCCTTTGCAGAGCGCTTTGATATAGTTCTTGCGGGCCATTTCATAGTTGAGCTGTATCTCCTGCCGGTCGACCATGTCTTTTAGGATGGCGAACGACATATAGGGGTTGATCGCACTTGCCCCGTAGCCTAACAACAGGGCGGCGTGCATCACCTCGCGCATCTCGCCGGTCTCTACGACAAGAGCCGTCTGGACGCGCTTCTGGACGGAGATCAGGTGGTGGTGTACGGCGCTGACGGCCAAGAGCGAGGGAATGGGCGCATGTGTCGCATCCACATTCTTGTCGCTCAGGATGATGTAGTTTACGCCGTCAGTGACCGACTGTTCGGCCTGTTTACAGAGTTGGTCCAGGGCGGCTTTCAACCCTTCACTGCCCTGCGCTGTTTCGAACAGCATCGGGAGCTTGACGGACTTGAAGCCTTTATAGCGGATATTGCAAAGAATATCCAGTTGTGTGTTTGTCAGTATCGGATGGGGGAGGCAGACCATTTTGCAATGGGCCTCGTCCGGAGTCAGGATATTGCTTCCTACGGCGCCGATATATTCCGTCAGGCTCATCACCAACTCTTCGCGGAGCGGGTCGATCGGCGGGTTCGTTACCTGTGCGAACTGTTGGCGGAAGTAGTTAAAGAGGATCTGCGGACGGTCGGAGAGGACAGCTAACGGCGTGTCGTTACCCATCGAGCCGACCGGTTCGGCGCTGCCGGTACACATCGGGGTGATGATCCGCTCGATGTCCTCGCGGCTGTAGCCGAACGTGCGTAGCATCCTGTCGTATTCCGGAACCGTATGCGGCACGCGGCGGCCGGACTTCAGTTCATCCAGTTCCACGCGGTTGTTTGCTAACCAGACGCGGTAAGGCTGTGCGTCGGCAAGTTGCTTTTTCAGTTCGCCGTCATAATAGATCTTGCCCTCTTCGGTGTCGACCAGCAGGATCTTACCCGGTTGCAGGCGTCCTTTCTCCTGTATCTCTCCCGGTTCGAAGTCCATGACACCCACTTCGGATGCCACGACCATCATGCCGTTCTTGGTAATCAGGTAGCGTGCGGGGCGCAGGCCGTTACGGTCGAGCATTCCTCCGGCATACCGTCCGTCACTGAAAAGCAGCGCGGCAGGACCGTCCCAGGGTTCCATCAGGATCGAATGGTATTCGTAGAAGGCTTTCAGGTCTTCCGATATCGGGTTCTTCTCGTTGAAGCTCTCCGGAACCAGCATCGCCATCGCATGCGGCAGGCTCATACCGGAAGCCACGAAAAATTCCAGCACATTGTCTAATGAGGCACTGTCGCTCATGCCCGGCTGGATGATTGGGCGTATCTCGTCGATAGTCGGGATGCGGGGGGAAGAAAGAACGCTTTCCCGCGCTTCCATCCAACCTCTGTTCCCGCGTATCGTGTTGATCTCCCCATTGTGTGCCAACAACCGGAACGGCTGTGCGAGGCTCCACGTCGGGAATGTATTCGTGCTGAAGCGGGAGTGTACCAGTGCCAGTCCGCTTGTCAGGTAATGATTGGTCAGGTCCGGGAAGTAGTGACGCAGTTGCATCGACTCCAGCATACCTTTATATATAATACTTTTTGTGGAGAGTGATGCTACATAGAAATCCTTCTTACCGGGGATGTCGGAATCCGCCACCCGTTTCTCGATCCGTTTGCGGATGATGTAGAGTTTCAGTTCCAATGCCTCCTGGTCGTCGCATCCGGTGATGAACACCTGTTTGATGTCCGGTTCCGTCTCCTGTGCATCTTTTCCCAGGATGTCCGTGTTGACGGGAACTTTGCGGAGGTGCATCAAGGTAAGTCCTTCCTTCTCGATCTCCTCGATCATGATACTCAGGATCGAAGACCGCTGTGCTTCGTCTTTCGGAAAGAAGACCAGTCCTGTTCCGTACTTGCCCTTTTCGGGTACGGGAATACCTTGTAATAAGATAAATTCGTGAGGGATTTGCAGCAGAATACCTGCACCGTCACCGGTCTTGTTATCTGCACCCTCTGCACCGCGGTGCCGCATGTTTTCTAATACCTTAAGGGCAGACTCGATAATGTCATGCGATTTACCACCGTGGATATTAACGACCAGCCCTACGCCGCAAGCGTCATGTTCGTTGGCAGGGTCGTATAATCCTTGCTTGTTGTTCAAATGGCTTCTTTCTTTCATCATTTGTTGACCTTATGTTTGTGTAATACTTGTTTTGTCTGTCAAAATGTTTGACAAAGATAGAATATGTGTTTCAAAATGTAATACATGTAAGTAAGTTTTAAGAAAGTCTTTTTGGATTGGAAAGCTGTCTGCTTTCTGATTGAAAGTAAACTTTGTGTTTAGGTGATAAATTGTAACAGTATTCTTGCTGTTTTCTTTAAAAGTGAAAGATGTGTTAGGCTGTTTATTCTGTTTTTCGTATATTTGGGGAAACTAATCAATCTATCAGCATTATGGATATACATATATTTCTCAGTAACTTCCGTGAGGCATTCGGCGAAAAAGTCGATCTGCCGATTGTATTCTGGTATTCGGAGCAACCTGTAAACCCGGTTGACAAGATCGGCGGATGCCTCTTTAAATGTATGAAGGATGTCAGAAGCGGACAGGCAGTCAGCTTGAGCCTGGAAACGATCGGCTGCGGCGGAGGTAAGTTCTATACCGGTTTCACGGATATGCCGGACCGGATACCCGGTTTTGTCTCTTTGAAGGAAAAATATAAACAGACACCGGAAATGGTTTCCGGGTTCATTGAAGAATTACAGGTCCCTAAGGCAAAGGTGGAATATCTGAATTTTGTCCGGTTGGATAAGGTGGATAGCTTCGATAACCTGGAAGGCATTTTGTTTTTAGCAACACCCGATATGCTTTCCGGCTTAGCGACCTGGGCCTTTTTCGATAACAACGCGCAGGATGCCGTCACTTCCCTGTTCGGTTCCGGTTGCTGTGCTGTCGTCACACAAGCGGTTATTGAAAATGCAAGAGGAGGCAGGCGTACCTTTATCGGCTTCTTCGATCCCTCCGTACGTCCCTATTTTGAACCGGATATTCTCAGTTTTATGATACCGATGTCCCGGTTCCGGGAAATGTATGATACGATGAGGAGCAGTTGCCTGTTCGATACGCATGCCTGGAAAAAAATAAAAGAAAGAATGGAGTCTACACCTGTAACACCAGAATAAAACGGCATCCTTTTTTATATTCGGCATCTATGGAAAGCGTACCGTTCATCTTGCCGGCAATCAGGGAGCAGAGTGGCAGTCCTAACCCGTCACCGTCAGCCAGGTCTTTGATTTCAGAGAAAGGCTTGAACAGGCTTTCCTGTTTTTCGGCAGGGATGCCCGGGCCGTTATCGGTGACGATGAACTGGCAGATATGCGCTCCTTTTTTCTTAAATTCAAGCTTGATTTTACCGGATGTCGTGTAGATAGCCGCGTTTTTCAAGAGATGAAGCAGGATACGTTCCAACTGTTCGGCATTGGTTTTTATTTCGATCTGAGGAACATCCGTTACGACTTCTACTTCAGGGCGTATATCTTCTTTTACCTTTTCCATCACCTTCTTGCAGAAAGTGCTGACACTGAAAGATTGTACCTCGTATGTTTCCAGCATCGAGTTTTCGAGGGCGGAAAGCTCCTGTATATGGACCCCGAACTGTTTCAGGGCGTCGATACGGGTCTGTATGGCTTTAGCCTGTCCGGAGGCGGCAGGTTGTAATCCGGCTACGGATTCGTCCATTTTATCCAATGTCGGTGCCATCTGGGCCGAGATGCTTTGGATAAATCCGGTCTGCTGTTCGCTGTGCTCGGTGATCGTATGGATAATCTTTTTGAGTTTCCTGTTGAGGATGACGAAACGTAAAACCAGGAATGCCAGGAATGCCAGTGCCGCAATCAGAATAGCTGCGAGTGTACAAAGTCCGGCAATTATATATTGTTTACTGGCTAACTTGCCGTCTTTTTCCTGTATGGTTTGCAGGCTGTCGTCGTATTTCTGTTGCAGGGCGCCTAATTCGTCTTCGGCAGTAAGCGCTTTTACCGAGTCGGTCCATACCATGTATTTTTCGTATGTCTGCTCCATCAGCGGGATGTTGTTGCTTTTGCGTGCAATCGAGATCAGGTTTTTATAGCATTCGCTGACTTTACCGTATTCCTTCTTCTCCCGGTACTGGCTGATGAGTTTATTGAATGCGGCGTCCCCCTCGGCGTTCTGCCCGAAGGTATAATAATAGTCCGCTTTTGTGTACAGCAGGTTTTCGGACAGTCCGGGGCTGCCGGATTCACTGGCCAGATTGTCCAACGTGTTTAACTGAAGTTGTGCTTGCGCCGCGTTTCTCAGCTTGATATACATTTGCAGGCGTTCTTTTGTGATCAGGAAGCGCAGATCATAAAGCTTTTTTTGTCCGGCCTGCTCTTCGTTTGCCACTATCTGGCTCATCTGCCGGCAAAGGTCGAATGCTTCCTGATAGTAGTTTTCCCTGTAATAGAGGGAGGCGGCTTGTGTTCCGCATTCGACTGCTTGTGTGTACTTGCCTTCATTTGCCAACCCTTTATAGGCTTGGATAAAAAGATAGCGGGCTTTCGTGTAGTCCTTCTTTTCCAGACTACTTTGTGCTTGTTGCATCCATTCTTCCGCTTTGTTTTGTGCCTGAGGGGTAGCACAAAAACTGATCATGAGGGTGATAATAATGTATGAAATTCTCATAAGTGAAATTTTAACGTTAGGCAAATATATACATTCTTTGATTATAAAGGCATGAAAAGCAAATGATTTTTGAAATATAAAAGCAAAGCCCCGCAGCGTATTTACTGCGGGGCTCGATGTGTTTTGTTCAGAAGTTCAGGATTTATTTTTCTTTCAGGGCTTTCTTGAAGAACCCGTCTATCTTGTCGAAAGGTATCACATCGAGGTTGTCGTACAGATCGACGTGATTAGCTCCGGGGATAATCAGAAGCTCTTTATTGTCGCCCGTCAATCGTTTGTAGGCATCTTCGCTGAAATAGCGAGAATGGGCTTCGGCTCCGTGTATCATCAGGACAGCGCTGCGTATTTCACCGATATAGGAGAGGAGCGGCATATTGATGAACGCTAAGGAACTGATATTGCTGATTCCTTTGTTGGAGTTGGGCGAACGACGATGATAGCCTCTTGCAGTTTTATAATAGTCGTGGTATTGACGGACAAAGAGCGGGGCATCTTCGGGAACAGGATCGACCACACCGCCGTTGAGCTCGTAACTGTCGTTGCGATAATCTTCGGTGCGCTGGGCATTGAGCTGTTCGCGCAGCTTGTATCGGTCGTCTGCACTCATGGCATCGAAATATCCGTTGGCATTCACGCGGCTCATGTCGTACATGGTGGCTGTTACCGTAGCCTTGATGCGCGGGTCGTTGGCCGCAGCATTGAGAGCGAATCCTCCCCATCCGCAGATACCAAGGATGCCGATATGCTGTGGATCTACATCATTGCGGGTAATCAGGTAATCGACTGCCGCACTGAAATCTTCCGTGCTGATTTCGGGCGAGGTCAGGTAGCGGGGTGTACCGCCGCTCTCTCCATAGAATGAAGGGTCGAATGCAAGGGTCAGAAAACCACGCTCGGCAAGGGTCTGGGCGTAGCGGCCCGACACCTGCTCTTTTACTGCTCCGTAAGGGCCGCTTACCGCAATGGCAGCCAAACGACTTTGGCTGTTTTTTGGTTTATACAGGTCTGCGGCAAGCGTGATGCCGTAGCGGTTGTGAAACGTAATTTTCGAATGTTCCACTTTGTCACTCTGCGGGAATGTTTTGTCCCATTCCTGCGTTAATTCCAATGTATCCATATCTGTTGATTTTATGTTATGTACCGTAATTATTCCCGACGCCATGACATTCGTAAACGTCAGGAACATCAGAATAGCGATTGTTTGTATCTTCCTCATGTCGTTTATTCTTTAATTAATGATGTGAACAAAGGTAGTGCAGCTCAACTGTTCCGACGTTAGACAAATTACGGATTGAACTACCAATTTTACAGATTTTCAACGCACGACGGTGTCGATTTTGTATTCATAATACGATGGATAAATTGTCAAGATATACAATAACCCCCTTTTGAGGCCGTTTTTCTATTTCATCCGAAATCTTGATCGATTTTGGATTGACTCTTTTCACGGTTTTAACCCTTCCGGTTGACACTCTATAAAAAGAGGTGCCGAGCTCATTCCAAAAAGCGTACAATTTGATTACCGGAAACCGGAAAGACCGACAAAGTGATAAAGCTTAACTCCCGGAGAATCGAATATTTGAAAATAAAACGGACGGCGTTCCAAATATCCCAAGGAAATTCAGGGGCTTTTTTGCCCTTACAACGGTCCTCTTTTCAATTACGACCGTCCAAATCGCCATTACGACCGTGCTAATCTTCGCGAGGTGCCGAGTGCACTACACATTAGCATGGTCGTAATGGCAAAGAGGACGGTCGCAATGGCGGAAAACACTCAAAAAAGAGGAAAAAGTCCCTTTTTGACGCCGAAAAAGTGGATTAACATTTGTTTTGTTTCGGATGTCTTTTGAGCCGGAAAAATACGTTTTATACAATAAGCCCCCCTCTTGAACAATTATTATTTAGAAATGGACTTTGAATCTGACTATGCCTATCTGTTTTATATATGGATTAGAATCGCTATTTTTGTAACTAATCATATTTATAGAATTAAAAAATAATCAAGATGAGAAAGAATTTTGGAGCAAAACCGTGGAGCTATCCTCAACCCGTGTTTATCGTTGCGACTTATGATGAGGAAGGAACTCCTGATGCCATGAATGCTGCATGGGGAGGTATTGATTTGGATGACCAGATAAACCTGTGTCTGAGTGCCGGTCACAAGACCGTGAAAAATCTGCTTGCTACAAAAGCTTTCACTGTGAGTATGGGTACGGTAGAACAATTGGTTGCCTGTGATTATGTAGGTATTGTTTCCGGAAACAAAGAGCCGGATAAGTTTGCCAAAGCCGGTTTTCATGCTACGAAGTCCGAATTTGTAAATGCTCCGCTCATTGACGAACTGCCGATGGCCATTGAGTGTGAACTCATATCGTATGATTCCGAAACCTGCCACCTTGTGGGCCGCATCATCAATGTCTCGGCAGATGAATCTGTGTTGGATGAAAAAGGTAAGATCGATCCAGCCAAGCTACGTCCTATCACTTTTGATCCGGTACACAACGACTATCTTGTAATCGGCGAAAAAGTAGGAAATGCCTTCAAGGACGGAGTGGCATTAAGGTAAATGTAAAATGAAGATACTGGAAACTGAGCGGTTAATATTGAGAACGCTGGTACAGGACGATTTTGATGAGGTATGCAAGTTGTTACAGGATAGTGAAGTTATGTACGCTTACGAAGGGCCCTTCAGCGATCAGGAAGTACAGGAGTGGCTGGATAAACAGTTCAGGCGCTATCGGCATGACGGTTTCGGCTTATGGGGCGTGGTGGAGAAAAGCAGTAACGAGTTGATCGGGCAATGCGGCATTACTTATCAAGAATTTGACGGAAAACAAATTGCCGAAGTCGGCTATCTGTTCCGGAAAGAGTTTTGGCATAAAGGCTTTGCCACCGAAGCGGCTATCGCTTGCCGGGAATATGCCTTTCATGCGCTTGGTTTCAACGAAGTTTATTCTATCATCCGGGATACAAATATCGCTTCCCAAAAAGTGGCACAACGTAACGGGATGGAGAAAGTCGCAACTTTTGTCAAGCACTACCGGGGGGTGGATATGCCGCATTTCGTTTATAAGAAAAAGTGAACTATCTGCATCTGGTTGGACGGATACGTCTGAACAAATTCGTCCTGATTATGATTATATAATAAAACCCCTTTTCTTTTGCACGGATTGTAAGGACGAAAAGGGCTTTTCCTTTGTTTTTGAAAGGTTTGCCGAAACGGCATCGTTTTATATAATAATTTAACTAAATGGCGGATAAAATGATTATTTCTATTAATGTGTCAAATAAATTGCGATTGTATGAATAATATGTAATATAATGTAAGTATCTTTGCACGCAAAATAAAAACAAGTTAGAACCAAATGGAAGTACTTAAACACGAGTGTGGAGTCGCCATGGTCCGGTTACTAAAGCCTTTGGAATATTATCATCAGAAGTATGGTACCTGGATGTATGGGCTCAATAAGCTCTATTTGTTGATGGAAAAGCAGCATAACCGCGGTCAGGAGGGAGCCGGTTTAGCCTGCGTTAAGTTAGAAGCCAGCCCCGGTGAAGAATATATGTTTCGGGAAAGAGCATTAGGAACCGGAGCTATTACCGAAATATTCGCTGACGTTCATCAACATTACAAAGATTTACCACCCGGTAAGCTGAACGATCCGTTTTTTGCTAAGACAGACCTTCCTTTTGCAGGAGAACTTTATATGGGACACCTGCGTTACAGTACAACCGGTAAATCCGGTATTTCCTACGTCCATCCTTTTTTACGCCGCAACAACTGGAGAGCCAAGAACCTCGCTCTTTGCGGTAATTTCAATCTTACCAACGTTCAACATATTTTCGAAGAGATAACAGCTATCGGTCAGCACCCGCGCGCCTATGCCGACACCTTTATCATGCTCGAGCAGGTGGGACACCGCCTGGATCGCGAGGTAGAACGTCTGTATCAGAAATACGAGGCCGAGGGATTGACGGGCATGGATATTACAAACGCAATCGAGGCGAATGTGGATCTGGCGAATGTCCTGAAACGTTGCGCTCCGCAGTGGGACGGCGGTTACGTGATCTGCGGGCTGACCGGAAGCGGGGAGTCCTTCAGCGTTCGCGACCCCTGGGGCATCCGTCCGGCTTTCTATTATGCCGACGACGAGATTGTGATCCTGGCCAGTGAGCGTCCGGTTATCCAGACAGCCATGAACGTACATGCGGAAGATATCCGCGAACTGCAAAGGGGAGAAGCCCTCTTTATCAACAAGAAAGGCGAATGGCGCACGTCGCAGATCGTGGAGCCGAAAGAGAATAAAGCTTGCTCGTTCGAGCGCATCTACTTCTCCCGGGGCAGCGATGTGGATATCTACAAAGAGCGCAAACGCTTGGGTGAAAACCTGGTTCCGGCCATTCTGAAATCGGTGGACAACGATCTGAACCATACTGTCTTCTCTTTCATCCCCAACACGGCCGAGGTGGCCTATTTCGGCATGCAGGAGGGATTGAACGAATACCTGAACAAGGTCAAGAAAGAATGGATCGCCGACCGCAGCCACCTGTTGCTGGAAAAAGAGCTGGAACAGATACTTTCCATGCGCGTCCGGTGCGAGAAAGTGGCGATTAAGGATATAAAATTGCGTACCTTTATCGCCGAAGGCAACAGCCGCAACGATTTGGCAACCCATGTGTATGATATTACTTACGGCAGCATCGTGCCCGATGTGGACAACCTGGTCGTGATAGACGACAGTATCGTGCGCGGGACAACCCTTCGGCAAAGTATCATCGGAATCCTGGATCGTCTGCATCCGAAGAAAATCGTGATTGTCTCATCCTCGCCGCAGGTACGTTATCCGGATTATTACGGTATCGACATGTCGCGTATGAACGAGTTCATCGCTTTCAAGGCTGCTGTTGCCCTGCTGAAAGACCGGGGTATGGAAAACATTCTGCTGGATGCCTACCGCAAGGCGAAGAAGCAACAGGCCGGGCAGGACGGAACGATTGTGAATTATGTCAAGGAAATATATGCGCCTTTCACCGACGAAGAGATTTCCGCCAAGATGGTGGAACTGCTTACTCCGGCCGGTACACGGGCGAAGGTGGAGATTGTCTACCAGACGCTCGAAGGCCTGCACGCATCTTGCCCGAATCATCCGGGAGACTGGTATTTCTCGGGAGATTATCCGACACCCGGCGGCACGCGCATGGTGAACGAAGCGTTTATTCATTATATGGAAGAAGAACATTTGGGGAATTGAAAATTGAGAATTGAAAATTGACAATTAGAAGAAATATGCAAGTTAGAAAAACAGCGACATTGGTTTTGGATGACGGAAGCGAGTTCCACGGCTTCTCTTTTGGTTACGATAAGGCGGTAGCCGGCGAAGTGGTGTTCAATACTGCCATGACCGGTTATCCGGAAAGCCTTACCGATCCTTCGTACGCCGGTCAGTTGATGGTGCTGACCTATCCGTTGGTCGGAAACTACGGAGTACCTCCTTTCTCTATCGAAGAGAACGATCTGCCTACGTTTATGGAAAGTGAGAAAATCCATGCGGAGGCAATTATTGTGAGTGACTATAGCGAAGAATATAGCCACTGGAATGCTGTGGAAAGCCTGAGTGACTGGCTGAAGCGGGAAATGATTCCCGGAATTACGGGCATAGACACCCGTGCATTGACAAAAAAGATACGCGAGCATGGGGTAATGATGGGACGTATTCTGATCGACGATGAGACGGGAATGAAAAACGGAGGCATTGCCGGATTGAATATGCAACCGGGCAGCCTGCACATACCATTTGAAATGCCGGATTACGGAAGTATCAACTACGTCGACCGTGTAAGCTGTAAAGAAATTATCACCTATGGAGAAGGAGAAGGGAAAAAGCGCGTTGTGCTTCTCGACTGCGGCGTGAAAGCGAATATCATACGCTGTCTGCTGAAACGGAATGTGACTGTTGTTCGCGTCCCCTGGGACTACGACTTCAATACGCTGGAATACGACGGGCTTTTCATCTCGAACGGTCCCGGCGACCCGGATACCTGCGATGTGGCTGTCCAGCATATCCGCAAGGCGCTTACCGGAGACAAACCGATCTGCGGCATCTGCATGGGAAACCAGTTGCTTGCCAAGGCAGGCGGCGCTTCTATCTATAAACTGAAATACGGCCACCGCAGCCATAACCAGCCGGTGCGTATGGTCGGGACGGAGAGGTGCTTCATCACCAGCCAGAATCATGGTTATGCTGTAGACAACGATACATTGGGCGCAGACTGGGAGCCGCTCTTTATCAATATGAACGACGGGACGAACGAAGGTATCAAGCATAAGACGAAGCCTTTCTTCTCTTCCCAGTTCCACCCCGAAGCATGCAGCGGACCGACGGATACGGAGTTCATCTTCGATAAGTTTGTAGCGTTGCTTTAACCTGATTTTTAAGATTAATACGAATAACAATGAAAGAAGATATAAAGAAAGTCCTGGTACTCGGTTCCGGAGCCCTCAAGATAGGGGAAGCGGGCGAGTTTGATTATTCAGGCAGCCAGGCGTTGAAGGCCATTAAGGAAGAAGGCATCGAGACAGTGCTTATCAACCCGAACATCGCGACGGTGCAGACCTCGGAAGGCGTGGCAGACACGGTTTATTTCCTGCCCGTCACCCCGTTCTTCGTCGAGAAGGTGATTGCCAAGGAACGTCCCGAGGGTATCCTGTTAGCGTTCGGCGGACAGACGGCGTTGAACTGCGGCGTTGCGCTCTACCAGAGCGGCGTGCTGGAAAAATATAACGTCCGTGTGCTCGGTACTCCGGTGCAGGCCATCATGGATACGGAAGACCGTGAACTGTTTGTCCGTAAGCTCGATGAGATCGGCGTGAAGACCATCAAGAGCGAGGCGGTGGAGAATGCGGCGGATGCCCGTCGTGCTGCGGCCGAGTTGGGCTATCCGGTGATTGTCCGCGCTGCATACGCGTTGGGCGGCCTGGGTTCCGGCTTCTGCGATAACGAGGCGGAACTGGATGTGCTGGTTGAAAAAGCCTTCTCTTTCTCACCTCAGGTATTGGTCGAGAAGAGCTTGAAAGGCTGGAAGGAAGTGGAGTATGAAGTGGTGCGCGACCGTTTCGACAACTGTATCACGGTTTGTAACATGGAAAACTTCGACCCGTTAGGGATCCATACCGGTGAAAGTATCGTCATCGCCCCGTCGCAAACGCTGACTAACAGCGAATATCATAAACTGCGCGAGTTGGCTATCCGTATCATCCGCCATATCGGTATCGTGGGCGAATGTAACGTGCAGTATGCTTTCGACCCCGAAAGCGAGGACTACCGCGTGATCGAGGTCAACGCCCGTCTGAGCCGTTCCTCCGCATTAGCATCGAAGGCGACAGGCTACCCGCTTGCCTTTGTCGCTGCCAAGTTAGGGTTAGGCTACGGCCTGTTCGACCTGAAAAACTCGGTGACGAAGACGACGAGTGCATTCTTCGAACCGGCTCTCGACTACGTGGTTTGCAAGATTCCGCGCTGGGACTTGGGTAAGTTCCACGGCGTAGCCCGCGAATTAGGTTCGAGCATGAAGTCCGTCGGCGAGGTAATGGCTATCGGCCGTACCTTCGAAGAGGCTATTCAGAAAGGCCTGCGTATGATCGGGCAGGGGATGCACGGTTTCGTGGAAAACAAAGAGTTAGTGATTGAAGACATCGACAAGGCGCTCCGCGAGCCGACCGACCGTCGTATCTTCGCAATCTCCAAAGCATTCCGCGCCGGATATACGGTCGACCAGATACATGAACTGACCAAGATAGACCGCTGGTTCCTGCAGAAGCTCTACGGTATCATGCAGACCTCCAAGGAACTGCATAAATTGACAATAGAGAATGGATTACTGAATGTGAAGAAAGGAGAAACGGCAGGCGACAGCGAGCAGAATCTCCAACTGCTCCGTCATGCGAAGCAGCAGGGATTCTCCGACTTCCAGATTGCCCGCGCTTTCGGCCTTGAAGAAGATATCGAGAAGGGCATGATGCTGGTTCGCCAGTATCGTAAAGCGCACGGCATTGTCCCGGTGGTGAAGCAGATCGACACACTGGCTGCCGAATATCCGGCACAGACCAACTATCTGTATCTGACCTACAGCGGGACGGAAAACGATGTCCGGTATGTAGGCGACCACCGTTCCATTGTCGTCTTAGGTTCGGGTGCTTACCGTATCGGCAGCTCGGTAGAGTTCGACTGGTGCGGTGTGCAGGCGCTGAACACGATCCGCAAGGAGGGCTGGCGCTCGGTAATGATCAACTATAATCCTGAAACGGTTTCGACCGACTACGATATGTGCGACCGCCTTTACTTCGACGAGCTGACCTTCGAGCGTGTCATGGATATCCTTGAACTGGAGAATCCGCACGGTGTGATCGTCTCTACGGGCGGCCAGATTCCGAATAACTTGGCTATGCGTCTCGACGAGCAGCATGTCAACATCTTAGGGACGTCGGCCAAGAGCATCGACAATGCCGAAGACCGCGAGAAGTTCTCCGCCATGCTGGACCGCATCGGTGTGGACCAGCCGCGCTGGAAAGAGCTTTCCTCGATGGACGATATCAACGACTTTGTGGCCGAAGTAGGCTTCCCGGTTTTGGTTCGTCCGAGCTACGTGCTGAGTGGTGCGGCGATGAACGTCTGCTCCAATCAGGAAGAGTTGGAACGCTTCCTGCAACTGGCGGCTAACGTGTCGAAGAAACATCCGGTCGTAGTCAGCCAGTTTATCGAACATGCCAAAGAGGTGGAAATGGACGCGGTGGCCGATAAGGGCGAGATTGTGATGTATGCGATCTCCGAGCATATCGAGTTTGCCGGGGTGCACTCGGGGGATGCGACTATCCAGTTCCCGTCGCAGAAGCTGTATGTCGAAACCGTGCGCCGCATCAAACGGATCAGCCGTCAGATTGCGAAGGAACTGAACATCTCCGGTCCGTTCAATATCCAGTATCTGGCTAAAGGCAACGAAATAAAGGTGATCGAGTGTAACCTCCGTGCGAGCCGTTCCTTCCCGTTTGTCAGCAAGGTGTTGAAGATAAACCTGATTGAATTGGCTACCCGCATCATGTTGGGCCTGCCTGTCGAAAAGCCGAGTAAGAACGAGTTCGACCTGGATTATGTGGGGATCAAAGCCTCCCAGTTCTCTTTCAACCGCTTGCAGAAGGCCGACCCGGTTCTGGGTGTCGACATGGCTTCGACGGGCGAAGTAGGCTGTATTGGCGACGACCTCTCCGAAGCGGTCCTGAAGAGTATGCTTTCCGTCGGCCTCCGCATTCCGGAAAAGAGTATCCTGCTCTCTACCGGCACGCCGAAACAGAAAGTGGCCATGTTGGACGCTGCCCGGATGCTGGCCGAAAAAGGCTACACCCTCTACGCAACAGGCGGTACGCACCGCTTCCTCGAAGAAAACGGTATCTCCAACACGCAGGTGTTCTGGCCGAGCGAAGCGGACAAACAGCCGCAGGCACTCGACATGCTGCACGAAAAGAAGATCGACATGGTCGTCAACATCCCGCGTGACCTCTCGGCCGGCGAACTGGACAACGGCTATAAGATCCGCCGTGCCGCCATCGACCTGAACATCCCGCTGATCACGAACGCCCGCCTGGCAAGCGCCTTTATCGAGGCGTTCTGCACGCTGAGTCTGGATGATATACAGATTAAGAGTTGGCAAGAGTATAAATAACGTTACTTTTGGCTTGATCCAAAAGTAACCAAAAGATCAAGGCTTAACCGTTCGGGCTACTCCGGGCAAAGGCTACGCTGTCGCCTGCGAAACTCGCTTC
>QWCH01000847.1_pt1 | contig 52038 bp, 46 predicted proteins | sample 1972671 | NCBI WGS metagenome assembly QWCH01 (sample SAMN09866713, study PRJNA288562) | Human gut metagenome isolate term3_stool, whole genome shotgun sequencing... | isolation source: gut | host: Homo sapiens | place: USA: California
CAGTGCTTCGTAAAAGATTATACAGGATTAATCAAAAAACCGAGAAGACTCGGAGAAAGGAAAAATCCAGACCTATATCAGGTAACTGGATTATACGTGGGGAAAATGAAAGAGTAATACCCGCGTGAGCGGGGGTGATCCCACAACTTATTGTGGAATTGATGTTCTTAATACGTAGTACCCGCGTGAGCGGGGGTGATCCTAGCTCTACCGTCTTATATCCTAGTGATGGTGCGTAGTACCCGCGTGAGCGGGGGTGATCCATAAAAACAATAGATCTTCACATGTTATTACAGTGTAGTACCCGCGTGAGCGGGGGTGATCCTATCGAGAAGAAAGATATTCAAGGAAGCTAAGAGTAGTACCCGCGTGAGCGGGGGTGATCCCAACAGCGAAAGAAGCAGAGAGCACTTTATCAGGTAGTACCCGCGTGAGCGGGGGTGATCCCAGAGTAAATGCTGGAGTTAGCACTGAAAGCATGTAGTACCCGCGTGAGCGGGGGTGATCCTAGAATCGAGAAGTTGTTCGGTAGTCATGTTTAGTAGTACCCGCGTGAGCGGGGGTGATCCTGAGGAAATGTCAATGACAGTAGAAGATCATGCGTAGTACCCGCGTGAGCGGGGGTGATCCTTCCATCAGTTCTCGATGCGATGGATCCTCTATGTAGTACCCGTGTGAGCGGGGATGATCCTAAGGGTAAATATCAAGTTCCCATGCTCCCGATGTAGTACCCGCGTGATCGGGACTGATCCGTACATAATGCTGGAACTTCTACATTATGAAAACTTACGGAGAAAAAATGAGAATAGCATTAAAACACTATACTAATGATATATTTGCTGAGACTTTTACATATTAACGTTACAATCAGGACAGTAACTAGTAAGCTTATATTAATAATACAATTGCTGATTATGGGAATATATGGAGGTATAATATGGTTACAAACAACATAGAAATTGACGTAAAGATAAAGTGTCTTGAAGCAGGCATGACACAACAAGAAGTAGGTGAGGCAATCGGGACCACAGGGCAGTATGTAAACAGAGTTATAAAGAAAAAAAGTGGAGTTGTAAACAAGACTTTCATTCAGATGATGGAAGCTCTCGGATATGATATTGAACTTACCTATATTCCAAGGAAGAAATAAAAGCCGGGCAGAAGTGAGCCTCTAGCGAAAAATGCTATTGGTTACATCAGTATCCATACAAAGGAATAACTAGGCAATGAGCAGTATGTTTTTAAATAGAAAATTTTATAAAGAAATTTATAGGTACGGATATACAGACTTGGTTAAGTGTGCGCATGAGCCTATTCTATCTACCAGTCTATGATACGGAGGAGTCATATGACTTTGAAAACAGAGTCAAAATGATAGAAAGGCTAAAAGTTACAAAAGGAAACAAATATGAAAAAAATTGACGTATTCCAATGCGAATTGAACAGAAATATAAAACTTGAGTATATAGGGAAATTAAAATACGTTGGGGAAACGTTTGGAGTAGATGGCTTAACAGATGGTGCTACTTATAACGTAGTTAAAGATAAATACGGAACTCTAAAGGTAGTGGACGATAGTGGAGAAGATTATATTTACAATTTTAGAAATCCAAGACCTGTAGATGGCAGTTCTAAAGGCGGAGTATTTTTCATAATTGATGATCCACAAGAAATATTAAAAAGCTTAATTGGATTTAATAATCCTGTTTAAAAAATGAAAAGGAGTCGCTGGCAATGGCAGATAGTGATTTTTACGAGGACGAAAATTATATATACGCAATTTGCCGGATAAAGGGCTATGAAGATTTCTACAAAGAAAAGAAAAATAAAAACTCAAAAATATGGTGGACTAAGAAAATAGGTGTTACTGGCGAACTAAATATAAGTTTTGATAGAAAAAAGATATATAACTTATTTGAGGATTATCCATATAATATGACAAAAGAAGAAATTGAAGTCTTTGAGAAAGAAGAGCCATATTGGGCAAGCTTTTTCTCCTGGAGAAAGAGTAAATAATTCCGATGCCTAGAAAAGCATATGATAATGCTTGATTGTAAAAGTATTAAGAAGTATAATGGAGTTGGAGGTAAAGAATATGTTTATATTAGGTTGTATATTGGCATTTCCAATTGTCCTTCTTGCCACACTTGTTAAGATGAATAAGTAGTGATAGCTGCCCACTTTGGGCTGCTATTTTTTTGCGGTTTGCGAAGAGTGTATAAAGATTATAAAAGCTTGGATGATTTTTATGTATAGGTCACACCCATTATAGAAAGCAGCAAACTCAGTATAATATTTGAGTAAACGAAAACTGTGATTTGACGACCTCTCAAAAAGGTCGTTTTTAATTGACAAGAAAATCACAATATGTTATATTTTATCTATATTAATTAAAAAATTATTTATTCATTTTGAGGAGGGAGTTATGTTTTTTCAGGTCTATGGGGAATTTTCATCCTATCAATTTCTAGGCTGGATTCTGGTCTTTGCAGGACTTATTATCACTAATGAAATACAGAGAAGAAGCAAAATCGGAGGCTATGCCTTCTTTGTTGCATTACCTATTGCCCTAACAATATATTTTGTTGCAATTTATATTGGCGCTGCAAGGGGAGCGGAATGGGCTCTTAATAATCAAACGTATACAAACATGAATAGCTGGTTTCACTATGCGAAACTTTATGCGGCAACGGCAGGATGCATTGGATTTATGATGCTAAAATATAAGCAGGGGATTGGGAAGACTGATTGGTTTAAGGCCTTCCCTTTTGTTATTGTAGCGATTAATATTCTTATCGCCGTTGGATCTGACTTTGAGAGTGCCATTAAAGGAAGCATGGCTTTGTCTGAAACAGGTTCTAGATGGTGGTTATCCTCAGAAGGCGTTTGGTTATACGGCGGATGGTGGAACATCGCTAATGGGCTGGCTGGACTTGTGAATATTTTGTGCATGACAGGCTGGTGGGGCATTTACTCATCCAAAAAGAAAGATGACATGCTTTGGCCTGACATGACATGGATGTATATTTTGGCGTATGATGTATGGAACTTTGAATATACCTATCTGAATCTGCCAACTCACTCATGGTATTGCGGATTTGCACTGCTCCTTGCACCAACAGTAGCAGCAATATTCTGGAATAAGGGCGGATGGATACAAAATAGAGCGAATACTTTGGCTACATGGTGTATGTTTGCACAAGTTTTCCCACTTTTCCAGGACTCAAGTGTGTTCTCAGTGCTGCCGGTGATGTATTCGGATGGAATTATGGATCCAAATGTTCATCCTCAATCTGTTGCGCCTCATACAATGGGCGTCGTGGCTGTTTTGTCGATTCTCATTAACCTGGCAGTGTTTGCTGCAATTATTAAAAAGGCGAAAAAACTGGGAGTTAATCCATACAAACATGAGATTTGGAAGGGCACCAGGGATTATGACGAGGCATACGAAAGAAGTCTCAATGCTATATAGCTTCGTACGACAAAATAGTGGTTTTATGAGGTGGATCAATGGATAAAGTGAAAATAATAGAAGTTAAGCAAAGTGTGTTCGCAAGTAATGATGAGAGGGCTGATTTGCTCCGACAAGACTTGAAAGATAAGGGGATTTTTCTTCTGAACCTCATGTCATCGCCGGGTTCTGGGAAAACTACGACCTTGACCAAAACTATAAATCTTCTCAAGGATAAGATGAAAATCGCAGTAATGGAGGCAGATATTGATTCGGATGTTGATGCTATAACCATTGCAAACACAGGAGTGAAGGCTGTTCAGCTCCATACGGGTGGGATGTGCCACCTGGATGCCGAAATGACTAGGCAGGGGCTTGAATCTCTTGAGGAAAGCGACATAGATCTGGCAATATTAGAAAACGTTGGAAACCTCGTTTGCCCAGCTGAATTTGACACAGGAGCATGCAAAAACGCTATGATTTTGTCTGTTCCTGAAGGCGACGATAAACCGCTGAAATATCCTCTAATGTTCTCGGTTTGCGACGTAGTTTTAATCAACAAAATAGATGTAGCTGAGTTTTTCGACTTCGATATGGACAAATGCGTTTCCAATATAAAAATGAGAAATAAAGATGCAGTTATAATTCCGATTTCGGCAAAGACGGGAGAAGGCATAGAAGATTTTGTTCAGTGGCTAGCTGATCAAGTAAAGGAATGGAAGGTAAAATAATGAATATAAACAAACCAGATTATATTAAAGATGATGGCCCTATAAGAGAACCAATAGCGAAGCTGGCTAAAATGATAACTGACCGAGTGCCGCAGAAATTAGGCCTTAAGAAAATAACTAAGGACGATCCAGAATATTGGGGGCTTGCACCCCTTGCGACTGACGAGGAAGCTCTTCTTGCCTTGAAACTAGGCGTAAGGAAGCCAAAAACTTTTGAGGAGATTCAGAAACTATCTGGCATTGAAACGGAAAAACTGACGGAAATGCTTGACCACATGTCCTATACAGGCCTTTTAGAATATAACTGGGAGAATCTCGACGGTTTGAATCCAAAGCATGAGAAGCGGTGGGTATTGCCAAGATTTGTTCCTGGAATTGGGGAATTCTGTAATATGAACGAAGATCTGCTCAACGAGCATCCTGAACTTGGAAGATTCTTCGAAAGAATGACACGACTGCCATTGGAAAAGGTAACGCCAATGGTACCTCCAGGAGGAGCAGGTATAGGAATGCACGTAATTCCTGTAGAGCAGGCTATTTCAATGGAAGATAAGTCTGTGTCTATTGAGCATATTTCTCACTGGCTTGAAAAATACGAAGGCAAATATGCAGCAAGCCCATGTTCCTGCAGAATGTCAAGAAAAACCTATGATGAGGGTTGTGCAGATGATTTTCATGATTGGTGTATAGCCGTAGGAGATATGGCTGATTATGTTGTTGAAACTCAAAAGGGCGGTAGATACATCGATAAGGAAGAAGCACTTGAAATATTCAAAAAGGCCGAAGACAACGGTTTTGTGCACCAGATAACAAACATAGACGGAGAAGACAAAATATTTGCGATCTGTAACTGCAACGTAAATGTCTGTTATGCTCTTAGAACATCCCAACTTTTCAACACTCCTAACATGTCAAGATCAGCTTATGTGGCGAGAGTAAAGAAGGAAAACTGTGTGGCTTGTGGCCGCTGTGTTGAATATTGCCCTGCAGGAGCCGTAAAACTTGGGCAGAAATTATGCAAGAAAGATGGCAGTGAGGTTAATTATCCAAAACATCCGCTTCCAAGCGAGCAAAAATGGGGACCAGAAATGTGGGATGAAGATTACAGGGATAATAACAGAATTAACTGTTACGATACGGGAACTGCGCCATGTAAAACCGCCTGTCCAGCTCACATAGCTGTTCAAGGTTACATTAACATGGCATCTCAAGGTAGATACCAAGAAGCCCTTGCCTTAATCAAAAAGAACAATCCTCTTCCTGCAGTTTGTGGCAGAATATGTAACAGAATTTGCGAAGATGAGTGTACTAGAGGTACAATAGATAAGCCTGTTGCTATTGACGAAGTTAAGAAATTCATAGCAGACCAGGATTTGAATAAGGAAACCAGATATATTCCAGAGAAAGTAGTGCCAGCGGTGAAAGGCTATTTTGACGAAAAAATAGCAGTAATAGGAGCAGGTCCTGCTGGTTTAAGTTGTGCTTTTTATCTAGCTGAGATGGGATATTCACCTACAATCTTTGAAAAAAATGAAAAACCAGGCGGAATGCTGACCTATGGCATCCCTAGTTTTAAACTAGAAAAAGACGTCATAATGGCAGAGATCGATATTATCAAGGAGATGGGTGTAACCATCAAAACTGGCGTGGAAGTTGGAAAGGACATAACTCTTGATGACCTGAGAAAGGAAGGCTACAAAGCTTTCTACGTTGCAATAGGATGTCAAGGTGGCAGATGTATTGGTCTTGAGGGAGAAGATGCAGAAGGCGTTATGACTGCCGTTGATTTTCTCCATAAAGTCGGCAGAGAAGAAGCCTTTGATATAGAGGGAGATGTGGTAGTCATTGGAGGGGGAAATGTCGCAATTGATGTGGCAAGATCAGCCAAAAGATGTGCCGATGAACCTAGGTCTATCAAGATGTTTTGTTTAGAAGACCGTGAAAACATGCCAGCAAGTGAAGAAGAGATTCTGGAAGCGACGGAGGAAGGCGTTGAAATAAATCCAGGCTGGGGTCCAAAGGAAATCCTTGTTGAAAACGGCAAGGTAACGGGAGTTGTACTTAAGAAGTGCGTGAAAGTTTTTGATGATAGCGGACATTTTGCACCAGTTTTCGATGATGAAAATACAATTACTATTCCATGTAGGCACCTCTTCTTGTCTGTTGGTCAGTCGATTATCTGGGGTAACTTGCTTGATGGTGCTGGCGTAGAGTTTGGAAGAGGACAGAGCGCTGTAGCAGATCAGGTTACATATCAGACAGGACAAAGAGATATCTTTGTGGGTGGCGATGTTTATACAGGACCAAGTTTCGCGATTAATGCTATTGCTGCAGGCAAGCAGGGCGCTATTTCGCTCCACAGATTTGTTCAGCCGAACTCATCTCTAACTATTGGAAGAAATAGATATGAATTTAAAACTCTTGATAAAGAAGATATTTCAATAATGAGCTACGACACGGCAGGAAGGCAGAAACACGGGATTAATTCAGAGATTGACAGGAAGAAATCTTTCAGAGATGCTAATCTGACTTTGACTGAGGAACAGATAAAAACTGAAACTTCAAGGTGTCTATCTTGCGGTGCGTCTATCGTGGATGAAAACAAATGTATAGGATGCGGAGTCTGTACGACCAAGTGCGACTTTGATGCGATCCACTTGTACAGAGAGAATCCAGATTGCTCCAACATGAGGGTTGCCGAAGATAAATTGAAATATATTTTGCCTTATGCAGCCAAACAAGCTATTAAAATTAAATTTAAAGGGAATAAATAAAAATGCATGAACTGGGAGTTGTGTTTCACATATTAGATGACCTCAAAAAAGTAGCTGTCGAGAATCAGGTGAGTAAAATAAATAAAGTCACTTTGCAACTTGGGGAAGTGTCGACCATAATTCCCTCATATCTTACGAGTTGTTTTCGATGGGCAGCTGATAAGGAGGAACTATTTGAGGGCGCGGAGTTAGATATCGAGAAAATCGATGCAATAACTCACTGCGACGGATGTAATTCCGACTATCCGACAGTAAAGCATGGAAAAATTTGCCCAGCCTGTGGCAGCGACAAAACATGGCTTCTCCAAGGGACCGAGTTCATGATCAAGGAAATCGAAGCAGAATAAAATTTTATTACCAAACAAGACTAACATCAAAACACTCGCAAAACCAAGGAGGGAGCATGCAGAAAGACAACATTCATATTTTGGGCGATTTTTTCGACAAGATCGGCAAAGGTCTTTTGTATATAGATCAAGATAGAAAAATCCAAATGGCTAATTATAGAGCAAAAGAGTTTACCGGCATCAATGTTGGCAGCCTTTATGACCACAAGGATGGCGTTATAAATCCCGGTGATATCGTCGTGATTGCTGATAACTGCGTTGGAGATGATGATGGAGAGCTTGTAACAGATGATTTGAAAAAAATAAACATACACAATAATGATATACGTCAGGGTGATATGCTGATTGCAATTGGTGTTTATGGGAATAGCGATTTTAAGCCTTACTACAAGTATCTACGCAATGATGAATCAGATCGAAAAATCACGATAGAAAAGGAATACCTGGGCTTTGAGATCGTAGGAATAATAGACAAGGATAGCAAGTGTATCAAAATAATAGTCGACAACAGAGAATATAATTTGGATTATCTAACTTCGATTGGCCACATGGTTGTGATTGACGGGCAGCTGGGGGAGATAAAATTCTTTCAATCAAAAGGCTATACTGCTAGGAAAGAAGACATAGCTATTTTGCTTAGAGGTGGGAGATTTACCGCAAAAGAAAAGGGTGAAAACAACGTCGATGTCGAGGGCACGCTTTTCTTGAATTTATTTGACGAGTCTGAGCTAAGTGAAAAGTTATTCAGAATTATCGACAGGGAAGAAGACGAATACTTGATCGGATTGCCAAAGGAACTTAACAAAAGAGAGTTTATTTGCAGCATCATTCCTCATAGCAATGAGGAAACTGGCGATATGGGGGCGTTTCTGATTTTAGAGCAGCCTGATAAGCTAGAAAATGCTATGCAAAACCACGAGAAATTTTTAGCGAATATCAAGAATAGAAATCATTTTGCTGGTGATTTTACAAATTACCCTGAGGATGCGTTCAATGCTTTTGTGGGGAGCAGCAATGTCGCAAAACAGGTAAAGTATCTTGCATATAAGGCGTCCCAAAATAAGTTTAACGTCATTATCACAGGAGAAAGTGGTACGGGTAAGTCGAAGATTGCTCATGAGATTCACAAGATGTGGAACGAAAAGGCTCCGTTTGTTGAAGTGAACTGTAATTCTATCCCCGTTACGCTTTTTGAAAGTGAGTTGTTTGGCTATGTAGGTGGTGCGTTTACTGGTGCGAATCCTAACGGCAAAATAGGATTCTTTGAAGCGGCTAATGGCGGCACAATATTTTTGGACGAAGTTGGCGAACTGCCAATGGACATCCAAGTGAAGCTCTTGCATGTACTACAAAACAAGAGTATCTATAGGATTGGATCAGCTAAGCCGATAGACGTTGATGTTAGAGTAATTGTAGCTACTAATAGGAATTTGGAGGAATCCATTTCTATGGGTGAATTCAGGGAGGATCTTTACTACAGAATTAATGTTTTTCCAATTGAGATTCCACCGCTTAGAGACCGTAAGCAGGATATCTATCTTCTAATAAACCATATTTTGACTGAGTTTTGCAAAAAATATGACATCCCTATGAAGCAGTTTTCGGAAGAGGCACTCGAGGTGCTTGAAGCCTATGATTGGCCGGGAAACGTGAGAGAGCTTGAAAACATTGTTGAGAGGGCAATTACTTTGTGCGACTCAAAAATCATTTACAAGGAACATCTGCAGATTATGCCGACTGGAAGGGGAAATACTCTTAAGGAGCTTTTGGAGTACGAAGAAAAAAAGATTATTGAAAACGCGTTAATAAAGAATAACGGTAATAATAATCTTGTGATGAAGGAATTGGGCATCTCTAAAACTAATTTTTATGACAAGATAAAGAAATATGGTTTGAACTAGAAGTACACTCTCTCAACCCTTGGTGTTATTCTGCAAAGTATGTCATTTTTATTGGTGCCAGTAATTTTTGCTATATCTGAAATGTCCATAGTAGAATCGGAGTCATCGTAAATGATGACTTCTTTTTCTTTGTATGTTTCAGATATGCCCGGTGTTTCTGTAAGGTCAATCATAGCGTAATCCATATTGATGAGGCCAACAAATGGGCACTTAAACCCGTCAATGCTGACGTAGCCTTTGTTGCTTAAATTTCTAGGGATGCCATCAGCATATCCTATAGGAATTGTGCCTATGATACTCGGCTTTTCGGCCTTCCATGTATAATCGTAACTTACACCCTCGCCAACGCCAACCTGATGTATTTGAGCGATTTTTGTTTTTAAAGAAGATATTAAGGCAACTTCAACACTGCCCTTGTGAAATCCTTTCACGCCATAAACCAATGCCCCGACTCTTACCATGTCCAATCGATACTCAGGAAAATCGACAGTAGCAATGCTGTCGGCGATATGTTTTATCTTAAAGTTACAGCCCCTTTCTTCTAGAGCCTGAACGAAATTTTTGAATTTTGAAAATTGGATTTCGTTTGACTTATCATCGGTTAAAGCTAAATGTGAAAATATACCTTCTATGCTTAGGGCTTCCATTTTAGTTATCGAGCAAATATCATCAATGGACTTACTTATGTCTGGGAATCCGAGCCTGTGCAATCCTGTGTCCACTTTAATGTGGATATTTGTTTTGTGGCCTCTTAGCGATGAGATGTCATTTAATTTTTTTGCGGAGTCAAGATCAAAAATAGTTTGAGTAATCTTGTTTTCTACTACGACATCAAATAGGTGCTCAGGTGTGTAGCCCAGAATCAATATGGGGACGGATTTATTTTGTTCTCTTACTGTTATTGCTTCCTTGAGTGTGGCTACTCCAATATATGAAACCCCCGCGGATATCGCGGGTTCGACAAGTTCAGCTAGCCCGTGGCCGTACGCGTTTGCTTTTAGAATAGCCATAATTTGCGTTTGATTTCCGATCAATGATTTGATTGATTTAATATTGGATTGGAATTTGTCCAAGTTGACATATAACTTGGTATCTCTTAAGGATTTTTCTTTATCCATTACAGTTCTCCCATAATTTTTAGCACTGAATATATCTGAGTTTGCATTCCAAATTTGATGCATTCTGGATCTGGATCTAGCTTGGAGCTATGCAGCGGATAGAAGGTTTGGCAATCTGATCTTTGACAGCCCAAGTCGTAATAAAAACTTTTTACGCTTTTTGCGAAGTAAGCAAAGTCATCACATCCTAAGCTTGGAGTTGAATTCAACAAAACATTTGACTCGCCCAGGGCAAGGTCGCAGCTTGCTTTGATGATTGGAAAGAGTTCTTCGCTATTGGTCAATGCTGGGTAGCCATCTTTGAATCTTATTTCCACAGTTGCACCGAAGCCATTTGCTGTGTTTTCGCAGATATTTTGTACTATTTTTTGTATTTTGGGAATATTATCCTCATTTAAACTCCTAATTATGCCGGAAAATTCTACAGAATCAGGGATGATATTTCCCTTGCTGCCTCCGTGAATTTGACCAACGGTGATGAGAGATGGCTGGGTTGGATCGATAGAGCGGGTTAGTCCTGACTGCAGTAGGGTTATGGTATGACATGAGATGATAACGGGATCTATTCCCTTGTCTGGATGTGCACCGTGTGAGGATTTTCCACAAACCTTAACCTCGAACTCAGTGGATGCTCCATTCAGTGGACCGGGACAGAGGTTAACCGTTCCGACAGTAAGCGAGGGATCGATGTGAAGAGCAATTGCATAATCAACTTTTGGGTTTTCGAGCACTCCTTCGCTTATCATTGAATTTGCACCACCTACAGTTTCTTCTGCTGGTTGGAAGAAGAATTTTACGGTGCCCTTGAGATCTTTTGAATGATTTTTCAAGACAATTGCTGTACCGAGCAAAATTGAGGTGTGGATGTCATGCCCACATGCGTGCATAATATTTTGGAATTTCGATTTATGTGCCCATTCTACATCTTCATTGATAGGAAGGGCGTCCATGTCTGCTCTGATTCCAACGCAAGGTTTGTCGCTTTGTCCTCGGATGATAGCACAGATTCCGTTGTTCTTCTCCATTCTTTTGTATTCTATATCGTTTTTGCTCAGCATGTCGCATATATATTTTGATGTATTATATTCTTTTTCGCTGAGTTCTGGGTTTTCGTGTATGTGATTTCTGATATTGACGATTTCAGGATATATCTTGTTGATATCTTCATCGATTATTTTTATCAAATCTTTTGACATTTGGCTTTCCTTTCAGTTAAAATAAAGTCTATGTGAGTAGATGTTTTTTCTATTGAGTTACTATCGGGAGGCTTTACAGTTAAAATGGTAATAATCAAAATAGCAATTGGTTTAGTAATTATTCTATTTTCTTTTATATTTCTCCTAAAAAGTGGAGAGGACAGTTTGCTTAGCATGCTTATGAAAAAGAGAAATATCAATCCTGGCGAAGCAAACAACATAGCTATCGAAGCAAACAACATAGCAAAAAGTGATGATGAGACTAATGACAGTTGCGATACATCAAAAGACGAAATCTAGATATTCTTTAGGCTCTTCGTTTCGGTCGTAGAAATGCCACCATTCATTTTTGTAGGGTGTAAATCCGAATTCCATCATTGTGTTTTTTAAATACAATGCATTGTTCTTTTCTATACCATCTTCGTTGTTATAAAGTCCCGCTTTTTCAGTGAAATCATCGAAGGCAGTTGGCATTGGTATGTTTTTCTGATTTTTATCAACTAGCGTTATGTCTACACACTGACCATTCATGTGCGAATATTTAAATATTTTGTTGCCTCTTGATGGAGGGTATGCAACGTAATCGTTGTTTGGCATTATCTCCCACATTTTTTCCTGTACGCTGACAGGACGGTACGCATCCCAAATCTTCACTCCAAATCCAGCTTTTTTAAATGAATTCTTTGCATCGATGAGTCTATAAGCTGTTGCCTCGTTAACAAAACACTCATTCGCATTATATAGTTTTGTCTTAAAGAAATTCGATGATTTGCAGTATTGCAGGTCAATTATGAATTCTTCATCAAGATCAAGTAATCTAACTAAATTCTTATATCTGAAAATCATTTGTTCTACCTCTACTAAACTTCTTAGGTGTTTAGTGGTTCTGTATTAAGATGACGATTGCCTTTATCGGTGTTGCAAAATTGATGAATACACAGACTGCTATAAAGATATATATTGCAGATATGTATTTTTGCTTCTTGTCATATCCTGGCAAAACCTTAAATTTCTTCTCAATCGCCACATAGTCTAGAGATTTGATGAAATTATAGAAATTATTCATCTCTATGGCATCAACCTTACCGAATTTAAAGAGCGGTATTGATAAATGCGGATTTTCAGAACTTGATTCTACATCTTCAAAAAACTTTATGCTTTTTTTGTCGAATATAACCTTGCCTATTTCGTCAACGTTGATTGAGTCAGAAACTTTGTTGAATTTTTTGTATAAAATTCGATTTTCGTCATATTCAACGGAAAAAAATCGATGCCCTATCATGAGAAAGATACAAAGTATCAATAGCGCGAACATAAGAATTAACGTCAGGGGTATGTTCATCTGATCAGAGTATTTTGTGAGTCCATAAAATACAATTTGGAGAACTAGGGTAAGCCTTAAAACTACGTAAATCAAAACCATAAATAAGAAAAATAGTTTAGATAAACTGGTATTAACATAATGAATTCTTTTATTAGACATAATGCTCCTCTTCCATTTAAATTGATATTCTATTATATCCTTTAAGCAAGAATCATGCAAAAATATTTCTGTAATATAGGGTGATATTTGAGATATAGGATGGACTGGTTCCCGAAAAAAGGAATAGGTGTCCTAAAAAAAGGAAAAATAGGGGGTTATTTTCCATGTAGAAAAAAATAAAATGAATGATTATTGAAATTTCCCCCTTTTCATACAGCTGGCTTTATGGCATAAAAATTGCTTTAATAATATGTTAAGTAATCATAAAAATTTTAAGGAGGTAAAAAATTATGATGAATTATATCTGGGTCGCATTTGTTGTGGTTGCAGTAATTGCGGGCGGAGTAACAGGCAAAATGGATGATGTTCTTAACAATATATTTGATTTTGCCGGTACTGCAGTCGACATTTCGCTTGGCCTTATTGGTATTATGAGTTTTTTCTGTGGTCTTATGAAAGTTATGGAGGATGCTGGGCTTTGCAACAAAATCGGTAAGGCTCTATCACCTGTAATGAGAAAACTATTCCCTGGAGTTCCTGCAGATCATCCTGCTAACTCAATTATGGCTCTTTACTTTGCTGCAAATATTTTGGGCATAGGAAATGCAGCTACACCGTTTGGTCTAAAGGCTATGCAAGAGCTTCAGACTCTAAACCCTACAAAGAGGATTGCTACAGACGCACAGGTTATGTTACTTGCTATAGCAACGACATCTATTACAGTTATACCTGTAACTGCAATCGGTCTTCGTGCAGGAGTACAGGCTGCTGGAGCATCTGAGATAATTGCCCCTGTTATTATATCTACTACTGTTTCTACAGTTGTTGGTATCTTCTTCACAATTGTATTCGGAAAAACAAAGAGATGGAAATGGGAGAATGTAATTGAAAAAGAAATAGCTGCTGGAACATTAGAAATTAACGAAGACTATATTGGCGATAATCCTATTGTTTTACCTGAAAATTTCGGTAAAGAAGAAGTAATAACTCCGAACAAGGGTGTAGATAAGGAGAAGTAAAATGACACATGTACTAGAATTAATATCAACGTGGGCAATTCCTGTCGTGGTTGCTGTAGTATGTTTTTATGCCATTACAAAGAAAGTGCCAGTTTATTCGGTATTTACTGAAGGAGCAAAAGAGGGCTTTAAGACAGCCATAATGATTATACCTTACCTAGTTGCAATGCTTTGTGCCATCGGAATGTTCAGAGCATCAGGTGCTATGGACTGGTTAGTTAGTGTTATCAATCCTGTAACAAAATTGATCGGCATGCCAGGAGAGGTTCTTCCTATGGGAATTATGAGATCCTTCTCAGGTGGTGGTGCTGAGGGAATGATGGTTGACCTTATCAAGGAACACGGAACTCAATCTCAGATCGGTAGAATTGCAGGTGTTGCACTTGGCTCAACTGAGACAACTTTTTATGTAGTTGCAGTATACTTCGGAGCTATAGGCGTTACCAATGTTAGACAATCAATTGCAGCTGGTCTTTTGGGAGACTTAGCGTCACTCATTGCCGCTACAGTTATTGTAAATGCAATGTGGTACTAGTATGATTTTTCCAAAAAAACTCCATGAGGGAGATAAGTTGGGACTAGTTTGCCCAAGCTCAAAGATTAAAAAGGAAGATGTTATAAAATGCAAGGAAGCTGTTGAGAAGCTCGGATTTGTACCTGTTTTTGCAGAAAATATCAATGATGCTTATGCTGGATACATGGCTGGAGATGAAAAAAGCCGTGCATACTGGATTAATAAGATGTTTGAAGATGATGAGATAGATGGGATTTTCTGTATCAGAGGTGGCGACGGCAGTTCACGAATCATGCAGTATCTTGATTACGAGTTAATATCCAAGAATCCAAAGGTATTTGTCGGCTACAGCGATGTTACGAATTTACTAAATGCGTTCAGCAAGGACTGTGGTTTTGTAACCTATCATGGACCGATGGTTCTTAGCAATATGATCAACTTTAATGACTTTAGCAAAGAATCTCTAATGAGAATGGTAATGGACAAAAATCAGGATACAAGTTTAAACTTTAAAAATGCTGATTACAAAATAGAAATCCTCAGGGATGGCAAGGCGCAAGGCCGATTGACAGGCGGCAACTTGTCTCTTTTGTCAGCGTCCGTAGGCACACCATACGAGTTTGAGTCAAAAAATAAAATTATCTTCATCGAGGAAGTCGAAGAGCCTTTGAGCAAGATTGATAAGTGGATATACCATCTTAGAAATTCTGGAAAATTCGATGAATGCGCAGGTGTAATCCTAGGTCAATTCACAGAAATTAAAAATGTGGATGACGAGTCTTTTGGCGCAATTGAATCAATAAGGGATGCTTTAAGAGACTTTGATTTTCCTGTAATTTACAATATTCAATCTGGACATGGCAATCCGAACCTAACATTACCAATAGGTGGAACATGCAACATTGATACAAAGTCGGCAGAAATTTTAACTTTTGAGTGTTAGCAATGCTAGAGTAATGAATTATCAATGGGCATGTGTTAGCAGAACTGATAATAAGAAGGAATATAGTATATGGAAATAGAAATAAAAAATAATAAATTATTTTTTGATGGTTGTGATACTGTAGAATTAGCAAAAGAGTATGGTACGCCGCTCTACGTCGTATCAGAAAATGAAATACTAAATAGAATTAATGAACTCAAGGAATGCTTTATAGATAAATATCAAAATGTCAGAGTCGCATATGCGGCTAAGGCGTTTTTCCCACTGTATATGGGAAGGCTTATAAAGAAACAAAATATCTGCGTAGACGTTGTTTCTGGCGGGGAGCTTTACACAGCTATAAAGGCGGGTATTTCACCTGAACGCATTGAATTCAACGGCAACAACAAACTTTATTCAGAGTTGGAAGAAGCAATAGATTACGGTGTTGGTCGTATAATTGTTGACGGATTTCACGAATTAGATCTGATAGAGGATATATGTAGCAAGAAAAACAAAAGAATTGAAATACTTCTTCGTTTGACACCTGGTGTCAAAACATCAAGTCATGATTATATCGTTACTGGTAAGAAGGATTCTAAATTCGGTTTTACTGCAGACGAAGAAACTGTTTTGCCGATTGTAAAGAAAGCCTTGGCTTCAAAACACATACATCTCAAAGGATTTCATTTTCACGTAGGCTCGCAATTGTTTGAAAATGACTACCACTTAGAGGCACTAAAGAAGGTTTTAGATTTATTCCTATTAGTTAACAAAGAAACAGGCTGGGAGATTGAGGAGCTTAATGTCGGTGGAGGCTTTGGAGCAAAATACATAGATGAAGATAGAAAGCCGTTCAGCTACTTCCTAGACCCAATAATGGAAGCAATCAAAGACTTCTTTGAGAAAAACAATAAGTCCGTACCGACCGTTGCAATAGAGCCAGGCAGAAGTATAGTTGCTGAAGCTGGCATTACACTCTATTCAGTTGGAGAGATAAAGGAAATCAAAGACTTAATTAAATATGTTTCCGTTGACGGTGGAATGGCTGATAACATCAGACCTGCCCTATATCAAGCAGAATACACAGCAATAGTTGCAAACAAAGCAGACAAAAACTATCCTGACAAGGAAGTCGTTTCGATTTGTGGAAAATGCTGTGAATCAGGCGACATACTCATAAAGAATATTGAGCTGCCAAGAACTGAAATGGGCGATATTATAGCGTTGCTCTCAACTGGTGCTTATGGTTATTCAATGGCTAGCAATTACAACAAAATACCTAAACCGGCAGTAGTAGCAGTTAAGGATGGCAAGGCTGAATTAGTTGTTAGACGACAAACATTTGAAGACATGACAAGAGAAGAAATTTAGGAGGAGCAATGAGTAAATTAATTGACATGCACTGTGACACTATGCTTGAAGCGTGGAGAATGAACAAACCTCTAAAGGATATTGACCTGTCGATTAACCTAGATTTGCTCAAAAAAAGCGATTGCATGGCACAGTTCTTTGCTGTATTTATGTCTCCCAGAGAGCAGAAATATATGACAGCATGGGAGCTATTCGGAAAAGTGCATTCTTACTATGAGGAACAACTTAAAAATTTTGGCGACATAATCGCTCCTGTTTTGTACAGAGAAGACATAGAACAAAATAGTAAAGCTGGCAAGGTATCATCACTTCTCACTATTGAGGATGGTGTTTTGCTAGAAGGAGAGATTGAACGTCTGCACAAGGTCTTTGATATGGGAGTAAGGCTTATAACCTTGACTTGGAATTTTGAGAACTCCATAGGTTATCCTTGCAATGATGACCCTAAGAAGAATGCAATGGGTTTGAAAGATTTTGGAATAGATGTAGTAAGGGAAATGAACAATCTGGGTATACTAGTTGACGTTTCTCACGGATCAGAGCAATTATTCTTTGATGTATGCAAATATTCTGATAAACCTTTCGTAGCGTCTCATTCATGTGCAAAATCTCTTTGCAATCACAGAAGAAATCTAACGGATCAGCAGCTTAAAGAACTCGGAAATAGGGGTGGCGTTGTTGGTGTAAATTTTGAGAAATCATTCCTAAGAGATGATGGCGAACCAGCAACTTTTGATGTAATTATCAAGCATCTGCTCTACATGAAATCAAAAGCAGGTATCGACACACTTGGCTTCGGCTCAGATTTTGACGGAATAGAAGACAATGGCGAGCTGAAAAATTACAGCGGATTTAAAGTCTTGCTTGACAGAATGCAAGATCACTTCACCGATGATGAAATTGACAAGATTTCACACGAGAATGCTTTGAGAGTGATAAAGGATGTTTTACCAAGTAAATAACTAAGCTAAACTTAATATAGTATATAATTTTAATTGCCTCATCTTTGATAATTGCAAATTAATGCAATATGAAGATGAGGCTTTTTGTTTTGTGCTATGACAAGCACAATTAACATATTATAAAAAATCTAAAACATCGAGATGCAGTGCGCAATAAAAGTAAAAAGTGATGAAATAATATGGACAAAGGATGAAATATTGGGATATAAATTTTCCATAATAGAGTGTACTATGGGATATGTGAAAATGTTATACTTAAATCAATAGATTTGAACTTATGCTTATTTTCTGATAAATTTATAGCAAGCAAAAGTATAAAAATAGCAAAATTAGTTTATAATTAATATATAAATAATAATTAACCTTACGGGAACTATAAAAATGATTAAATTTTCACCAGAAGACAAACGATCAATATTTAAATCAGTCATCATAATCGCATTCATAGGACTTTTAGTGCTTTTGATATACAAAGGCTACATGGCTAATCAAGAACAGAAAATGCAAGAAATTGTTTCAAAATATGCTGATAACGGCATGTTGGTTTATGGTGCGGATGACAGTGCTCCACCGCTCAGATTTATTGATGAAGATGGTAAATATAAGGGCGTTGTACCTGATTATATGAATTTAATTTCGATTGAATTAGGCATACATATTGAATGTGTGCCATACAAATGGAATAATGCGCTTGAAGCTATTAAAACAGGTAAAACTGACATGATAGACCTATTTATAAGCCCAGACAGATCTAAATATATGGAGTTTACAAAGCCTCTTTACACCTTGCGTACCATAATGGTGACTAATCGGAACCAAAAGTATCGATTGGATGAAATTAATAATTTGGAGGTTGCAACACAAATGGGTGACTATGCGAATACATATTTGAAGGAGCACTATCCAAATGTAAAACTCGTGTATGTGCACGATGTAGGCGAGGGTCTTAATTTGCTTATCAATAATAAAGTAGATGCGGTGATAGGAGACGAACCGGTTGCACAGTATTATGCAGATAAATTGGGCATAAAAAATAGAATCAGGACAATAAACACGTCACTTTATGAAAAGCCTGTTGTAATAGGCGTAAGCAAGGATAAAGCTGATTTGGTAAAGCCTCTAAATAGAGCGATTGATAATATAAATAGATCAGGGCAACCAGACAAAATACAACAAATATGGTTTGGAATTTCAACACCACTGCTTAAAACTGGCAATTCGGTATCGCAATTTTTTAAATACCTCAGCCTAATAGTAATACTAGTTGCCTTTGTTTTTGGAATAAAACTGATCGAAAACCGATTTCTAAAGATGCAGGTTCGTTTGAGGACCCGTGAACTTGAAGAAAGTAGGAATGAACTAGCATTGATTTTCAATGAAATGCCGGAAGGGATACTCGTAATTGATAAAAACGGGAAAATTCAATCTGCTAATGAGCTGGTTGCGTCATTTGTTGGATTAAGATTTGAAGACATTATCAGCATGAATTGTGAGGATTATATTAAAAAGCTGAATACAGCACAGACAAAAGAAATTATTGAGGCGGTTCATTCTCATAACACGGGAGCTGTAATACAGGCGGAAAAGGGTCATCTCATTCTTAAGGTTAAATTGCTTGATATGGGAGGAGAAAGAACAAAAGACATTATTATGACAATAGAGGATACAACGGCTGATGTCATAAAGAACAATCAACTATTACAGTCCTCGAAAATGATTGCTGTAGGGCAGCTTGCAGCGGGCATGGCACATCAATTGAGAAATCCTTTGGGAATTATACGCACTCATAGTTATTTGCTAAGCATCAATGATAGTGTTAATTCCAAGGGAAAGGATTCGATACGATATATTGACGATAGTGTTAAGCGAGCAGGTGCTATAGTGGATAACGTAATGAATTTCTGGAGAATGTCGGAAAGCGGTGTATCATCAATAAATCTAAAGAACTTCATAAATTCACTTATTATGTTAAACTATGATGAAATCAACAAAAGAAGCCTAAATATAGATTTGGATTGTGAAGATGATCTTATGATACAAAGCAGTCAAGAGTCGCTTAAGCATATATTAATGAACTTGATTCAAAATGCAATTGAAGCCGTTGAAGAGAAAGTCGGAATTATAATAGTAAGAGCATATGAGGATCAAGATAATATAATAATAGAGTGTGAAGATAACGGATGCGGTATTGCAAAGGATAATCTAGAATATCTTTTTAATCCGTTTTTTACAACAAAGCCTCCTGGGAAGGGTACAGGCTTGGGCTTATATGTTGTTTATTCCGAGATCAAATATTTAGGAGGAGATATAGTTGTTAACTCTGCTTTGGGGAAAGGAACCAGATTCTCCATTAAATTGAAAAATCAAAAAGATGCATAGGAGTGAATAATAATATGAGAAATGAATCGGTTAATATATTGATTGTTGATGATGAGAGGGATTATAGGGATACACTGAGCATATTCTTTGATGCACTTGGATATAGTACAGAAAAAGTCGAATCTGCAGAAGAGGCGTTAAAGTTAATAGAAAAGAAATTCTTTCCTATTATCGTTACAGATATGATGATGGACGGAATGAGTGGAATTGACCTTCTTAAAACAGTTAAGAAAGAATATGGCGATGAAATAGAGGTTATCATGGTAACCGGCTATGGGAGTATTGAGACTGCAGTTGAAACCATCAAAACGGGAGCTTATGGATATTTTATTAAAAGTCATAACCCAAAAGAATTGCAAGAAGAGGTTGATAGGGCTGCAAAATCCATGGAGATTAGAAAATGGAAGTCAATAGAGAAGTCAAAGATGAATTTTGTAGTCAATAGCAAGAATCCTAAAATGGCGAAAATTTGGGCACTTGTTGACAAACTAGCGGATTCCGATGCCAATGTGTTAATTACCGGTGAGAGTGGAACTGGAAAAGAAATTATGGCAAAGCGAATACATGAGCTGAGCGGTCGCAAAGATGAACCTTTTGTTCCCATTAACTGTCAATCGATACCCGCCAGTTTGATCGAATCCGAGCTATTCGGCCATGAGAAGGGTGCTTTCACTGGTGCGAATGAAAGCCATAAAGGTAAGCTTGAAAAGGGGAATATGGGCACAGTGTTTTTAGATGAAATAGGTGATATGAGTACAGATGTTCAGGGCAAACTACTTAGAGTTCTGGAAAATCATCAGATTGAACGAGTTGGTTCAAATGTACCCATTGATGTTAACTTCAGAGTAATATCTGCCACGAATAAACCTCTTAAGGAAATGGTGAAATCCGGGACATTCAGAGAGGATCTTATGTATAGAATCAATACCTTCGAAATTGATATTCCACCGCTCCGAGAAAGGCGTGAAGATATATCAGTCTTTGTGAACTATTTTACCCGAAGATATGTTGCAAAAACAGGGAAATACATAAAGGGCATAAGCGAAGATACGTGGCAATTTTTGCTTGATTATGATTATCCTGGTAATGTGAGGGAACTGAAAAACATTATTGAACGAATGATTATTTTGGCGCCAAAAGATGGAATTTTGTGTTTAGATGATAAAAGAGGCGTTAATTATATGAAAGAATTTGAAGGTATGAGTGTCATTGAACCGTATAGAGATGCAAGACGCAAATGGGAAAGAAAATACATAATAAGCATTTTGGATAAAGAGAACGGAAATATTACAAGGGCGGCCGAAACTATGGAGCTTAGTAGAAGGCAGCTATTTAACAAAATGAAAGAATTAAATATTAAAATTAACTAACAAAATATCATGAATACCAGGAAGAATATTTCCACTGTGAAATATTCTTCCTGGTATTTTTAAGATTAATATTACGATGAAGTAAAAGTCATAAATTATTGTGAAGATATGTATTGAAAATCCAAGGGAAAAATAAATAAATTATTCTTAATGCCTTGGCATATAATTTGCTTGTATATAAATTATGTTATATTAAATTTTATTTATTAAAATTAAAAGAGTTAGGAGGAACTTATGGAAGAGAAAAAAATGTTGGAATTTTATGGGGGCAGAAAAGTTTCCTTACTGCCATTTGTAATTTTCATAGTTACAATCATTACTACCACATTTGTATGGTCATCAATTTCTGATGGTGCCCTTTGGGTACCGGCATTTGTGGCACTAATAATCCCATTCTTTTTCGCAAAAGACAAAAAGTATTATTCCGAAGTAATTATTGAAGGTATGGCTAGTAAAGATTGTCTCGTACCGATTGTATGCTGGATATTTGCTGGTGCATTTTCACGTGTGCTTAGGGTTTCAGGACTGGCATCAGGTATCGCAGGTGTGGCTGCTGGTTTTGGAGTAGGACCTACACCGTTCTTGATTATAACATTTGCTGCATCTGCATTATTTGCTACAGCATCTGGTACAGGATTTGGAACGATTGCTGCCGGAATGGGAGTACTATATCCTGCTGGCGTAGCATTGGGTTGTAACCATCCGCTTCTTGCTGGAGCTATTATCTCCGGTGCTGCATTCGGTGATAACCTTGCACCAATTTCAGATACCACTATTTGTTCTGCAACAACACAGGGCGTGGATGTTCCAGGAGTAGTAAAATCACGAGTTAAGTATTGTATAGTTGCATCTTTGATTGCTATACCTGCATTTATTATTGTAAGTATGGTTAAGGGATTAGATGCCAGCGGCGTTGCAGAAAATGCAGCTTATAATCCTTGGACATTGATAATGCTGATACCAGTTGCCATCACAATATATATAGCTATCAAAACAGGTGATATTATTGTAGCTACGACTGTAGGTATTGTTATAGGATTTGCATTTGCTATTCCGGCTGGATTAATTGACTTTATTCACATGGATTCAACATCTGAAGTGCCAGCAGTAATATCAGTGTCTGGTGAAGGGCTTGATAGGACAGTAGGAGGAGTTCTGTATGATGGTGTTGCAAGCATGATTCAGGTAATAGTTCTCTGCTTATTGCTATTTGGCTCCATAAGTATAATGAGACGTGGGAAAGGTGATATAATGATCCTGGATGCACTTGGCAAAATTGCTAGAACTGCAACAGGTGCAGAATGGGTTGTGTCACTAATGGTAATTGTTCTATCCGGTATTATGGGTCTGAATGCTCCTGCTATATTGGCAGTGGGCGCCTCTTTTGCCAAGCCTCTAGGAAAACAACATGGTATTTCACCATACAGAATGGCTAACTTGATGGATGCACAATCCAATACTTTGGCGTATTGTCTACCATGGTCACCTGCTATGATATATACCCTAAGTTTTGCAAAAGACTCAGGAGCACCTCTGACTGGTATTGAAGTAACACCTATGGTTCTTTATTGTTTCGCAATGTTCATTGTAATGTGTGCATCAATAATACTTAAAGTAGGAAGAAACGATTTGATGGATCAGCTTAGTCCTGAAATGAGAGCAGAATATACACATGAATAGGACTTTTGTTCTAATAGGATGATTTTTCGAAGTAGTATATGGAAAGGAGCACTTACAGATGACAAAAGCAAAAAAAGGCGACTGGGTTCAAGTCGAAGAAGTTGTTTTGAAAGCCGGTGAAAGAGCACCACAAGTTCCTGAAGATACACAGGACTGTGATCTTAAGATGTGGGTAAAAGGCATCGCGCTAGAAGACGGAAATTCCGGAGATATCATAAAAATTAAAACCGTAACTGGAAGGTGTACAGAAGGAGAACTAGTAGATGTAAATCCTCGTTATGTACATGATTACGGTGAATTTCAGCCTGAACTTTTAAAAATTGAATTGCAACTTAAGGATATAATGTTTGGGGAGGATAAAGATGTCATTGGATAAATCATATGCAGGGATAAATTCCAGAAAAAACGAAATCATGAAAAATGCAATGCAAATTGATTACGATCAATTTGAAAATGAAGGCATTGGCTTTGATTATGAAGGAATGATGAAGAAGGTAGGATATTCAATTGAAGAGATGAGGAAAATTCAATTGGATCACGGTGTTGGAAATACACCGCTTATAGAACTTCGAAATCTAACCAATTTAGCTCGAAAATATGCTCCTAAGGGAAAAGGCGCTCGTATCTTGGTAAAAGATGAGGCAGCTAATGCATCAGGAAGTTTCAAGGCAAGAAGAGCATCTATCGCAGTTCATCATGCAAAAAAACTGGGATATAAAGGTGTTATTGCTGCAACTTCAGGAAATTACGGTGCAGCTGTTGCAGCACAGGCAGCAATGCATGGTCTAAAATGCATCATCGTCCAGGAATGCTATGACGATGATAAAATTGGTCAACCTGAAATTCTTGAGAAGCAAAGGATTTGTGAAGCTTATGGTGCTGAGGTGGTACAGCTTACTGTAGGACCTGAATTATTTACTACGCATCTGAGCTTGCTCGAAGATACCGGGTATTTCAATGCTTCGCTATATACTCCATTTGGTATTGCAGGAGTTGAAACCTTGGGTTATGAAATTGGTGAAGAGTGTAACAAGCGATTTGGTAAAAATCCTGATGCAGTATTGTGCACAGATGCTGGTGGTGGCAATTTAACAGGAACGGCTAGAGGATTAAAGTTGTTTGGCGCGGTTGATACCCAAATAATAGGCGCATCTATTGACTTACACGGATTGCATATGGCTTCAAACCATGATTTCAACAAAAAATCATGCACTACAGGTCATACTGGATTCAGTTTTCCATTCATATCATGGCCTGACCGTTCTGACTGTCCAAGGAATGCTGCAAGAGTATTAAGGTATATGGATAGAATGGTGACTGTTAAACAGGGAGAAGTATTCTTTATAACACAGGCGCTGGCTATTTTGGAAGGCTATGAAAGAGGTCCTGCAGGGAACACTGCACTTGCAGCTGCGTTCGCTGTAGCTCAGGAGATGGATGAAGACCAGATTCTAGTTGTTAATGAAACAGAATATACAGGTGCTGGAAAACACCCTATGCCTCAGTTAACTTTTGCAAAACAAAATGGAGTCGAGGTGGTGTTTGGTGATCCTGATGAGGATATCCCTGGCAAGAACATTGTATTCCCTGAAGATCCAAGCTTTTGCAAAGCTAGAGAGGTAGGTCTAACTAGATTTAAGAAGTCATATATCAAAAACTGTGGTAAGTTTAAAAATTTAGAAGCTGCTTCAGAAGAAGATATTAAATTTATCATGGAGGAAATAAGGGAAGATAGAGACTTCGTGGTAAATGAATTGAAAAATGTTGGCATAAAAGTTTTATAAGATTTTTAGCTTTTGAATTATCGTACTGTATAATCCAATTATACTAGTGCTAAAATATTATAAGACCATATTAAATATCACAAAATAAATTAGGCTCCTTGCAACGAATTGGCTGCATAGGAGCCTTTTTAAGTTGATACATAGTTCTGTAGGGTTTATTTGTATTCAGATTTTAACTTTTTTTCCGAAAAGAGAATTGTTTTTTTCGCTAAAACTCTCATAGGATCTATATAGAAATTATCAAGACAGTTTTCGTCACCTATAACTGAAAGCTCGGTACAAGCTAGTATTGCGCAGTCACAGCCAGCTTCCTTCAAAGAATGCTCTATTTTGTTCCATGATCTTTCGTCATATGGCAGGCCTGATTTAATGCAATCGTAAATTTGGTGCATTACTTCCTTTTGAATACTATTATCAGGTGCATACGGTTCTAGTCCAAATTTTGATAATTGCTTTTGATAGAGTCCAGTTTGAATTGTGCCATCAGTTGCAAGAATTCCAACCTTTGAATCAGGAAAGATCGATGCAATTTCTGAACATGTTTCTGATATCATATGGATAATTGGTATTTCGAGGTTATCTTTTATTAAGTCAGCAAAAAAATGGGCCGTATTACATGTTATCGTAATTGCATCACAATTACATTCTTCCAAAATTTTTGCGTTCGCAAGCATTCTATCGTATGGAGCAGAGTATTCACCTGAAAGTATTGCGGCTGTTCGATCAGGCATTTCACAGTCGCTGTAAATTAACATTCGTACATGATCTTGATCACATTTTGCATCCGTCATTTCTGTCACATATTTATAAAAAAGCTGAGAGGCCATAGGACCCATACCACCTAAAACTCCAATTAATTTACTCAATTTATTTTCCTCCTTGTTTTGTGCTTATTATATATTATATAGCAACTCTTGTGCCACAAAATTTCTAGAAAATAAACTAAATAATATAATGGTTGGAGATATGCGGTAGAAAAATATAGGTTTTAAACCTATTTATATATTTTGTTGTAACTTGTTTGATTTAGACTTATAATGGAGTTGGTATGCAGCAGAGTGAATTATAGAGGTGCGAAATGGATAAATCTAAAAAAGTTGCGATAATTTACCAAAACTCATTAAACAAGAATGCTATGGAATTCATAAAATATAATCTTGAAGAAATATTTGGAGAGTATATTTCTTTCTCTAATTGCTACCTTCAGTCTCTTGAACCTGATAAGTTGCTTGAAACCGATGCCTTTCTGGCTGTTGGAGATCAGATTTATGATCAGCTCAAGGAACATGTTAAGGATTTTAATAAGGTTATTAAAATGAACAGAAGCCCAAATAGAGGGGCTCTAAATAAGATTTCACAGATACCCGCAGGAGAAACTGTTCTTGTTGTTAATGATAATTACAGCAATACAGTAGATACTGTTAATTCTTTTTACGAAGTAGGCGTGAGTCATATAAACATGATTCCATATGATAGTGCAATAGAACATACTGGAATATATGACAATATAAATATTGCGGTTACGCCGTCTGAAGTTCACCTCGTACCCAAGCATATAAAGAAAGTGATTGATATAGGTTATAGAAATGTTAGCTTTGATACGATGTTCAAGCTAATGAAGATGCTTGACTTAGACCTAGGTATAATTAATAGGAATCTTTTTAAATACATGAGATCACTTGTTGAATCTAATACAGCATTCCACGCAAACTACATATATGGTTACCTAAAAAGTGAAATGTTGAGTCATGTGGTCAATTCAAGTAAAATTGGCATGGTGCTTGTGGATATATATTATAAAGTAGCATATGCTAATGAAAAAGCTATGCAAATTTTTCAAGTAGATAACAAAAATAATATAGATCTGGAAAGATATTTAACGCCTGAATTTTTAGAATCTATAGAAGATACCAATGAATCAATTACAATAGAAGGAATTAACTACAGATACTGTAAAAACCCTATAACACTGATGGACGAGGTGGCTGGATTTTATATTACTCTTGAAAATGAAGCCGAGATTGACTTAGTTAATAAGGCGAATAAGAGAAAGGGACATATTGCAAAATATAATTTTAAAGATATAGTTCATGACTCTAAAGAAATGAGACGAACTCTCAGCATAGCTAAAAAAATCGCTATCACGGATTACACTGTTCTGATAAGAGGAGAAAGCGGTACGGGAAAAGAGTTGATTGCACAATCTATACATAATGCCTCCTACAGAAGCAGCTTTCCTTTTGTTGCAGTAAACTGCGCAGCATTACCTGATAACCTGCTAGAAAGTGAGCTTTTCGGATATGAATCCGGAGCCTTTACGGGAGCGAACTCGAAGGGCAAAATAGGATTATTTGAACAGGCAAATAAGGGAACCATATTCCTTGATGAAATTGGAGATATGTCTCCGAATCTTCAAGTGAGGTTACTTAGAACCATACAGGAGCAGCAGATAATGCGTATTGGAAGTGATCGAATCATCGATATAGATGTGAGGCTAATAGCAGCGACAAACAAAGATCTTGAAAAAGCGGTCGAAAAAGGCAGTTTCAGGAGTGATCTGTTCTTTAGATTAAATGTTTTGCCTATTGTCATATCGCCGCTTCGAAAAAGAAAAGAGGATATCGATTCCTTGCTGAAGTACTATATGGGCAATGAATATCAAAACATTCTCCCAGATGATTTGAAAAAGCTAAGAGCGTACAATTGGCCGGGAAATGTTAGAGAACTTGAAAATATATGTACTTACTACAAAACTCTGATATCTCTCCCTTCGTATATATCATTTTCAGAAACCAAACATTATGATGGTAATTTGTCAGAAGAACAGCTAATATATTCAATCCTTGATGTTATACATAAAAACACAAATATTTCGCATGGAATAGGTCGGGCAGCTATAATACAAAAATTAAAAGAACGAGGCATTATAATAAGTGATGTGAAGCTAAGAAAATTTCTTAACGACTTAAATGCCTCGGGAATGATTGAAATCAGCAAGGGTCGTGCAGGAACAAAAATCACTGATAAGGGAATAAAAAACAAAAATAATCTGATGTAGAAATATAATCATCTATTTTTAAGTGTTAAATATTTTTGCTTTTCCTTAGAACAGAACCAGCACGTGCTTTTGTGTGTTTTCCATTTTCGGCGGTTAATTCTCCGTTAACATAAACTCGATTTATTCCGCTACAAGGTTTCTTCGGCTCAAGGTAGCTGGGATCATCTTTAATTTTTAAAGGGTCGAAAACAACCAAATCGGCCCAATTTCCTTTTTTTATCGTTCCCCTGTCGTTCAAGCCAGCTCTACTTGCGGGAAGTCCAGTCATTTTGTAAATAGCTTCTTCCAGAGGGAATAGCTTTCTTTCCCTGCAGTAGTGAGACAAAACACGAGGGAATGATCCAAAGCTTCTAGGATGTGGCAATCCTGCATAATCCATAGAGTATGCCCAGCCATCCGAACATATTGAGACATAAGGCTGTTTCATTATGTATTTTATGTCTTCTTCACACATTCCGTAGTTTACTTCAAGAGCATCGTTGCCATCTTCAAGTATAATATCGATACAAGCTTCTGATGCTGTGCAGCCTAGAGATGCTGCGATTTCTTCCATGTTTTTTCCGATAGAATTTTTGTATTTTGTTGAGGATGAATAACCCAATGTAATGTCCTGCCATCTATTGAGGTGACTTTCATCCATTTCAGCTAAAATTTTAGACTTTATATTTTTATCCAGTAACCTTTGCTGCAATGTATTTATGCCACCCTCAAATGCCCAACTTGGTATATTACTTGAAAGATAAGTAGATGAAGCGTTATATGGATATTGATCTGCCCATACATCAATGCCGTCAGATCTTGCGTTGTCTATCATTGATATGGTATCTTTGGATTGCCTCCATACCTCTCGTCGACAAAGTTTATGATGCGATACCTCAAGACTTGCTTCACTTTCTTTTGCGGTATATATGGCTTCTTCTAATGCCTTAATTATATTAATTCCCTCATCACGCATGTGTGTTGCATAATAAGCATCTTGTTTTGAAACTATTTTACAAAGATCTACGATTTCATCACGATCTGCATATATGCCGGGAGGATATATAAGACCAGATGAAAGGAAAAAAGCGCCTTCATCGAAGGCTTCTGATAGCATTGCTTTCATGTCATCCATTTCTCTCTTATTTGCTTTACGCGCATCAAAGCCCATGGCTGCTATACGCAATGTACCGTGGCCGACGCCGCAGGCTAAATTTACAGAAGGATGAATGCTGTCATAGTATTCGAGGAGCTCACCAAAGGAATTCCATTTAAAAGGCGCATTACCGACATAACTTTCAAGAAGCTCTAAACTCTCATCCCTCATTGGAGCATAGGATATACCACAGTTTCCACCGATATCTGTTGTAACACCTTGCAGTATTTTGCTGTCTGCATATGGGTATTTGAATATAGTTTCATCTGTATGGCAGTGTATATCGATGAAACCTGGAGCAAGAATATTTTGTTGCGCATCATATATGTCCTTGGCTACTATATCGCAGCATATATCGCCTTTGATAATATCAGTAATTGTACCGTTTTTTATAAAAATAGCACCGCGAAATGGCTTTTCTCCTGTACCGTCAATAATTAATGCATTTTTTATGACTAAATCATATTCCAATTATTTTTCTCCTATCTCAATAAAATAAGCTATATCTTCAGTAAATGTGCTGTCTGTCACAAGATCTAAAAACTCCGTTGAAAGATCTATACCATTAAATCCGTTTGTAAATATGCACATACCGTCTTTTGTTTTTACATCCATAACCGCAAGGTGTTTATAACCACCATTATCGCCCCAATGCCATATAACATTTTGGTCGCGTACAGGTATTCCAAAACCTAGTCCCCAGAAAACATGCTCAGTTGCTTGACTTTGAGGTGAAACCATTTCATCATACATATTAGACGAAAGGTGACCTTGATGATTTAAAATTTCAAGCATGAATTTGGAATAATCTTCAGCACCTGAATAAAGAGACCATGCGGCATTTGGTTCAGGGGCATTACCAGATGTATCTATACAATTCCTAAGTTCAATTGCTTTGCCGTCATCGGAGAATGTATGGCTTTCATTTTCAAGTATTGAAGGCTCCCATACAGGAGTAGAGTTATCCATACTTAATGGTCTTATAAATTCATCATAAAAATGAGAACAAAAATCTTTCGAGGTTAATCTTTCTAATATTTTTTGAAGAAAATAATAACCTTCTCCAGAATAAGAAAAATCGGTTCCTGGATTAAACAAAAACTCAAGGTTTGGCTTGCTGCCCCAATTAGGAAGTCCTGATGCGTGGGAAAGTATCTGTCGTATTGTTACTTCTTCAATTCTTTTGTCTTTGGTTATTACGATTTCTGGAGCAAGTTTTGAGATGGGATCATCCAATGTGAATAATCCTCTATCAATAAATCTAAGCACAAGAGTAGCGAAAAGGCTTTTCGTTAAAGACGCAGCTTCAAATATTGTATTAGATGACATTTTCTCTTCCGGAGAATTATTTTTTAGACCATACGCCTTGGTTTTAGATGCAACACCATTCTTTATTAGCGTATAGTTGAAACCATAAACATCGTGTTTTCTTGACAAATCTTCAAATATTTTTTCGTTGAAATAATTTGGATCCTTTATTAACATTTTTTCCTCCTGATTATAATGTAATACTTAACATGATTTATATACTTAAAATTAAATTTTAATTATGTTTGATTGAGTTTGGCTACAACAAAACAATTTGGTAGCCCTATATGTTTACAAAGCAAAACTTATACCATTTTATTTAACATATAAGAATAGTAATATCAATGAGAAATCATAATTGTATTTTTGTCATCCAAAATATAATAGGATAATAATGAGTTATAACTAGTAACATCCAATTATTTACTTAAGGATTTATATCTGAAGTGTTTTATACAGTGTTTAGATTCAATATATATGTTTGAAGATGCATATGAAGATTATTGTAAAAGCATTAATCTAGGATATAATTTATTTCAACAGCTAAGTATAATTTAATTTTTATTATGCTTAGTTCATTGGCATGTGTTTTGCTTAAATTAAAAGTTAATCGATAAAAAATAAGGCCGGGAGTCAAAGACCTTGAAAGGAGAAGAAATGTCAGATATTAAAAAAGAAGGCCCGAGCGAAGTTCAATTTAAAAAAGAAATAGGACTTTTTGGTGGTATCAGTGTTATTGGTGGCATTATGATAGGTTCAGGTATTTTTTATCTAGGATCCTATGTTTTGCAGAGAACAAATATGAATATGGGGATGGCTCTTCTATGCTGGATTGTAGGAGGAATTGTTTCTATCCTCGGAGGACTTTGTTTTGCTGAACTTGGAGCTTGTGATGCTAAAGCAGGCGGTATGGTTCACTATATGAACAAGGCGTATCATCCAGCAGTAGGATATTCATTCGGATTTACAAGCTGGCTATTGTCAGGTTCAGGCTCAATATCTGCACTTGCAATTGCATTACCTACAGCCTTTAATGTTGGTAGTTCAACGAAAATAATTGCTATTGCACTCATAGTTATTTTGACAGCATATAACTGCTTGGGTGTAAAACAAGCTAATATTCTACAGAGTGTTTCGATGGCTGCAAAAATTATTCCAATAGTTATAATAATCGCAGGAGCTCTTATTTATGGTAAGCAAAATGTAGATCTCTCATTTACATCAGCATTTGAAAATGTAGAAGGTTCTACTTTTACTGCAGCTATAGGAATGATTTCTTTTGCAACTGTAGCTACTTTATGGGCATATGAAGGTTGGACAAATTTAAACTGTATTGCGGAGGAAGTTAAAAATCCTGGCAAGAACATTCCAAGATCGCTAATTGGTGGTATTGGAGTTATAATGATAATATATACATTGTTCAACTTTGCTATCTACAAAGTACTGCCTCATAATGAAATAGTTTCTATGATAAATAATGATAATTTGTATCTTGGAACTGAGGTTGCAAAGAGGGTTTTCGGTAAGGTTGGAGGAACTTTAGTTTTAATAACTATGGCTATAGCAATCTTTGGAGCTTTAAACGGTATGATATTAGCATTCCCAAGATACTATTACGAAATGGCTAGAGATGGACATTTCTTCAAAGGACACGGAAAATTGAGTCCAAAAACAAACGTACCTATAGCTGCACTAATTTCACAGGCTGTTATTGCTATTATTTTAGTAATCTTTAACTCATTGAATGATTTAACAAATTATGTTGTTTTCGCTGGCATGCTATACAATGCACTAGTAATATATGCGGTATTGATTTATAGGAAGAAATTCCCTGAGATGGAAAGACCTTACAAGGCATGGGGCTATCCTGTATCATGCATAATTGCTTTCGTTTTGTTTGTTGCATTAATGATAAATACATTTATGGAAGACCCTAAGACTGCTATTATTGGATTGGTAGTGCCTATCATGGGAGTTGTTGTGTACTTTATCTTTGAGGCTAAGCTAAAAAGAGAAAATAAAAAATAATATATGATGCAGGGTTTAATACCGGTATTTGTGTTTGCGATCATCCAGATTGGATGGTCGCAATTTAATGCATGATAAAATTACTAATCATAGGAAAAAATAGCGATATTTTGTTATAATATTAGCGGAGGGAAATATGGGATTACCAAAAAAATGTGAAATAAACCTTAGAAGCAAATATAAAAAGGGTAGACTAAATAAAATTACCGATGTCCCGGCTGTTTCAGTAGGACAAGTTACGTTAAATGATAATGAAAATCATGTACATACAGGTGTAACGGCTATTCTTCCCCATGGAGATAATTTGTTTAAGAACAAAGTATCCGCAGGAGTTTCTGTAATCAATGGTTTTGGGAAGAGCGCAGGATTGATACAGATTGATGAATTAGGTAATATTGAATCACCAATAATAATGACTAATACATTCGGGGTTGGCACAGCACTTAATGCAAGCATTAAATACATGTTAAAACAAAACGAAGATATTGGAGTATCCACAGGTACTATAAATTCCGTTGTTACAGAGTGTAATGATGGGATATTGAGCGACATCAGAGGAATGCATGTTAAAGAATCTGATGTTTTTACTGCTATTGAGAACACATCGACAGAGTTTGATGAAGGAGCAGTTGGAGCGGGACGAGGAATGTGCTGCATGGGACTAAAGGGAGGAATAGGATCTGCATCTCGTATTTTGACACTTGATGATAAGGAATATACTCTTGGATCAATAGTGCTTTCAAATTTTGGGGTTAAAGGCAATCTAAGGATAGATGGGAATTTGATTGACACGTCAAAGACCATGAACTCAGAATCCGAGAAAGGTTCAATTATCATTGTCATTGGAACAGATATTCCTCTATCAGACAGACAGCTCAAAAGAGTAGCAAAGAGAGCAACATCGAGCCTGGGGAGGGTCGGATCATATCTGGGAAATGGTAGTGGAGATATAGCTATAGCATTCTCGAATACAAATATAATTCCACATTATAGTGAAAAAGCAATTCGAGATACTAGATATATCCATGATTCTCAAATTGATCCAATATTTGAGGCAACTGTTGAGTGTGTTGAAGAAGCAATAATCAGTTCTCTATACCATGCAGAAACAGTAGATGGAATAAGAGGTAAGACATTGTATTCATTGAGAGAGTTTTTGTAGGAGTGAGATCATATGTTATCAAAAGTTTATGAGAGAAATTATGACATGATGGGAGCATTTGAAGTCAGTGCTCACATGATGAAATTAGCACAAAAAAACGCTAATGGCAGCACATTTTTGAATGCAGGACGTGGCAATCCAAACTGGATTAACACACTAGGACGAATGGCCTTTTGTAAATTGATGCAGTTTGGAATAGAGGAATCTAAAAATACTATAAATGCTGAGAGCATAGCAGGTACACCAATTGAAAATGGTATTGCAAAGCGTCTAATGAACTATCTCAATGAAGAAGATCCAACAGATATGTTTATAAAGAAGTCGATTCAGTATTGTGCTATTGAATTGAATATGAGAGCTGATAGTTTGGTTAAGGAACTTGTTGATGCTATACTAGGTAATAATTACCCGGTACCAAGCAGATGCTTGACACATATTGAAAAAATACTGGGCGTGTTTATGGAGAAAACTCTATATCAAAACTCTGGCTTGGCACCAAAAACCGACATTTTCCCGACAGAGGGAGGAACTTCATCTATAGTATATATCTTTGATTCACTTAAGCATAACGGACTTCTCAATGAGGGAGATAAAGTTGCTATCAATATTCCGATTTTTACACCTTATATTCAAATTCCGAAGTTAACAAATTTCGACCTTGTGCCTATGAACCTTTCGTCTCTTGAAGAAAATAATTGGCAAATTTCAAAAGATGAAATTGAAAAATTGAAGGATCCTTCAATTAAGGCATTCTTTTTAGTTAACCCTTCGAACCCAGGATCTCATGCACTAGATGATGAGACACTGTCGTATTTGCAAGACGTAATCAGGGAACGAAAAGATTTAATGATAATAACAGATGACGTTTATGGAACATTTGTCGATGGTTTTAGATCAGTTTACGAAATTGCACCATACAACACCTTGCTTGTGTATTCCTATTCTAAATTATATGGTGCAACAGGATGGAGACTTGGACTTATAGCAATAAATAAGGACAATGTTTATGACGATTTAATTAAAAAATTGCCGGAAGAAAAAAAGAAAACTCTACATTATGACTATTCCATAGTTACAAATGAGCCAGAAAAAATGAGATTCATAGATAGAATTTGTGCAGACAGCCGTTCAATAGGACTTTATCATACAAGCGGATTAAGTACACCTCAGCAAGCCCTCATGGCATTGTTCTCGCTTTCACATTTGATCTGTGAAGGCAATGATCCGTATTTTGATGTAACAAAAGAGATAATCGCAAAGAGATATAGCAAATTGCATCATGCTCTCGGTTTGCCTGAGGACAACGACAGAACAAATACAAAGTATTATTCTCTAATAAACATCTATACACTAGCCGGAAGAATATATGGTTCTGAGTTTGAACAATACCTACGAGAAAACATGGATGGAGATGACTTCATGTTAAGACTTAGCCAAGAAGAGGGTGTCGTATTGATGATGGGTGAAGGCTTCGGTGCAATGGAAGGCACATTGAGAGTTTCTCAGGCAAATCTAAAAGATGATCAATACGAGCTGGTTGGATATAGGATTTTGCGTATTTTGAAAGATTACTTTAACGAATCGGGATTTTCGGTTACGAAAAATAAAATAAATGAGAAGGAAAAAACTCTATCAAAGTAACGTAAAAAGGAGGCGCTAAAACGTGGAAACCAACAAAATAGCTATCCAAGATACATATGGGGAACGATTTCAAAACTGTTGGGGATGTGGGGCTAAGAACAAAGATGGACTGCATTTGCATACTTATCCAACCGAGGACGGTAAAGAGTGCATTTCAGAATTTTTGCCAGACAAGAAATATAGCGGGGGAGTACCTGCAAATTTATTTGGGGGTCTGATTGCAACTTTGTTTGATTGCCACGGAACTGCTTCTGCGGCATGGTTTAATCACCATAATCAAGGATTAAAACTTGAAGCAGATACGGTGATAACTCGCTATATCACTGCTAGGCTTGAGATCGATTTCAGAAAACCTGTTCCCATGGGAGAAACAATAACAGTAACATCCGAGGCAGAAGAAATTGGAGAAAGAAAAATTATTGTTGTAATGAAGATGGTAGCAGCAGGAGAAATTAGGGCAGAATCAAGGATGGTGGCTGTTCGTATAAAGGACAGCATGTAGTTAAGTATACAGTGAATGCATATTTAACCATTTTTTAAATTACCTTGCTAAAGCATTGACAAAAAAAAGTAATGTACTACAATGGGGGTATAGTATTTTTATTAACAATTTTTTTAGGAGGTAAAGAAATGAAACCCACAGTAAAACGAATTGCACTGGGAACGATTTTCCTGGTAGCAATTGTACTCATGAGTTATCTCATGGTATTTGCTGAAGGTGGTGGAGATGATTACAAACCTGCAATGTATTCTACATTCTGGTCATTGGTTCCACCAATCGTAGCTATCGGACTAGCACTTATTACTAAAGAAGTTTACAGCTCACTATTCATCGGTATTGTAATAGGAGGTTTGTTCTATTCAAACTTCACCTTTGAAGGAACTGTAAACCACGTTCTACAAGACGGTATTGTTTCCGTTCTGTCAGACACTTATAACGTAGGTATTCTTGTATTCTTAGTTGTACTAGGCGTTATTGTTGCCCTAATGAACCGAACAGGTGCTTCGGCAGCTTTTGGCAGATGGGCAGAAGTTAAGATTAAAACTAGACTTGGTGCTCAACTAGCTACAGTTGCACTAGGTGTAATGATCTTCGTTGACGACTACTTCAACTGCTTGACAGTAGGTAGCGTTATGAGACCTATTACAGACAAACATAAGGTTTCTCGTGCTAAACTAGCATATCTTATCGACGCAACAGCTGCTCCTGTTTGCATCATCGCTCCAATTTCATCTTGGGCTGCTGCAGTAACAGGTTTTGTACCTGGCGAAGATGGATTTACTGTTTTCCTCAGAGCAATACCTTACAACTATTATGCACTACTTACAATATTTACAATGATTATGCTTACAGTGCTTAAATTCGACTTTGGTCCAATGAGAAAGCACGAAGACAATGCTATCGCAGGTGACCTTTATACTACACCTGACAGACCATATGCTGATGCTAAGGATGATGAAATCAAGGGTAACGGTACTATGATTGACCTTGTTCTTCCAGTTATCGTTTTGATCATCCTTTGTGCAATGGGTATGCTTTACACAGGCGGATTCTTCTCAGGAAAGAACTTCGTAGTAGCATTCTCAAACTCTGACGCTTCCGTAGGTCTTTCTTCAGGAAGTGTTATCGCTTTGATTCTTGCTGTAATATTCTACAGTGCAAGGAAGGTTCTAAGCTTTACTGATTGCATGGAATGTATCCCTGAAGGATTCAAAGCAATGGTTCCACCAATTCTTATCTTGACATTTGCTTGGTCTTTGAAAGCAATGACTGACAGCCTTGGCGCTGCTCCATACGTTGCTAACTTTGTTGAGCATAGCGCAGGCTCACTCATGAGCTTCCTACCTGGAATAATCTTCATAATTGCTTGCTTGCTTGGATTTGCAACAGGTACATCATGGGGAACATTCGGTATCCTTATTCCTATCGTAGTTGCAGTATTTGAGCATAACGATCCTCAGATGATGATCATCTCAATCTCAGCTTGTATGGCCGGCGCTGTTTGCGGTGACCACTGCTCACCAATTTCAGATACAACAATCATGGCATCTGCAGGTGCTCAGTGTAATCACATTAACCACGTTAATACTCAGTTACCTTATGCGTTCACAGTTGCTGCCGTGTCTTTCGTATCGTATATAATTGCAGGCTTCGTTAAGACCATTGCAATTGCTCTTCCAGCTGCATTCTTGTTAATGCTCGGTACTTTGATGGTACTCAGAAAGATATACGGAAAGGAAGCTGAATAAGGCTTTAGTAGTAAATAGATAATAACGGCATATGCTGTTAAGTTATTTGCTAGAATAGGATAATAATCTGTATAAAGCGGAAAAAATAAACCGCATGGAGCGGTCTTCGATAGATTTGAAGATTTCGTTACATGCGGTTTTTGTTTGTTTCTTTAACTTTTAGTATGATCACAGTATCACCTTCAAGCATTTTTGTTTCCCCAATCGGTATGACGATTTTACCTTCCTTGCTTTGTATCATAACCACTAATGAATCGCTTGCTAACTTAAGATCACATAATTTCATATTCAGCCAAGGATGTGAACTTGAGATTTTAAGTTCCATGAGTTCTTGGCCGACAGGATCAAAGTACGATTCGCCTCCGACGATAATGGTGTCGCCAGCTTGTAGAACAGTATCGCCGCGAGGGATAATTGTTTTGTTGTCACGTATGATCTTAGCTATAATAAAATCAAAAGCGAGATGCAAATCCCTGATTTTTTTACCACACAAAATGCTTGATTGAGGAATATCCGAAACGATGAACCCTACGTCTGACTTGTCCTGGTAGTAATTGAAAGTTTTTAGGACAGTGTCATTTTCATCAACCATTTTAAGCTTCTTACAAAATACTGGTAATACAGCCCCCTGAACGAGCTGCGACAGAAGACATATTCCGAAGACTATGTGAAATATATCGGTGTCCACAGGTGCGTGCGAATTTACAACGATTATGGCAAAAGCAATCGCAGCAGCACCGCGAAGTCCGGCGAGTGAGAGTATAAATATCTGAGCTAGGCTCCTCTTAAATGGTCTGACCAAAATATAGGTAGCAAGTGGCCTTGCGACAACAGTAAGAAAAATGGCGGCTATAATAGAGAGCGGCATGGCGCTTTTTAGACTCGCAAAGTTTGATAGCAGTCCTAGTAGATAAAACATTCCGATTTGAACCAAATTTGTGAATCCGTCAAAGAAGAATACAATGTCACGCTTGCCTATAAATTCTTGATTTCCAACATATATACCGAGCAGATAGACGGTCAGATAACCGTTTCCTCCTAAGATGTTTGAAATTGCGAATGCTAGGCATACGACTGCGAGCATAAAAACAGTAAAGAGTCCATCTTGTGAAAAATTGAAAAAGTTAATAATTTTTTTTACAAGATAACCCGCGATGAATCCAATTGCAATGCCGAGCACAATCTGAGTTAAAATTAAAATCGGTATAGATGTGCTTGTCCCCTTAAGGATCGATATGAATATAATCGTCAAGGTATAAGCGGTCGGGTCATTTGATCCAGATTCCAGCTCCAGAAGTGGCGCAGTATAGTCCTTTAAATTCAGGTTCTTCGAGCGCAAAATAGATGATACCGAGGCATAGTCGGTTGATGCTATGACGGATGCTAAGAGCATGCTCTCTATGAAATTAAATTTGAAGGCAAAATGAAAAAAGACACCGCAAAAAACAGCGGTTAATACTACGCCAAATGACGCAAGAAGCGCGCTTTCCTTGAAGGCGGGCTTTGCCATCTTCCAATTGGTTCCAAATCCACCGTAGAACATGATTATCATCAAAGCTACTGTCGCAAATTTTTCAACCAAATTATAATTATCGAACTTAACGCCGGCAGCACCTGTGAGCATGCCCATTAAAATAAAGAGTAGGAGAGAAGGTAATCCCAGTCGGTCTGAAAATCTTACGGCAACGAGAGCCATAAGCAAAACAATGGAAATAAGAAGTAGTATGGTCATTCTGTATTTTGTTTCTCCTTTCCCTTAAATTAGCTAAACGGGGGCGAGAGCCTGCACACTCCAAGTTGGATATTTTGTTTTAGCTTAAATCAAATGCAGAATCGACGTTGCAAGCTTGAAATAAATCATAAGAGCTCCGGCATCCACGATAGTTGTAATCAGCGGTCCCGCCATGATTGCTGGGTCAAGTTTCAATTTCTCGGCAATAATTGGCAGCATGCTTCCGACGATCTTAGCCATGAGAACCGTGCATACGAGCGTAACAGAAACGGCAAATGCAATCGGTGTAGCCAGATTATTAATGAAGACAAGCCGTGCAAAGTTCACGGCAGAAAGAATGACACCGCATATTACTGCAACTCGAATTTCTTTCCAAAGAACCTTGAGGAAGTCTTTTGTTTCTATATCCCCTGTTGCCAGTCCACGAATTATCAGTGTTGATGACTGTGAGCCAGCATTACCACCTGTGTCCATGAGCATTGGGATAAATGCCGACAAAATAGTCAGCCTGTCGAGGGTTTCTTGATATCCTTCAATGATGGCTCCGGTGAAGGTCGCTGAAATCATAAGTATCAACAGCCACATTACTCTGTGCTTTGCAAGTGCAAATACAGAGAGGTCTAGGTAAGCTTCGTCGGACGGAGTCATTGCAGCCATCTTCTGGAAGTCTTCGGTAGCTTCATCTTCGATAACGTCGATGATGTCGTCGAATGTGATTATTCCAGTCAATCTATAGTTATTGTCAACAACTGGAAGCGCGAGGAAACCATATCTCTTGAGGGTATCTGCGACGTCTTCCTGGTCATCATGTGTGTTCACCGTTATTACGTCTTCATCCATGATGTCTTCAATTTTCAAATCTAGATTTGCGGTAACGAGCTCCCTAAGAGAAAGAATGCCGAGCAACTTCTTTGTTTTGTTGATTACGTAACATGTATAAATGGTTTCCTTTGTAAGACCTACTTCTCTGACATGTTCAATTCCCTCACGCACGGTCCATTCTGGGGACAACTCGACAAATTCTATTGTCATAAGTGCTCCAGCGGAATGTGGAGGGTATGCAAGGAATTGATTAATGAGTTTTCTTTGCTCAGGAGCTGTATTTTGGAGGACGTCGGAAACAATCTCTGCCGGCATTTCTTCAAGGAGGTCAATCATATCGTCGAAGTAGAGATCGGATACGAGTTCATTTAGCTCTTTTGCTGTTATCAGTTCTGCAATTTTCTTCTGCTTGTCAATTTCAAAGCAAGAAAAAACTTCCACAGCAAGTTCCTTTGGGAGTAGTCTGAAGACGACAATTGCTTCGGCCTCAGCAAGTTCATCTACAATATCTGCAATATCAACGGGTTTAAGTTCAACCAAAAGTTCTTTAAGCTGTGGCATCTTCTTCTCTTCGAGTAAATTTAAAATTTCTTGCGCTTTGCTCTCAAGATTTACATTCATTCAAACGTCCTGCTTTCTCAATATAATAAATAAAATACTTAAATTTAATTTTATCATGAATGAGCATTCAAAACAAATTTTTGCAGTATATTGCAGCGGCTGCCTATATGGGAAAGTTAAATATATTTTGAAAAAACATTGACATATGTAAACTAATGTGTAATAATATAAACAAATGATTAGGAGAGGCTGGGGGTGATAAAAAATGGTGACCGATAGGGAACATGAAATTTTAAAACTTGTGAAACAAAATCCTATGATTTCACAACAGGAGCTTGCGGATCATCTTGGAATTGCAAGGTCCTCGGTTGCTGTGCATATCTCAAATCTGATGAAAAAAGGCGAGATAAGAGGCAAGGGCTATGTAATAGGCGGTGAACAGTATGTTGTCGTAATAGGCGGATTAACACGGGACATAGGAGGCAAGCCATTTTCAAACTTAATAATGGAGGATTCAAATCCTGGAACTGTGAAAACTACAATGGGAGGTGTCGGAAGAAACATTGCTCATAATATGAGTTTGATGGGCATTGAAACCAAGATGCTGACCGCTATCGGTGACGATAATGTAGGCAAAACCATCAAAAATCACAGCCCACATGAGAAACTCGATTTTAGCGATGTGCTTGCTGTGCGGGGCCAGGAAACGGCAACCTATCTATACATTGCCGACCAAAATGGGGATATGGTATCTGCGATAGCTGACATGAGGGTTTTCGATTTTATCAGTCCAGATTACATCGAAAGCAAAAAATCTTTGATATCTAACGCAAAAGCGGTCGTACTTGATGCAAACATTCCCACAGAAACTATGCTTAAACTGACAGAGATTTATGATGGTCCAATTTTTGTTGATCCAGTTTCGACGGAGAAGGGGAGAAAACTCAAAACCTTTCTTAAATACATACACACCCTGAAACCGAACAAAATGGAAGCCGAAATGCTTTCCGGAGTGAGTATCGTGGACGAAAAAACTCTTAAAGAAGCTGCCGATATTTTGTTAAATGCGGGCGTTAAAAGGGTATTTATAAGTTTAGGACGAGATGGTGTATATGCTGCAAGCCACAACAAAACAATCAAGGCACCGATTATGCCGGTGAAACTGGCCAACGTTACGGGCGGAGGTGACTGCTTTATGGCGGGGCTTGTTTACAGCTATCTCAATGATTTGACACTTGAAGAGACCGTGAAATTCTCGCTTGCCGCATCGGCTATGGCGGTCGAGGGTGAGCAGACAATAAACGAGGATATAACAGTTGAAAAGATTCTTGCAAGAGCAGGAATTCAATAGTGAAATGGAGGATTAAAATGGAAACTAAATATTTGGAAATTGCACCTGAAGTTAGGAAGGCACTTGCAAACGGTGACCCTGTGGTTGCTCTGGAATCTACAATTATCTCGCATGGGATGCCATATCCACAAAACGTTGAGACTGCACTTAGGGTAGAGGAAATTGTAAGGGAAAACGGCGCTGTTCCAGCTACGACTGCAATAATCGGGGGAAAACTCAAATGCGGACTTAAGAAGGAAGAAATTGAATATCTTGGAAAGAAGGGTCTTGAGGTAACTAAGTGTTCAAGGCGTGACATTCCTATGGCTATTGCAAGAGGCTTTGATGGAGCTACTACGGTGGCTACAACAATGATTATCGCTCATATGGCAGGTGTATCTATATTTGCAACCGGTGGTATCGGCGGAGTGCATAGGGGTGCGCAGGAAACCATGGATATTTCTGCTGACCTCGAAGAACTTGCAAATACACCAGTAATGGTCGTTTGTGCTGGCGCCAAGGCTATTTTGGACATTCCGCTAACACTTGAGTATCTCGAAACGAAGGGCGTTCCTATTTTGGGCTATAAGACTGACAAACTGCCTGCTTTCTACACAAGAAGCAGTAAATTTAATGTTGACTACAGGGTTGATTCTCCACTTGAGGCAGCAAAGGCTTTTGAGGCTCAGAGAGGGGCTGGACTTCATACGGGCATGCTGATGGCAAATCCTATTCCTGAGGAATTTTCTATGGATGAGGAGATGATAAATAATGCTATCGAAGCGGCTGTCAAGGAGGCTGAGGAAAAGGGCGTCAAAGGCAAGGACTCTACGCCGTTCCTACTTTCGAAAGTCAAGGATATCACTGGTGGATCAAGTCTTGATGCAAATATTGAACTTGTATTTAATAATGCTAAGGTCGCAGCGCAGATTGCGAAGGCTTATTGTGCAGGGAAATAGTTTAGAAGGGGAGTATAAATGAGATTAGTTTCTTGGAATGTAAATGGACTTAGGGCAGCTCTTAAGAAGGGGTTTATAGAATCCATGAGGGAACTTGATCCTGACATAATTGGAATTCAGGAGACGAAGATGCAACCAGGTCAGGCAGAAGTTGACCTACCTGAGTATGAGGAATACTTTAATAGTGCAATCAGGAAGGGGTATTCAGGAACTGCAGTATTTTCAAAGCATAAACCAATTAATGTCACCCATAATTTTGGCGAGTATGATGACGAGGGAAGGACACTCGTTTGCGAGTTCGAAGACTTTTATTTTGTTACTGTTTACACGCCAAACTCAAAGAGAGAACTGGAGCGACTGGATTATAGAATGGACTGGGAAGATGCATTTAAGGAGTACATGCTTGAACTCGATAAGAAGAAACCTGTAATCGTTTGCGGCGATTTGAATGTGGCACATGAGGAAATTGACCTTAAAAATCCTAAGACGAATAGAAGAAATGCCGGATTTACGGATGAGGAACGCGACAAATTTGGGAAACTCCTTGATGCTGGCTTCACGGATACTTTTAGGCATTTATACCCTGACCAGGAAGGCATATACAGTTGGTGGTCTTACCGATTTAATGCCAGGAAGAACAATGCGGGGTGGAGGATAGACTATTTCCTCGTTTCTGACAGGATTGCGGATAGGATCAAAGAAGCTAAAATTCATACGGATATAATGGGTAGCGACCATTGCCCGGTTAGTTTGGAGATTGACATTTGATCTGGCCAGGCAACAAAACACTTGTGCTATCAAGGTATCGCTTCGACTGCGGTGCTGAGAATAAAGATACGCTGCGAGTTATACATCTGTCAGATTTGCAAGGCGCTTCATTTGGGGAGAATAATATTGAACTTCTCAAGAGGATATCGGATGTAAGACCGCATTTGATTGTTTTTTCAGGCGACCTTGTGGATAGGCGTATGCGTGTCGACACAGATTTCGAAGCGGTTATAGATTTTATGAAGAGACTCCGTGAGATTGCACCTACATTTTTTTCGTATGGGAATCATGAACTGGCTTTTTCAGAGTCAACGGTGGATAGCCTTAGAGAGAGCCTTGAAAATTCAGGCGTTGTAGTTCTTGATGGCAAGAGTCACGTTGAGGAAGTGAAATTCCAGAGAGTTGTAGGCAGTGTGCTGAGTGATCGAGGGAAGATTGACGATGATGAGTCAAGGTCTCGGAAAGTAAAGATTCTATTGACTGGCTTTCCAGAGAAGCTTCTCATGGTTGAGGGCAAGAATCACACAAAGAGAAATTCAGACGTCGATCTTGATGCAGTGAGAACGGTAATCGAAGATTTAAAACAAAAACGCAGCGAATCCCGATGCGACATGAGCATTTTGCTTGCTCATGAGCCGCAATTTATCGAGGAATATGCTGCTGCAAATTATGATTTTATATTTTCAGGACATGCCCACGGAGGACAGATAAGACTGCCGTTTTTAGGTGGACTTTTTTCGCCCGGACAGGGTGTTTTACCGAAGCTTACGTCAGGGGTCCACTGTGCTGGAGATGGTAGTATGATAATCTCGAGGGGCCTTGGAAACAGTTCGTTTCCGCTTAGAATTTTCAATAGACCAGAGATCGTTTTAGCCGAAATTCAAATTTAGAATTCGGCTATTTTTTGTGCCGCGTAGGAACTTCAAATTGCAACTTCAATAGACTAAATTCGCGGTTTCTTATAAAATCTTCCGCCGAGCTGCTCTGTCTTCATTACATTGATAAAGGCCTTAGGGTCTACTTCTTTGATCGCATTCAAAACCGCATCAACCTCGTCACTGCCTACCACTGAATAAATCATCTGCCTCTGGCTCCCTTGGTACATTCCAACGCCCATGAACAAAGTAGCATCGTGATGTGTTATCGTCTTGATTCTACCGTAAACTGAAGCGGGCTCATTAGTAATTATGAGAAGCGTGTGTTTCCTGTACTGCTTAAACAGATTTTGTATCACCTGAGTTGTGCAAAATTGAAAGATGATAGAATACATTGCCTTATCAACACCGAACAAAATACCTGCAACAGTCAGGACAAAAACATTCCCAAGTAAAATGTAATTCCAAGCATCCTTGCCCTTCATCTCTGAAAAATATATCGAGATAAAGTCGGTTCCTCCAGCGCTTGCACCAACCAAAAGGCAAATCCATATTGCGACTCCATTAATTATGCCGCCAAAGATTGCAATCAGTAGAATGTCATATGTCAAAACAATGTCAGGCAAAATGTCTACAACAATACTGCTCAGCACGATTACATATATTGAATAGAATGTAAAATTCTTGCCGAGCCACTTGATACCGATATAAATAGGGATCATATTAAGAGGAATATAAATCAGCGTATAGGACAGGTGAATATCCATAAACGTATCGAGACTTCGTTGAATTAGCAGAGTAATACCTGCAAAACCTCCCGGGAAAAGACCGCCTGTGCGCACAAAGCTTTTGATGTTGAAACCTATGATGACGGCTCCTATGGTACAAAATAGAATTCTCTTAAGTATTTCGAATGTTTTGTTGTGTTTCTCATATAGAGATGACATATATGCTCTCCTTGTCATTTGTTTTATAAACTGTGCAAGTATTATACCACAAATGTGTTTGAGCAGGGTATATAAGATTTTTATTATAAAGATATTATATTAAATCGTGAAGCTGAATAAGTTTTCTTTTTCGTTGACTATTGCTTTTGATGGTGGTATACTTCTCGTTATAAATTATTGGAAATTCGTTTTTAGGAGGCTAAATTATGGGAGATAAAGGTAAATTCAAATCAAATTTCGGATTCCTTATGGCTACCATTGGGTCGGCTGTCGGCCTGGGTAACATTTGGGGATTTCCTTTTAAGATGGGGAAAAACGGTGGATTTGCTTTTTTGATAATCTATATTGTTTTAGCTGTTGTTATCGGATACTGCATTATGCTGGGCGAAATCGCGTTCGGTCGTAAGCAGGAAAGAGCTGCTATTGAAGCATATAGAAAACTAGATAGTAAGTTTGTTTTTAATGGATGGATAAATACATTAACACCACTATTTCTTATATGCTTTTACTGTACACTCGGCGGCTACTGTCTGAAGTATACTGTTGCGAATTTTGGAAATATTTTTAATGCCAACTGGGGAACAGTTGGCGTTGACAGTGGAGATTTCTTTGGAGGATTTATTTCTGACACTGTGCCAGCTATTATTTATGGGTTGATCTTCCTTGTGATAACCGTAGTTGTTGTGCTTGGCGGTGTAGCTGGAGGCATCGAGAAATTTTCAGTGATTGCAATGCCGGCACTATTTGTCATGTTATTAATTGTAATTGTAAGGAGCGTTACGCTTCCAGGTGCTATGGATGGTATAGCTTTTATGTTCAAACCTGACTGGTCAGTGTTTCATGGATCAGGATGGATTACTGTTCTAGCAGCTGCTGGCGGGCAGATGTTCTTCTCACTATCGATTTCTTCGGGATGCATAATAGCATATGGTTCGTATCTTGGTAAATCGGAGAATCTAGAAAAGAATTCTGCGGTTATAATTACTGCCGATACAGTTGTGGCTATTTTGGCGGGCATTGCTGTTATGCCTGCAGTGTTTGCATTCGGTCTTGAACCTGATGCTGGCCCAAGTCTTTTGTTTGTAACCTTGCAGACCGTGTTTAATTCTATGGGCGGATTTGGAGCATTGTTTGGATTTATATTCTACTTCCTCGTTTTGATTGCAGCACTTACATCTTCGGTGGGCATGCTTGAGGGAGCAGTTTCATCATTTATGGATGAACAAGAGCGAAAAGGTAAAACTTCATCTAGAACCTTTGTAACGATTGCGATAGGAATATGGGCTACTTTGGGATCGACACTAGTTTCCGCAGATGCACTAGGAGGCGGCGGACTTCCACATATATTCGGATTTGATACATGGATAGATACTTTTGACCTGATAGCGGAAGGATTCTTGATGCCGCTTGGAGGACTGTTTATGGTAATAATAATGGGTTGGTTGAGACCAGGGTACCTTGATGATGAGGTTAGACTTGGATCGTCATTTGGAAGCAAAAATTTCTTTTACTTTTGCATGAAGTTCTTATCACCTATATTCTTAGTGTTCATTTTGATAGGACAGCTCAACGGATTCTTCAAGTGGGGATTGTTCTAAACATAGTATGTTCATAAATTAAAGATCTGTAATCAAACAAAATAATGAAAATATGCCGGGGTTATTGCCTCGGCATTTTTAGTTGAGCTGACTAGGCTTATAAGGCACAGTATTTATTGAAAAAATTAAATAAAGGCATATAAATTTAACGGAATATTTTAAATAATTTGTTAAAAAAAACAAAAAATAATTATTTTTTATATTTTTGTTGACAAATATAAAAACCTGTGTATAATGGAAATATCACATTTTTAACACATAGGAGGGTATTTCAATGGAACAACATAAGAAAGGTCAATGGGGAAACCAATTTGGCTTCTTAATGGCTGCGGTAGGCTCTGCCGTAGGGCTAGGTAATTTATGGGCATTCCCATACAAGATGGGGAAAAATGGTGGATTTGCATTTTTATTTATTTATCTCATTATCGTTGCTTTCGTTGGAATTATCATTACTATTACAGAACTCAGTATTGGAAGGAAAACCGGTAAAGGTGTTGTAGGAGCTTATAGAGAGCTAGGAAAGAAATATGCACCAATAGGTTGGTTTGGCGTTATATCACCATTTCTGATCATGTCTTTTTATATGATGCTCGGTGGATATACTCTTAAATATATGGTTGCAAACCTGGGAGATATATTTAATGCAAGTTGGGGATATCAGGGAGCAGGAATGGAAACCGCTGAATATTTCCAGTCGTTTTTCAGTAACCAATTAGAGTCGGTTGTATATACAGTTATATTTGTTTTATTAACTGCTGCCATAGTTAGAGGTGGCGTTTCCGAAGGAATAGAGAAATTTTCGAAGGTCGCAATGCCTGCACTTTTTCTGATGCTAGTTGCGGTTATTATAAGAAGTGTCACCCTACCAGGAGCTTCAGAAGGACTTAGATTTGTATTTGAACCAAACTTCGAAGTGTTCAAGGGCAGCGGCTGGGTTAATGTATTTGCAGCGGCAGGTGGTCAGGCGTTCTTCTCATTGTCGCTTGGTATGGGAATAATGATAACTTATGGATCATATCTAAAAAAAGAAGAAGATCTAAAGCTAAATTCAATAGTTATACCAGTTGCTGATACTATCATCGCTGTAATGGCTGGTATGGCAATCATGCCTGCAGTATTTGCTGGCGGACTTGAACCAGCTGCAGGACCTGGACTTCTTTTTGTAACACTACAGACCGTATTCTCATCGATGGGAGCTGGAGGACCGCTATTTGGATTTGTTATGTATTTTCTAGTATTCATTGCAGCTATAACATCATCAATATCTCTTTTAGAAACGGTTGTTGCAGTAGTTGTTGATATGAAACTTGAAAAATCAAAGGAATTCAACAAGAAGAAGATAACATTCTGGTGTACAGCAGCAATCTTAGCAGAAGCAGTATTTGTTTCTCTAGATGGCTTGGGAAGCCACGGATTCCCACAGATATTCGGCCAGTCAACATGGCTTGATTCTATGGATCTTGTTTCTGAGGGTGTGCTGATGCCACTAAGTGCTCTTCTTACAGCTGTGATATGTGGCTGGTTACTGCCCGACTTTGTATCGGAAGAAGTAGAGCTTAACGGTAAATTTACATGGAAGAAATTTTATATGTTCTGTATAAGATTCGTTGTACCACCTGTAATGCTCTTGGTATTACTCGGACAACTTGATAACTTCTTTAAATTTGGCATATTTAACTAAAGATAAAACGGGTTTTAAAATCAATCTTCTCTAAATTATAATTAATAATAATACAAAATAAAAGTTAGGATGCCACCTAATTTTAGAAAATTCTCTTTCGAAAGACGGTTGTTTTGCCACACATCGGAGGAGAATTTTTATTAAAGTAAAACTTTATTGAATTAGCGAGTTGACATGCGGCGGAAGCTATGATAGAATACGTATACTTTATTGAATTAAATAGATGGGGTGGAAAAATGAAAAAGACAATGAGCAAAAGAGTTATAGCATTAGGATTTGTAGCCTTGATGGTACTATCCGCCGTTTTTATCACGGGATGTAATGATGACAAGAAAGCATCTGATGACGGCAAAGATAACTACGATCTTGGTACAGAAGGAACATTTACTGTAGGCCTTGACGATACATTCGCGCCGATGGGCTTCAGAGATGATAAGGGCGAGCTTGTTGGATTTGATATTGATCTTGCTACTGCTGTTGCAAAAGAAATGGGGCTTGAAATTAAATTCAAACCAATCAACTGGGATGCAAAGGACATGGAACTCAAATCTAAGAATGTAGACTGCATATGGAATGGAATGTCCCAGACTCCTGAGCGTGAAAAGGCAATGTCTCTTTCAAAGAAATATTTAAATAACAAAATAATTCTAATGACACGAAAAGATGATGTTGACGTTAAAACTTCGGCAGATCTAGCTAAGTACAATATAGGAACACAGGCGGATTCGTCTGCTCTTGAGATGCTAAGTAAAAACAAAAATTACAAGGATTTTAAAGATAAAATTACGGAATACAAGTCTTATGACGATGCTATTTTGGATATGAAAGCAGGCAGAATTGACGTAATCGCAATAGACCAGGTTCTCGGCGAATATAAGAACAAGAATATGGGAGAAGCCATGAAATCCCTTGAATATAATCTGGGAGACGACTTTTATGTAATTGGCTTCAGGAAAGACGGTAAGGCCTTGACAAAGGGCGTTAACAAAGCAATCAAAAACTTGATCGATAGCGGCGAAGCAGCAAAAATCAGTGAAAAATGGTTCGGCAAAGATATAGTTGTATTCAAATAAAACCTGAGGGAGACGCAAAATGATATTAAAACCACTGATTGAAAATTGGCAATTACTACTTGAAGGAACCTTTATGGTTATAAAACTCTTCCTTGCTACTTTGATATTTGCTCTCCCTCTGGGACTTCCCATAGCTCTTGGTGCAAATAGTCGAATCTACCCGATTCGGCTATTGTGCCAGGGATATGTCTGGGTTTTTCGAGGAACACCGCTCCTAATGCAGATGTTCTTCTTTTATTTTTTCATACCGATTAACCTAGGGATCGCACCATCACTTTTTGCAACAATAGCATTCACATTCGTACTGAACTATGCTGCATATTTTGCAGAAATATACAGAGGAGGCATAAATAGCATCGACAGGGGCCAATTCGAGGCGGCTCACTCACTCGGGCTCACAAAATGGCAGACCACAAGGGACATCGTACTCCCGCAGACGATGAAAGCAATTCTACCGTCAATATTTAATGAGATCATTACCCTCGTAAAAGACACGGCACTTGCGCAAACACTCGGAATGATGGAATTAATGAAGGTTACTTACGGCATCGTCAACAGGACGTCGCTCACGACTATTTTCCTATACACAGCCATCATTTATCTAATGCTGAACTTAATAATAACGCTTGTAGCAGGTAAACTTGAAACGCACTTCAATAGATATGACGCAAATGAGGAGTTCTGATGATTTTATCACTTATTAACAAAAGTTTTTCAACAGAAATCGATGAGAACGCCTCGAAATGCGATGGCAACAAAATACTAGAAATGCACGGCATAGTGAAGAAATATGGGGATTTCACTGCACTGAAAGGGGTGGATTTCTCTGTAAGGAAACGTGAAATTGTAACAATCATAGGACCGTCGGGCTCAGGGAAGAGCACATTGCTTAGGTGTATCAACGGGTTGACAGAACCGACTGAAGGTGAGATATCTCTAAGCGGCAGAACGAGTATGGTATTCCAGCATTTTAATCTCTTCCCGCACATGACATGCCTAGAGAATATCACATACGCACCTATTAAGGTGCTAAAATGGCCTAAAGAAGAGGTTGTGGAAAACGCAAGAAAACTATTGGAAATGGTCAATCTGTCCGAGAAGGCGGATGCCTATCCTGCTCAAATTTCAGGCGGACAAAAGCAAAGAGTGGCTATCGCTAGAAGTCTTGCAATGAAGCCGGACCTTATGCTTTTCGATGAGCCGACTTCTGCTCTTGATCCAGAAATAATAGGCTCAGTTCTTAATGTAATGAAGGAACTTGCAGGTGAACACATGACGATGGTTGTGGTGACTCATGAGATGAGCTTTGCAAGGGATGTATCGGATCGTACGGTATTTATGGCAGATGGTAAAATACTCGAAGAGGGCAAGCCTGAAGAAATATTTAAAAATGCAAAGACAGATAGGCTTAAGGCGTTCTTAAGTTCTTTTTAAAAGTATAATAAGATTTACCTGTTCAGACTATGCACCAGCCGTATTTACAGAGCATTTATCTTAAAAAATATAAGGATTCTCTGCTTGATTAAAAACAGATCATGACGTATAATTAACCAAAAGACATCTATAAAATTAGAAACAAATTTAAAACCTATGTTTAAATGTAATCAAGGGTGGTGAGGACATGGATAAGAAGAAGCTCTTTAAATTCCTGGATGTAGCGTTGCTATTGATTTTCTTGGTGCCAGTTATAATTCCACAGTATATTGATACATATATAAATCTTTGGGTTTTGGTTGTTATGACCTTTGTCATGATCGCATATTCTGAAATTAGATCGAAATTTACAAAGAGATCATTTGGGGAATTATCATCCTTGAAACAATTAATAGTTAGTTTTGTATGCCTTTTAGCCATGTGTCTAATAGATATTTTGATTGATAGATTTGGAGAATTTTCTTACCTGATGCTCTTTGAATTTTTGGTTGCGATTACGGCAGGAGAAATATGCGAAACGTATTTTGCTAAGACAAGAGTATGATTGTTTAGTAGGACCTTTTTTAAGGTCCTTTTTTGTTATGGGGTATATAAGCCCCGTCTCGTGCGCAAGTGCACGAGACAATAAAACCACCCGCTATGCGGGTGCGCGTCGAAGGTTATACCCAAAA
>QWCH01002094.1_pt1 | contig 51701 bp, 50 predicted proteins | sample 1972671 | NCBI WGS metagenome assembly QWCH01 (sample SAMN09866713, study PRJNA288562) | Human gut metagenome isolate term3_stool, whole genome shotgun sequencing... | isolation source: gut | host: Homo sapiens | place: USA: California
TTCCCCTTAGTTCTTCAAGCTGTGGATCGGCGCGGGGATGCGCCCGCCGAGGCTGATAAAGGTGCTGGCGTCGCCGCCGGGCACAGGGATGATGTCGGCTTCGCCAAGCAGTCCGCCGAAGCAGGCCTTTTCGCCGACGCCCTTTCCGGGGACGGGGATGACGCGCACGGCGGTGGTCTTGGAGTTGATCATGCCGATAGCCATTTCGTCGGCGATGATGCCGGAAATGGTGGCGGCGGGCGTGTCGCCGGGGATGGCGATCATGTCGAGGCCGACGGAGCACACGCTGGTCATGGCTTCAAGCTTTTCGAGGGACAGCGCGCCGGAACGGGTGGCCGCCTCAATGCTGGAGTCCTCGGAAACCGGGATGAACGCGCCGGACAAACCGCCCACATGGGACGAGGCGAACGCGCCGCCCTTTTTGACGGCGTCGTTGAGCATGGCAAGCACGGCTGTGGTGCCGGGCGCTCCGATGGAGGACAGGCCCACGCTCTGGAAGATTTCGCCCACGGAGTCCCCCACGGCGGGCGTCGGGGCAAGGGACAGGTCCGCGACGCCGAAGGGCAGGTCGAGGCGCTGCGCCACTTCCTTGCCGATGATCTCGCCGACGCGCGTTACCTTATAAGCTGTGCGTTTGATGACTTCGGCCACTTCGCCGAGCGTGAATTCGCCGGGCTTGTGGTTTTCCATCGCGCGGTCGATGGCTTTCTTGACCACGCCGGGGCCGGAAACGCCCACGTTGATCACCACATCGGGCTCGCCCACGCCGAGGTACGCGCCCGCCATGAAGGGCACGTCCTGCGGAATGTTGGCGAACACCACCAGCTTGGCGCAGCCGAGGCCGTCACGGTCGCGGGTGGCTTCGGCGACATCAAGGATGCGCTGGCCGAGCAGGGCCACGGCATCCATATTGATGCCGGAGCGCGTCGAGGCCACGTTGATGGAGGAGCAGATGCGGTCCGTGGTGGCGAGGGCTTCCGGCAGGGCATCGATAAGATTGCGCTCGCCGGGCGTGATGCCTTTTTCCACCAGCGCGCCGAAGCCGCCGAGGAAGTCGACGCCCGCGTCCTTGGCGGATTCGTCGAGCACCTGGCAAGCCCGCACCATCTGATCGCGGGAGAAGGACGCGCCCACCACCCCGATGGGGCTGACGCTGATGCGCTTGTTGACGACGGGGATGCCGAACTTGTCGCCCACTTCGTTGCAGGTGGCGACGAGTTTGGCGGCGTATTTGGCGATCTTGGCGCGCACCCGGTAGGCGAACACGTCGAAATCGTGGCTGGCGCAGTCGAAAAGGCTGATGCCGAGCGTCACGGTACGCACATCGAGGTGTTCGTTGCGCAGCATGTTCAGGGTGCTGAGGACTTCACGATCTGTAAGCATGGAAACTTCCTCCGGGAAGTTTGTTTTGACACGGATGGGACCTGCCCGCCTCCTTGAGGGGAACCTGCGGAAAGGGGAGAGGATTGACCTCGGCCTCCGGGAAACCCCGCGTATGCCGCTTAAACCGGCTGCACGCGGTGCAGGGCCTCGAAGATGTCGCGGTGCTGCATACTGAGCTGGAGGCCCAGGGTGCGGGCTTTGTCCTTGAGGGTGCGGCGCAGGGCGTTGCGGTCGATTTCCATCGGCAGGGAGATCTCGAATACCAGCAAGGCGCGCTTTTCTTCCTCAGGCATGAGAGCCTTGAGGTTTTCGATGTTTACCTTCTGATCCGCGAAAATCTTGGAGAACGCGGCGATGATTTCAAAACGGTCTTCGCCGTCCACCGTCACGACGAAAGGTTCGCTCTCGGCGGAACCGGACGTATCGCCTTCTTCAAAATCGCGGATCGTAACTGAAAGGTGCATCCCGCGGGATTCAATGGCTTTGGAAAGCTGGGTGTGGATGGTGCCGTTGTCCAGGCTTTCCTGTTTGTTGGCCACGAAAATGGCTGCAAACTGGTTCTTGAGAATGGTCTGGCTCACTTCTTCGATATTGCATTCAAGGGCCGAAAGGGTGCTGGATACGGCGTAGACGACGCCGGGGCAATCCAGACCGATGACCGAAACAACGATTTTGCTCACAGATACCTCTCGCGGCAGGTCTTTGGCTTTCCCAAAATAGGGGCTCAACAGCAGGGAAATCAGGCGGAAACATTCCGTCAGTCTCTTTTGCCAGCCCTCACCCGCTGTTAGCAAGCAAAAAGTTTGGTAACGACCGGCAGTTCCGTTTCAGCCCCCCTGGGAAACATTTTGACTGTATAAAAATTCCGCTGGAAAGTTTTCGAAAAAGGTTATATGGGGAGTCAATCTTGTCGATGCCGACAGACTTTTTTTGATTTTCTTATTAAAAGAAAAAGGAGGCACTCATGGTGCTCGATCCGAAAAAACACGCTGACTGGGAAATCGCTCAGGATGCCGAAACCCGTATGAAAACCGTGCAGCAGCTTGGTCGTGATATGGGCCTCCTTGATAAAGAGCTCCTGCCTTACGGCCATGTGATGGGCAAGGTCGACTACCGGGCCGTGCTTGAGCGCCTCGGGGACAAGCCCAACGGCAAGTATGTCGACGTGACCGCCATTACGCCCACGCCCCTCGGCGAGGGCAAATCCACGACCACCATCGGCCTCGTACAAGGCCTCGGACGCCGCAACAAGCGCGCTTCCGCCGCCATCCGCCAGCCTTCGGGCGGCCCCACGATGGGCGTGAAGGGCTCGGCCGCGGGCGGCGGGCTTTCCCAGTGCATCCCTTTGACGCAATATTCCCTGGGTTTTACCGGCGATATCAACGCGGTGATGAACGCCCATAACCTCGCCATGGTGGCGCTGACTTCCCGTATGCAGCATGAGCGGAATTATAATGATGAAAAGCTGCTCAAGCTGTCGGGGATGCCCCGCCTGAACATCGACCCCACCAATGTGAACATGGGCTGGGTCATGGATTTCTGCTGCCAGTCCCTGCGCAACATCATCATCGGCATGGACGGCACCAACGGGCGCTCCGACGGGTTCATGATGCGTTCCCGCTTTGACATCGCCGTGTCTTCCGAAGTCATGGCCATTCTCGCCATCGCCAAGGATTTGAAGGACCTCCGGCAGCGCATGGGCAAGATCATCGTGGCCTACGACCGCGACGGCAAACCCGTGACCACCGCCGATCTCGAAGTGGACGGCGCGATGACCGCGTGGATGGTGGAAGCCATCAACCCGAACCTTATCCAGACCATCGAAGGCCAGCCCGTGTTCGTACACGCCGGGCCGTTCGCCAACATCGCCATCGGGCAGAGCTCGGTCATCGCGGACCGCATCGGCCTCAAGCTGAACGAATACCATGTTACGGAGTCCGGTTTCGGCGCGGACATCGGCTACGAGAAGTTCTGGAACCTCAAATGCCACTACAGCGGCCTGACTCCGGACGCCGCCGTGGTCGTGGCGACCGTCCGCGCGCTCAAGAGCCACGGCGGCGCGCCCGTGCCCGTGCCGGGGCGCCCTCTGCCTGAGGAATACCGTACCGAGAACGTGGGCTTCGTGGAGGCAGGCTGCTGCAACCTGCTGCACCACATCAATACGGTGAAGCGTTCCGGCGTGTCGCCCGTGGTGTGCATCAACGCTTTTGTGACCGACACCAAGGCGGAAATCGCCAAAGTCCGTGAGCTGTGCGAAGCGGCCGGGGCGCGCGTGGCCCTGTCCACGCACTGGGAACACGGCGGCGAAGGCGCGCTGGAACTGGCCGATGCCGTCATGGACGCCTGCAACGACAAGACCGCGTTCAAGCCGCTGTACTCGTGGGATATGCCGTTTAAGGAACGTATCGAGCTGGTGGCCCGCGAAGTGTACGGCGCGGACGGCGTGGACTTCTCCGCCGAGGCGTCCCGCAAGCTGGCCGACATCCAGAAACGCGACGACGCCAACGAGCTTGGCCTGTGCATGGTGAAGACGCACCTGTCCCTGTCCGACGATCCGGGCGTGAAAGGCGCTCCCAAGGGGTGGAAGCTGCGTATCCGCGACGTGCTCACCTTCGGCGGCGCGGGCTTCGTGGTTCCGGTTTCCGGTTCCATCACGCTCATGCCCGGAACGGGCTCCAATCCTTCTTTCCGCAGGGTCGACGTGGACGTCGATACCGGCAGGGTGAAGGGGATCTTCTAATCTGCGTGAGAATTGGAGGAAAGCCTTCGAGCGGGCTTTCCTCCTCATTTTTTCTAGCTTATTCAAGGTTTCAAAAGTCCTTCCTGCCATAGGGCGGCGATGCGTCGCGGATATGTTTTTCCCCATCCTGCTTTTGTGACCTGTCAGTACGCTTGCTTTTTCCCCTCCTGATTCTATATGAGAGGCATTCCGGGTGCCGCCGCCGGGGGCGAGCGCTGCGGAGTTCATCCATCTTTACTTCAGGAATTCATTTTCCGGGCAACATATGGTCGCTGACCCATCAATCCGATTGCGCCCGCTGGAGCGGGAAGATCTGCCGTTTATCCATCAGCTGGACAACAATGCCAGCGTGATGCGTTACTGGTTTGAGGAGCCTTATGAGGCGTTTGTGGAACTGACGGATTTGTACGACAAGCACATCCACGATCAGAGCGAGCGCCGTTTTATCGTTGAGCACGACAGGGCCAAGGTCGGGCTGGTCGAGCTTGTCGAGATCGATTACGTCCACCGCAGGGCCGAATTTCAGATCATCATCGCACCCGCGCATCAAGGGCTCGGCTACGCGGCGAAGGCCGTTCTGCTCGTCATGGACTATGCGTTTACGGTGCTCAATCTCTATAAACTGTACCTCGTCGTGGACACGGAAAACAAAAAAGCCATTCACGTTTATAAGAAACTCGGGTTTGAGGTAGAGGGCGAATTGAAGCACGAATTCTTCAGCAATGGAGAATACCGAAACGCCTTGCGGATGTGCACGTTCCAGACCGATTATCTTATGAAAAAGAAAGAACAGGCTGCACAGTGGGCCTGACGGACACTCTGACCCAAGGATATTCTATGGCGGACATCATCAGCGGCACGGAGATGAGGGCGGCGATTCTTGACGAATTGCGTCAGGAAGTTGAGGCCATTCGGGAAAAGCACGGCACGGTTCCGGGGCTTGTGACCATTTTGGTCGGAGAAAATCCGGCTTCCATCAGTTATGTGACCTTGAAGGTGAAGACGGCGTTGTCGCTCGGCTTTCATGAGATTCAAGACAACCAGCCCGCGGACGTCAGCGAAGAGGCGCTTCTCGCGCTGATCGACAAGTACAACCGGGATCCGTCCATCCACGGTATCCTTGTCCAGCTTCCGCTCCCCAAGCATATCGACGAAAACAAGGTCATTTACGCCATCGATCCGGACAAGGACGTCGACGGATTCCACCCCGTCAATCTGGGCCGTATGGTTATCGGCGGCGATGCCGTACGTTTCCTGCCCTGTACGCCTGCGGGCATTCAGGAAATGCTGGTGCGCTCGGGCGTCGAAATGGCCGGGGCCGAAGTCGTGGTCGTTGGCCGTTCCAATATCGTCGGCAAGCCCATTTCCGTCATGCTCGGCCAGAAGGGGCCCGGTGCCAACGCCACGGTGACGATGGTTCATACCCGCACCAAAGACTTGGCGGAACATTGCCGCCGGGCCGACATCCTGATCGTCGCGGCTGGCGTTCCCGGTCTGGTGAAGCCGGACTGGATCAAGCCCGGCGCAACGGTTATCGACGTGGGCGTCAACCGGGTGGGGTTTAACGAGAAGACGGGCAAGCCCATTCTTTCCGGGGACGTGGATTTTGCCGAGGCCAGCAAGGTAGCCGGGAAGATCACCCCCGTGCCCGGCGGCGTGGGCCCCATGACCATTGCCATGCTCATGAAGAATACTGTCCGTTCCGCGTGGCATCACTTGGGGCGGTAGCGTTTGAGATGAAGGCAAGGGGAGGGGGCTTTTTGCAAAAAGCTCCCTCCCCCGGACCCCCACCCGCAAAAATCTTGACTGGTGGGGAGGCGGCGCGACGGAAGTTCCGTTGTGCCGTTTTTTTGCTGGAAGGGCTCTTGCCTGAATCCTTCACAGCTCATTTTTTCTTGGAAAGGCTGGCAAACAGGGACCCGATAAACACGAAAGTCTTTGAAGAGGAGGGGTGTGGGGTTTGGGGAGGGGGAGAAGAAACGTGGGGGCCCCTTCTCCAGAAAGGTTCTCCTCCCCTTCCCCAATATCTTCACATCATGTTAAAGCCAATCCGTTTTATAAGCGCAGCAGTTTCTGTACAAGTTTCCTTTCGGTCACATGAAGGCGCGAAAGCCCTTCGGCATCAAGGCCCGCACCGAGGGCGGCGGCCTTGCGCAGTGCCTGCGTGACGTCGGGGGATTCAAAGTCGGCTGAACTGGAAGCGTCAGAGTTGAGCAGCAGTTCGCAGCCGAAGCGTTCTGCCATGCGGACGATATGCCCGTTGGCGAGACAGTGCCGGGGGGCCGTGTTCAGCTCCAGCAATACGCCCTTCTCGGCGGCGAGTTGGGCATCTTCCACCGTAATCAGGCCGGGATGCGCTAAAATATCCACGCCCGCATTGATGGCGGCGAGGTTGGTCCCTGTCTCCACCACATCGGCAAGCTGACGGGGGATGCTTTCGCCGTGCGCAAGGATCAGCGCGGCACCTTGCTCCCGCGCCTGCCCCACGGCATCAGGCAGCAGGGCGGGGGGGACATGCACCAACTCCACCCCGGCGAAAGCCTCGATGTCCGCGTACAGGGAACAGGTCTTCACCAGCGTTTTGAGTGTGGGCAGCAGGATCGGCAGGGTCGAGGGATCGGCCCGGACGATCAGGCCGACGGCCCGGAATCCCGCGCATTTCGCCAGACGCATGGCCTCCGAGGGCAGCAGTCCGTCGCGCCCGCCCGAGCAGTTCACATGAATATGAAAGTCGAACATGGTGTTCCTTTTCCCTGAAGTGTTATCCCCGCAACTCGCCTATCAAAGAATGTTTCTTTGCGGTCACAATAGTGACGGGCACAATGAGGCCGGCTTTGCCGATTCCGGCAGGCAAGGAGACGTTGACGGCGTCGCCCCACGGGTCGCGTCCTTGCCAGCTTTCAGTGGCGGCATCTTCGCCGTCCTGTTTGCGGCTTGCCCCTTCAAGCAGAATATCCGTTTTACAGCCCACGCGGGCCTTGAGCCAGTCGGAGGAAAGATCCTCCTGCAAAGCCTGCAAGCGTTCGAGGCGACGCAGCTTTTCGGCGGGTTCGACCTTGTCGGTGTGGCGGCTGGCGGCGGTTCCGGGGCGGTCGGAATAACAGAAGGAGAAGCTCGACATGAAGTTGACCGCACGTACGGCGTCCAGCGTTTCTTGAAATTGCTCTTCCGTTTCGCCGGGAAAACCGACGATGAGGTCCGTGGACAGGGCAATGTCGGGGCGGGCGGCGCGGAGGCCTTCCACAAGCGTCATGTAGCGGGCCATGTCGTACTTGCGGTTCATGCGGGCCAGCACGCGATCCGATCCGGCTTGGAGCGGCAAGTGCAGGCGCGGGCAGAGGTTCGGAACTTCCCCGAACATGGCGATGACCTCTGGGGAGAGATCTTTAGGATGCGGAGTCACGAAACGCAGCCGGGCGAGCCCGGGCAGTTCCGACACCTTACGCAGCAGGCGTGCGAACGACGTGTCGCCGGAAGCGTGCTTATCGAGGCCGTAGGAGTTCACATTCTGGCCGAGCAGGGTGATTTCCTTCGCGCCGTTGTCGATGAGCGCCCGGCATTCGTCAAGGATGGCTCCGGCGTCGCGGGATTTCTGACGGCCCCGCGTGAAGGGGACGATGCAGTAGGTGCAGAAGTTGTCACAGCCCTGCATGATGTTGACGAAGGCCACTGGAGGGATCTCGCCTTCACCTTGCGCGGGCAGGGCGGGATCGCGTTCGGGGTAGATTTCGGAAAAGTCGGTGAGGTTCAGGCGCAGGGAAGGATCTCCATGCAGCCTTTCGATGGCGTCGGGAGCCATGGCGAGCCCGTCGCCGCCCACGACCAGCCGTACCTGCGGGAAACGCTCAAAGAAGCCCGCGCCGATCTGCTGGGCCACGCATCCCGCGACCACGGCAAACGAGCCGGGCACGCGGCGGGTTTCATATTTGATGCGCCCAAGCGCGGCATAGACTTTTTGTTCCGGTTTGTCGCGCACCGAGCAGGTGTTGAGGATGACGACTTCCGCCTTTTCAAGGGGCGATTCGACGAACCCCCGGCGTTGCAGGGATCTGGCGAGCCAAAACGAGTCGTTGACGTTCATCTGGCAGCCAAACGTGATGATATGGAAAGTGCCTTGCGCCATCGGGAGATGCTCCATGTGTCGCGGTAAACGCGGGAATGTTGAGGGATTCGGGAAGGAATAAGGCATCCCGGCATCCGGCGCAACCCCGTTTCGTTGCGTTCGGGGGTGCGCTGGCGTATCCTATGACGGCTTTAAAAGGCAAACAAGGAGCGTTCCATGCGGATCATACGGGTCGAACACGGCGGCACATCGTATTACGGCATCCTTGAGGACGGGTTGGTGTTCCGTCTTCACCAGCAGCCGGGGCACATGGAACCCATACCGCTTTCCGAAGCGAAGGTGCTTCCGCTGGTAACGCCTTCCAAGGTCGTTTGTGTCGGGCTCAACTACAAGGCGCACGCTGAGGAGCTCGGGTATCCCCTGCCCAACATGCCGAGTTTTTTCCTCAAGCCGCCGAGCAGCATTATCGGTAACGGCGAACCGATCGTATTGCCGTCGGGCATGGGCCGCATCGAGCATGAGGCGGAGCTGGCGATGGTCGTGGGCAAGGTATGCCGCAACCTGACGCCGGAGGAGGCGGAGGAAAGCCTGTTCGGGTTCACCTGTGCCAACGATGTGACGGCCCGCGAGGTACAGAAGGTCGATCCGCTCATCGGCCACTGCAAGTCCTACGATACGTTTTGTCCCATCGGCCCGTGGATTGAGACCGAGCTTGAGGATATCAACGATCTTTCCATCCGTTGCCTTGTAAACGGCGAAGTCCGTCAATCCGCGAATACCGGGGACATGATTTTCCGTCCTCTGGATTTGCTCTGTTTCCTTTCCCGCGTCATGACGCTGATGCCCGGAGACGTCATCCTTACAGGGACGCCGCCCGGCATTTCGCCCATTCAGGCGGATGACGTCGTGCAGGTGTCCATCGAAGGCATAGGTACCCTCTCCAACCCCGTCGAAGGCCCCGGTCCTGAAGAGAAGATTTTGCAGTAGGTGTGGGGAAGAAAAGGAAGAAGCTTGGAGGGGGCGGGGAACGGTTCCCCGCCCCCTCCAAGCCCCCCTTCCAAAGATTTTCGACTGGTGGGGAGGCCGCGCGAAAGAAGTTCCGTCCGGCGGAAAACGGAAAAGGGTATTAGCCTGTTGAGGAAAAATATCCGTTGCAGCCAATAATTGTTGTCTTAAGAAAAGCCCGCTTAAACATATTTCGTTTAAGCGGGCTTTTCTTGCGCTTGCAGGAAAAACACCGAACAGGGATTCGATAAAGTCAAAAGTCTTTGAAGGGAAAGGGGTGGGGTTTGGGGAGGGGGGAAGGGAAACTTTCTCCAGAAAGTTTCCCTTCCCCCCTCCCCAATATTCATTCCACTCCCTTATACTATCTTTACGCCGCCGATCCAGTGGGCGGAGACGCGGCCCTTGAGGGACTTACCGAGCCACGGGGTATTGTGGCTCTTGGAGTAGAGGGTCTCGGGCGTGACCTGCCATTCGAGCTCAGTATCGAAAAGGAAGAAGTCGGCGGGCGCGCCGGGCTCGAAGGTGTTGACCGGCAGGTTGAACACGCGGGCGGGCTCCGTGGCCCAGAGACGGATGAGATCTGCCTCGGTAAGCACACCTTCGCGGACAAGCCCGTAGGTGATGGTCAGGGCGAGATCCATGCCCGTGAAACCGTTGGGCGCTTCGTCAAAGGGCGTTTCTTTTTCATGCGCGGCGTGCGGGGCGTGGTCGGTGGCAAGCATGTCGATGACGCCGGTCTTCACGGCTTCGCGCATGGCGGCAACGTCGGCGGGGGTGCGCAGCGGCGGGTTCACCTTGGCGAGCGTGTTGTAGCCGTTCACGGCGGTATCGTCGAGCGTCAGGTAGTGCGGGGTCGTCTCGGCGGTCACCTTGACGCCGCGCGATTTGCCCCAGGCGATGATGTCGACCGTGCGTTTGGCGGAAACGTGCGCGATGTGCACGGGCACGCCGAGATAGTCGGCCAGCAGGATGCTGCGCGAAGCCTGAATGGTTTCGGCCACGTCGGGCTGGCCTTTGACGCCGAGGACGCCGCTGGTCACGCCTTCGTTCATGTGCGATTTGGCGGCAAGATAGGGATCTTCGCAGTGGTCGATGACGATGAGATCGAGATCGGCGGCGTATTCCAGCATCCGGCGGAAGATTTCGGTATTGCCTACTGGGCGTCCGTCGTTGGAGATGGCGACGCATCCGGCATCCTTGAGTTCGGACATGCGGGTGAGTTCCTCACCCTTGAGGCCGACGGTGGCCGCCCCGATGGGATGGACGCGGGGACCGTTGGGCCACGAGCGGCGGGCGGACTCAAGGATCTGTTCCGTTACCGCGGCGTCGTCGTTGACCGGATCGGTGTTCGCCATGCAGAGGATGGCTCCGAACCCGCCGTGCGCGGCGGAGCTGAGGCCCGTGGCTACGGTTTCCTTCCATTCATAACCGGGCTCGCGCAGGTGGGTATGCACATCAATAAAGCTCGGGAACAGGATTTTTCCGGCGGCATCCACGATTTCGGCGTCGGTGGGGGCATTGATGGAAGCGCTGAGGGACTGCACCTTGCCGTCGACGACGAGCAGGTCCACGGAGTCGCCCAGATAGCGGGCGTTTTTGATAAGAAGAGAGGACATCGGCGATCTCCGTTGTTAGAGGTTGTCCTTGATGTCGGGACGGGTGGCGAGGAGGTAGAGAACGGCCATGCGAACCGAAACCCCGGCGGAGACCTGATCGAGGATCAGCGACTGGGAGCTGTCCGCCAGGGCGTCGGAAACGTCGAGTCCGCGCAGGATGGGGCCGGGGTGCATGATGTGTGCGCCAGGCCTGGCCAATTCCATGTGGGCCGTGGTGAGGCAGAAGCGTTTGGAATATTCGCGCAGGTCGGGGAGCAGGCCCGCCTGCTGGCGTTCGAGCTGGAGGCGCAGGCACATGACGGCGTCCATGTCGCGCACGGCTTTCTTGCTGTCCGTGTAGACCGTGACGGGCCAGTTGTCCACGCCCGCGGGCAGGAGGGTGCGCGGGGCGCACAGGCTGACGTTCACGCCGAGCTTGGTGAGCAGCAGTACGTTGGAGCGGCAGACGCGGCTGTGGGCGCAGTCACCGAGGATAAGCAGGTTTTTGCCCTTGAAGGCGTTCCGGTCGTGTCCCCAGACCTGACGCAGGGAAAAGGCGTCGAGCAGGGCCTGGGTGGGATGCGCGTGCCAGCCGTCCCCGGCGTTGACCACGCCGCAGTGCAGGCGTTCGGCGAGGAACTGGGCCGCGCCGCTGCTGGAATGGCGGATGACGATGACATCGGGGTTCATGGCCTGGAGGGTCAGGGCCGTATCCTTCATGCTTTCGCCTTTCTGGAGGCTGGAACCGGATTTCGCCAGCCCGAAGGTGTCGGCGGAAAGGCGCTTGCCCGCCATGTCAAAAGAGGTCTTGGTGCGGGTGCTCGGTTCGGCGAAGAAGAGGACGACGCTTTTTCCCTTGAGGATGGGGACTTTCTTGACCGGCCGGGAGTTGATTTCGTGCAGGTTTGCGGCAGTATCAAGCAGGTGGAAAAGTTCTTCCTGCGTCAACTGGTCCACATCCAGCAAGTCTTTGTGAGGCCAATGGAAGGTTTCCTGTTGCATGGCGGCTTCTCGGGGGTTGACGTTGGAGCCTGTCGTCTCGGCAGGCCGATAGCGTATCGGCGGAAAACGGAAAAGCTCAAAAAAAACCCCGCTGGAACAACGGGGAATAGAGAGAAACCGGGGCAATGCCGTTTCGGATGGCTTCGGGATATTCGTGGCGGCGGAGGATAAAGAGCATTCGGCTTCTCTGAGATGGTTGACGTTTTTTGGGCGTATGCCCACACGGTACAATATGCGGACTGCCCCTTGATGTAAAGCTTTTTTTGCATGGGTTTGTGCCGGAGCGTAAAACGGGATAAGAGAGGCCATCCCGTGAACCGTATCCCGGAGTATCTATGCTTTTGTATATCCATGTACCGTTCTGCCGCCGCAAATGCCGGTATTGCGCTTTTTATTCCAATTCGTTGACCCGTTCGGGCGATGAAATGGCCGTGTATCTTTCAGCGCTGTATGCCGAGCTGGGACAATGGGGGCGGCGTCTCGGCAGAGTGCCTGTGGAGAGCGTTTTCTTCGGCGGCGGCACGCCAAGCCTGCTTGATCCGGATCAACTGGAGGGCGTGCTGGATTGTGCGGGACGGACGTTTGAAGTGTTGCCCGGAGCGGAAATCAGCATGGAAGCCAACCCGGATTCCCTGCATACGGCGGAAAAGGCAAGCGGGTTCCTGGCGGCGGGCGTCAACCGGATTTCGCTCGGCGTGCAGTCGCTGCATGACGGGATGCTGGAGACGCTCGGACGGCTGCACAGGGCGAATGCGGCGCGGAAGGCGTTCCGGGCCATACGGGAAGCGGGCTGCGCCAATTTGAGCCTTGATCTGATGTGGGGGCTCCCGGGGCAGACGCTGGAGCAGTGGCTGGAGGATGCGCGCGCGGCAATCGCGCTTGGGCCGGAGCACATTTCCGCATATGGGCTGACTTTGGAACCGGGGACGCCTCTTGCGGAATCCTGCGGGGATGCGGAGCTGCCTTCGGAAGACGTGCAGTGCGCCATGTATCTTGAAGGCATCCGGCTGTTTGAGGAGGCTGGGCTGCATCATTATGAAGTATCCAACTTTGCCAGGGATGGTTTCCGGTGCCGCCACAATCTGGGGTACTGGGAAGGCCGGGACTATCTGGGGGTCGGCCCTGCGGCGACATCCACGATCGGCGGGGAGCGCTGGACCAATCCGGAGGGGGAAGGCTGGTTGGAGCAGGTGCGGGAAGGGCGCCGCTGCCCTGAGCGGGAACCGTTGGATCGGGCAACGCGGGCGCTGGAGCTCATGATGCTGCGCCTGCGAACCGTGGATGGTTTGCCGCTGGATGCCTATGAGTCCTTGGCCGGACGCTCGTTTCTGGGGGATCACGGGGCGTTCGCCCACCGCCTCTGTGCTGAGGGGCTGGCCCGCATGGAGAACGGGGTGTTTCGGCTTACGGATGAAGGGATGCTTGTTTCCAACAGTATCCTCGGTGAACTTTTTGAAGAGGAACCCAAAAGCGCGGAATGAGCATTTCATCGAGGAAAAGAGGAACGTCCCTTATAATTATAGAAGGGGGGATTCCCATGCCCCTCCCCTCGCTGGACAAGGGTGACGTGCCCGTATATGGTATTTGCCTGTATATGTTTCAGCTTATTTATTGAAAATATTTATAAAAACAAACGGATGCGATTATGTCCGAACAGATGTGCGAACAGCGCCGCGAACGCCTGCGTGCGTTGATGCGGGAACAGGGAATCGAAGCGCTTTTGATCAGCCACGCGGCGAACCGGTACTATCTTTCGGGTTTCGAACTGCATGATGTGCAGTTGAACGAAAGCGCCGGCCGCCTGATTGTGATGGCGGACGGTAAAGACTGGATCTTGACGGATTCGCGCTATCTGGACGCGGCCCGGCGGCTGTGGGAGCCCGAGCGGGTTTTCATCTATGGCGCGGACGCGCCGGAAGATATCGCCAAGCTCTTGAAAGGGCTTGTGCCCGGCAAAACCATCGGCTTTGAGGCCCGCGCGGTCACGCTGGAATTCTATGAAAAATTCGCGGAAACGCTGGCGGGATCGGGCTGCCGCCTTTCAAAGGCTGACGGTCTGGTTGAACGGCTTCGCGTGATCAAAGATACGGAAGAGATCCGGCGTATGGAGATTTCCTGCCGCCTGAACCAGCAGATGATGGAGTGGCTGCCCGGCGTGCTCGTTCCCGGGCGAAGCGAAGCCGCCGTCTCGTGGGACATTGAAATGTTTTTCAGGCATCACGGGGCGACCGAGCTGGCCTTTACGAGCATTGTGGGGCATGGCCCCAACGCGGCGCTCCCGCACTACCTGCCCTCCAAAGACGCCCTTCTCGAGGCGGAAAATCTTGTGCTGGTGGATGTGGGGTGCCGTCTGGAAGACTACTGTTCCGATCAGACCAGGACTTTCTGGGTCGGCGAAAAGCCGACGGAGCGCTTCAAAAAGACGCTGGAGGCCGTACAAGAAGCGCAGCACAAGGCTATCCGGGCTATCCATCCCGGTGTTCTGGCCTGTGATGTGTATAAGGCGGCCAGAGGGCACTTCGAGTCTCTCGGCGTTGCCGAAGCCTTTACGCATGGGCTCGGGCATGGCGTCGGACTGGAAACCCATGAGGGGCCGAGCCTTAATGGACGTAATAAAACCCCGCTGGAGCCCGGAATGATCGTGACGGTGGAGCCCGGCCTGTACTTCCCTGAATGGGGCGGGATCCGCTGGGAGCACATGGTGCTGGTCACTGAAGACGGCTGCCGGGTTCTGTAAGGTGAGCTCGTGAACATCGCTTTTGTGAATTCCACCCGCAGATGGGGCGGAGTCAAGACATGGTGCCTCAACATTGGAAAGGCTCTGGAAGAGAGAGGGCATGGGGTATACGTGTACGGACGCCCCGGGCCTTTTCCCAAGAAAGCTCAAGAGCTGGGTCTCAATGCGCAGGAAGTCCGTTTTGGCGTTGATGGAAACCCATTGACCATTTGGTTTTTTCTCCAAGAATTTCGCAAGTATAATATTGACGTTTGTATATGCAATGTTTCTAAAGACCTGCGAACGGCTGGAATCGCTGCAAAATTCCTTGGTATTCCGATAATACATCGCCTTGGGGATCCGGGAGATCTTAAGAACAGGTTTAAAACTTGGGCAACGCAATATTTTTTGAAACCCCGGCTCTTGGCGTGCTCCGAGTTTTGTAAGGCGGGTTTGATCCGTTCGGTTCCGATGCTCGGCAAATATGACTTTCAGGCTATCCACCCTGGAGTTTTTCCTGCTCCGACACCCCCCTCAACTATTCATAAGCCACGGGTAGTTATTACCTCTTGTCAGTTGGATAGAGATAAGGGACATAAAGACATGTTTTATGCTCTGAAAAAAGTGCGGGAACAGGGGGTGGATTTTCGTTGTATCGTTGTGGGGACTGGTCCTGATGAACAGCTTGTCAAAGAGCAGTGTTCGTCAATGGGGCTTGATGATATCACAACTTTCACAGGACATGTTTCGAATGTTCAGGAACAACTGGGAAAGGGAGATATTTATGTGCTCCCGAGTTACTGCGAGGCGCTCGGGATTGCCTTGGAAGAAGCTATGGCTCAGGGTCTAGCCTGTATTGCACGTAGAAGTGGAGGCGTACCTGAAATTTGGCCAACCGATCAAGGTTCATTGTTGGTTCAAGCCCATGATGATGGTAGCAACATGGCTGAAGCCTTGTATTCTCTGTTGACCTTGCCTGGTGAAGCTTTGCTTGGAATCAAAAAAGATTTTTATGCTCATGCAGTGCAAGGTTTTCATGTTGAAGAGCAAGCCAGAAAAGTTGAAGAATGGCTTTTTAACATTTATTGATTTTTTTTAATGATTATGGAATACTAAGTAGGTAAATCCATTTAAAATATGAAAAGGTTCATACTGTGCAGATACGGGAAGCTAAATGGGTAAAAAGCCTTTTTAATGAATATGCACTTTTTTTTATATCATTGTGTGTTCTTTTTTGGTGGTTGGGGACAGGTTCGTTGACATGGAAGCGGATCAGTATTCCTCTGTTTATAGGTGGTTATTATCTTTGGAAGGCGGAAGTATACCGATTTATACGTCGTATCCCTTTAGCGGCATTACTACCAATTGCAGCAGCTTTATACACGATGTTCACCCCTGGATATCTGTTTGCAGATATAAGAAACGGTTATGAAATACTTTCTGTCTATTTGATTGGAATAATGGCTATTCTGTTATTGCAGGATAGGTATTTTATTTCAATGCTCTTTCTCCCTATAGCGCTATCAGTTACCTATATCGGGTTTATGGTAGGTATATTTTCAAAGCCATTAGTTTCTTGTGATGAGCGCCTTGTCCTTTTTTTGAAGCATCCTAATATTCTCGGAGCTGTTTCAGCTATCGCTCTCCTTTTTCTTATAACATATTGCAATAAATGGAAAGGGATATCTCGTTATATTTTGTCAGGAATGGGTTGTTTGATCACATTGATACTTATTTTAAGTGCGAATAGGGCTGCTTATTTGGCAACTTTTGTTTCATTATCTTTCCTGATATTCTATTTATCAAAGAAAAGAATTGTTCCAATAGTAATTACAGTAAGTATTTGTATTGTTACTATATTGGTTTTGCCACAAGAACAACTTGATCGTGTAATATCTTCAGTTGAATCTCCTTTAAATGACAGAACATTTGAAACACGTAAGCCTATTTGGGAAGCTGCCATCGCAGGTATTGAATCCGCTCCATGGTTTGGTAACTCAATAAGAGCGTTTAAAGCTTTTCATCATAATTATATCATGGAAAATGCGGAAGATTTGAACTCACGATATAGGGAAGTAGAGAAAACAGTATATCATCCGCATAACATCTTTATTGGCTTGCTTTTCATGTATGGAATAGTGGGAACGACTCTTTTTATATGGTCTGTTGGGCTGGCTTTAAAGAAGGCTCTAGCTCAAAAAGATTTGTTTTTTCAAGTAGTCATTATTTTCTATAGTGTATTTGGATTGTTCGAATTTTCTTTGGATAGAGAGGATGGGATTGTCCTGCTCTTCTTCCCGCTGGGGCTCGTTTACGGCAGAGAGATCGCGGCTTCCTTACAGCGCCAACTTCCAGCACAGCACGACCAGCCCTGCGGCGCTCAGGCCGAGTAGCGTATTTATGACCGGAGAGGGGAGGGCTGTACGCCGTGATATCCAGCTTGCGGTCCCTCCTACAATGAAGCCGGAGAGCAGTCCGAACAGGTGTGCGGCGTAATCCGTTTTGTCGCCTTCCGTGCCGAGCATGGCGAGGATGCCCGTGCCTGCGGCCAACAGGAGGATGCCTCTGCGCCAGGAGAGCTTTCCGGTATCGCTCTGCGTTCTGCTGCCCCATCCTTGAAGGGCCATGAATCCGGAAAGCACGCCCACCGTGCCGAAAAGGGCCGTGGAGAAGCCGAGGCTGATATGCCCGGCGGGGCGGTACCATGCGTTGAGGGCGTTGCCGAAGCTTCCGGCCAGCAAGATAAGAAAGAGGCCAAGCCCGAGGCCCACCCTGCGGCAGAGCAGGATCAGAAAAGGCGCGCCGAACAGGACATTGCCGAAGAGGTGCTGGCTGTCGGCGTGCAGGGTCAATGCCGTAACGCAACGATACCACTCTCCGAATGTCTTCACGCGAAAAACATCCAGTGAGCCGAGCCGCGACCATTCTTCAGATGGCAGATCCGGCAGGCCGGGAAGGTGGGCCAAAAATCCCCAATGCATCCTGACGCCATGCCAGAGGATGAGCAGAAGCAGCACTGACAGCACCCAGTGTGCGTTGTTGTGCGTGGGGGGCTCGATGTAGACAGGGCGTGGCTTTCTGCTTTCGGCCAGTACGGCCTCCAGCTCGGAACGGGCCTGGCGTTCGAGCAGGGCGGGGACGTACAGGCGGAGCTTGTTGCCTCGTCCTGTAAGCAGGTACGGGATGTTCCGGGAGGCGAGTATTGTGATCCAAAGATCGAACAGGTGCGGAGGAGGGAGGGTAGGCCGCTTTTCCCCGTCGTCGATCATCCTCCAAAAACGGGGGACGCTGTAGGGGCGCATCCACAGGCGCAGTTTACGCCTGCGCAGAGGAGGGCGGCGCGAAGGGGTGGTGGCCTGCCGTGTGGGCGAGAGGTGGCGTGGTGGCGGTGTCATGTCCTTGAGGTAAGGCCTGTTCTTCAAAAAGCAAAAAAATCCCCGGCTGCGGACAACCGGGGATTTTTGGAAAACCATGCCGCAGACACGAGAACTAGTCGGCCTTGCGGACAACGGGTTTCGTAACCACGCCGGAGCGCAGGCAGCGGGTGCACACGGAAACCGTGCGGACTTCGCCGTTGGCGAACTGGTGACGCACATTCTGAAGGTTGGGGTTGAACACACGCTTGGTCTTGATGTTGGAATGGCTCACATAGTTGCCGGTCTGGGGCTTTTTGCCACAAAATTCGCACTGCTTGGACATGACATCCTCCATATATTCGGACGGTCGCCCGAAAAAATCTTTCTAGGGGCACGGACTGTCCGCACCAAAGACTGGTTTCATATACGCTCTCCCAAAAAAACGCAAGAGGTAAGCCGCGTTTTTCGTACGGAACGGCTGGCTGTATTCCTTCCGTCGCGCGTCCGGAAGGGGAAAAGGAGCGGCGGGATTTCCGGAAAAGGTGCGCTTCTTCCTCTTGCCAGCGGGAACAATGGCGTGTAGGAACTGAGGGATTCATTATTCTTCATTCCCTATATGATGGAGTGCCGCGGTTTCGGCGTGCGGCCATTGGTGTCAGCCGGTGGAGAGGCCGGTTGCGGACGAAACAAATCTACCCTTGCCCAGCGGGGAGCGATATGCCCAAGCGTACAGATCTCAAGAAGATCATGGTAATCGGTTCTGGCCCGATCGTCATCGGCCAAGCGTGCGAATTCGACTATTCCGGGACTCAGGGCATCAAGGCCCTGAAAGAAGAGGGATACGAGGTCGTACTGGTGAACTCCAACCCGGCGACCATCATGACCGACCCCGGGCTTGCGGATCGCACCTACATCGAACCTATCGAACCGGAAACGGTTGCCGCCATCGTGCGCAAGGAACGCCCGTGCGCCATCCTGCCCACTCTCGGCGGGCAGACGGGCCTGAACACGGCGCTCGCGCTGGCGAAATCCGGCGTGCTGGCCGAGTGCGGCACGGAACTCATCGGCGCGCGGGCCGAAGTCATCGAAAAGGCCGAAAGCCGCGAGCTGTTCCGTCAGGCGATGGAAAACATCGGCCTCAAGGTCCCTCAGAGCGCCATCGCCCACAATATGGACGACGTGCGCCGCATCGGTTCCTCCATGCCCTTCCCGATGATCATCCGCCCCGCCTTTACGCTCGGCGGCACGGGCGGCGGCATCGCCTACAATATGGAAGACCTTGAGGAAATCGCGGGTGACGGCCTGACCGCCAGCCCGGTGAGCGAAGTCATGATCGAGCAGTCGGTCATCGGCTGGAAAGAATTTGAGATGGAAGTCATGCGTGATACCGCGGACAACTGCGTGATCGTGTGCTCCATCGAAAACGTGGACGCCATGGGCGTGCACACCGGCGACTCCATCACCGTGGCCCCGGCGCAGACCCTCACGGACCGCGAATATCAGAAGATGCGCGACGCCTCCCTCGCCATCATGCGCGAAATCGGTGTGGAAACCGGCGGATCGAACGTGCAGTTCGGCGTCAATCCCGCTAACGGCGAACTCGTGATCATCGAGATGAACCCCCGCGTGTCCCGTTCCTCCGCGCTGGCTTCCAAGGCGACCGGCTTCCCCATCGCCAAGATCGCGGCCAAGCTGGCCGTCGGCTATACGCTGGACGAGCTCCGCAACGACATTACCCGCGAAACCTCCGCGTCCTTCGAACCCACCATCGACTACTGCGTGGTCAAGATTCCCCGCTTCACCTTTGAGAAGTTCCCCGGAGCCAAGGACGAACTGACCACCTCCATGAAGAGCGTGGGTGAGACCATGGCCATTGGCCGGACTTTCAAGGAATCGCTCCAGAAAGGGCTGCGTTCGCTGGAAATCGGGGCTATCGGCCTCGGCAGCAACTTCCGCGCCGCGTTGCCCTCGCGCGAAGAACTCATGGGTAAGCTCCGTACGCCCAACTCGCGCCGTATGTTCGCCATCCGTCAGGCTATGCTTGTCGGGTTCACGCTGGAAGAACTCCATGAAATCACGTTGATCGATCCGTGGTTCCTGCGCCAGATCAAGGAAATCGTGGATATGGAAGGGCAGATCCGCGACTTTGCGCTGGCCAACTCCATGACGCCCGACAATCCGGAAATGGTCGCCGTGCTCCGCAAGGCCAAGGAATTCGGTTTCTCCGACCGTCAGCTTGCGGAAATGTGGAAGAAGCCCGAAGGCGACATCCGTGCCCTGCGCCGCGAAACCGGCACCGTGCCCACCTACTATCTGGTGGATACCTGCGCCGCGGAATTCGAAGCCTACACTCCCTATTTCTATTCGACCTATGAAACGGGTCAGGAAGTGGTTCCCGCCGACCGCAAAAAGGTCATCATCCTCGGCGGCGGCCCCAACCGCATCGGGCAGGGCATCGAGTTCGACTACTGCTGCTGCCACGCTTCCTTCGCCCTCAAGGACGCCGGGGTTCAGGCCATCATGGTCAACTCCAACCCCGAGACCGTTTCCACCGACTACGACACGTCCGACCGCCTCTATTTCGAGCCGCTGACTTTTGAAGACGTGATGCATATTGTGGAAAAGGAACGGCCCGACGGCGTGATCGTCCAGTTCGGCGGCCAGACGCCGCTGAACCTCGCCGTGCCGCTGTTGCGCGCGGGCGTGCCCATCCTCGGCACCAGCCCGGACGCCATCGACCGCGCCGAAGACCGCGAACGTTTTCAGGCTCTGCTCCAGAAGCTGTCGCTTCTCCAGCCCGCCAACGGCACGGCGACCACGCTGGAAGAATCCCGCGAGATCGCCCACCGCATCGGCTATCCCATTGTGATCCGCCCGAGCTACGTGCTTGGCGGGCGGGCCATGATGATCGTCTATGACGACGAGGAGATGGCGGAATACTTCGCGCTGCATGTCGGCAAGCAGAAGCTTGAGCATCCCGTGCTCATCGACAAATTCCTTGAAAACGCCATTGAAGTGGACGTGGACGCGCTGTCCGACGGTGAGGACGTGTACGTCGCCGGGGTTATGGAGCACATCGAAGAAGCGGGCATCCACTCGGGCGACTCCTCTTGCGTGTTGCCTCCCTATTCGCTGCCCGCCGAGACCGTCGCCGAAATCGAACGCCAAACCGTGGCCCTTGCCAAGGAACTGCGCGTCGTCGGCCTGATGAATATACAGTTCGCGGTCAAGGACGGGGTTGTGTTCATCCTCGAAGTGAACCCCCGCGCCTCCCGTACCGCGCCGTTCGTCTCCAAGGCCACGGGCGTGCCCCTGCCGCGTCTCGCCACGCAGGTCATGCTCGGCAAGACCCTCAAGGAACTGGACCCCTGGTCCATGCGCCGTTCCGGGTACGTGTCCGTCAAGGAATCCGTCTTCCCGTTCCGCCGCTTCCCCGGCGTGGACATCCTGCTCGGACCTGAAATGCGTTCCACCGGCGAAGTCATGGGCATCGCCCCGACCTTTGAGGAAGCTTTCCTCAAGGGGCAGTGGGGCGCGGGCCAGAAGTTGCCGGAAGGCGGCAAGGTGTTCCTGTCCGTGAACGACCGCGACAAGCGCTTTGTGGCTGAGGTCGCCCGCCAGTATGTGGATCTCGGTTTCGAACTGCTCGCCACCTCCGGTACCGCCGGGCTTTTGGCTGGGCAGGGCATCCCGTCCACCCGCGTGCTTAAGGTGTACGAAGGCCGCCCGAACATCGTCGACCTCATCAAGAACGGCGAAGTCTCGCTGGTCATCAACACCGCCTCGGGCAAGCGCACCGCGCACGACTCCAAGGCCATCCGGCAGGCTACGCTCCATTACGGCGTGCCGTACAGCACCACGTTGTCCGGCGCGAAGGCCATTGCCCGCGCCATCGGTGCGGCCCGGACCACCGAAGTGCGCGTAAAGAGCCTTCAGGAATATTATAAGGGCGAGTAACCCGCGGGGAGGGCGCTTCTGATAAGGCGGCCCTCCCTCGTTCCTCCCCTGCTGAAAGCCTCTTAAGGAGGGGGCGGTTCTCCGCGTGTTGCAAGAACCGGAAGTTTTTTTTATCATTTCTCCCTCCTTTTTTGAAAAGATACCCGGCCTTCCGGGACGGCGGCGGAAACGGTATGCAACCGTGATGCCGTTGTACCGGAAGGCTTGCCTGTTTAGGCCAGCCTGCGGCCTCTCGCGGAAACGCGATGCCGGAATCCCTGCCCTTTTTGGGGCGGAAGGCTATCCGCCGACGGGGCGGGACCCTGCCGGGAATGGGGCAAAGCCCCGCTGGACTGCGACAAGCGTACAACGAGCGCCCTGCCTCCGCGGGCGTTATCCACTGACCACAACAAAGGTCGACGGAGCGGAAGGAAAGCCTGAAGAGGGCGGAAGAAGCCTTTCTTCAAGGGGCTTTTTCCGCCCTCTTCGTGACAAAAGGTATTGTATGTGCGGAATTTTTGGTATTTCTGGACATCCTGAAGCGGCTCGGATGGCCTATTTCGGTCTGTACGCCCTCCAGCATCGCGGGCAGGAAAGCACTGGCATCGCAAGTTATGACGGCAAGCACATCCGGCTGCACGCGGGCATGGGGCTCGTGCCGGACGTATACGACGAAGCGACGCTTGGTCAGGAATTGCAGGGCAACAGGGCCATCGGCCACGTGCGTTACTCCACCTCGGGGGTTTCGGTTCGCAAGAACGCCCAGCCGCTGGTCGTCCGGGTTTGCGGCATCGAGATCGCGCTGGCCCACAACGGCAATCTGACCAATGCCTCGGAACTCCGCGGCGAACTGGAAAGCGAAGGCGCCATCTTCCAGACCAGCAGCGACAGTGAAATTTTCGTGCACCTCATTGCGCGCAGCCTTGCCAAAAAGAAGGATCTTGAGGAGGCCATCCTCTCCGCTTGCGATCGCGTGCGCGGGGCGTATTCCCTCATCATCCTGTCCGAAGGCCGCATCATCGCGCTGCGCGACGCCCACGGCTTCCATCCGTTGGCAATGGGCAAGGTGGACGACGCCTATGTGTTCGCTTCCGAAACCTGCGCTTTTGACCTGTTGGAGGCCGAATATCTCCGTGAAGTGTTGCCCGGCGAAATGGTTGTCGTCGACGGCGACAAGGTCGTCAGCCGCCCGCTCAACAATGCCGGCAAGGTGCCTGTCCGCCAGTGCATTTTTGAGCTGGTCTATTTTGCCCGCCCCGACTCCATCGTGTTCGGTGAAGACGTGTATCAGTGCCGCAAGCACATGGGCTACGAAATGGCCAAGGAAGCGCCCACCGACGCCGAACTGGTCATGCCGTTCCCGGACTCCGGCGTGTACGCGGCCATCGGTTTTGCTCATGCCGCCGGTGTGCCCTACGAACAGGCGTATATCCGTAACCACTATGTGGGCCGCACCTTCATTCAGCCCTCCCAGACCATGCGCAATTTCGGCGTCCGCGTGAAGCTGAACCCGGTGCGCTCCATGATCAAGAACCGTCGTATCTGCATCGTCGACGACTCCATCGTGCGCGGCACGACGGTTCGCACCCGTGTGGTCAAGCTGCGTGAGCTGGGCGCTCGTGAGGTGCATTTCCGCGTGAGCTGTCCGCCGTTGCGCCATCCCTGCTTCTACGGGATCAATTTCTCGTCCCGCGGGGAACTCGTGGCCGCCAACCACCCACTGGAAGCCTTGCCCGGCCTGCTGAATCTTGATTCGCTTCATTACCTCACCATCGAAGGGCTGCTGAACTCGGTTTCCGAACCGGACAAGTACTGTCTCGCCTGTTTCAATGGTGAATACCCGGTTGCTTGCGGCGGGCAGTGCTCCTGCTGCGGTTCCGCAGAGTAACCACTGGAAAGGAACGCCATGACGCAGAAGATTGTCCTGTACGATACGACCCTCCGCGACGGCACGCAGGCCGAAGACGTCAACCTGTCGACCCCGGATAAAATCAAGATTGCCTTGCGCCTTGATGAATTCGGCATCGACTATATCGAAGGCGGCTGGCCCGGTTCCAATCCGGTGGACGTGGCGTTTTTCAAGGAGATCGCCAACTATCACCTGAAATACGCCCGTATCGCCGCGTTTGGGAGCACGCACCATCCCGACAACAAGGTGGAAGAAGACCCGAATCTGAACGCGCTCATCGCTTCCGGCGCGACGGCGGGGACGATTTTCGGCAAATCGTGCGAACGCCATGCGAAGGAAGCCCTGCGTCTGGACCCCAAACGGAATCTGGACATCATCCGTAATTCGGTAGCCTACTTGAAGCGCTCCATGCCGGAAGTCTATTTTGACGCGGAGCACTTTTTCGACGGCTACAAGCGGAATGCGGAATACTCGCTGGCGGTCCTGCGGGCCGCGCACGAGGCGGGCGCGCTGATCATCAATCTGTGCGACACCAATGGCGGCACTCTGCCGAACGAGATGCAGCAGATCGTTTCGGATCTGCGTGTGGCCTTGCCGGAAGTGCGGCTCGGCATCCATACGCACAACGACTGCGAGATGGCGGTGGCGAATACCATCGTTGCCGTGCAGGCTGGCGCGGAAATGGTGCAGGGCACGATCAATGGGGTGGGCGAGCGCTGCGGCAATGCCAACCTGTGCTCGATCATCCCGGTATTGCAGGTGAAATGCGGTTTGACCTGCTTGCCTGAGCCCGCTGATGTGCGGCTCCGCCAGCTGACCAAACTGTCGTCCTACTTCGCTGAAGTGGCGAATATGAAGCCGTTTAACCGCCAGCCTTTCGTGGGCAATTCCGCGTTTGCGCACAAGGGCGGGGTGCACGTCAGCGCCGTCAACCGCTGTTCCTCCCTGTACGAGCATATGGAGCCGGAGTTGGTCGGCAACGGCCAGCGCATTCTGATCACGGAGCTCGGCGGACGGAGCAACATCGTTTCGCTGGCCCGCCGGTTCGGGTTCCATCTGGACAAGGACGAGCCCGTGGTCAAGGGGCTGTTCAACGAGCTGAAAAAGAAGGCCAGCCTCGGGTACGACTACGCGTCCGCCGAAGCCAGCGTCGAGCTGCTCATCCTGCGCAAACTGGCGCGGCGCGGCGTCCGGGACTTCTTCAAGCTGGTGCAGTACCATGTGAGCGCCGTGCGTGATGCCAGCCATGAGTTGCCGATGGAAGAAGCCACGGTCATGGTGGAAGTGGAGGGTGCCGTCGAGCATACCGCAGCCACCGGCAACGGCCCGGTCAACGCGCTTGATACCGCGCTCCGCAAGGCGCTTCTGCCGTTCTATCCGCGTTTGAAGGAAATGAAGCTGTTGGACTTCAAGGTCCGCGTCCTTTCCGCTTCCGACGGTACGGGCGGGACGGCCTCCGTTGTCCGTGTGCTTATCGAATCGGGCGACGCCGACAGCACATGGGTGACCGTGGGCGTGTCGCATGACATCATCGAAGCCAGCTGGCAGGGGCTTGTGGATTCTGTCGTGTATAAGTTGTATCGTGACGAGGAGGGGCAGCGGAAGCTCCGCGACTTGCGATAGAGGTAGAATGCGAGAGTGGAATTGGTGAGGGAAAGGGGAGCCTTTCTGGAGAAGGGGAGAGCACCCCCACGGCTCCTTTTCCCTCCTAAGACTTTCGACTGGTTGGGAGGCCGCCCGGCGGCAGTTCCGTTGGATGAGAAAGTGAAGACGCCCGGATACGTTCGTGTATTCGGGCGTTTTTTGATGACCACCGCTGGATCTGGAATGGTATCGTCATGGGGGAGTGATTCTTGGGCATAGTGAATACTGCGGATGGGGGATCCGATAAAGGGAAAAGTCTTTGAAGGATGAGGGGAGGGGGTGTGGGGGAAGGGAGAAGGGGACTTTCTTCAGAAAGTCCCCTTCTCCCTTCCCCCACATTTCCTCTTACCCCAATACGGCGGAATGCGTGAGGGCGTGGCCTGCGGAGAAGGCGCGAGCCTCAAACTGGCTGATAGCCCAATATTCCTGGACGAGCGGCGCGAAAAGCAGCGGATCGATGAGTGCGGGATCGGGGAGGCCATCTTCACGCATACAGGCGGAGTCGACCTTCACGTCCATGATCTCGCCGATGAACTGGGTGTGTGAACCGAGCTCAAGCGTATGGGAGAGCGTCAGCTCAACAATAACGGGACATTCGGCGATGCCGGGTGCGTCCACATGTTCGGCGGGAACGGGGGTAAGATTCAGGGCCGTGAACTTGTCGGTATCGCGCCCGGAATGCATCCCGGCGAAATCGGATTGCGCGGCGAGTTTGCGGGAAGGAATGTTGATGGTGAAGGACTTGCGCTCAAGAATGGCGTTATAGGTCCAACGGCTCTTGCGGATGGAAACGGCGATGCTCGGCGGCTGAGAGGCGCAGATGCCTCCCCATGCGGCGGTCATGATGTTGGGACGGCCGGTATGGTCATACGTACCTACGAGGAATACTGGAGTCGGAAGAATGAATGTTTTTGCACCCAGAGACTGGAACATATGATGCCTCATAGTTATGGAAAAAGGTGAACGAAAACACAGTTGTTGTGTCAGAGAATCCGGCATGACGCAAGGGCTGAGCCGCGAATGCTTTGGAAAGCGAGGTTCCACGCGGGAAAAGAGGGCACGGAACCATTCTCCACTTGACCGTGAGGAGACATTGTGGCATAAGACGGCTTCGACACGCCGGGATGGTGGAATTGGTAGACGCAGCGGACTCAAAATCCGCCGATGGCAACATCTTGCGAGTTCAAGTCTCGCTCCCGGTACCAGAATGAAATAAGGCAGTTACGGAAACCGTAGCTGCCTTTTTTCGTGGAGCGCTTTTGTAGGGCACTGTAGGGCGTTTGCCCTACAAGGAGAAGATTGCCAGCTTTAACAAAAGCCGCTAGGTTGCCCGTGGGCCTCCCCAGTTCAGTCATTAGCGGGGGATTGCAAGGAGGTTCCATGTCGCATGTTCGGGTTTCTCCGACTGCTGGCAAAAGCCGCTGTTACGGCTGCTCTTGTCCGGCTGTGTAACTGGCTGATGGATTTGTTCCTCTAGCCTGACCAGCTCTCCAGACAAAGCAAGCCCCTAACAGTGGTCAAGACTGTTAGGGGCGATCTGGGGAGAATGTGTTCTCATCTGGGGAGTCCCGAAAAAGACCCCGCATAAAGGGCTGGAGGTGTTTGCCGCACTTCCGGCCCCCTTCTTTTGGGAAGATAAAATCTTTTCCGAGGACTGTCAAAAGTCGTCTTCCTTTTTGTCCATACCTAATACGGGCATGACCTCAGCCGCGTGGAGCTGCGCCCTTGGCACGACATGGGCGTAAGTGCTGGCCGTGGTCTGGGTGCTGGCGTGGCCGAGCTGCGCGGAGACGGCGGGAAGGTCGGCTCCGGCGGCGAGCATTTCCGAGGCCGCGACGTGGCGGATATCGTACATACGGATTCCGCGCCCGGACATTCCCGAGTCGGCAAGGGCCTTGCGCCAAGCCTGATTGTAGTCGAGGACACGTTTTCCGGCGCGGTGGCAAACCCACGGGATACCTGCGCTCATGTCCTCTTCATAGTGGCCACGGGCTTCTTGCCAATACAGCGGCGGCGGGATGACGCGTTTCATACGGCCGGTCTTGCCTTGCAGAAGCTGAACGTATCCGAAGCGCCAGTTGAAGGCACTCCACGGCAACGAGAACAGTTCCACCTGACCGGGGCGCAGGGCCAGCGCGTAGGCGGTTTTCAGGGCCCAGACCAGCCAGTCGGGACAGTGGGGCAGGATCATCTGGAAATCGCACAGCGTTGTGGAGATGATGCGGCGTTGCGCCTTCAGATACTTGAAGTCACGCCACGGGTTGGAGGCGACAAGCTCCTGATCCGCACCCCACGCGAGAATGGCGTGGATGTACTTCTGGTATTTGTTCATTGTGGCATTGCTTGTTCCGCGTGCCCTGAATGCTTCGCGCATGGTTTCCAGATCGGAACGGTCAAGGCGTTCGGCGTACTTATCCCGGAGGAACTCCCCTGTTCCCTCAATATGCTTCCCCGTTTTCCTGTCTTCATGCCCGGCGAAGAAGTAGACGATGTTCTTGCGGGTTTTGGGGTGTTTGTCAGGATTTGAGCGGAAGTAGAGCGCAACCAGTTCGCCAAGGGTGAGTTGGCGGGGGCCTTCCTTTTGTTCCAGCCGTTCGCGTTCAAAGGCGTGCGCTTCCTGCTCGGTTTTGAAGTACCGTTTTCGGCGCACGCCGTTTTCCTGCCACTGAACGCACCAGTTGTTCCGGGGACTGTAGAACTGGACTCCCATCACACACCACACAACATTCTGAATTGTTCTCTAGACAGCGGCTTTTTCGTCGGGCGTGTTTCTGTATTCATACCGAGCAGTTCCTTAATCCTGCCGTCGAGCTTTTCACGTTCAACGACAAGCTTCCGCAACTCGGTGAGCGCCTTTTCGTCAATAGCCTTTTTTTGTTCCTTCATTCCTCTGCCCCTGTGCAAACGCCCATTGCAGGCGGCATTCTGTGCAGTTCGGGACGTCCCCGGTTTCATATCGGCATTTTGTATGCTGTTTGTGGTATGGGCAGTCGGGGACGCTGGCCAGCTTCAACGCCATCCCTGCCAGCTTTGCGAGGGTTTCGGGGGTGGCCGTCCGGTTCCAGAGTTCCGAGGCGTCGACGGCGGGGTTGTGCTCAAGTCTGGCCACGCCTTTGATCCGTATCAGCCATGTCCGCACGCGGCGGGGAATTGGAAGCGTGAACATCAGAGCAGCCTCCCCTGTGGTGCCGGCTGGCGGTTTTTGATCCACCCGAAAGTCTTTTGCAGTTCGTCATCCACCCGTTTTTCGATCTCCCTTGCTTTCTTCAGATAGGCCTTGTCCCGCGTATCGAAGTAGAGCTTTTGGGCTTCGCGCATGTCGCGGACGAGGCAGGTAAATTCAGAGATCTTTTCAGCCATTGTTCACCTCGATTTTTCCGCCGTTGATGGCGGTCGGGATAGGCCACACTCTGAGGCGGCCGTCACAGTGAATACGTTCCGGGATGCGGCGGGCTTCGAGAATGGGCCAGTGCCAGAGTTCCCCGACTGCCCACGATGAGGGATATCGTCTCACCGGGCGGTCGAACCGTATCCATCCGATGATGCCGCCGTGGGGCAAATCGTTCGGCGTGATATGGTGCAGGTGTTCCAACATGGGCTTGGCGAAGATGGCGAGTTCGGCCAACATTGGGTTCCGTTTGCCGACATGGAGGGCGAGGGGTACGCCGATGAGGTCTTCCGGGAGCCGCCAAGAGCGGTTTTCAACATCCTTCCCGTAGCTGAGGATAGCTTCGGCGTAGAGCGGGCAAAGGGTAAAGGCGTGGGTGATGAGCATTATTCATCCTCATTTTTCAAGTTGTTATGGGTAGTGTTCATTGCGGTTCCTCCTGTCGGTAGTCTATCCGGCGGGTGAGGGCCTTTTCACGGAGCGCCCGCCGCAGCCGGACGGCTTCAATGGCAATCAGCCCGACGATGAAAAGGGTTGCGGCCCCGCCGAGCGTCAGCGCGAGGAAGCGGAGCCAGTGCCATGCCCATGTCCACGTCATCGGTTTGACCCCCTGCGGAAGCGGCAGAAAGGGCACTCGCGCAGGCTGTGGACGGTGCCGCACCGGGGACAGGGTTCTTTCTTGAAGTTCCCGGCCAGTGGGGCCGTTTTGCAGGAGCCGTTGATCTGGGCGAAGTTTTTTTCTTTGGTCTGCTGTTTCATTTCTGCACCTTATTTATCCTCTTCCGTTCCATGAGCTTCTTGACCGGGACGCTTCCCGACCAGCCGTAGCCGTAGGCGTTCACATAGAGGGAGGTGCGGCCCTGCCCGTAATCTTTGGGGTATGGAGCCGTTGCGACGGTCACGCTGATAAGCTGACGTTCGCCGCCGATTTTCGCCCGGTAGTAGAAACGCTGGCCGGGGAAAATTTCTTCCAAAACAGGACATTTTGGTCTGCCGTTCATGTTTCATCACGCCCATTTTTCGAGAAGTTCCGCCATCTTGCCGCCGGGACACTGGCTTTTGATCCAGTACATGACCTCGGCAAACTCTCTGCGGTTGAAGATGAGGGAAAAGCGCCGATCCCCGGTGTTGACACTCTGCCGATTCTGTGGGTAGGTTCTTTGTGCATCCATGAGTGTCCTCTCTTGGATGTTTTGCCCTCGGCGCTGTTACCGCAGTACCGGGGGCGTTTTGTTTTTTGACGGGGCGGCGGGATGACTGTCTGCGCCTTTGCTACGCAGCCCGCCGCCCGGGAGAGCCCGATTGCTTGGCAACGCCTGTCGTTGCCAACGCACCCTAACGTTAACGTTTATCGGTCGTCCCTCCCGGCGATCCTCGGAACCCCGGCTACCACAGCCGGGAGGACAGGCACATCATTGTCCATTGTGTTCGTCCAAGGATCGCCGGGAATGGCGGCGTGTCTGATAATGCATTGGAGCCGGATATAGCTGCGGCATAGTTCCGCTTCTCTGTCGTCCAAGCGGCGTAACGCCGTGGGGTTTCCCCGCCAGACGCCGGACTGCTCAACTTGGTGGAGTGCGTGAAGTTCCGCATCAATATTTCGAAATGCCTGTTCTTTGGGGGAATAGGTATGGGCAAGGTCCTCGACTTCAAAAAATTCATATTGTTCCTGACTGTTACCGACAGGTTGCGGATTCAGTGACATGGTGCTTCTCCTTGTCTTTTGAGTAGGTGAATTTTTGATTACGACAATATGTCGTATCAGTCAACAAAAAAAAGCGACAAATTGTCGCTTTTATCCTCTACCTATCACTCTCCATCGGGCAAAGGAGGAGGAATACTAACCAGTTTTGACTGATTCTGGAGAGCCCTTCCCAGATATCTTTCCCATTCGCTGGCGGGCTTCGATGATTAGAGTTTCTGGATGCACTCCGAAAAAGTCAGCAAGTTTATCCAGTTCGTCTATAGTAAGTTGTCGTTTTTTATTTGTGGTATTTCGGCCTTTTACAATGTGATTCCATTTGTCTCCAGCAACACGGGGTTCTGGGCTTGCAGGAAATATGGCCATCCCTACTTGAATTTTGGTCATGCCACGTTTTTCGCGCCACTCTTCAACTACCTGAATAATTGCTTCTTGTAAGTCCATTTTTGCCCTCTTTCGTAGGGTGGCATGACCAAGGAGTATCTACAATATGACAAAAAGTCGGTTGATTAAAACGACAAAATGTCGTATTTACTCCCCATGAAGACGTTAATCGAACAAATCAAAGACGTTTTTGGGACAGATGCAAAAGCCGCAATCGCCTTTGGCGTTTCTCCCCGAACTTTTCAGCGTTGGAAACGTAAAGGGGATTTCCCTCGCGGAATTTACAGGGAAAAGGCTGTGCAACTGATTGTCAGTAAAGGAAATATATTTGAACCTGTTTTCCCTAACAAGACATCTGAAAGTGTGCAATCCTGTGCATAAGCTCAATGGCCTGATCATCGACCTCTTCGCGGGTGGCGGCGGGGCCAGTACAGGCCTGACATGGGCACTGGGGCATTCGCCTGACATTGCGATCAACCACGACGCGGAGGCGTTGGCCATGCACGCCGCGAACCATCCCGGCACGCTGCACCTGTGCGCCAACGTGCTGGCGGTCAATCCCTTGTACGCGACGGGCGGCCAGCCTGTCGACGTGCTGCACGCCTCGCCGGACTGCACGCATTTCTCGAAAGCCAAGGGCGGGAAACCACGTTCGCAGCACATACGGGATCTGGCGTGGGTCGTCGTGCGGTGGGCGGAAGAGGTGCGCCCGAGGCTGATCACGTTGGAGAACGTGGAAGAGTTCCAGACGTGGGGGCCGCTTGATGCCCACGGCCAGCCGATCAAGGCACAGGCCGGGGCGACGTTCCGGGCGTGGGTCCGGCGGCTGCGGCGGCTCGGCTACCGCGTTGACTGGCGGGAACTCCGGGCTTGCGACTATGGCGCGCCGACGACGCGGAAACGGCTTTTCGTGGTGGCGCGGCGTGACGGCCGCCCGGTGGTCTGGCCTGAACCGACGCACGGCCCCAAAGACTCGCCAGCCGTCCTCTCCGGAAAACTCAAGCCGTATCGGACGGCTGCGGAATGCGTGGACTGGACTGCCCCGGCGCGGTCGATTTTCGTCCGAAGCAAACCGTTGGCCGAAGCCACGCAACGGCGCATCGCCGAAGGCATCCGACGGTATGTGCTCGGAGCGGGGGAACCGTTCATCGTGACGTATTATGGCCTCAAAAGCACAGACGATTTCCGTGGGCAGGATATGGGCCGTCCATTGCCTACCCAAACGACGATGAACCGTTTCGGGCTGGTTGCGCCCGTGCTGATGACGAACACCACGGGGCACGCTCCAAGCGGTTTGGGCGTCCCGGTGCCTACCGTGGCCACCGGGAACCATCACTTTCTAACGGCCCCGATACTGTCCCGGCAGTTCGGCAACTCCGTAGGGCAGACGGTAGAAGCGCCGCATCCTACGATCACGCAATCCAATCATGACATGCTGGTGACGGCCAGCATGGTCAAGATGCGCGGCGCCAATATCGGCGCTCCGGTTGACGAGCCGCTGAGGACGGTATCAGCGCAGGGCCAGCACCATGCGCTCACCACGGCCACGCTGATCAAATACTACGGGACAGGCGGCGGGAGTGACGCCGGCGCGCCGCTGCACACGGTCACGGCCAAGGATCGCATGGGCCTTGTGTGCGCCGAACTGGATGCGGACGGCGCACGGTACGCCCAGACGCTGGACTGGCTGCGGCGGTGGGGCGTCATCGGGCCGGACGCCGAGGCCGAGATCGTAATCCGGGGCGTCGTCTACCGGATCGTCGACATCGCCATGAGGATGCTGGCCCCCCGCGAACTGTACCGGGCGCAGGGCTTCCCCGACACATACGTCATCGCGCCGGAGTGCGGCGGGAAGCCGATCAGCAAAACGGCGCAGGTGAGGATGTGCGGGAACAGCGTTCCGCCGCAGTTCGTCGCCGCGCTGGTTACGGCCAATGGGCCGGGGACGTGGGCGGAAGAGGCGAAGCCCCATTTGCCGTTGCTGGCGTATCTGCCGCCGCGCCGGGCGGGAATGGAGGCGAGGGTATGATCTGCAAAATACAGGACGTGCGCGAGTTCAGGCCGTTATCGCTTCCCGCGCCGTCTGGCTGGAAACGGTTGGGAGTCCTTGCCGGTGTGATGGCCTATGCACACATCACAACCAGCATGAGGGTAACCGTTTCGTTGGACACGTTCGAGGGTGGGGAGCGGTTTCTTCACGTCGCGGTGAGCCGCAGGGGACGCCTTCCATCATGGGACGACCTGAAGCGGGTGAAGACGGTTTTCATGGGGCGGGATGTGGACGCCTTTCACATCATCCCCCGTGCCGACGATCACATCAACATGCACGAATACACGATGCACCTGTGGACACCGTGGGAGGGGAATTATGCCTGAATCGCCGAGTATGGAGAGGGAAGAGTGGAGCCATTTGCCGATCATCGACGGCAAGGTGGGCGAGGGCGTGAAGTTCGAGCGCATCCGGCGGATCACCGGGTATCTGGTTGGAACGGTGGAGCGGTTCAACAATGCGAAACGTGCAGAGGTGCGGGACAGGGTGAAGCACATGAGCATGACGCCCGCGGCTGTCCCGGCGGAATGAAAAGACCTCGCCGTGGATCAGACGGCGAGGCCATGAAATACGGGATGCAGTGCATCCCAATCGCGTAGGAGTTCAGTATGCTGATTCTGCAGCAGAGAGTCAAGGGAAAGGCGGTGTAAGATGTATCGCGGCTTTATCAAGTGTTGGCGATGTGCCGAGGATAGCCGGGCGTGGAGCCGGGGGGCCTTGCATCGCGGGGTCATGTTGACCATTTTGCTCAAGGTGGCTTGGAAGGATTGCTACTATCGCGGCGACGAGCTGAAGGCCGGGCAGTTCGCCTTTTCCGGTGCGTATCTGGCCGAGGAATGCCAGCTCAGCCGGACAACGCTTTTGTCTATCCTTGATGAACTGGAGCAGGATGGATTCTTGACCCGACGCAGTGTTGGGAACAGGTACACGCTGATCACGGTGACGAACTGGGCGCGGTATCAGTCATCGGATGCCTCCGGTTGTAAAGCTGGCTGTTCATCTGCTGAACAACCGTCTGAACAACCGGCTTTACAACCGCCCGACACGATCAAAGAATATAAGAAGGCAAGAAAAGAACTCTCTTCCGCATCGGACGATGCGGCTGTGAGTGAGGGCGCTTTCCCCGATGCGATGGGAGAGGGGAAAGCCGTACCTTTGCCCGGCACATCGGGAGGGGGAAGGGAGGCCGTGCCGGAACCGGAAGGCAAGGCTTCGGCGGTTCAGGGCGTTGCCCCTGTCCCGCGTCGCCCATCGCGGAGCGGCGTTGACGGCGGACAGCCTTTTTACGTCTCGGCAAAAGGGCGTCGGCTTTCCGGGCAGGCTCTTGCCGACTTCGAGGCGTTCTGGGATGCCTACGGCTACCGGCGCGGGAAGGCGGAAGCGGCGGATATGTGGCTTGCGGCTACGCGCAAGGCCCCTGAGTTGGTGCCCGTCATCATCCGTGCTGCCAGTGCTGCGGCTGCGGAGCATGAAGAATTGGCCGCAAGGGTGAAAGGCAGGATACGCATGTACGCCGAGAACTGGTTACAAGGGCGGCGGTGGGAGGATTTTGAGGCTGGTGGGGCTTCTTCCTTGCCGCCTGCGGCTGGCGAGGGTAGAGCCCGTACTGATGCCGGGAGGTGCGCTACCGTCCGACATGGGGGGCAGGGCGCAAGGGAAGGAGCGCCCGCAGCGCCGCCCATGCCGGAAGGGAGGCCTCTGCCCCCGCCCGGAACGTCGGAACGGGCAAGGCTTGAAGCCATGCCGCCCACGCGCCGGACTTCCCGCATGACCGCCGAGGAGGATTCCCGGTGGCGGGATGGTTTGAAAGGGCTTTTCCAAATCCGGCGTTCGCGGGGCCTGCCCGTCCCGCAGTTCTTGCTGGATATGGCCGAGAGCATGGAAGGCGCGGTATGTGTTCCGGCATGATGGATTTTGAGAAGCCAGTCGCGTATGGTGGCGCTGTCGCTGCAATTTGATGCGCCAATGGCGGCGCGTCGGCGGGGAAAAGGAGGCGAGAAGGATGATTTTCGGGATAGTCTTTTTGTGCGGGGCTGCCGTGGGCGTGGCGGCGTACAGGTGGGGGATGCAGGAAGGCATCAAGGTTTATGAGCAGGGGATGAACCGCCAAAAGTACGGGAGCGGCCTGTGATTCCGGTGTCCGTCAATTATGTCCCCGTGGTGCTGCGGAGCATGTCGGAAATCTGCCGGGCGTTCGGCGTCGGTTGTGAGCAGGTGCGGAAATGGGTTGCGGCGGATGCCCCGATAGTCGTTGACCGTGATGAAAAAGGGGAGATCACCCGATACAGGGCGGAATTGAACCGACTCTATCTGTGGCAGGAGGCCAGAAGCAAAGAATCCCCCGGCAGTGCGGGGGATTCAGGTTATTGATTGCAGGGCGGTTTATGCCTGCATACGGTTGCAATACTCGCGGGTAGCGACGGCGATCAACCCGGAACGGGTAAGCCCAAGCTCTGCGGCCACGCTGTCGATACGCTCGACGATGACGGGTTTGAGTGAAATGGATAGTCTGATCGGTGCCGCTTCCTTCTTTTTCACGTCAGCGACTACGAACTGATACAGGGTTCCGTCAGGAATTGCGTATCCTTCTTCCTTTGCTTCCTGTTCGTCCTTTCTCCGTGCCCCTTCAAGGCTTGAGGGTTCAGGAAGCGTATCGCCGTCTTCAACCATACTGCCGATGTGAAGCCCCAAGGCTTCCTGCGCCATGCGGATAGCGTCCTCAAGGGATGCCCCCTGCGATACGCAGCCGGGCAAATCGGCAAAGGTCACATCATAGCGTCCCGTTCCGTCAGTGTGCGGTGTAAATGTGGCCGGATAATACATATATTTTCTCCTGTGCGGGTTGAAATTGTGGCGGGAGGGAGGTTTTCCCCCTCCCTCAGCTACCTCAATTTCACCCCACTTTGTTTTTCAATGCTTCTTAACGTCCCGATACTGAAATCTTTTGCCGGATGGACGATTGTGACTTTTCCCGGCTTGGTAGGGTGTTTCATCTGGTAATGATCTCCTGTCGTTTTCACATGATACCAGCCATCTTCTTCAAGCCGTTTGATGATTTCCCTACTGGTCATTCCGTCCCCCTTTCGTTAAAGATAAATTATGTAATTTTTATTCTTTTGTCAATAAAAATTATATAAAAATTATTCATCATGCAAGGGGGGAAATTTCGTCAACCCCCTTTTTCCCTGCCTCTCCCTGCCTGTGCCTGCTTGTGCCAGCGGCCTCACAAAAGCCCGTGCTACGCTCCTGCCATCTTTCAGTGCGGGAGCGTTTTTATGCCGAACCAACAGGAAGTCTTTGAAGCCGCCCATGCCCATGTCGCCAAGTGGGAGGGAGGATACTTTGACCATCCGGATGATCCGGGCGGCGTCACCATGTACGGCGTCAGCCTCATGTTCCTGAAGGAGCTTGATCTCTGGGAAGGGGACATTGACGGCGACGGGGATATTGATCGGGACGATGTGCTGGCCGTCACCAAGGATACGGCCCGCGACATCTTCAAGCGTCACTTCTGGGACAGGCCGCGTGCCGGGGAAATGCCCCCGCTGGTCGCGGTGTGCTTCTATGACTTCGCCGTCAATGCGGGTGTTCCGCGTGCGGCGAGGATGCTGCAAGGGCTCCTGCGCGTTGAGGCGGACGGCATCGTCGGGCGGAACACGCTGACGGCTGCGGAGTCCTGCAATCAGCGCGAGCTGGCATCCTTCATGCTCTTGGAGCGTGAGCGGTGGTACCGCGGACTCGTGGCGAAGAAGCCGAAGTCCGCGGCGTTCCTGCGCGGCTGGCTCAACCGTACCTCTGATTGCCGGGCGCTGGTCGAACGGCTGGCGGCGCGGTGGGGGATTACGGGATGAATCAGCGGGCGGTGCTGGCCGGGGCGTTGTGCCTCTTCGCTATTGGGCTTGGTGTGTACGTCCTCACCTTACGAACGGAACGCGACACGGCCCGGACGGAAGCGCAGAAAGCCCGGCAGGACGCCGCGACATGGAAAGCCGCCGCGCAGTCGGGAGAGGCCGCGGTCAGGGAACTGGCGGCGGCGAAGGCCACGGCGGAAGCTGCGGCGGCGGAACGGGACGCCATAATCAAGGCGCTCACGCGGGACAGGGACGAACAGCGGCGCAAGCTGCGGGAGGCAATGCGGCATGACGAAGAGGCTGGTGATTGGGGGGCTACTCCTCTGCCTCCCGCTGTTCTCGGGCTGTTCCGGTAGGCGGGAAGTGGCGGCGGTTCCGTTGGTCATCCGGGAAGAGGTTCCCACGTATCTGACTGAACCGACGCCCGCGCCCGTGCTGGCCGGGGATACGAACCTCGACCTTGTGGGGCATGTGTTTGACTGGCAAGCCGCGCTCGGCGCGTGCAATGCGGACAAGGCGGCGATACGGGCCGCAGCCGGGAAGGAATGATGATGCAGCCGCCCGCCCCGATGGAGGGGCTTGCCTACTACACACAAAGCCTGCTGGCCCTGTGGCCTGAGAAGGCCGTCATAGGTTCGTGCGTCGCCGGCGTCGTCTCGCTGTTCGGCGGGGACGCCTATCTGTTGTGGATGCTTGGGGCCATGCTGGTGGCCGACTTTGCCTTTGGGCTGGCGGACGCCGTGCGGCGCAGGCATTTCCGTTGCCGGATGCTGGCGCACGGGGCGCTCAAGTTCCCGGCCTACTGCCTTTACTTGCTGATTGTCGGCGTGGTCAACGCCAGCCTTTCCCGGTCTTTCGGCGGGTTCGACATGCCGTTGCTGAATCTTTTCATTGCCTACCTGATCATTACGGACGCCGTATCCGTCATTGCCCACATGCAGCGGCTCGGCATCCCCGTGCCGGACCTGTTGCGGCGGGTGCTCCTTCGCAGCAAGCGGAAGGTGGAGCGGCGGGTGGATGAGGCCGTGGGCGGGGAAGACGATGCCCCCTAGACCGCTCAAGGTGTGCCGCCATGCCGGATGCCATGAGCTTACCCGCGATCCGTCCGGCTACTGCCCGAAGCACAAGGACGCGGCGGAAGCGCGGGCGAGGAAGTGGAAGGCCGAACAGGACAGCCAGCGGGAGAGCGCATACCGGCGCGGGTACGGGGCTCGGTGGCGGAAGCTGCGGGTGCAGATCCTTATGGATGAACCGTTGTGCCGGGAGTGCCGCAAGGCCGGGCGCATCGTGCCGGCGACGGATGTTGACCACATCGTGGCCAGAGCCGACGGCGGGACGGATGACCGGAGCAACCTGCAACCCCTCTGCCATGCCTGCCACAGCCGCAAGACCGTCCGGGAGAACGGCGGGCGTGCGGTGACACGATGAGGGGGAGGATCAAATGTTTGGTGCTACCATCCGAAGACCGCATAGGGCAGGTGGATTTTTGTTCATGCAAAATGGGGGGAGGGGGTCAACCGGGATATGGCGGGACGTAAGCCATTGCCGACGCATTTGAAAATGGTTCGCGGGACGCTGCAGAAATGCCGGATGAACCCGGATGAGCCAACCCCGGACCCGGAAATCCCCGACGCGCCGCCGCACCTGTCGCCGGAAGCTCGGGAGGAATGGGATCGGCTGGCGCTCGAACTGTATGAACTCGGCATCCTGTCCACCATCGACCGGGCGGCACTGGCGGCCTACTGCCAAGCCTATGGGCGGTGGGTCGAGGCGGAAGAGCAGCTCCGCAACATCGACGGCACCATGAAACTCACGGAAACGACCTCAAACGGCAATGTCATCCAGAACCCTCTGGTGGGTATCGCCAACAAGTCGCTGGAACTGATGCACAAGTATTTGACCGAGTTCGGCATGTCCCCGAGCAGCCGCACCCGCGTCAGCGCAAAGAAAAAGACGGGCGAGAAAAAGGGCTTCGCGGCCCTGTAGGAAACACCATGGCAAAGGAACCGACATATCCCCACGTTGAAGCCGCGCTTCAGTACGCCCGCGATGTTGTTGCCGGGCGGATTTTGGCGTGCCAGTGGGTGATCCTCGCCTGCAAGCGCCAGCTTGACGATCTGGAGCGGTGGGACGGCGTTGACGGCGCTCCGTATTTCTTTGACCGCGCCGCAGCCGAGCGGGTGATCAAGTTTGAGGAGATGATGCCCCATGTCAAAGGGGAATGGGCGCGCAAGCGCATGACCCTGAAACTTGAGCCGTGGCAGAAGTTCATCCTTTCAACGCTGTTTGGCTGGAAGCGCGCCAAGGACGGGCTGCGGAGATTCCGGGAAGCCTATATGGAAATCCCGCGCAAGAACGGGAAGTCCTGCTTTGTGGCCCCGGTCGGCCTCTATATGTTCGTGGAGGATGGGGAAGAGGGCGCGGAAGTGTACTCCGGCGCCACTACGGAAAAACAGGCGTGGGAAGTGTACGGCCCCGCGCAGGTCATGGCCAAGCGCGCCGAAGGCTTCATAGAGCACTACGGCGTGGACGTCCGCGCCAAGAATATGAACCTCATCGGTTCCGCGTCCAGATTCGAGCCGTTGATCGGGGACCCCGGCGACGGCGCGTCGCCGCACTGCGCCATCGTTGACGAATACCACGAGCACGACAGCCCGCGCCTGTACGACACCATGATCACCGGCATGGGCGCACGCCGCCAGCCTTTGATCATCGTCATCACCACGGCGGGCTTCAACCTTGGCGGCCCCTGCTATGACATGCGGCTCCGCGCCGGGAAGGTTCTTGATCGCACGCTTCAGGATGAGGAACTGTTTGCCGTCGTCTACACCATCGACGCCGAGGACGATTGGAAGAGCCCAGAGGCGCTGCGGAAGGCGAATCCGAATTTCGGTGTTTCCGTCATGGAAGACTACCTGCTGGCGCAGCAGCTGAAGGCCATCCAGAACCCGTCCAAGCAGAACACGTTCAAGACCAAACACCTGAATATCTGGTGCAACGCCAAGGCCGCCGCCTTCAACATGACGAACTGGGAGAAGTGCGCGGAGCCCGGCCTGTCGCGGGAACGCTTCGCCGGGAAACCCTGTTTCATGGGCCTTGACCTCGCCAGCAAGGGCGATTTGAACGCCGTTGTGTACCTCTTCCCGGAAGACGGCGGGACGTATGCGCTGTTTGCCGACTTTTTCCTTCCCGAAGACGCGCTTGAATCCACCCAGAATGCTGACGTCTACCGGGGGTGGGCTTCCGAAGGCTGGATCACGCTCACGCCCGGCGGGATGGTCGATTACGACGCCATCGAGGAACACATCCTTGAGCAGGCCAAGCGGTTTGAGGTGCGGGAATGCCCCTATGACCCGTATCAGGCGGCGCAGCTTGTGACGCATCTGGCGGATTCCGGCCTGACGATGGTGGAGTTCGGGGCCACGGTGAAAAACTTCTCCGATCCCTTCAAGACGCTGATCGCGCTGGTGGACGCCGGGAAGATTCGCCATGACGGAAATCCCGTCCTGACGTGGTGCATGTCGAACACGGTCTGTTTCACGGACGCCAAGGACAACATCTATCCCCGGAAAGACCGTTACGAATACAAGATCGACGGCGCGGTGGCCGCGATCATGGCGCTTGGGCGGGCGCAGGCCGTGCCGGAAGAAGGATCCGGCGCCGTCATCACGCAAGGTTTCGTTGACCTGTGGGGGGATCTGTAATGGCGGGCATGAGAAGGAATCCCCTTACCGCGCGCCGCACCGGGCGGCCTCAGAATGCCGGCGTATCCGGCGGGGCCTCTTTTTCCGACTTTTCCGAATTGTTCGGCATGGGCGCGCCCGTAGCCTCCGGGCAGGTCGTGACGCCCGAGTCCGCCATGCGCTTCTCGGCGGTGTTCGCCTGCGTCCGACTGCTCGGCGGTGCGGTGGCTTCGGCTCCGGTGAAGGTCTACCTGCGGGAAGGCTCAGAAGAGCGCCAGCTTGCCCACGGGCACCCGCTGGCGGACGTGCTGCGCCTGCGGCCCAACCGATTCATGACGTCCACCACGTTCTGGAAAACCTTTGTCGCCCACAAGGTGCTTCAGGGGAACGGCTACGCCCACATCATCCGGGCGCGTTCCGGCGAACCCGTGGGGCTGTATCCCCTGAACCCGCGCAACGTGGTTGTCTATTGGGCATGGGAACTCGGGCTTGATCAGCGGCTCGGCGTGGAGCGGAACAGGCTGTTCTACCGGGTGACATTCGAGGACGGGAAGGCGCGGCTCTACGATCAGGACGACATGCTGCACGTCCCCAATGTCGGCTGGGACGGCAAGCGGGGCCTGTCCACCATTTCGGCGGCGGGGCAGGGGATCGGCCTCGGGCTGGCGGCGGAAGAGTCCAGCGCCCGGTTTTTCAGCAACGGGATGCTGTCGAAAATCGCCCTGACCTATCCGGGCAAGCTCGATCCTAAAGTAGCCGACGATCTGCGGGAGTTTTTCGACGCCCGGTATACGGGCACGGCCAACCACCACCGCCCATTGCTTCTCACTGAAGGCGGCGAGGCCAAGACGTTGAGCATGTCCGCGGAAGACGCGCAGCTTATCGAATCCCGGCAGTTCTCCGTCATCGACATTTGCCGTTTCTTCGGCGTTCCCCCGGTCATGATCGGGGAGACGGAAAAGACCTCATCGTGGGGGAGCGGCGTCGAGCAGATGGCCCGCTGGTTCACAACCTTCACCCTGAACGATCACCTGACCGCCATTGAACAGGAACTTGAGGCCAAGCTGTTCCGGGACGGTTTCTTTGCCGAGTTCGACGAATCCGAGCTGACCCGTGGCGATACCAAGACGCGGGGCGAGTTCTACCGTATTGCCCGAGGTTCCATGCAGGAGCCGGGCTTCATGACCACAAACGAGATCCGGGCCGCCGAGGGCCTGCCGCCCATCGATGGCGGCGACGAACTGCAACACCCGGTGAAAAAGGACGAAAATGGACAGACTGTTGAAACTCCTACGCGACAACGCCCGGAACAGGACGGTCAGCCCCCCAAAAGCTAAGGCTGAAGAGTCCGGGGAGGCCACGCTGTACCTTTATGACGTGATCGTTTCCGACGGTTACTGGGGTGGCGTGGCGGCGGAAGCCTTTGTGAAGGAGCTGAACGCAACCGCCGCGCCGACCATCCACCTGCGGATCAATTCCCCAGGCGGCGAGGTGTTCGCGGCGCGGGCCATTGAAGCGGCCATACGGAACCATCCGGCGCGGATTGTCGCCCATGTGGACGGGTACGCGGCAAGCGCGGCTTCCTTCGTGGCCGTGGCCTGTGACGAGGTGGAGATCGCGCCCGGCGGGTTCTTCATGATCCACAAGGCATGGACGTTCACGGCGGGCAACGCCGACGATCTCCTGCACACGGCGGAGATGCTGGAAAAGCTCGACGCCTCGCTGGTGGACACCTACGCGAAAAAGACGGGGTGCGCGCCGGAAGCGATCGCCGGATGGATGAAGGCCGAAACGTGGTTTTCCGCCGGAGAATCCGTTGAACACGGTTTTGCCGACCGCGTGGCCGAAGCCGCTCCGAAGGCACAGGCCGACTGGAACCTTTCCGTCTACGCCAACGCTCCGGTTGTTCCGGCTGTGGCGGCTTCCATCAACCCTCAGAACCGCGAACGGTACGAGCGTACCGCCCGCCTACTTGCCGTGACCCGGCACTAGGAGATTTTCATGAGCAGCATTCAGGAATTGCGCGAGAAGCGCACGGCCAAGGCCCGCGAGTACCGGAACCTTCTGGACAGGCATCCCGAAAGTATCCCGGAGGAAGCGGCCAACCAGTTTGACGCGCTGGAAACCGAGATTTCCGCCCTTGATGATGCCATTGCCCGCCATGAAAAGGCGCTGGCCATGGAAGCCGACCGTCTGACGGGCGGCCCCCGCGACGAACGGGAAAACACGCCGCACGCCCTCTATGACAAGTGGATGCGGAACGGCCCGCAGGCGTTGACGCCCGATGATTGGGCCGCCGTCCGCAACACCATGAGCACCGGGACGGATGCGCAGGGCGGGTATACCGTACCCACGGAAGTCTCCGGCACCATCATCGAGGCGTTGAAGGCGTTCGGCGGGATGCGTTCCGTGGCCACCGTGATCAGCACGGCCACCGGCGTGCCCATGACCATGCCCACCAGTGACGGCACCACCGAAGAAGGGGAAATCCTCGGCGAAAACACGGCGGCGGCCGCTGCCGATCCCTCGTTCGGCGTCGTGAATCTCGGGGTGCACAAGTACAGTTCCAAGACGGTCGCGGTGCCCATCGAATTGCTTCAGGACTCCAACGCGGACATTGAGGCCTTCGTGAACAACCGTCTGATCACCCGTTTGGGGCGCATCACGAACAAGCACTTTACTGTTGGAACGGGCAGTTCTCAGCCTTCCGGCGTGCTGACCGGCGCCACGCTCGGCGTCACCGGCGCGAAGGCGCAGGTTGATTCCGTGACCTACGACGATCTGGTGGAATTGGAGCACAGCCTTGATCCCGCCTACCGCGAAGGGGGGCGGTGCTCTTTCATGTTTGCCGACGCCACCCTGAAGGCGATCAAAAAGCTGAAGGACGGGCAAGGCCGACCCCTGTGGCTTCCCGGCATCGATGTGAAGGAACCCGCGAGCATCCTTGGCTATCGGTATGTCATCAACCAGTCCGTCCCGGCAATGGCGGCGACGGCCAAGTCCGTGCTGTTCGGCGATTTCTCCAAGTACATCATCCGCGACGCCATGGGCATCACCATGTACCGTTTTGCGGATTCCGCGTTTGCACAGAAGGGGCAGGTGGGGTTCCTCGCCTTCATGCGCTCGGGCGGCGTCCTGACGGATGCGCAGGCCGTGAAATTCTTCCAGCACGGCGCGGCGGCCTAGCCATGACTGTACGCCTGATCACGCCGCCCGCAGCGGAACCCGTCACGCTTGAAATGGCCAGGCTGCACACCCGCGCCGAAGCCGTGGAGGATGATGCCCTGTTGACGGTGTTGATCACGGCGGCGCGCCAGCAGGGGGAGGGCGTCACCCGCCGCGTATTCGGAGAATCCGTCTGGGAGGTCGAAACAGGCCCCCTGACGTCCCCGTTCCGGCTTCCCCTCGTGCCCTGCATGGCGGTGGCGTCCGTGACCGTGGGCGGCGAGGCGGTGGACGCCGGACTGTACGGCTTCACGCCGTCCGGCCTGTCGCCGCAGGAATCGCCGCTGCGGGCGGCCTTCATCCCCGGCCCGGATTTCCCGCAGGGGGAAACCGTGCTGACGGTGAGGGCGGGCTATCCCGCCGAGAGGTTCCCGGAACCGATCCGCCAGTGGATGCTGGTGCGGATCGGGACGCTGTACGAACAGCGGGAGAGCTTCGCCGTGGGGTCGAACTTCAATGAGTTCGGGCGGTCATTTGTGGACTGCCTGCTTGATCCCTATGTCGTCGCGGGGGGCTTCTGATGCGTGCCGGAATGCTTCGCCACCGCGTGACCATCCAGCGGCAGGAACTCGTTTTTGGGAAATTTGGAGCCCCGCTACATGACAAGGTCTGGGAAAACGTGGCGACGGTCTGGGCTTCGCTGGAAGCCATGAGCGGGCGGGAGTTTTTCGCCAGCCAACAGGCACAGTCCGAAGTCACGCAGCGCATCCGCATCCGGTATAGGCCGGACGTGACGGCGGACATGCGCGTCATCCACAACGGGAAGGTGTTCAACATCGTTGCCCCGTTGCCGGACAACCGGGGCCGAGAACTGGTGTTGATGTGCCGGGAGGTAAGCTGTGAGCAATGACGTCGTGGTGGACATCCCCATCGAAGACATCCGGGCGGGCGTCCGGGCGGAGATTGATTCCGATTTGGGAGGCATTGCCGCGCAGGTCTTTGAGAAGGCCAAAAGCTCCACGGCGTTCAGGGACAAGACGGGAAGGCTGCGGCAATCCATCTGGATCTACCGCTCGAAGTACAAGGACGGCGGCTATGTGGTCTATGTGAAGGCCCCGCACAGCCACCTTGTGGAGTTCGGGCATGTGCAGGTTGCCAAGGACGGAAAAACCGTACTGAGGCACGTTCCCGGAAAGCATTTCCTCCGCAAGGCCCGCAACGCCGTCCGCCGGAAGGTTGATGCGATGCTCCAGGACATGATGGGGGATGCCCACTATGGCAAGCGCCGTTGATTTTGAAACTGTCCTGCTGCGGATGTTGCAGGAGGATGCGGGCTTGTCCGCATTGGTTGGCAGCAAGGTTTTCCCCTTGTTCATTCCGTCCGGGAATTATCTTCCCTGCGTCACGTTCCAGCGACTCGGCGGGAGGCCCGCAAATACGCTGTCCGGGCATTCCGGCTTGGAAGAAATCGACCTTCAGATCGACGTATGGGCGCGGGACTATGACGAGGCAAAAGCCATTGCCAAGGCCGTTCGTGCCGCCATGCCGCCAAGCGGCCCGCGGTTCAGCGCGCATCTGATCGAGGATCAGGATTTGTACGAGGACGGGACGAATTACTTCCGCGTGAACATGGAGTTCAAGGTCTGGTTCCTCGAAACCGAATAGGAGATTGAAACATGCCCAACAAACAGATTGCGGTCGGCGCCAGAACCAAAGTCCTGATGGACGTGGAAACGTCCTACGGCGTGGCTCCGACTACGCCGGGGGGTGTCCTCCTCCCCATCAACTCGTTTTCCCTGAAGCCGTCCCGCGCCAAGAACACCCCGGGGACGCTGACGGGCCGCTATGACCCGGCGGAACCCTTTGACGGGAACCTTGAAGTGTCCGGCGGCGTTGTCGTCCCGGTTGACGCACGGGCTTTCGGCCACTGGCTCAGGGCCATGTTCGGCGCTCCGGCCACGACCGGGACGGGAGAGCCCGCCGCCGCGCCGTTTACCCATGTCTGGAAGTCCAACAAGGACATGCCGTCCCTCGTCATGCAGGCCACCTATGGGGACATCTACGGCCAGTTTGTAGGCTGCAAGGTGTCGTCTCTGGCTATGCAGGCGGGCGGCGACGGGGAATTGACCGCCACGGTCAACATGCTCGGGCGCGATGCCGATTATGTGGATGCCGACTACAACGCCGGCGCCCCGTCCGTGGCCATGAAGCGGTTCAACAATTTTCAGGGTTCCCTGTTGAGCGGCGGCGCGGAGATCGGCGTGGTTACTGATTGCAGCCTCAATATTGATTTCGGGCTGGATTCGAGCATCCGCAAGCTCGGCGATAAGGGGCGGGTCTATGATCTGCCTCAGGGCGTCATGGCGGTTACCGGCAGCCTCACCGTGTTCATCACGGACAAGACCCTGCTCATGAAGGCCAAAAACAGCGAGGAACTCAGCCTTGATCTGTCGTTCGCCATCGATGAGGGCAACAAGCTGACGTTCAGCGTCCCGGAAGTGCAGCTCAGTTATAACGGCCCGACCGTGGACGGCCCCACGGGGATCAAGATGGATCAGAGTTTTTCGGCGTACTTCAACGACAACGCGGACAACGCCTCTGTCGTCGTTACCCTCGTCAATGACGTGGAATCCTATTAACCAGCAAACTCAAAAGGAAAACACCATGCGTACCATTACTCTTTCCGGTCAGGACTTCATCGTGAACCCGCTCAAAGGCAAGGACATCAAGGCGCTCAAGGCGCAGGGCTTCGACCTCATGGGCGGCGGGTATTCGATTTCCGAGGGCATGGACGCCGTGTTCACCGTCGCCGGGTTCGACGCGGCCCAGACGGACGAACTGCCCTTCCCCGACATCCTCGCCCTGCACAAGGCCATCGTGAACGAAACCTTCGGCGTGGCGGAAGAAGAAAAAAACTAGCGGCGGTCTGGGAGTGGCTTTCCGGTGAGGGTGCGGAATACTGCGCCACCTGCCGGAAGGCCGCCCGGAACCGCGACGATCTGGATTGTGAAGAGTGCGAGGGCCGTTGCCCGGATCTCATGCCGGAGAACGCCGCCGCATGGGAACTGCTCCAGGCGGGCGCTACCCAACTCCGCATGTCAGGCATGGGCGGCCCTGTGGGGTTCGACTACAACGCGCTGGCGCTGGTGGCGGAAGCTTTCGGCATCGATCTGACGCCCGGCATGTGGCGGAAGGTGCAGGCCGTGGAAACGGTCATCCGCCGCAACGCAGCGAAACAAGCTGAAAAAACGCAACAGGCTTCCGCATCCACGCGGTGAGCGGTTCATTGACAACGGCATAGCGATTTTTGCGGATGGAAAGGGCCGGGATGTGGAGTCCCGGCCCGGTGTTCTTATGGGGAAAAGTTCTAAGTAGTTTTGCTCATGAACGTGACAACGCTTGGTAGGGCCGGAGAATTTCCCTATCAAAAAAATGATAAATCATCATCGGATTTTTGCTTATAAAGTTCTAATGGGGTATATTTTACTGTTAATTTGCCGTTTTCATTTAATATATCTATTCTTGTTGTACTCGTTTTGTATGCAGCTTTAAATCCATGCTGAGATTTGTTGTTTTCTTTATTGATAGGTTCATATTTTTTATCAAAATGATCTGTTAATTTTTTGAATAACATAAACCTTGTTGATTCTCCGTATATATTAAAAATATAGTCGCCTGATATAAGCTTATTGTCTATAAATGTATATATTATATGGTATTCATTTCCTAGTAACATATCTTTGTAAATCAATTGGGATGTATTTGATTTAAATTTATTGTCAATAAAAGTAGATTTTTCATTATTTATTACTTCACTATTCGGAATGCCCCATCTAGAGTTTCTAAAATCATTAGAAGCTGAAGCGTTACTAGTTGATATAAGAATCAAAAAGCATACCAAAATTAATTTTTTCATAGTGAATCCTCCTGACGTTTCCTCATCATAGTGTACTCAGAAAGTCAATATTCATCCGTGAAAATTACCGTGTCGTTCCAAATAGGAAGTGAAGCATGGCAAGAAAGACACCCGGCATTTATATAGCGATCCGTGGTGATTACTCCGCGTTTGAAACCGACTTGAACCGCGCCAAACTGGTTGCCAAAGAGCAAGGCGAAGCCATTGCCAAGAGCATAGGGAACGCGGTTTCCAAGGCGGATCTCACTGGGGGCATCAACAAGCTGACGCGGGAATTGAAGACGGCGCAGACAGCGTTGTCTTCCGGCGCATTCAAAGCGCAAGTGTCTGGTCTGGATGAGATTGCCAAAGCCGCAGGTGTCAGTTCAAAGCAGCTTGAAGGCCTTACCAATTCCATGCTCAAGTCTCAGGCCGCCGCGACCGCGAACCGGGCTTTTGAGTATCTGCAGAAGAACGCCGGGCTATCCACGCTTCAGCTTGCCAAGCTGCGGGTAGAGTTGGGCGACATGTCCGGGGCACTTTCCACACTGGTGACAGGGGTAAAGGCCCACGCCGTCGGTATGTTGGCGTTCGGCGCTGCGGCGGCGATGGCCGGAAAACAGGTCTTGGACGCTTCTCTTCAAATGGACAGGCTGAACAAGGCCTACGCCACAATCACAGGTTCATCTTCCGCCGCGCAGAACCAGCTTGATTATATGTATGATGTGACGCAGCGGCTTGGCTTGCAGTTTCAGGGGACTGCGGAAGCCGCCAAGGGCTTCTTCGCTGCGGGCAAGGATTCCGCACTCACGGATCATCTGAATGGCATTTTCGAATCCGTCTCAATGGCGGGTTCCGCGCTGGCTCTGAGCAAAGACCAGATGGACGGCGTGTTTCTCGCGCTCGGTCAGATGATTTCAAAAGGGAAGGTGCAAGCCGAAGAGTTGCGCGGGCAGCTTGGCGAACGCCTCCCCGGTGCGTTTGACATGGCGGCGAAGGCCATGGGCGTCACCACGGCGAAACTCGACGACATGCTGAAGAAAGGGCAGGTGACGGCGGAAGAAATGCTTCCGAAGCTGGCCAAGGTCCTGCATGACGACTTTGCCGTTGCCGCCGCCGAAGCATCACAGGGTTTGCAGGGACAGTTGAACCGCCTGAGTACGGAATGGACGCGGTTTCAAGCCTCACTCCTGAACGGTGATGCTGCCGCCAAAGTCATGAAACAGCTTGCATCCGGCATGAAGGTTCTTGCCGATCATGGTGCCGAGATTGCCTCAATCGTGGGCAAAGGCATTCAGTGGGCGGTGTGGACGGCTGGAGTCTATGCGGCGATCAAGGCCCTTTCTGGTCTCAGGGCAGCAGTGACAGCGGCAAAGGCCGCTCTCGTCGCCTTCAATGTTTCATCCGTTGCGGCGGCTGTCGGTTCGCTGTCCGGCTTGCTTGGGCCTGCCGGCCTTGCCGCCGCAGTGGGTGCAGCGGCTGTCGCCTTTACCTCTCTTTCTGGCTCCACACAGTCGACGGATGAGATTTTCCAGAAGCATCAGGCGACCATTGATGCCTATAAGAAAAGGATGGGAGAAGCCCAAAAGTCTGTCGAATCTTTTTCTGAGGCTCAGAGGAAGGCTTATAAGGAGTCTCTTGAACTTCAGAGCGAAGCGCTGAAAAATGATATAGCCGAAGCCCTCAAAGGGATGAATAAGGGTTTGTCCGGGATAGGCTCCATCAACTTTGGCAATAATTTTTTTCAGACGGATTCTCGGCAACTCGGCGTTTATCGTGCCCAGTTAGAAGGGATCAACAACCAGCTTCTTGAACTGGGCAAGAACGTTACCCGTCAAGATCTTGATATTTGGAAAAGCAAGGTAATGGCTTGTGCCGAACAGGTCCGGGGGAATGGTTTAGCTACTAAAGAATGGACTGATTTTATTATTCAATTGGTGGGTGCAGGGGATTCCTTTTATATCAAGCTGGCGGCCATGATCGACAAGGGGGTGAGTCTTGAAGAAGCCCTGCGCCAGCTTGAGAGACAAACAGATGCCACCAAGACAACTCTTGCTACAGGTTGGGCTCTCAACGTCGATGATGTGACCAAAGGCATAGCCACGATGGAGAAATCCATTCGTGGTATGCAGGCTGAGATGCTTGGGTTTAAGTCTTCCAAGGCTCTTGTGGATCTTCTCCCGGGGTTGTCTCCTGAAGAGATCAAGGAGGCAAAGGACGCTTTCGGAAAGAACGGCCTTGAAGGGGCGCTTCGAGCTGTTGGTGATGCTGCAAATGATTGGGGCGTTGCCCAACGTTTAGCTTTTAATGATCTTCTCGAAACAGGTAATGCTCTTGACGATCAAGAGAAGAAACTTGACGCATGGCGAAAAAAACACAGCGGAAAGGCCAGCGCCATAGAGCAGACTTCCACCAAACTGGAAACGCTCAGGAAGGAAGTAGCGGCGCTAGAAGAGGCCAATATTCCGGCAGCCAAGAGTTTTGATCAGATCGTGGCCAAGCTGGAGCTCGAACGCAAGAATGCCGTCGCTGCGGCGGAAGAAACCGCGAAGCTGTCAGTCCAGCGCAAACAGGCGACAGCGACACAGGCAACCGAGCAGAAAGCCCTTGAAATCCGTAAAGCGGAATTGGTCTACACGCAAAAGCTCCGGGAGGCCGAGGCCAAGCGTGACGACGATCTGAAGAAGAATGCCGATCTCCGTCTCGACTTCGAGAAGCGATATGCCGACATGGTGGGCCTGTCGTCTGAAGCCGTGTCAAAATCCATCTCGAAGCAGGCGGAAGAGTACCGGAAGGCCATAGAAGCCGGAGAGAACGCCGCCGAGGAGCTGGTACGCCTTGAAGAATGGAAGCGTGACCAGATCCAGCGTGCCAGCCGCGAGGCGATGGACGGCGCACAGGTGGCCTTGCGCGACTATCAGGTCGAGGCCTCGAATCAGGCCAAGTCAATGAACGACGCTTTCCGTGGCCTGTTCTCCGGCATGGATTCCGGCTGGAAATCGGCATGGGAGCAGATGATCGAGACTGGCAAGGTGTCCCTGTCTTCATTCCGTTCCGTGTTCGCGTCGTTCCTTGCCGATTTGATGCATATGGCCATCACCCGGCCCATCACCGTACAGATTGCGGGCGTGGTATCCGGGATGCTCGGCACGGGCGGCGTGGCGTATGCGGCGGGGGGCAATGGTGGCTCCGGTGGAATAGGGCTCGGTAATTTGCCGTTCTCCAGCCTGTTGCCCGATTCGTGGACATCGGGGGTTTCCAGTTTCTTGAGTTACGAGCTTCCCGGTACGGCCCCCGGCATTTCCGGCTTGTATGGCCCAACTATGGGCGGCGGCAATCTCGCCAGTGGCCTTTCCCTCGGTTCCGCGCTCATGTACGGGGGCCTCGGTTCGCTCGGGTATTCTCTGCTCGGCGGGGCGTTGGGGCTTCCCCAGAACAAGTACAGCGGCACGCTCGGCAGCGCGGTGCCTGTGGTTGGCACGGTCATCGGCGCGGCTCTTGGCGGGCTGGCATCGTCTTTGTTCGGCGGCGGGAAGAAAACACATCCTTCCGTCTACACCAATGTTGTCGACGCCAGTCTGTTTGGCTCGGACTGGGAAGCCCTCATGACGCAAGGGGCATGGACTGACCGGGCCAGCGTTTCCGATGCGGCCGGGATTTTCAAGGGGCTTGGCGAGGTGGCCAACACCACGGCCAGCTCAATCATGGGGTTCGCGCAAGCGTTGCCGGAAGAGTATCAGGCGCAGGTCCTTGCCCGGCTCAACGCCGAGACGGTCAGCTTCGGTCGCGGCTCCACGGCGGGACGTAAGGGCGTCACCGACTACGGGCCGAGCACGTGGAATTTCCAGTTCCATGACGAGGAACAGCTTCAGGAGGTCATCAATACCGCCGGGGAAGATATCCAGCGCGTTATGCTGAACGCGCTCCAGCGGGCAATGGTCGGAACGGATCTGTCCTCGATGCTGGCCGTGGATCTGTCGTCCACGGAAGGGCTGGATAAGGCGATTCAGGCCATCAACGCCATCAATACGGTAACGGAAGCCACGGCGAACATCAAAGAACCGCTATCGGAGATGGAGCAGCAGGCGAAGGCGGCACGGGCGCAACTGGACGAATGGACGGAGTCCATGCGGTCGCTTGGTGTGAATGCCGATTACGCCGGGAAGCTCATGGAGGACTACAGGCACGCCTACATCGACAACGTGATCGAGTCACTGGACGAATCGCTGCACCC
>QWCH01000860.1_pt1 | contig 51621 bp, 43 predicted proteins | sample 1972671 | NCBI WGS metagenome assembly QWCH01 (sample SAMN09866713, study PRJNA288562) | Human gut metagenome isolate term3_stool, whole genome shotgun sequencing... | isolation source: gut | host: Homo sapiens | place: USA: California
GAGCTACAGAGACTTATATTAAATTGAGACTGGCAACGATCACTTTTCCCCGTAAGGCAGCTGGTAGAGCACAACCTTAGGAGGCGTGTGCTCTATCCAACTGAGCTACTGAGACATGGCTGGTTTTATGACTAAGCCCGAAGAAACTCGAACTTGAATCCTATATGAAGTTTTTCCAAGGTGGCCGTTGTAACGCAACCTTAGGAGGCGGACGCTCTATCCAGCTGAGCTACAGGCGCGGGTACAGATTGCATTGTACCGCATCCGGGCGGCGCTGTCAACGGCAGGAGCGTGCAAAAAAAGTGAAAAATTCCGCGAAATACCTTGCAATCGGAAAAACAACAGCATATACTATTTAAGTTATTGCGGTACTTTCATTTCAGATACACCTGCCGCCGGCAGGAAGGAGAGACAGACTATGCAGAACAACAAGCTACGCAACGTCGCCATTATCGCGCACGTCGACCACGGCAAGACCACGCTTGTCGACGAGATGCTCAAGCAGGGCGGCGTCTACCGTGAAAATCAGGAGGTCGTGGATCGCGTGATGGACTCCAACGACCTTGAGCGTGAGCGCGGCATTACCATCCTTGCGAAGAACACCGCCATCCACTATGGCGATACCAAGATCAACATCGTCGACACGCCGGGCCACGCCGACTTCGGCGGCGAGGTGGAGCGTATCCTCAAGATGGTCAACGGCGTCATCCTGCTCGTGGACGCCGCCGAGGGTCCCATGCCGCAGACGCGCTTCGTGCTTTCCCGCGCGCTGGAGCTGGGCCACCGCGTGATCGTGGTCGTCAACAAGATCGACCGCCCCGACCAGCGCATCCACGAGGTCGTGGACGAGGTGCTCGAGCTGCTGCTCGACCTCGACGCCACGCCCGAGCAGCTTGACAGCCCCATGCTCTTCTGCTCCGGTCGAAACGGTACGGCGAGCTATTCGCCCGATGAGCCCGGCACCGATCTCAAGCCGCTCTTTGATACCATCCTCAACTACATTCCCGCGCCCGAGGCGGACGTTGACCAGCCCTTCCAGATGCTCGTCTCCGCTATCGACTACAACGAGTTCGTCGGCCGCATGGCCATCGGACGCATCGAGCGCGGCACGCTCAAGCAGAATCAGGAGATCATGGTCTGCAACTACCACAATCCCGACGCCGCGCCGAAGAAGGCGAAGGCCGTCTCTCTCTATGAGTTCGACGGTCTGGGCAAGAAGCCCGTTACCGAGTCCACCGCGGGCAACATCATCTGCCTGTCCGGCATCGGCGACATCACCATCGGCGACACCATCTGCGCGCCCGAGTGCGTGGAGGCGCTGCCCTTTGTGAAGATCTCCGCGCCGACGATGGAAATGACCTTCTCCATCAACGATTCCCCCTTTGCGGGCCGCGACGGCAAGTTCGTCACCTCCCGCCAGCTGCGCGAGCGTCTGTTCCGCGAAACGCTCAAGGACGTTTCTCTGCGCGTGACCGAGATCGAGGGCGCGATGGACGCCTTCAACGTCGCGGGCCGCGGCGAAATGTCGCTGTCCATCCTCATCGAGACCATGCGCCGCGAGGGCTATGAGTTCCAGGTCTCGCCCCCGCGCGTGCTGTATCAGACCATCGACGGCAAGAAGTGCGAGCCCATCGAGCGTCTGGTCGTGGACGTGCCTGCTGAGAGCGTCGGCGCGGTCATCGAGAAGATCGGCTCCCGCAAGGGCGACATGGTCGAGATGACGCCGGTCGGCGCCCGCATGAAGGTCGAATTCCTCGTCCCCGCGCGCGGCCTGTTCGGCTACCGCAACGAGTTCCTTACCGACACCAAGGGCGAGGGCATTATGGCGAGCGTGTTCGACTCCTATGCGCCCTACAAGGGCGATCTGGCGCGCCGAAACACCGGCTCCCTCGTCGCCTTTGAGACCGGCGAGAGCATCACCTACGGCCTCTTCAACGCGCAGGAGCGCGGCCAGCTGTTCATCGGCGCGGGCGTGCCGGTGTACGAGGGCATGGTCGTGGGCGTCAGCCCCAAGCAGGAGGACATCACCGTCAACGTCTGCAAGAAGAAACAGCTGACCAATATGCGCGCCTCCGGCTCGGACGACGCGCTGCGTCTGGTCCCGCCCAAGCAGATGAGCCTGGAGCAGTGCCTCGAATTCCTCGCCGACGACGAGCTGCTGGAGGTCACGCCGCACGCGCTGCGCATCCGCAAGACCATCCTCAACCACGAAAAGCGCATGAAGGCCACCCACGGCGGCAAGAAGTAAATGGAAAAGAACAGGGAACGGCTTGCGCCGTTCCCTGTTTGCAAAAGGATGACTTCAGGCAGAAAATCGGGGCTTGCTACCACCGGTAGCGGAAGTTCCAGCCATAGTTGATAGTGTGCAACGCCCAAATCCCGTAGAATTTCCCCATAAGGAGGAACGAGAAATGCTGTCAGAAACGATCTATCGGCTCAGACGAAGGGCGGGACTTTCCCAAGAGCAGCTTGCGGAAACCATCGGCGTTTCCAGACAGGCGATCTCTAAGTGGGAAAGCGGAACATCCACGCCGGAGCTGGATAAGCTGTTGGCGCTCAGCGAATGCTTCCACGTTACGCTGGATGAGCTGACCGGCGGAACACCGTGCGAAGCGGATACCGGATCGGTGCGGCGGACAAAGACGGACGGTTTTCGGCAGACAACGCAGAAGGTCGGCATTGGCTTATGTGTGCTTGGCGCGGTCCTTCTGCTGGCGGTGGGCGCGGTCATGCTGGCTATACCGGATGCCGCGGATCGGCTGAACGAGTCCTCTGCGGTCACGCTCAACGGCTCGGGGCTGTTGCTGGTGCTTTGCGTCCTTTTCATGGCGGCAGGTCTGGTGCTGATCCTCCGGAAAAAGTAAAAGGAGAAACTGCTATGAAAACATGGAGCATCGTATTTGCCGCGCTTGCCGTGCTGCTCTCCGACGTGATGTGCGCCGTGGTGGCGTACCTTTATCGGGATATGCTCTGCGGCATTGCGCACGACTGCTACAGCGCACCGGCCGGCGTTGCCTTTTTGTACGCGGTCCCGTTCGCGGCGGGGATCATTATATGCGCGGCGCTGGCCTGTGTGCTCAAGAAAAAAGCATAAAAGAAAGACTCCGCCCGCCGGACGGAGTCTTTCTTTCCGTTATCCGATCCCGAACAGCCGTTTGCCGTTCTCGGCGGTCAGGCGGATCAGCTCGTCTGTGTCCAGGCCCCGCAGCGCCGCGAGCTTTTCCGCGATATAGCGGACGCTGCGCGAGTCGTTGCGCATACCGCGCACGGGGACGGGGGCCATATAGGGGCTGTCCGTTTCCAGCAGCATCCGGTCGAGCGGGCACTCGAGCGCGACCTCGACCGTTTTGCGGGCATTTTTGTAGGTCACGGGGCCGTCAAAGCCGAGATACCAGCCGCGCTTTAGGAGTTCGCGCGCCATCTCGACGCTGCCGGAGAAGCAGTGGAACACACCGCGCACAGCGGGAAATTCCTGCACGATGGCAAGACTGTCGGCGTGCGCCTCGCGGTCGTGCACGATGACGGGGAGGTCCAGCTCCTGCGCCAGCGCGAGCTGGTCGCGAAAGACCCTCTGCTGCCATTCCCTCGGCGGGTTCTGCTCCCAGTAATAGTCCAGCCCGATCTCGCCGATGGCAACGACCTTCGGCTCCCGCGCCCACGCGCGGAGCGCGTCCAGACTGTCCTCCGTGTAGGGCGCGCAGTTCTCGGGATGCCAGCCGACGGCGGCGTAGACGTGCGGATAGGTCCGCGCCAGCTCCACCGCGCGGCGGGAGGACTCCAAATCACAGCCAGGGTCGAGGATCCGTCCCACGCCGTGTTCGGGCATGGAGGCGAGCAGCGTCTCACGGTCGGCATCGAACGCCTCGTCGTCGTAATGCGCGTGGGTGTCAAAAATCAAGCTCATAGGATGTCCTTTCTTTTTGATAGAGGGGATGATCCTCAGCAAAAGGGCAGTTTTAAAAACGGTGTACAGCCTTGCTGCGGAAAAGCCTTTTGCCGGCTCCTTGACCGCATGGCAGCAGCGGCTGAGCGGAACAAGAAGTACGTCAAATCGACTGAGGGAGGATGACTTCATACGGCTGCTGAAATAAAGCTTCGTATTGGCAGTTCGTGGGTCGAGGGGAAAGCGCCGAAGCGCCGCCGGTGGCGGAAAAAGCGAGGCGGTTTCGAGGAAGCGGCGCAATTGGCGCGCCCAAAGAGGCGCGGGAATTGCTTTGCCGCGACGGTGAAGAAGCCCCTCGTTGTCTCTGGGGTTCTAAAGGGGCTATCTCTTCAACTAAGAGATAGCCCCTTTGCTTCTATTTCAGCACAGCTTTGCGCCGGCGGGGATCTTATCGTCCACCATGATGAGGTTCAGGACCTCCTGCCCCTTCTCGGTGTGGGTGGCGGAGAGCAGCATACCGCAGCTCTCGAGACCCATCATCTTGCGCGGCGGCAGGTTGACGATGGCGACCAGCATCTTGCCGACGAGCTGCTCCGGCTCGTACCACTTGTGGATGCCAGAGAGGATCTGGCGGTCGGTGCCGGTGCCGTCGTCAAGTGTGAAGCGCAGCAGCTTATCGCTCTTCTTCACGGCTTCGCAGGCTTTGACCTTGACGGCACGGAAGTCGGATCTGCAGAAGGTGTCGAAATCGACCTTCTCCTCCGTCAGAGGCTCGATCTCCAGCGCGGGGAGCGCGGCCTTCTTCTGCGCCTCCTGAATGGCCTCCAGCTCGGCGAGCGCCTTTTCCATGTCAATGCGCGGGAAGATGGCCTCGCCCTTGTGGACGGTGACGCTCGCGCTCAGGCGGCCCCATTCGGCGGCGCTGTCCCAATCGCGGCAGTCTGCCGCCGCGCCGAGGCGCGCGAAGATCTTCTCGCAGGAGGCGGGAATGAACGGCGTGAGCAGGATGGTGCAGATGCGGATGGTCTCAAGGAGGTTGTACATCACGCTGGCAAGGCGCGCGCGGTTGGCCTCGTCCTTGGCGAGCACCCACGGCGCGGTCTCGTCGATATACTTGTTCGCGCGCTGAATGACCTTGAAGATGGCCTCCAGACCGTTCTGGAACTGGAACTTCTCCATCTCGGCTTCGTACTTGCCGCGCAGGGCGGAGGCCGCCGCGATGAGATCGGCGTCGAACTCACCCTCGGCGCGCTCGACGGGCAGCGTACCGCCGAAATACTTCTCGACCATGGCGGTCGTGCGGGAGACGAGGTTGCCGAGGTCGTTGGCAAGATCGACGTTGATGGTGTTGATGAGCAGCTCGTTGCTGAAATTGCCGTCGGAGCCGAACGGGAAGGTACGCAGCAGGAAGAAGCGCAGCGCGTCGACGCCGAAGCGCTCGGCAAGCACATAGGGATCGACGACATTACCCTTGGATTTGCTCATCTTGCCGCCGTCCATGACGAGCCAGCCGTGGCCGTAGACGTGCTTGGGCAGCGGCATACCCATGCTCATGAGCATCGCGGGCCAGATGATGGAGTGGAAGCGCACAATCTCCTTGCCGACAAAGTGGACGTCAGCGGGCCAGAACTTATCGTAATCGTCGTACTTTTCGTTCATGAAGCCGAGAGCGGTGCAGTAGTTGAACAGCGCATCGACCCAGACATAGACGACATGGCCGGGATCGAAGTCCACCGGAACGCCCCAGGTGAAGCTCGTGCGGGAAACGCACAGATCCTCAAGGCCGGGCTTGATGAAGTTGTTCACCATCTCGTTCACGCGGCTGGCGGGCTGGAGGAAATCTGTGTCCTCAAGCAGGTGCTGCACGCGGTCGGCGTACTTACTCAGCTTGAAGAAGTAGGCCTCCTCTTCAGCGTCCTCCACCTCACGCCCGCAGTCGGGGCACTTGCCGTCCACGAGCTGGCTCTCGGTCCAGAAGCTCTCGCAGGGCTTGCAGTATTTGCCGACGTACTTGCCCTTGTAGATGTCGCCGTTGTCGTGCATCTTCCTGAAGATCTTCTGGATGGCCTCGACGTGGTAATCGTCGGTGGTGCGGATGAAGCGGTCGTTGGAGATGTTCATCAGCTTCCACAGATCGAGGATGCCCTTCTCGCCGCAGACGATGTTGTCCACGAACTGCTGCGGGGTCACGCCCGCGGCCTTGGCCTTGTCCTCGATCTTCTGACCGTGCTCGTCCGTTCCGGTCAGGAACATCACGTCATAGCCGGTCAGGCGCTTGTAGCGCGCCATTGCGTCGGTCGCCACCGTGCAGTAGGTGTGGCCGATGTGCAGCTTGTCCGACGGGTAGTAAATGGGCGTGGTGATATAGAATCGTTTCTGTTCCATGGGTATCTTCCTCTTTTCCTGCCCGCGCCGAATGAAAGCGGGGCATAAATTCTCTTTAGTTTAGCACATTTGAGGACATTTTTGCAAGAGGTGCGGCGTTATTTGCACGGGCTCCGCGCAAATAACGCCGTTTTTCTGAGATATTCTTATGCGATGGCGCGCTTTTCCAGCGTGCGCAGCAACGGTACGCCGAGCAGGAAGCACACGGCGGCCTCGCCGATGCCGACCGTCAGCGCGTTGTAGGCGAACAGCCCCGCGAACGCGGCGGAGAAGCCCGTGCTTTCCCACGCGAGCATCGCGCCGACGATTACGGCGTTGCAGACGACCGGCGGCACGGCGGCGGTCCATGCGCTGCGGCAGCGGCCCGACCACACGGCGGCGAGCAGCGTGGCGAGCGTGCCGACGACCAGATCGAGCAGGCCGTAGGGACTGAGCAAGTTGGTGATCAGGCAGCCAACGGCAAGACCGGGGATCGCCGCCTTGCGGTCGCGGCAGGGCAGCACGCACAGAGCCTCGCTCAGGCGGAACTGGATCGCGGGAAAGGCGAGGCCGAAGAAATTGGAGATCCACGCGAGCGCCGCGTAGGCGGCGGCAATGACGGCGGCGCGGGCGAGATCGCGGGTAGAGTATTGCAGCTTCATAGAGGGGTATCCTTTCTTGGGAATGTAAACAGATGCGGGGGAAAGACGGTCAGGCGGCCCCGCAGGACCGCCTGACGCGGCCTTAAAATTCGGGGGAGGTTCTGCCGGAGGTCAGGTACTCGTAGTATTGCGCTTCGGTCGCCGCCATGTAGGTCATGACCCACAGCGTGCCGACGCCAAGGCACAGCGAGCCGACAATGCCCCAGCCGATAAAGCTCAGATCGAGCACGAATTTCTCCCACTTGTGACCGGTCATCAGGCGCTGGCTCTCGTCCAGACATTCCCTCCAGCCGTATTCGGGGTGGTCGGCCTTGACGTAGTAGACCATGGAGTAGGCGTAGGCCTTGACGATGCCGGGGATGAAAAGCAGCAGGCTCCACAGGAAGATAAAGAGCCCGGAGAGCAGACTGATGAGCAGCGTACCGCCGAAATCGTCCCGAAAGCCGCGGAACAGATCGTTGAGGTCAATGCCTCGGCCCTCGCGCGCCTGCGCGAGGAAGGCATATTTCTGCGCGTAGAGCATCGGGCCGGTAACGACGAGCGCGCCGACGCCGGGGAGAATGCTGCCGGCGGCGCCGACGATGGCAGAGACCACCAAACAGAACACCACGCCCATGAGCCATTGATCCTTGAAGATGCCGCCGCCGAGCCGGGCGCGGGCGGCTGCCTTCCATTCGCTTCTTGTCATGCGGATCTTCTCCTTATCACACAATATTTCGCTTACAGCAGGTCGGGCAGATGGCGCACGACCTCGGCGCAGCGCGGGCACAGCCCCTCGGCGTTGGGCGTGAGGGAGTGCTTCCAGCAGCGCGGGCACTTCGTGCCGGCGGCGTTTTCGACCTTGACGGCAAGCTCGCCGCCGACGGTCAGCTCGACCTTGGAGACAATGAACAGGTCGGCGAGCGCCGCGGGGTTCTCGTCCGCGAGGAACACATCGCCCTCGGGCACGGTCAGATGCACGTCGGCCTCCAGGCTCTTGCCGATGACCTTCGCCGCGCGGGCCTCCTCGAGCGCGCCGTTGACGGCGGTGCGGACCTCGATGATGTGCTCCCAGCGCGCCATGGTCTCGGCGTCGAGCGCGTAGGCGGTGAAGGGCTTGTTCATGTCGTTGAGCACCACGTTGCGCGCGTCGTCCTCGGCGGTGTGCGGCATGGCGAGCCAGATCTCATCGCAGGTGAAGGCGAGAATGGGCGCGAAGAGCTTGGCAAGGGTCGAGAGCGTGAGGTAGAGCGCGGTCTGGGCGCTGCGGCGCTCGGCGGAGTCCGCCGCCTCGCAGTACAGGCGGTCCTTCACAATATCGAGGTAGAAGCTCGAGAGCGTGGTGACGCAGAAATCGTTGACCGCGTGGGTGATGATGTGGAACTCGTAGTCGTTGTAGGACTGCTCGACCTTTTCGATCAGCTCGTTGAGCTTGGTGATGAGCCAGCGGTCGAGCACCGGCATATCCTCGGCCTTGGTGAGGTGCGCGGGGTCAAAGTCCACCAGGTTATCGAGCATGAACTTGCAGGTGTTGCGGAACTTGAGATAGTTCTGGCTGAGCTGCTGGAAGATGGCCTTGGAGCAGCGCACATCCGCGTGATAGTCGGCGCTCGCCGCCCACAGACGCAGAATGTCCGCACCGTTCTCGTTGAAAATGTCGGCGGGATCGACGCCGTTGCCGAGGCTCTTGTGCATCGCGCGGCCCTCGCCGTCCACGGTCCAGCCGTGGGTGACGCACTCCTTGAAGGGAGCGCCCTCGCCGAACGCGCCCACGGCGGTCAGCAGGGAGGACTGGAACCAGCCGCGGTACTGGTCGAGGCCCTCGAGGTACATCGTGGCGGGCCAGAAGCCCTGATCTTTCTTCATCGCGGCGAAGTGCGTGGAGCCGGAGTCGAACCAGCCGTCGAGCGTGTCCTCCTCCTTGGTGAAGCCGGCGCTCTTGCCGCAGTGCGGGCAGGCGAAGCCCCTGGGAAGAATGTCGGCGGCGTCCATCTCGAACCAGGCGTTGGAGCCTTTCTCGGCAAAGAGGGCGGAAACGGCCTCGATGGTCTCGTCGGTGCAGACAGGCTTGCCGCAGTCAGCGCAGTAGAACACGGGAATGGGCAGACCCCAGCGACGCTGACGGCTGATGCACCAGTCGGCGCGCTCACGGATCATGCTCTTCATGCGGTCGATGCCCCAGCCCGGGACCCAGCGCACGTCGTCGCACGCGGCGCAGGCCTCGTCCTTAAAGGAATCGACGGAGCAGAACCACTGCGGGGTGGCGCGGAAGATGATGGGCTTCTTGCAGCGCCAGCAATGCGGATAGCTGTGCACGATCTCCTCGGAAGCGAAGAGGGAGCCGGCCTCCTTCATATCGTTGAGGATGACGGGGTTGGACTCCTCCACGAGCATTCCCTCATACTTGCCGGCATAGTCGGTGTGGCGGCCCTGATCGTTGACGGGCACGACCATATCCATGCCGTAGCGGCGGCAGGTCTGATAGTCGTCCGCGCCGAAGCCGGGGGCAGTGTGAACGCAGCCCGTACCGGAATCCATCGTGACATAATCGGCGAGGACCAGACGGCTGGTCTTGGGCAGGAACGGGTGCTGCGCGAGCATATTCTCATAGAAGTTGCCGGGGTGGGTCTCGACGACGGTGTAGTGCTCGACCTTGCCGACGGCCATGACCTTCTCGACGAGCGCCTCGGCGACAATGTACATTTCGCCGTTGTCGTCGTTGCGGACGATGGCGTAGCTCTCGTCGGGATGCAGCGCGATGGCGAGGTTGCCGGGCAGCGTCCAGATCGTGGTCGTCCAAATGACGAAGCTGAGCTTGCTCTTATCGAGATGGCCGAGCTTGCCGAGGTCGTCGTGCATCGGGAACTTGACGTACACGGTCGTGCAGGGGTCGTCCTGATATTCGATCTCCGCCTCGGCCAGCGCCGTCTCATCGTGATAGCACCAGTACACGGGCTTGAGGCCCTTGTAGATGTAGCCCTTCTTGTACATTGCGCCGAAGACCTTGACCTCCTCGGCCTCAAAGCCGGGATCCATGGTCTTGTAGGGGTGCTCCCAGTCGCCGAGCACGCCGATGCGCTTGAAGCCCTCCATCTGGATGCCGATGTACTTGTCGGCATACTGGTGGCAGGCGGTGCGGAAGTCGGCGACGCTCATGGCCTTGCGGTTGAGCTTCTGCTCCTTGATGATAGCGCTCTCGATGGGCATACCGTGGTTGTCCCAGCCGGGGATATAGGGCGTGTAGTAGCCGCGCATCGCGTAGGAGCGGGTGATGAAGTCCTTGAGGGACTTGTTGAGCGCGTGGCCCATGTGCAGTCCGCCGTTGGAGAACGGAGGGCCGTCGTGCAGAGCGAAGCGGGGCTTGCCCTCGTTCTTCTTGAGCATCACGTTGTAGAGGTCCACTTCCTCCCAATGCTTGAGCATCTCAGGCTCGCGCTTGGGAAGCCCCGCGCGCATCGGGAAGCCGGACTTCGGCATATTCAGCGTCGCTTTGTAATCCATGTCGTGTCTCCTTTATGTGAATTTTTCTGTTTGCTGCAAAATAAAAATGCTCTGTCTCCCGACAAAAGAGACAAAGCATAACCATACTCTGCGGTACCACTCTTCTTGCCGCCGTTCCGGCAGCCGCTCAAATGCCGCGATGTAACGGTCGCACCCGGGCTGTCCTACTGCGGCTTCAGACGCCTGCTCCGAGGTGATATTCGCTCTCCGCGCCCCGCTGCCTCGCACCGACCGGCAGCTCTCTTTGCGGGCGGACGGGAAGCTACTTGTCCTCATCTGCACAATTCCACATATTACGGTCATTCTACCCGCATTCTTTCGCTTTGTCAAGGCTGAAAATGCTTGCGGAAGCGGCAAAAATAGGCTATACTATCGGCGAAAAATACGCGAAAGCGACAAATTCCGGAGGCTGCGCCATGATCCACGATATCGAGCCGAAGCATTTATACAACGAATGGAAGCCGAACGCCGTGCCGAAAAGGTCGAGCGCCGTCGTGCAGTTCTGCGGGAGAAACCTCCTCTGCCGCATCGACGACAACGGACTCAAGCTCCCGAGCCGCGCCATGTTTCCCGACGGCGACGAGAGGTTCACCTATCTTTTTGAGCTGGACGGCAGGGAATACTACCTCCTGCGCGACGAAACGCCGCGCGGGCCGGACGGCTGGACCTACCGCGACATCAATATTTTCCGCACCGAGCAGCCGAAGGAGATCGCCTTCGCCGCGGTCAGCGCGTGGCACCTGTGCTGCTGGTACCGCGACACGAGGTTCTGCGGCCGCTGCGGCACGCCGCTCGAGCACGACGTCAACGAGCGCATGATGCACTGCCCCAGGTGCGGCAATATGATCTTCCCACGCATCAACCCCTCGGTCATCGTGGCGGTGACGCACGGCGACTACCTGCTGCTCACGCAGTACGCGAACCGCCCCGGCGCGACGCGCACGGCGCTCATCGCGGGCTTTACCGAGTTCGGCGAGACCGCTGAGCAGACCGTTCACCGCGAGGTGATGGAGGAGGTCGGCCTCAAGGTCAAAAACCTGCGCTACTATAAGTCTCAGCCGTGGGGCATCTCCGGCGGCGGGCTGCTGCTCGGCTACTGGTGCGAGCTGGACGGCGACGAGACCATCCATCTCGACAACTTTGAGCTGGCGGACGGCGCGTGGGTCAGCCGCGAGGAGCTGCGCCGCGACTACCGTGACAACGGTGTCGCCCTCACGAGCGAGATGATCGCCCGCTTTGCCGCGGGGCGAGGACCCGTATAGCGCGGAGCGGTAAACGAAATGACAGAAAGGACCCGCGAACGGCATTGCCGTTCGCGGGTCCTCTTTTGCTAAGAAGCGTTCCCCGCGGTGCGCGCCGCGCCGAGGGCGGAGCGGAAGTCCTCCCACGCCTCGGGGTGGTCGACGTAGTATTTCGGACAAATTTTGCCGGTCACGTCGTAGTGGCGGATGACGTCGGCGGGAGCGAGATCGAATTCCTCGCACAGCCACGCCGTCAGCCGCAGAAGGCTCGCCATCGTCTCGGCGGAGAACTCGCCCGTCTCGTCGGCGTGGCAGACCTCGATGGAAACGGTGTGATCGTTCGCCTGCGAGGAGCAGTAGGCGACCTCCGAGAGCGGGACGCATTGGAGCACCTCGCCCTCCAGCCCCACGATGAAGTGGGCGCTGGCGTAAGTCTCGTGCGTGAGGGCAAGGTTGGCGAAGAAGCTGCGGTTTGCCGCCGCCGAGGTGCCGGGGTTTCCGACGTAATGGACGACCACGCCGTCGATCGTCTCGAGCGGCGTGCCGGGGCGGGAGTATGGGTTGAGCGGCAGGATGTCCTGCTCCACCCATTCCGGCGCGGACACGTCCGCGCCGGGAACGGCGCGGTGGCGGAACCAGTAAATCAGCTCCGCGCCGATGCAGAGGACGAGTACGGCGATGACCGCCCGCTCCAGCCGGACGCGGCTGCGCTTTTTTCGTGCAGCCATGCGTCAGAAGCCGCGCGCGGCCGCGGGCGTTTCAATGCCCATGCCCGCAAGCGCCTCAAGCGTGCAGGTCATCTCCGGCGTGACAATCGCACAGACGCTGCCGCTCGAGCTCGAGGTCGTGTCGATTGGCTGCCTGGTCGGCTTCTCGTCCACCCGGACGCTGTACCACAGCTCCAGCTCGACATAGAAGCTGCCGCTGTAGAGCGTACTCTCAAAGAGCGAGGCGTTGGAGGCGTGACCCGCCTCGTAGTCGCGGCGCAGCGCGGAGACGAGCGTGTTGGCCTGCGCGGCGGTCAGCTCGCCGTTGTCCTCGCCGTAGGCGCCGTCGCTGACGACGTCGTAGTAGCCGCCGGTGAGATAGGCGTTGCTCTTGTCGTCCGCCAGCTCGCCGAGCACGCGGTCGAGTGCGGCCTCGGGACAGTTGAGCAGCGCGGTCATCGTCTGCGCGACGGAGCCGGGCTCGTTCAGCTCCCGGGAGAAGGCGCGGCAGTCGACGTAGCTGCGGCGCACGACGCGCCCGTCCGTGAGCGTGTAGGTGACGGTGAAATAGAGATAGCTGTCGACCGGAGCGTCCGCGGGCGTTTCATAGGTGGTCCGCGCGTAGCTGAGCTGGCGCGCCTTGTCGGCGATCATCGCGCGGTGCGCGGCGAGGGTGCGCTCAATGCTCTCCGGCTCGTCGAGCTTGCAGGAGAGGTAGTCGCCGTTCGAGGAGAGATAAACGGAGACGAACTCCACCTCCTCCGCGTCGGGCGTATAGCTCTCGTAGCCGGTGAGGTCGAGCGACATGGCGACGCCGAAGCACACCAGCACGGCGGAGAACACCAGCGCGCCGACGCGGCCTGTGCGCCAGACGCGGAAGCTCTTGTGCAGCAGCATTTCCGCGGCGAAGTAGCCGAGCAGGCCGGTGAAGAGCATACAGGCGATGGTGCCGGGGAGCGAGTATTGGCCGTTATGGAGGTTGAGACCGAAGACGAGGAAGTAGATAAGCTGCCCGAGCGAGAACGCGGCGCAGACCGCCACGCCGTATTTGAAGATGGTGCGCGCCCATGCCACGGTGACGATGGAGCCGGTCGCCTCGCTCGCGCGGCGGCGGTAGACGAGCAGGCCGAGCACGGCGAGCACGATGCCGACGGCAGCATAGATGCCGAGCACGCCAAGGCCGCTGAGCATATACTCGCCGCCCCGAATGACCTGATGCGTCCCGTCGCTGAGGATGCGGTCCACGCGGGCGACATTGCTCACGTCCAGCACGCAGATAAGCTCCCAGGCAGGCGAGAGGAAGGCGAAGGTTTCCGGAGCGGAATAACCGCTGTAGCCGTAGAGGAAGTTGCCGGCAAAGGTGCGCACGAGGTATTCCATACCCACGGCAAGGAAATTGAGGATGCCGTAGAACACGGGCGCGGCCAGAATTTGCCCGGTGAACATCATGCACAGCACAGCGAAGGAGTAGAAGAACAGCACCGAGAGCACGGCGGCGAGCAGCGCGGTACCGAGCGCGGTAAGGTTCAGCGCGCCGAAGCAGGCGGCGGTGATGCCCGCGAGGGCAAAGGCGAGCACGAGCGCGGAGACCATGCACACAAGGCCGGTGAGGTAGTTGGTCGCGTACAGCGTCTCACGCCGCACGGGCATGGAATGGAAGCCCTGCGTGGCGCGGGGGTTGGTAAGGTAGGCGAACATCGCCATGGCGAAGAAGATGCCGAACACGGCGCCCATCACAAGCCCGCCGTAGGCGCCGATCTGCAGCAGGTAATACGAGGCGTCGGCCACGGTCGGGACACCGTGATAGTCGGCCAGCTCGTTGAGCAGCGGCAGCGGCAGGAGCAGCAGCCAGATCAGGACGTAGCCGAACCACAGCGGCCAGAAGCGCTGCAGGTTCTTGCGGAAAAGCGCGCGGTTAAAGAACGATGTCGCGGACTGCATAGTCGGCACCTCCCAGCTCATAGATGAAAATTTCCTCCAGCGTCAGCGGCACGGCCTCCATGTACACGGGGTCGAGGGCGGCGAGCCGCTCGGTGATCTGCTGCGTATTGCCGCGGAAGATGATGGTGAACACGCGTCCGAGATGGCTCTCGTGCAGCAGGTTCAGCCCCGCGGGGAGCTCCGGCGCGCCCTCGCCCCGGAAGACGATCTGCATTTTGACCGTGTTCTCCTGCAGCTCGGAAAGGCTGCGCTCGAGCAGGACCTTTCCCTTATTCATGATGCCGACGTGGTCGCACACGTCCTCCAGCTCGCGCAGGTTGTGGCTGGAGACGAGCACCGTCGTGCCGCGCTCGGCGACGTCCTGCATGATAAGGCTCCACACCTGACGGCGCATCACGGGGTCGAGGCCGTCCACCGGCTCGTCCAGAATGAGATAGTCCGGCATACAGCACATGGCGATCCAGAACGCCGCCTGCTTCTGCATTCCCTTGGAAAGACGGCGGATGAGCTGCTTTTCGTCCAGCGAAAAGACGCCGCGCAGCTTCTCGTAGCGCTCCATGTTGAACTGCGGATAGAAGCCGCGGTAAAATTTCATCATGTCGCGTATGCTCGACTGCATAAAATAGTGCCAGTCGTCGGGGATGGAGGCGATGCGCTGCTTGACCGCCACGTTCTCCCATACGTCTGCGCCGTCCACCGAGACGGTGCCGGAGTCCTGCCGGTATACGCCGGTCAGGTGGCGCAGCAGCGTGGATTTGCCCGCGCCGTTCGGCCCCACGAGACCGTAGATCGCGCCCTGCGGCACGGTCAGGCTCGCGCCGTCGAGCGCGGCAAAGCCGTCAAAGGTCTTCACCAACTCACGAATTTCGATCATTTCTCTTCCTCCTCCCGGTAGATGGCGTCCAGCTCGGCACAGCTCATGCCGAGCGTACGCAGCTCGCGCAGCGTTTCGCGCAGGGTCTCGGTCAGCGCAAGGCGGCGTCCGTCGTCCTCGGCGCGCTCGCGGCGCACGGCGAAGCTGCCCTTTCCCGGGACAGACGCGGCGTAGCCCTCCGATTCCAGCTCGCTGTAGGCGCGCTGGATGGTATTCGGGTTGATGGCGAGCTGACTGGCCAGCGCGCGCACCGAGGGGAGCTTTTCCCCGTCGGCGATCGCGCCGGAGACGATCAGCCGCCGCAGCCCGTCGCGCACCTGCTCATAGATCGGGCGCGCATCGCGGTAATTCAAGGTGATCATAGCGGTGCCTCCTGTTTGCTTATCGGCTGAGAAGTACGACGACGGCGACGAGCAGGACCACAAGGATCGCGCCTACGCCGACCGTCAGAACGCTGAAGGAAACCATGCTGCCATCCCTCCTGACTGTATTAAGCGTATTAGTACAGTTAGGATAGCATGAGAGCGTCGCTCTGTCAAGTATTTTTCGGAAATTGGCGAAATCTCACAGAAGAACGATAAGGCCCCGTTAAGAATTTATCTATTGTACCAAATCGTCATATTGACGAAATTTAATAATTTTAAAGTACCAATTTAACAAAAATAGAGAAAGTGCCGTCGGACGGTTGCTTTTGCGCGTGGAATCTGCTATCTTAATACCGTAGAGAAAGGGCGGGAAGACCCAATATGCCCTTTTGAAAGCAATGCAATTTAATAGGAGAGGGGAAATCACATGGATAAGATCATAGAAATCAACAGTGCGGTAAACGGCTTTGTATGGGGACCCATCATGCTGGCACTGCTGGTCGGCACGGGCATTTACCTGAGCTTCCGCGTCGGCTTCATTCAGTTCTCCAAGATCGGCTACTGGTGGAAGAACACCATCGGCAAGATCTTCCAGAAGTCCGAAGCGGGCGAGGGCGAGATCACGCCGCTGCAGGCGGTCTCCACGGCGCTGGCCTCCACGGTCGGCACGGGCAATATCGCCGGCGTCACCGGCGCGATCATTCTCGGCGGCCCCGGCGCGGTGTTCTGGATGTGGATCTCCGCGCTCTTCGGCATGGTCACCAAGTTCTCCGAGGTGACGCTGGCGGTCAAATACCGTGAGCGCAACGAAAAGGGCGACTGGTGCGGCGGCCCGATGTACTACATCAAGAACGGTCTCGGCCCCAAGTGGAAGTGGCTGGGCGTCATCTTCTCCGTGTTCGGCGCGCTCGCCGCGTTCGGCATCGGCAACATCTCCCAGATCAACTCCATCGCTTCCTCCGTCAACTCCGTCGCGGTCGCGTTCCATGAGAACGCCAAGGAGTTTGACATGATCATCGGCCTCATCACCGGCGTTGTGATCGCCATTTTCGTGGCGCTCGTGCTCCTCGGCGGCGTCAAGCGCATCGGTCAGGTCACCGAAAAGCTCGTCCCCGGCATGGCGGCCATCTACATCGTCTGCGCGCTCGTGGTCGTTATCGCCAACGCGGGTACGATCCCCGGCGTGTTTGCCAGCATCTTCCAGGGCGCGTTCAACCCCTCCGCCGTCGTCGGCGGCGCGGTGGGCGTGACCATGAAGCTCGCCATCACCAAGGGCGTTGGCCGCGGCGTCTTCTCCAATGAGGCCGGTCTCGGCTCCGCGCCCATCGCGCACGCCGCCACCTCCGAGAAGAACCCCGTCCGGCAGGGCCTCTACGGCATCTTCGAGGTCTTTATGGACACCATCGTCATCTGCACCCTGACCTCCCTCGTCGTCCTCTGCTCCGGCGCCGCCACGGGCAACTACGGCAACAACGATCTCGCGGGCGTGCCCACCGCGGTCGCGGGCTTTGCCAGCGTATTCGGCGACAAGCTCGGCTCCCTGATCCTTGCCGTCGGCCTGCTGCTCTTCGCCACCTCCACCATCCTCGGCTGGGCGCTCTACGGCACCCGCTGCGCGGAGTTCCTCTTCGGCAGCAAGATCATCCGCCCCTATCAGGTCCTCTTCTGCCTCGTCGTCATCGCCGGCTCGGTCGCCAACCTCAAGCTGGTGTGGGACATCTCCGACACCCTCAACGGCCTCATGGCGATCCCGAACCTCATCGGCATCCTGCTCCTCAGCCCCGTGGTCATCAAGCTGACGAAGGAACACTTCAACGGCGTGAAGGCAGGCAAGCTCGAATAAGCGAACATCCGGTCTCCTGCGGCGGGACGGACCATGCGGTCCGTCCCGCTTTTTGCTCCCCCAGCAAAAAAAGAGGAGAAAACGCGGAATATTTTCGAAGATTTCCCTTTACAATAGAAAAAAGCCGTGGTATGATATCAAAGCGCGTGAAGGCGCGCGAGGAGCATACCCGAACTTAGGACGCGGATCGTCACCTGTCCCGCCGCTCAGTTCAGGGTGAATATTTTTGAAAGGTGGAAACACAACTATGATGCTCAAAGACCAGAAGACTGCCATTATCGAAGCCAACCGCACCCATGAGAGCGACACCGGTTCTCCCGAGGTCCAGATCGCCATTCTCACCGAGCGCATCAACCAGCTCACCGAGCACCTCAAGGTTCACGCGCAGGATAACCACTCCCGCCGCGGCCTGTACAAGATGATCGGTAAGCGCCGCAGCCTGCTCGACTACCTCATGAAGAAGGACATCGAGCGCTATCGTGCCATCATCGCCAAGCTCGGCATCCGTAAGTAAGAGACAATATGCGCGGGGGAAGGATATTCTTTCCCCGCGTGTTTTGCTATCTTGCACCCCTGATTTTCCCGCAAAAGCCCGCAAAACAGGGAGCCGACGCCCGCATTTTAGCAGTTGATCTTGTCCGCGACGCGTTCGCGGCTGAGCTCAAGTGCTAAAGGGTCGGACAAGGCTCCCGACAAAAATCTGAAAAGGAGTATGATCATGTCCACCATCATCACCCACCGTCAATTCCCCGGCTACCACAAGTATGAAATGGAGCTCGCCGGCCGTCCGCTGACCCTCGAGGTCGGCAAGCTCGCCGAGCTCGCCAACGCCGCCGTCATGGTCGGCTACGGCGACACCCGCGTGCTGGTCTGCGCCACCGCGTCCGCCCGTCCCCGCGACGGCATCGACTTCTTCCCCCTCTCCGTCGACTTTGAGGAGAAGATGTACTCCGTCGGCCGCATCCCCGGTAGCTTCAACCGCCGCGAGGGCCGCCCCGGCGAGAAGGGCATCCTGACCAGCCGCGTCATCGACCGCCCCATCCGCCCGCTCTTCCCCTACGATTTCCGCAACGACGTGTCCATCATGGCGACCGTCATGGCGGTCGACCACGACTGCTCTCCCGAGATCGCCGCGCTCATCGGCACCTCCACCGCCCTCGCCATCTCGGACATTCCCTGGAACGGCCCCGTCGGCGCGCTGAAGGTCGGTCTCGTCAATGGCGAGCTGGTCCTCAACCCCACGAGCGAGCAGCGCAAGGTCTCCGACCTTGACGTGACCGTCGTCTCCACCGGCAAGAAGGTCGTTATGATCGAGGCGGGCGCGAACGAGGTCGATAACGACACGATGTACCGTGCCATCGAGCTGGCGCACAACGAAAATCAGAAGCAGATCGAGCTCATCAACCGCATGGTCGCCGAGATCGGCAAGCCCAAGTTCGACTATCCCCACGCAAACTTCAATCAGGAGCTCTTCGACAAGATCGTTGCCGACTTCATGGACGAGGCCAAGGCCGCCATGGATACCGACGACAAGAACGTCCGCGAGGCCCGCTGGAACGAGATGATCGAGCACTGGCACGAGAAGTACCTCGAGGAGTATCCCGACATGGATCAGTACCTCGACGAGTTCACCTATAAGTTCCAGAAGAAGATCGTCAAGGCGTGGCTGCTCGAGGGCCACCGCGTCGACGGCCGTCAGAAGAACGAGATCCGTCCTCTCGCCGCCGAGGTCGGCGTGCTGCCCCGCGTCCACGGCTCGGGCCTGTTCACCCGCGGTCAGACGCAGGTGCTCTCCGTCTGCACTCTCGATACCCTCAGCGCCAACCAGAAGCTCGACACCATCTGGGAAGAGACTGAGAAGCGCTATATGCACCACTATAACTTCCCCGGCTACTCCGTCGGCGAGGCCAAGCCCGCCCGCAGCCCCGGCCGCCGCGAGATCGGTCACGGCGCTCTCGCCGAGCGCGCGCTGCTGCCCGTCATTCCGCCCGTTGAGGAGTTTCCCTACGCCATCCGCGTGGTGAGCGAGGTCGTCTCCTCCAACGGCTCCACCTCTCAGGGCTCCATCTGCGGCTCCACGCTCGCGCTGATGGACGCCGGCGTGCCCATCAAGGCTCCCGTCGCCGGTATTTCCTGCGGTCTCATTCAGGACGGCGACGATTTCACCACCTTCATCGACATTCAGGGCGTTGAGGACTTCCACGGCGAAATGGACTTCAAGGTCGCCGGTACGAAGAAGGGCATCACCGCCATCCAGATGGACCTCAAGAACGACGGCCTGACCATGGCGATCATCAAGAACGCGCTGGACATCACCTACGACGCGCGCGTGCAGATCCTCGACCAGATCATGCTGCCCTGCATCGCCGAGCCGCGTCCCGAGGTCAGCCCCTACGCGCCCAAGATGATCACCATGAAGATCGACCCCGACCGCATCCGCGAGGTCATCGGCAAGGGCGGCTCCGTCATTCAGAAGATCGTCGCCGACACCGGCGCGAAGATCGACATTGACGACGACGGCACCATCCACATTGCCTCTGCCGACGCCGCCGCCTGCGACGCCGCGAAGAAGTGCATCGACGACATCGTGTTTGTCCCCGAGGTCGGCAAGCTGTACTACGGCCGCGTCGTGCGCCTGATGCAGTTCGGCGCCTTCGTGGAGATCGCCCCGGGTAAGGACGGTCTGGTCCACATCTCCAAGCTCGACAAGAAGCGCGTCGAGAAGGTCGAGGACGTGGTCACCGTCGGCGACATGATCTGGGTCAAGTTCATGGAGATCGACGAAAAGGGCCGCTGGAACCTCTCCCGCAAGGACGCTCTCCTCGAGATCGAGGCCCAGCAGGCCGAGGCCGCCAAGGAGCGGTAAGCGGCAAGCTGAAATTTGATATGCGGCGTCTTTTTTGCCCTTGTGGGGAAGTGCGGAGTATGATACAATAAAAACAACAATATATTCAGCTGGGAGGTCAACCGGTGAAAGAGATCAAAAGTATACTGATGTCAGAGAATGGAATGAAGATCGTAAATGCGTTGTTCCTTCTAAGTATATTAATCCGGAACCGCGGCATTATTTTTGCGTTCTACTCCTGCTGGATCATCTATTTGGCATATTGCATCAGGAATACAAAATCTAAGGCTATGCAAATAAGCTGGGCGGTGCTTATTGCGTTTGCCGTTGTGATGATTTGTGTAAACATCTATTTTTATTGCATCTCACGCTGATTGCCGATCGGTGGAATACAAAAAGAGGGACACGGCTGCGCCGTGCCCCTTTTCAATTTTTCCGTTTTGTGGTATCATACAGGCAAATACCGGCTAACATCAAGGAGGAAGCATTATGCCCGACACCATTGCTGCCATCGCCACCGCGTCTGCAGCCGCCGCGGTCGGCATCGTGCGCCTGAGCGGCGCGGAGACGCGGCGCGTGCTCGCGGCGCTGTTCACGCCGGTGAACGGTCGTTCGGCTGCGGAGCTTCCGCCGCGGCGCATGACCTACGGCACGGTGCGCGACGCCGAGGGCCGCACGCTTGACCACGCGCTGGCGGTGGTGTTCTCCGCCGGACACAGCTACACGGGTGAGGAGAGCGCGGAGCTGCACTGCCACGGCTCGCCGGTCGTTTTGCAGGAGGTCCTGCGCGCCGCATTTGCCGCAGGCGCGCGGCAGGCGCGGGCGGGGGAATTTACCGAGCGCGCGTTTCTGAACGGCAAAATGGACCTCACCGAGGCGGAGGCGGTCATCGACCTCATTGACGCCGAGACCGCCGAGGCGGCGCGGAACGCCGCCGCCCAGATGGACGGCGCGCTGCGCCGCCCGCTCGAACAGGTCTACGACGCGCTGCTGAGCCTCACCAGCCGCTTCTACGCCGTGGTAGACTATCCCGATGAGGACATCGAGGACCTCACGCTTGCCGAGACGGAGCGGACGCTCACGGAGAGCGAACAAACGCTCGCGGCGCTGCTCGGCACCTTTGCGCGCGGACGCGTGCTCAAAAGCGGCGCGGCGACCGCCATCGTCGGCGCGCCGAACGCGGGCAAAAGCTCGCTGCTCAACGCGCTTGTGGGCTACGACCGCGCCATCGTCACCGACCTTCCCGGCACGACGCGCGACACCGTGGAGGAGAAGGCGGTGGTCGGCGGCGTGCTGCTGCGGCTCATCGACACGGCGGGCATCCGCGAGACAGACGACGCCGTGGAGCGGCTCGGCGTGGAGCGCTCGCGCCGCGCGGTCGAGAGCGCCGATCTGGTGATCGTGGTAGCGGACGGCAGCCAAGTGCCGCTCACTGTGGAGCCAGACATTCTCGCACTTGCCGCCCGAGCGCCGCATTGGATTCTGGCTATCAGCAAGGACGATCGAAACCCCGCCGTAAAGACCGCCGTTTGGAGACTGCCGGACGGCGCACCTGCGCCGGAGCATCTGGTCTCCTTTAATTCCGTAATGCCCGGCGGGCTGGATGCGTTGATCGACACGATCAGAGACTGCTTTCCTGCCGGCGTTCCCGCGGGCGGCACGCTGCTCACCAACGCCCGGCAGGCCGAAGCCATCCGCCGTGCGCTCGAGAGCGTCCGTGCGGCGCACGAGGCGCTCACCGCCGGGCTGACGCCCGACGTGGTGCTCACCGAGGCCGAGGGTGCGCTTGACGCGCTCGGCGAGCTGACCGGCCGCACGGCGCGCGAGGACATGGTGACGCGCATTTTTGAGCGCTTCTGCGTCGGAAAGTGAGCGGAACGCATTGTTTACAGAAAATGATTGATATTATCTTAACGTTCTGCTACAATACTGCCATTCTAAGGAAGAATCGACTCTATTCCCCAAAAGGGGCCGTTTGTCTGCGGCCCGGAAAGGAACGCCATGCGTGACTATATTATCATGACCGACAGCTGCTGCGACCTGAACCAGCAGGAGGTCGACGAGCTCGGGCTTACCGTTCTGCCGCTTTCCTTTACGATCAACGGCAAAACCTATCTCAACACGCCCGACCATGCCGATATGTCCCCCGAGGAATTTTTCGCAAAGATCGCTGCGGGCGAGAACAGCACTACCGCCGCCGCCAATGTCGGCCAGTTCGACGAGGCGATGCGCAGGGCGCTCGACGCGGGCAAGGATATCCTGTGCATCTGCTTCTCCGGCGCGCTGTCCACCACCTACCAGTCCGCCTGCATCGCGGCGGAGGACCTGAAAAGCGAGTACCCCGACGCGAAGATCGTTGTCATCGACTCCCTCTCCGCCTCGCGCGGACAGGGGATGCTGCTCTACCGCACGGTACAGGAGCGCCGGAGGAGCAGCCCCGACATCGAGACGCTGGCGGCATATGTGAGGAGCATCCTCCAGACCCAATGCCACTGGTTCATCGTGGACGATCTCAACCACCTCAAGCGCGGCGGCCGCGTGAGCGCCACGGCGGCCTTCGTCGGCACGATGCTGGGCATCAAGCCCGTCATGCACACCGACAGCGAGGGCAGGCTCATTCCCATGAGCAAGGCGCGCGGCACCAAGGCTGCGCTCAAGGCGCTGGTCGACAAGGTGGAGGAGCTGGGCGTCGAGCCGGACAAGAACCAGCCCTTGTTCATCTGCCACGCCAACTGCCCTGACTCCGTGGCGTATGTCAAGGAGCTGCTGGAGGAGCGCTTCGGCGTGACGGACGTCCGCGCAGACTTCATCGGCCCCGTGATCGGCGCACACACCGGCTGCGGCACGCTGGGGCTGTTCTTCGTGGGGACGCAGCGATGAAGTGGCTGGAGCTGCACATCGACACCGCCCGCGCCGGTCTGGAGCCGGTCAGCGAGCTGCTGCGCGAGCAGGGCGTCGAGGGTCTTGTCATCGACGACGAGGCGGACTTTAAGGATTTTCTCGAAAATAACCACCAGTATTGGGACTATGTGGACGACGAGCTGCTGGCGGAGAAGCACGGCAAATGCCGCGTGACCTTCTACCTCGAAGAAAGCGAGAGCGGTTTTTCCACGCTGGCGCAGGTGCGCATCGCGCTCTCGGCGCTCAAGAAGCAGCATCCCGAATACGCGCCGCTGCTCCTCACGATGGAAAACGTGGAGGACGCCGACTGGGAGAACAACTGGAAGCAGTTCTATAAGCCCATGGAGATCGGCGAGCGCCTGCTGGTCATTCCCGAGTGGGAGCAGGCGAAGCCGACGGAGCGCGTGAAGCTCATCCTGAATCCCGGGCTGACCTTCGGCACGGGCAGCCACGCGACCACACGCCTGTGCCTTCAGGCGCTCGAAAAGCACATCCGCGGCGGCGAAAAGGTGCTCGACCTCGGCTGCGGCAGCGGCATCCTCTCCATCGCGGCGCTGCTGCTGGGCGCGCGGGACGCCTTCGCCTGCGACATCGACGACAAGTGCGTGGGCGTCGCCTACGAGAATGCCGCGCTCAACGGCATCGGGCGGGAGCACTACACCGTCCGCGCGGGCGATGTGCTCAGCGACAAAAGGCTCGCGCGCGAGTTCGGCGGAGACTATGATATCGTCGTGGCGAACATCGTGGCGGACGTCATCATCGCGCTCGCACCGCAGGTGCGGCCGCTGCTGAAAAAGGGCGGGCTGTTCCTCTGCTCGGGCATCATCGACGACCGCGCGGTCGAGGTCGCAGACGCGCTGCGTCTTGCGGGCTGGGCGATCATGGAGGCCCGCGAGAGCGAGGGCTGGTTCTCATATTTGTGCCAATAACAGCATAGCAAAAGGGGAGCGTTCTCTGCCATAGAGAACGCTCCCCCTGTTTGGTGCCGTATCGCGTGCAATTTTATTTCCTGATTTTTTGCAGCATCCTTGTGAATTCATCCGGCAGGGGACAGGAAAGCTCCACGACCTCGTGCGTGCGCGGATGGAGAAAGCGCAGGCCGACCGCGTGCAGGCATTGCCCCGTCAGGCCGGGGACCTCTTTTTTTGCGCCGTACACCGTGTCGCCGAGAATGGGATGCCCGATGTAGGCCATGTGGACGCGGATCTGGTGCGTGCGTCCCGTCTCGAGCCGGCAGCGGACGTGGGTATAGCCCGGATAGCGGGCGATGACCTCCCAATGCGTGACCGCCTCGCGTCCACCGGCGACCACCGCCATGCGCTTGCGGTCGGTCGGATGGCGCGCGATGGGCGCGTCCACCGTGCCGCGGTCCTCGCGCAGAGCGCCCGCAACGATGCACTCATAGGTGCGCGCGAGCGTGTGGTCGGCGAGCTGTGCGGAGAGGTACTGGTGCGCCGCGTCGTTCTTCGCCGCGATGATGAGACCGCTCGTGTCGCGGTCGATGCGGTGGACGATGCCCGGGCGCAGCGCGCCGCCGATGCCCGAGAGCGTTCCCGCGCAATGGCACAGCAGCGCGTTGACGAGCGTGCCGTCCGGGTGCCCCGGCGCGGGGTGGACGACCATGCCGCTGGGCTTGTTGACCACGATCACGTCCGCGTCCTCGTACACCACGTCGAGCGGAATGTCCTGCGGCACGGTCTCGACCGGCTCGGGCTCGGGCAGCGTCACGGCGACGTCCTCGCCGCCCGCGAGCCTGTAGCTTTTGCCGGCTGTTTTCCCGTTCACCGCGACCTCGCCGCTCTCGATGAGCCGCGTCGCCTGCGAGCGGGTCAAGCCGTCAAGGCTCGACGCAAGAAATGCGTCGAGCCTTTGATTTTTGCTTTCTTCACTTGCCCTGAGCAGGATCGGTTCCATGGTCCTTCTCCCAATTCTTCGCGTCGGTGTTCGGGTAGATCCAAATGTAGTAAACGAGTGCCGCGATGGTGCCGCAGACCACAAAGCAGTCCGCAACGTTGAAAACCGGAAACTCGATGAACGTGCAGTCGAGCATATCCACCACATAGCCGAGGCGAACGCGGTCAATAAGATTTCCCACGCCGCCGCCGATCACGGCGGTCAGCGACCACACGCCGAGCGGGTGCCGCACGATCCGCGCGAGCAGCCATGCGAGCGCGAGCATCCCCACGCCCGTCACGCCGATGAGCAGCCAGCGCTCGCCGGAAAAGCTCGACCATGCCGCGCCGAAATTGCGCACATAGTGCAACCGCAGCAGCCGCGGGAGAAACTCTGCGCTCTCGCCCACGGCGAAATGGGTCACGATATAGGCCTTCACCCACTGGTCCAGCGCGACGATGGCCGCGATAGCCAAAGGGCAGAGCCACAGCGAACGCTTCTTCACGGCTGCGGCACCTCGCTGAAGTCATTGGGATAGACGAGCACCCACTCCGCGTCCGCGGGGGCAAGTGCGAGCGTTTCCGCCTGCGCCTGCCTCATGCCGAGGCCCTCCGGCAGGTCGCGCAGCGCGGCGATAGGGGCATAGTAAAAGCCCGCGTCGCCGTCCTTCACGCCGCCGCTTGAGAGCACATAGTCCGTCGCGCCCGCGCCGTACAGCTCAAGCACCACGGGACCGTACCACGCGGTGAGCAGGCTGCCCTCCTCGCCGCTCTCGCCGATGGGAGCGGTCTCGCAGTAGTATTCTGCCTCTGGGCTGCCGTTTTCCAAGTCAGCGGGTGCGTTTGCGGTCTTGAACCCGTCCGCCGCCGCGCCGCCAAGCTGGCGGTCATAGTACGGGCTGGACTGCACCGTTTCACAGCGCTGCTCGGGATATTCCACCTCGGCGTCCGTATCGGGCAGCGGATCGCTGGGCGGCGCCGCCATCGAAAACATCACCTGATCCTCCTGTGCGGCAGGCGCGGCAGGTGTAGCGTCGTTTGCTTCCTGCTTCATCGCCGTTCGCGGGATCGTTACCGCCGCCGCGAGTGCGACGATCGCCGCGCAGGCCGCCATCGGCATCCACCGCCGCCATGCGCTCCGCTTTTTTGTTTGCGGCTTTTTCGCCGCCTTTTCCGCGCGCACCGCCGCCATCACGTCCTCCGTGAAGCCTGCGGGCACGTCCTCGTCCTCCAGCTCGCCGAGGGCGGCGTGCAGGGCCGTCAGCTCGCCGAGCAGCCTTCTGCATTTCTCGCATTCGCTCACATGAGCGAGCACCTCCGCACGCTCCTCCTCCGTCAGCTCTCCGTCAACAAAGGCCGAGAGCAGCGGCGCAAATTCTTCACATTCCTTCATATTGCGTTCCTCTCCCCTCCGACAGTCTGATTACATTCTGTAACCTTTGACGCTGGCTTTTCAAAAAAGTTCCCGTCTGCCGCCAAATAATTTCGCAGCAGCAGCCGCGCGCGGTTGATGCGGCTCTTCACCGTGCCGAGCTCCAGCTCCGTGACCTCGCAGATCTCCGCATAGCTGAGCTGATGCAGCTCGCGCAGCACGAGCACGCGCCGGTAATCCTCCGGCAGCGCGGCAAGCCCCTCGCGCACCAGCCGCTGCGTCTCCCGGCCCTCGACGTGCTCCTCCGGCGTGGGCGCACGGTCGCACACCTCGAGGTGTACGTCCTCGTCGTCGAGCGATATGCCGTCCACCGTGCGCTTGTTGCGCCGCAACAGGTCGATGCAGGCGTTGCTCGCCAAACGGTAGAGCCAGGTGGACAGCGCCGCATCCTCGCGGAAGCCCTCCAGTCCGCGCCAGAGGGCGAGGAAGGTATCCTGCGCGGCTTCCGCCGCGTCCTCGCTGCTGCCGCACATACGCAGGCAGAGGTTGTATATTTTCTTCTCATGCAGCCGGACGAGCTGTTCAAAGGCTGCCTCGTCGCCGCCTCGCGCGGCTTGGATCAGTTCACTCTCGTTCATGTCCGCTCCGTGTGTTCAGTCGCTCAGATCGCGCTTGATGCCCGCCGTGACGCGGTAAAGATCCTCAAGCGTCTCCATATGGTTGATCTGGTCTTTATAGTAGTTGGCGTATTTTACGCCCTTGAGATACCAGCAGTAGTGCCGCCGCGCCTCGAGCAGCGCGACCTTTTCATTGCGGAACTCCGCGCTGCGTTCGATCTGGCGCACCAGCGCGTCGCAGCGCTCGGCAAGCGGCGGCAGCGGCGGGATCGGCTCGCCCGCGAGCGCGGCTCTGCACTGCTGGAAGAGCCACGGATTGCCAAAGCAGCCGCGCCCGATCATCACCGCGTCTGCGCCGGTGAGCTTCAACGCTTTTATCGCATTTTCCGGGGTAAAAACATCGCCGTTGGCGATAACGGGGATCTTCACCGCTTCCTTGACCGCGCGGATGGTCGACCAGTCTGCCTGTCCGCCGTACATCTGCACGCGGGTGCGCCCGTGGACAGTGATGCCCGCGACGCCGACGCTCTCAAGCAGCACGGCCAGCTCCGGCGCGTTGATGCTGCCCTTGTCCCAGCCGCGGCGCATCTTCACCGTGACCGGAACGTTTACCGCCCTGACCACCGCCTCGGCGATGCGCGCCGCCTTTTCGGGGTCGCGCATCAGCGCCGAGCCGTCGCCGTTGTTGACGACCTTGCCGACCGGACAGCCCATGTTGATGTCCAGAATGTCCGCGCCGCTCGCCTCAATGGCGATCTGCGCGGCCTCGGCCATGCAGACCGGGTCGCTGCCGAAGATCTGGGCCTGCATCGGATGCTCGCCCGGAAAGGGCGCGAGCAGTGTGCGGCTCTTTTTATCCTGATAGCACAGCGCCTTCGAGCTCACGAGCTCCGTGCACGTCAGCCCCGCGCCGAGGGACGCGCACAGCTCGCGGAAGGCCGCGTCGGTCACGCCCGCCATCGGCGCGAGCGCGAGCTGCGAGTTGATCTCCACTGTACCGATGCGCATGGACGTTCCCTCCTTCTCCATGTTTCATAGAAGAAAATTATACCACAGCTTTCCCAAAAGCGGAAGTCCTTATTTTTGCGCGGCAAAACGCGGCAAAAAAGGGCGGCTCCGAAGAGCCGCCCCGGTATGTCGTATGCTGTTTTGCTCAGGCTGCGTCGCGGCTCTCGCCGGAATAGCTGCTGCCGTAGTAGCCGTTGCCGAAGAAGCTATTGAAGAAATCCCAGGGATTGTAGTAATAGCCGCCGTTGCTGCCGCCCTGCTGTTGCTGCTGAGAACTGTCCTGCGCGGTCTCCTGCGTCTGAGGAGCGGCATCGAAGGTCAGCTCGACGGTCTGCGTCTTACCCTCGCGGTAGATGGTGAAGGTCGCGGTGTCGCCCGCGCTGTAACTCTTCTTCGCCGCGACGAGGTCCTCATAGCTCGTGATGGTCTTGTCGTCGATCTTGGTGATGACGTCGCCCATCCTGAGGCCCGCCTTCTCGGCGGCACTGCCCTCCTCCACCGAGCAGACGAACACGCCCTGCGTGACATCGTAGCGGAACTGCTGTGCTATCTGTGCGTTCATGGTCTGGGGAGTGATGCCGATGTATGCCTTGTTGGTCACATAGCCGTTGGTCATAATGTCCTTGACCATGGCGAGCACATCGTCGATGGGGATGGCGAAGCCGATGCCCTCAACGGTGGTGTTGGAGTAGCTCGAATACTTCGCGGACACAATGCCGATGACCTCGCCGTAGCTGTTGAAGAGCGGGCCGCCGGAGTTGCCGGGGTTGATGGAGCAATCGACCTGGATCATGTTGAAGGGCTTGCCGTCCACATTGATCGCGCGGTTCACGCAGGAGACGATGCCCTGCGACATCGAGAAGGTCAGCTCGCCGAGCGGGTTGCCGACCGCAGCGACCGTCTCGCCGATCTGCACGCTGCCGGACTTTCCGATCACGACCGGCTGGAAATTCGTGCCCTCGACCTTGATGACGGCGATGTCGTAGTCCTTGTCGCCGCCGATGACGGCGGCATCATAGGTCGTGCCGTCGTAGGCCGTGACCTTGACGGTGCTCGCACCCTCGATGACGTGATAGTTGGTGAGGATGTAGCCGTCCTTGGTGATGAAAAAGCCGCTGCCGCTGGCGGCGGACTCTGTCGTGCGGCCGAAGACATTCGTTGTGGTGGACACGTTGATGCTCACGACGCTGTTGACGTTGGCGGCGTAGACCTCCGGCATGGTGAGCTGCTGCTTGCCGTCCACCTTGACCTGGCGGACCTCGGCGACCTGACGGTCGGAGACCTCGATCTGCGTCGAGCCGTGCGCGGAGGTAATGGCGTGTTGCGTGATGCCCGCGCCCGCCGCGCCGCCGATGAGCGCGCAGGCGAGCGCCAGCGCGGCGATCTTCAACCCCAGCCGATTCTTCTTCGGTTTCTTTTCCTCCCAGGGGTCTGCCTTTGCCGCGGTGTTCGGCACCTCGGTGTAGTCCACGTCGCGGACATTCTCCACCTTGTCGCCCTTGCGGTAGCTGTAATGGTACAGGTTGTTTTCGTCTTCGTAATACATAGATAAGCCTCCTTGCCGTGAAGCGTTTATTTTTCTTTTGATGCTACCGATGATACCCCCTGTTTATGTCCATTTCGTGAAGCCGGAACGAATTTTTTTGAACTTTTTTTGAATAGGCCATAAAGAAATCCTGAAGAATGGCCGAATTGGAAAAAATAGCTTGCGCGGGACATTCGGATATACTACAATAAAGCCGATTTCCCGATGCGAAAGGAGCGCTGCCATGCTGAAGATCGAAGGGCTGAAGCTCGCCCCGGGCGAGAGCGAGGCGTTATTATACGAACGCGCCGCGGCGGCGCTGCGTGTCAAAGCGCCCCTCCATACGCTGCACATTCTCCGCCGCAGCATCGACGCGCGCGACGGCGTGACGTTTATTTATACCGTTTCCGCCGCGATCGAGAACGAGGAAAGAGTGCTGCGCCGCGCGAGGAACAAAAGCGTCAGCGTCTACGCGCCCGCCTTTTACGAGCTGCCGCCGATGATCGCCCCTCCCGCCGTGCGCCCCGTGGTGATCGGCGCGGGCCCGGCGGGACTGTTTGCGGCGCTGGTGCTCGCCCGCTGCGGCGCGCGGCCCATCCTGCTCGAGCGCGGCGAATGCGTTGAGCGGAGGCGGCGTGACGTCGAGCGCTTCTGGGCAACGGGCGAGCTGAACGAGCGCTCGAACGTCCAGTTCGGCGAGGGCGGCGCGGGCACGTTTTCCGACGGCAAGCTCAACACCGGCACGAAGGACGTCCGCCACCGCTATATTTTAGAGGAGTTCGCCGCGTTCGGCGCGAGCGAGGACATCCTCATCGACGCCAAGCCGCACATCGGCACCGACCGGCTCTACACCGTTTTGCAGAATCTGCGGCAGGAGCTGCTTTCCCTCGGCGCGGAGGTGCGCTTCAACCATCAGGTCACCGGACTGGAGCGGAGGGGCGGACGGCTCGCCGCGCTGCGGGTCACGTCTCCCGACGGAACGTATACGCTCCCCGCGGAGCACGCGGCGCTCGCGGTCGGCCACAGCGCGCGCGACACCTTCGCCATGCTGCGTGATGCGGGCATCCCGATGGAGCCGAAGCCCTTTGCCGTGGGCGTGCGCATCGAGCACCGCCAGAGCGATATGGACGCGCTGCAGTATAAGCAGTACGCGGGCCACCCCTCGCTGCCGCCGACCTCGTATAAGCTCTCAGCCCACACGGCGGCGGGGCGCGGCGTGTTCTCGTTCTGCGTCTGCCCCGGCGGACAGGTCGTCGCCGCGGCAAGCGAAGCGGGCCGCGTGGTCACAAACGGCATGAGCGAGCTGGCGCGCGACGGCGAAAACATCAACGGCGGGCTGCTCGTCTCCGTTACGCCGGAGGACTTCGGCGGCACGGACGTGCTCGCGGGCGTCGCCTTTCAGCGACGGCTGGAGGAGGCCGCCTACGCCCTCGGCGGCGGGGGCTATGCCGCTCCCGCACAGACGGTCGGCGATTTCCTCGCGCACCGTCCGTCGATCGGGCCGGGGAGGGTCACACCGACCTACCGCCCCGCCGTGCGCTGGTGCGACCTGCACGATTGCCTGCCGCCGTTCGTCTGCGCGGCGCTGGAGGAGGCGCTGCCGCTGCTGGAGAAAAAGCTGCACGGCTTTGCCGCGCCCGACGCGGTGCTCACCGCGGTCGAGACGCGCTCCAGCTCCCCCGTGCGCATCGTGCGCGACAACACCTATCAAACCGCTCTGCGCGGGCTCTATCCCTGCGGCGAGGGCGCCGGCTATGCCGGCGGCATTCTCTCCGCCGCGGCGGACGGGATGCGCTGCGCGGAACAAATTATAAAGGAGATCACTCAGCATGGCTAAAAAGATCGGCATCATCATCGACTTTCTCAACGACAAATACGAGCGTCAGCTCAACGCGGCGGCAGCCAAATATGGCTATGAGATCGAGTATTTCCCCTCGTCCGCTGAAGCGGTCGGCAGGGTGGACGACTGTGAGATCCTCTACGGGCACTGCTCGCAGAAGGTCATCCGCAGCGCGAAAAGCCTCAAGTGGTATTGCTGCTGCTGGGCGGGTGTGGACCACTTCTGCGACGAGAGCCTGTACCAGAATCCCGACTGTCGGCTCACCAACTCCTCCGGCGCCTACGGCACCACCATCTCCGAGCATCTCATCATGGTCTGCCTGATGCTGCTGCGCCGCCAGATGGAGTATACCGAGATCATCCGCAACGGCGGCTGGGAAACGCTGCCCGGCGGCATCCGCTCGCTGCATGGCGCGCGCATCACTGTGCTCGGCACGGGCGACATCGGCACGGAGTTTGCCCGCCGCGCGCAGACCTTCCATCCCGCGTGCATCACCGGCGTGCGCCGCACGGTCAGATCCTCCGACCCGGCGTTCACCTCCATCCATGCCATCGCGGAGCTGGACAGCGTCCTGCCCGAAACGGATATCCTTGTCATGGCGCTGCCCTCCACGGCGGAGACCGTGGGCATCCTCTCGCGCGAGCGCATCGCGCTGCTGCCCGACAGCGCCTTCGCCGTGAACGTCGGCCGCGGCACTGCCATCGACCAGGAGGCGCTCTGCGACGCGCTCAACGCCGGGCGGCTCGCCGGCGCGGCGCTCGACGTGGTCGTGCCTGAGCCGCTGCCCGCCGACCATCCGCTGCGCCGCGCGAAAAATCTGCTGCTCACGCCGCACGTCGCGGGCAACATGACGCTCGGCTACACCTGCGACAAGAGCGTGCAGATGTTCTGCGACGATCTGGAAAACTATGCCGCGGGCCGTCCGCTTGCGCATCTGGTCGACCGGAAGAGAGGCTATTAAAAATGGGTTTCTCCCTCAAGACGGTCCTGCTGCGGCTGGTGCAGGGCTTCATCATCGGCGCAGGCGGCATTCTGCCGGGCATCTCCGGCGGCGTGCTGTCGGTCATCTTCGGCATCTACCGGCCGGTGATGGAGGTGCTCGCCCACCCGCTCAACGGGCTACGCCGCCATCTTTCCCTCCTGCTGCCGGTCGGCGCCGGCGCGATCCTCGGCTTCCTGTGCGGCGGCGGGCTGATCCTTGTGCTGTTCGACCGCTCGGAAAAGCTCGCGACCTGCCTGTTCATCGGCCTGATCCTCGGCACGCTCCCGAGCCTGTGGGCCGAGGCGGGCGCGCAGGGGCGCGGACGCGGCGCGTACCTTTCCTGCGCGGCCAGCTTTCTTGCTCTCTCCGCCGTTTTGCTCTACGCGCAGTACGGCGCGTTCTACACGATGCGCCCGGGCTTTCTCGGCTTTCTCTTCTGCGGCCTGCTCTGGGGCCTGAGCCTGATCGTGCCGGGCATGACGTCCTCCTCCATCCTGATGGCGGTCGGGCTGTTCACGCCGATGGCCGAGGGCTTCGCAAAGCTCGACATGGCGGTGATCCTGCCGTGGCTGCTCGGCATGGCGCTCATCGTGCTGACGCTCGCGCGCGTGGTGAACTGGTGCTTCCAGACGCATTACCCGCTTTTCTACCACGCCGTGTTCGGCATCGTGCTGGCCTCGACGGTCGTTATCATCCCGCTGCATTACGACGGCGCGCGCGACGCGCTTTTGTGCCTGCTTGCCGCCGCGCTCGGCGCGCTCGCAGCCTATCTCAGCGCGAAGCTACAGCCGAAGGAGGATGCATAAGAACATAAAAAGGCGGCAGGAACCGTATGGCTCCTGCCGCCTTTCTTGTTATCCTCTCTTCCTCCTTCGATACAGCCGCGCGAAGCGGCGCAGCAGCTCGTCATAGAGAAAGAGCAGCACCGCGCCGAGTGCAAAGGTCGCCGCGATGAGCCACGGGGCGGTCGCCGCCAGCTCCGCCGTCACCGCGTCGAGCCGGAACACAAAGACGAGCAGCGCGTACATCGCGCCGACGGCGAGGACGTACAGCCCGAGCTTCGTGAGAAAGCGCAGCGCGCGGCTGCCGATCGCGTCGAGACTCGGCTGCACGAGCGGGTAATAGCCCAGAAAGCAGAAGAGCAGCGCGGATTCCTTGTCCGGCCCAAGCAGCAATCCCAAAATGGCGGCGGCGAAAAAGCAGCACCATTGATAGCTCACGCGGCACTCCTCGCGCACGGGCAGCAGGCAGGCGGATGCGAGCAGGGGACAGGCGTAGAGCGCCAGCGGCAGCACGCCGCCGAGGAACAGGAACAGCACCGCCAGTGCACCGAGCACGCTCGCAAGCGCCAGCTCCCTCGTCTGTTGTCTCATGGGAACTCCTCCTTACGGAAAAGCGCCGCCTGCGGGCGGCGCTTTCGGTTTATTCGTGGTCGGGCGTTTCCGCGCCGTCACCGGCGGGAGCGTCCTGCGCAGGGGTCTCCTCCGCGGGCGTTTCCGCGTTCTTGCCGTTCTCCGCGTCGGATGCGGCGGACTCGTCCGGCGCTTCGCCGCCCAGCGGCGGCATCTCGATCTTCTCGCTCGTCATGGAAATGTGACGCGCGGGCGCTTCGATGGTGCTCGGCACGGAGGGACGGAAGTCGCTGTCGCTCCTGCGCGTGGAGGCGTAGGCGTCCTCCACCGTCGCGGGATCGCGGCCCTCGAGGATGGCGACCATCTCGCCGCCGGTGATCGTCTCCTTCTCCAAAAGATAGGCGACGACCTTGTGCATATCGTCGATATTCTCCTCGATGACCTTCACCGCGTCAGCGTAGCACTTCTCCAGAATTTCCTTGACGGCCTTATCCATCACGGCGGCGGTCTCCTGCGCGCAGTCGAGACCGTAGCCGCCGTCGAGATACTGGCTGCGCACGGAGCCGAGCGCCATCATGCCGAACTCGTCGCTCATGCCGTACATGGCGACCATGTTGCGCGCGATGTTCGTGGCCTCCTGAATGTCCTGAGAGGCGCCGTTGGTCATCGTGTGCATGATGACCTCCTCGGCGGCACGGCCGCCCATGGAGACGGCGATCTTCGCCATCAGCTCGTCGCGGGTGCGCAGATTCGTCTTGTCCTCCTCAGGCATGAGGAGCGTGTAGCCGAGGCTCCCCTCGGTATGGGGCACAATGGTGATCTTCTGCACGGGCTCGGCGTTCTTCTGCCTGTAGGCGACCATCGCGTGGCCGACCTCGTGGTAGGCGACGAGCTTCTTTTCAAACTCGGTGAGTACGCTGTTCTTCTTCTCACTGCCCGCGATGACGAACTCGAACGCGGCGAGCATATCCTCCTGCGTGACGAGCTTGCGGCCCTTGCGCACGGCGCGCAGAGCTGCCTCATTCACGATGTTGGCAAGGTCCGCGCCGACGCAGCCGGCGGTCGCGAGTGCGACCTTCTTGAGATCGACGTCCTCACCGAGCTTGATGTTGCGGGTGTGGACCTCGAGCGTGGCGATGCGGCCCGCGAGGTTCGGGCGGTCGATGGTGATGCGGCGGTCGAAGCGGCCCGGGCGCAGCAGCGCCTGATCGAGCACCTCGGGGCGGTTGGTGGCCGCGAGGACGATGATGCCCTTGCCGGGGTCGAAGCCGTCCATCTCGGCGAGCAGCTGGTTGAGCGTCTGCTCACGCTCGTCGTTGCCGCCGAAGCGCGTGTCGCGCGTCTTGCCGATGGCGTCGATCTCGTCGATGAAGATGATGCAGGGCGCTACCTTCGAGGCCTCGGCAAAGAGGTCGCGCACGCGGCTCGCGCCGACGCCCACGAACATCTCCACAAAGCCGGAGCCGGAGATGGAGAAGAAAGGCACGTTCGCTTCACCCGCGACCGCCTTGGCGAGCAGCGTTTTGCCCGTGCCCGGAGGGCCGACGAGCAGCGCGCCGCGCGGCAGCTTCGCGCCGATGTCGGTATACTTCTGGGGATTGTGCAGGAAGTCGATGATCTCGACGAGGGATTCCTTCGCCTCGTCCTGACCGGCGACGTCGGCAAAGGTGACGCCGGTGGATTTTTCCATGTAGACCTTCGCGTTGGACTTGCCGACGCTGCCGAGGCCGCCGAAGCCGCCGCCCCCGGTCTTTTTGCTGATGAAGCGCATCATCAGGATAAACGCACCGACCATCAGCGCCGTGGGCAGGACGTAGTTGAGCATGATGATCTCAAGATACGAGGTCTCCGCCTTGTAGGGCTTGCCGAACTCCACGCCGTTTTCATCCAGGAACGACCGCAGCTCGGGGTCGTTGATCTGCGTGGTGAAGAGCTGGTAATCTCCCGTGTAGGTCTTGCCGTCCGCGTCGGTGTAGGTGAAGCCGTCCACAGGCGTGATGTTGAGCGTGCGGTCCGCGATCTCGACCTCCTTGACCTTGCCGTCGCGGACAAGGTCGAGAAATTCGTCGTAGCGGATCTCGCAGGTGCTCTCCGCCAGCTTCCTCGTGTCCATCGCCGAGAGGAGATAGTTGAAGCCGATGGTCAGCACCAGCGCCCAGATGAGCAGCGACAGCACGCCCTTGCGGCGGTCGTTGTTCTTGTTGCTTTTGTTCTTGTCGTTCTGATCCATGTATCTGCGTTCCTTTCCGCCTGCGGCCCTGCGCGGGCACAGGCGACAGCTTGCCAAGTTAATTATATGGTATTTTAGCATACCCCTCCTTGTTTCACAAGCGCCGCGGTATGAATTTTCGGTGAATTTTTGTCCGCTTCCCCCTTTATCTTATCCGTCTGTTGTGCTATAGTGTATTATGTATACGAATTTTGACCGGGAGGATCGGTTTATGTCGAAGGAATACGAAGAAAAGCGCGGGCCGCGCGGCGCGGACGAGCACACGGAAAAGCGCTTTCCGCGCGAGCGCAGAGCGGAGGAAAGGGTCCCCATGCGCGAGCGCGATGCCGGGGCGGACGGCCTCATCGAGGGACGCAACGCCGTGACCGAGGCGCTGCGCGCCGGCACGCCCATTGATAAGATCTTCATCGCCCGCGGCGAGACGGACAAAACGCTCGGGCACATCGCCTCCACCGCCCGCGCGGCGGGCGTGGTGGTGGTCGAGGCCGACCGCCGTAAGCTCGACTACATGAGCGCGACGAAGGCGCACCAGGGCGTCATCGCCCTTGCCGCCGTGCGCGAGTATGCGAGCGTGGAGGACATCCTCTCCGCCGCCCGTGAGCGTGGGGAGGCCCCTCTGCTCGTGGTGTGCGACGAGATCAGCGACCCGCACAACCTCGGCGCCATCATCCGCACGGCGGAGTGCGCGGGCGCGCACGGCGTCATCATCCCCAAGCGCCGCAGCGCGGGCTTGACGAGCATCGTCGGCAAGACGAGCGCGGGCGCAGTGAGCTATCTGCCCGTCGCGCGCGTGCCGAACATTCCGGCGCTTTTGAAGGAGCTGCAGCAGCAGGGCGTGTGGATCTTCGGCACCGCCGCCGAGGGGACCACGAGCCTGTACGAGGCCGACCTCAAGGGCCCTGCCGCCATCGTCATCGGCAGCGAGGGCGACGGCATGGGCCGGCTTGTGCGCGAGGGCTGCGACTTTCTCGTCAGCATCCCGATGAAGGGCCGCATCTCCTCGCTCAACGCTTCCGCCGCCGCCGCCATTCTGCTCTACGAGGCCGTGCGTCAGCGCCTTGGCTGACGCGCGCCGCCATTCATGAGGTCTTCCATGGATCACAAAAAGGATCAAGAATTTGAACAAACGCTCGCCGAGTCCGAGCTTTTGCTGCGCGGCGCGGCCCGCAGCGCGTCGGACGACGCGGACCTGACGCTCGAGAGCATTCTGGCGGAGTTCGGCTCCCGGGAGGACGGCGCCGAAGCCGCCGCAGAGCCGGAGGACGTCGGGCTGCCCGAGCCGCGGCCCGCCGTGCGGATCGGAAAAACCGCCGCGCCCGCCGCGGAGCCGCCGGAGCCGCAGCCGTCCGCGCCGCCGGACGAGGCATCGTCCGCCACGCCCGCGCAGGACACCGTGAGTCTGCAGGAGGTGCTTGAGAGCACTGTGCAGTCCGTGCTCGACGAGGAGGCGGAGGAGCCGATCGAGCTTCTGCCGCCGAAGCGCCGCGGACTTTTCTCGCGCAGAAGGCTGCGCGACACCGAGCAGCTTTATTCCGACGAGTCCGGGGAGGAGCCGCAGCCCGAGGAGCCCGACGAGCCCGAGGACTTCTTTACCGAGGATTTCGGTGAGCGGGACGACACCCCCGAGCCGGACGCGGGCGAGCTGGCTGCCGGCTACCGCGACGACGCGCGCATGGGTCTGCGCAGCGCACGGGCCGCGCTGCTCGTCACCGCGCTCTCGTGGCTCGCGCTGCTGCTCGACCATTTCGGCGTCATGCCTGCGCTGTTCGCCGAGGAAAGGCTGCTCAGCTGCCTGCCGTTTTTCATTGCCGAGCTTCTTGTCTGCGTCCTCGGACGCGACGTGTTCGTTTACGCCTTCGAGCAGCTCCGCGCGAGGACGGTCACCTATGAGCTGCTCTCCTCGCTCGCCTGCGCCGTCACGCTGGCGGACACGGCGCTCGACTTTTTCCTGCCCGCGCGCGCCGCGCTCGCGGACCCGTTCCACGCCGTCGCCATGCTCGGCATGAGCTGCGCCCTGCTTGGGCGCGCGCTGCTCTTCGGCGCGATGTACGATACCTTCCGCGTCGCCGCGGTCGGCGAGCCGGACTATCTCGTCACCGTCACCGCGGGCGGAGCCGCCAAGCGCCGCGGCAGCGCGCAGGGCTTTTCGCGCTGCGCGCAGCGGGAGGACGCCGCCTCGCACTGGCAGAGCGTGCTGCTGCCCGTGCTGCTTGCCGCCTCGCTCGTATTTGCCGTGCTCTCTACGCTGCGGCGCGGGGAGCGGCTGCTGTTCCTCTGGAACTGGGGCGTGCTGCTCACGGCGATCAATATGCTTGCCTTTCCGCTGTGCTATTCTCTGCCGCTGCGTCGGCTGACGAAGCGCTTCGTCAAGTCCGGCAGCGCGCTGGCGGGCTATGTCGGCGCGGACCGCCTGCGCCGCAGCAACTGCGTCATCCTCACCGATACCGACCTCTTTCCGCCGGGAACGGTCAGCCTGAACGGGCTGAAGATCTACGGCGAGGAGAGCGGCAAGGTCATCTCCTACGCCGCCACGATGGCCCATGCCTCGCAAAGCGGCCTGAGCCGCCTGTTCGACACGCTTTTGGAGGGCGAGGGCGGAAGACTCGAGCCGCTCGACGATCTGAGCTTTTATGAGGAGGGCGGCGTCTCCGGCCTTATCCACGGCGAAACGGTGCTCTTCGGCACCGCCGCCTTCTGCCGCAAGATGCACGTCACGATGCCCGGCGGCCTGAGCCTCAAGACCGGCGCGTTCCTCGCCGTGGACGGCACGCTCATCGCCATCTTTGCCGTCAAGTACACGGCAGCGGAGAATGTGGACTGGGCGCTCCACGCGCTCAAGCGCAGCCGCATCACGCCGGTGCTCGCCGTGCGCGACGGCAGCATCACGCCCGCGCTTTTGAAGCGCAAGTTCGGCACCGACGCCCGCGCGGTCTATCCCACCGTCTCCACGCGCCTCGCGCTCTCGGAGAAGGACGGCGAGCATCCCTATGCGCTGCTCTACCGCGAGGGGCTGATGCCCTACGCCGAGATCGCCGTTGGCAGCAAGCGTCTGGTCCACGCCGTGCGCATGGCCGCCGTGCTCTCGCTCGGGAGCAGCGCCGTGTCCGCGCTGCTGGCGTTTTACCTCACCTTTGTCGGCGCGTACAGCGCGCTCACACCGGTCTCGATGCTGCTCTATCTGCTCCTCTGGGCGCTTGCGGCGCTCATCGAAGGCTTCTGGGCGGACCGTTATTGAGCATTTTTAGCAAAAATGGCTATCAAACTTCTAAAATTACAATAGTTGTATTGACGGAAAGAATATTATATAATTGAGCTGTTGAAGTGACTTCCCGCAAGGGAATTACGATCTGGAAGGAGACATGAACCCCTATGAGTGCAAAAGACATTCGCAATATCGTGCTGCTCGGCCATGGCGGAAGCGGCAAGACCACCCTCGCTGAGAGTATGCTGTTCATGACTGGCGGCACCGACCGCTTCGGCAAGGTCACCGACGGCAACACCACCTGCGACTACGACGCGGAAGAGATCAAGAGAAATATCTCCATCTCCCTCGCCGTCGCCCCCGTGAAGTACAAGAACGTGAAGATCAACGTGCTCGACACTCCGGGCAACTTTGACTTCGCCGGCGAAGTTCTCTCCGGCATCCGCGCGGCCGAGTGCGCCGTGCTGGTCTGCGGCGCGAAGGACGGCCTGAGCGTCGGCGCGGAGCGCGCCTGGAAGATGCTCGGCAATAAGCCCCGCATGATCTTCATCAACCGCACCGACGAGGAGAACAGCGACTACAACGCCTGCTTCGACGCCCTCAAGGGCAAGTTCGGCACCGCTGTCGCGCCCATCGTCGCCCCCATCATCGACGGCAGCAAGAAGGTCACCGGCATCGTCGACCTGCTGCACAACAAGGCCTATGAGGTCAAGGGCGGCAAGGCTGCCGAGTGCGCCATTCCCGCCGACATCGCCGACGAGGTCGAGGCCCTGCGTGCCGAGCTGATGGAAGCCGCCGCCGGCGCCGATGAGGAGCTTATGGAAAAATTCTTCGAGACCATGGAGCTCTCCGCCGAGGAGATCGCCAAGGGCCTCAAGCTCGGCGTGCGCGACGGCAGCGTCGCTCCCGTGCTCTGCGGCAGCGCCATCTCCGGTCTCGGCGTCGATATGCTGATGCAGACCGTGCTTGATCTCGTTCCCGTCGCCACCGATATGCCCGCCGAGGCCGCGCAGGACGACGACGGCAACGCCGTTGAGGTCGCCCACGATGAAAACGGCGCCACCGCCGCCATCGTCTTCAAGACCGTTTCTGACCAGTACGGCAAGTTCTCTTTGGTCAAGGTCGTCCGCGGCAAGATCACCGGCGATATGTCCCTCTACGACACCACCACCGGCAACACCGAAAAGCTCGGCCGTCTCTACACCCTCAAGGGCAAGAAGAACGAGGAGGTCAAGGAGATTTGCTGCGGCGACATCGGCGCCATCGCCAAGATGGACCGCGTCAAGACCGGCGACACCCTCTGCGACCCGAAGAGCATCGTCAAGCTGGCGGGTATGCCCTACGCCGAGCCCTGCTACTCCCGCGCCATCGCGCCCAAGACCCGCGGTCAGGAGGAAAAGCTCGGCACCGGCCTCAACCGTCTGAACGAGGAAGACCCGACCTTTACCGTCGTCAACAACGCCGAGACCCATCAGATGGTCGTCTCCGGCGCGGGCGACATTCAGATCGACGTGCTCGTGAGCAAGCTCAAGACCCGCTTCGGCGTGGACGCCGAGCTCGACACCCCGCGCGTGCCCTACCGTGAAAAGATCCGCAAGACCGTGCAGAAGCAGGGCCGTCATAAGAAGCAGACCGGCGGCAGCGGCCAGTTCGGTGATGTCTGGGTCCGCTTCGAGCCCAACGAGGAGAGCGAAGAGATGGTCTTCGCCGAGGAAGTGTTCGGCGGCAGCGTGCCCAAGAACTTCTTCCCCGCCGTGGAAAAGGGTCTGCGCGAAGCCGTGCTCCACGGCCCGCTCGCCGGCTATCCGGTCGTCAACCTCAAGTGCGTGCTCTACGATGGCTCCTACCACCCAGTCGACTCCTCCGAAATCGCGTTCAAGACCGCCGCGAACCTTGCCTACAAGGCCGCGATGCCCGAGGCGTCCCCCGTTCTGCTCGAGCCCGTCTGCGAGCTGAAGGTCACCGTGCCCGATCAGTACATGGGCGATATCCTCGGCGACCTCAACAAGCGCCGCGGCCGCGTCATGGGCATGACCCCGACCGGCGACGGTGAGCAGATCATCGAGGCCGAGTGCCCCGAGGCCGAGCTGATGAGCTACGCCATCGACCTGCGCTCCATGACCCAGTCCCGCGGCTCCTTCACCATGCACTTCGTGCGCTACGAGCAGTGCTCTGCCGACGCGCAGGAGAAGGCCGTCGCCGCCGCGAAGGCCATGCAGGAGGCGGAATAACCTCTACCCGATAACAAAGAAAAGCTGTCCGTCGGACAGCTTTTCTTTGTTTGTTCATCGTTTGGGCCTTGCATTTCGCCGTGAATCGTGATATATAAAAAGTTACGAATACAGAAACAGAAAAGGCGGTGCGCCGTTCCATGAACCGAACGATGAAGAATAAGAAGGGCTTTACCCTGATGGAGATGCTGATCGTAGTCGCTGTCATCGCGATCCTTGTCGCCGTCGCCATCCCGGTCTACAACGCCCAGATGCACAAGGCCAAGGTCTCGGCGGATTGGGCGAACCTGAGAGCGTATTACGCGGAGATCCAGGCAGACTACATCACGCGCGGCGAGTACAATAGCGCTGTTCCGGTTTTCTACCCTGATCCCGGGCAAACACAGCAAACCGAGTATGCAACGATCACGTTTCTCAACGGGGACGAGGTAAAATTGCAGGCCGGAAATTTTTTGGTTCATTGGCATAAGGACGGCGGCGGTTATCAAATTGCCTATAATTGCGACAATTATGCAGAAGATCATATAGCAGCGCACGAATTGGTGCTTGGCTAAATGGCCGTATCGTTGTTCGCCGCGGCAGCGGCTGAGCGGACATAGACGCAGACCAGATCGAAAGCCGATAAAAAAGCTGCACACACTCCTTTGCGCAGCGCGTGCAGCTTCAAAATGAATAAGACCCGCAATGGCAGGTCAAGGGCGCAGCCCTTGCGCTTCTTGGGGGTTCAAAAGGGGGCTATTCTTACGGTAAGAATAGCCCCCTTTGAAGATTTTTCAATAGATCTTATCCAGATACTCCACCACGTCGGCCACCGCGCCGTCGCTGCAATGCGAGACGATGCGCGCGCCGAACTCGTGTACAGCGGGAATGGCGTTCGCGGGCGCGAAGGGCACGGCGGAGACCTCCAGCATCGGAATATCGTTTTTGTGGTCGCCGATGCAGTAGATGTCCTTGCGCGCCACGCCGAGGAGCGACGCGAGCCGCAGGATCATGCCGCCCTTGGTCGCGCCGGCGGCGGTCAGCTCGAGCAGATGCTCGTTGGAGTAGATCAGCTCATACTCCCGACCCCACGGGCGCGAGAGGATGAAGGTTCGCACGGCATCAAGCACCGGAAAGTCCTCTTCAAAAAGGATCTTGATGATGGGCAGATCAATGTCGGCGAAGCGCTCTACCACCTGCACGGGCGAGCGGGTCAGATGCTCGTGGTTGCGGATGTAGCGGTTGGGATTCATCGCGTGGATGCGGCAGTCGTCATGGTAGACCTCGAAGGCGAGCGTCGGGAACCGCGCGAGCACCTCAGCCATGTGGCCGTAGATTGCCTCGCCGAGGAAGGCGGTATAGAGGTATTCGTTTGTGCGGAAATCATAGATCGCCGCGCCGTTGGCGATGACGCACGGCGCGCTCATCGGCACGTCCTTGGCGTAGTCCATGAACGCGGGCAGCGCGCGGCCGGTGGAGATGGCGAACAGGCCGCCGTTTTGGATGAAGTAGTCCAGCGCCTCGCGGTTGCGCGGACACATGGGCGGGATGTCGGTGCCGTTGTCGAGCGCGGACTGGGTGTAGACGAGCGTGTTGTCAAAGTCGCTGGCGAGCAGCACATGGTCGAATTTCTGCATGGGAGGCCCTTTCCTGTCGGTTTCTTTTTCTCACTCCCCAGTATACCACGGCTGCGGGAAAAAGCAACGCCTTTCGCGCAGCACACGATTTGCCTGCCCATGGAGGAAAAGCGGCTTGCATCGCTGCAAGCCGCTTTTCTTATGGTTCATAGTTCAACAGGACGACGCTGCCATCGTCCCGTATGGAAAGCTCCAGAGCGCTCTGCGCGCGGCGGAAGACGGGGCCGTCTCCCCAGCCGCTATAATCCTTCGCGGTCTGGACGGGGTACTGGAGGCGGCTCTCCTGATGCGTGTAGTTGCTCCGCGAGGCGAGGAAGGTCGTCTCACCGTCTGTCTCCTCGGTGCTATAGGCGACATAGCCGCGCCGATTTTTCCCGCGCGAGGGCAGGGAGAATTCGGCGGAAATATCCTCCAGGTGATAGGTCCATCCTAACCAGTTGGTCACCGTGTAGCGCTCGACGGTAAGGGAGGCACAGGGCGCGGCGTAGGCATTCCCCTCCGCGTCGTCGTAGAGCACGCGGCCCGTCGGCGCACCGCCGCCGGGACGCCAGCTGTCGTCCTGATAGTAGGCGGGCCAGAGACGGACGAGCTCCGTGCCGCGGAATTTCACCTCCTCCGTCCAGCGGAAGTGGTGGAGGACGCGCCAGCGCTCCGCTTCGCCGGGCAGCCGCACGGCGACGTCGGTGAAGTGCAGCTCCCTGACATCGTAGACGGTCGAGATGTGTGTCGAGCTGCCGAAGTCCTCGCGCACCTCGCGGCCGCCGTTCATCGGCTTATCCGCCTCGTGCACTACGACGAGCGTCGCGCCCCGGCAGGCAAGCAGATCGTCCTCGCTGAGGTCGGCGAGCGCGGTCTCGGGATAGCCGAGGGCAAGCAGCTCCGCGCGAATTTCAACAGCCTCAGCGCTGAGGCTGCCGCTCTTTGGCTGCCAGTCCATGCGGTAGCCGCCGAAGAAGAGATAGCCGCAGGCGATGCCGACGGCGAGCAGCGCCGCGATGACCCTGACCAGCATCTCGTCCGAGAGACGCACCGGCGCGGGCGTGAGCGCGTAGCCGCTCTCCTCCATCTCACGGGAGAGACGGAAGAGGCTGCGCAGAATGAGAATATAGCAGCCGAGCATCGCAAGGCCGAGCAGCAGGCCGTTATATTGGACATAGGCCAGCGTGAGGACCGCCGCATACCAAATGAGCAGCGCCGCGGCGGAGCCGGCGCGGACCTCCGTCCCCGCCTTTTGCCGCACGGCGCGCAGCGCACGCCAGAAGCAGAAAAAGAGCAGAAGCTGTGCCGCGACCGTGCCATAGGTCAGCGCCGTCCCCACGGAGGAGGCGTATACGGCGTTGGAATAGATCGTCGCGTTGAGAACGATGCAGGGCAGGAACAGCGCCGCGCGCAGCACGGCGAGCAGCCAGCAGGCGCGAAACCAACCGTTCTCCCGCCGCAGCGGACGGAAGCCAAGCAGCTGCAGGATCACGCCGATGGTCGGCAGCAGATAGTTCAGGCAGAAAAAGTTGAGCGTGATGGAGCACATGGCGCTGCCGCCGAGAATATTTCCGATCGCGCGGCGCCACGGCGTGACGTCCCGTGCGACGTCGTCGGGCGGAAGTTCGGGCGCGGCGGACTCGAGCAGAGCGTCAAATTCGCGGTCGTTCATGCGTCGTCACCTCCCAGCGCCTTGCGCAATGCCTTTTTGATGCGGTAGAGCCGCCCCTCCACAGCGCGCTCCGTCGTTCCCAGCTCCGCGGCGATCTGCGCGGTGGACTGGCGGTAGTAATACTTGCGGTAAAAGAGCAGCCGGTCCCGCTGCGGCAGCGCGGTCAGCGCGCGCTCGAGCGCCTGTCGGCGCTCCTGCTGCAAGAGCCGCTCCTCGGGCGTCGGCTCGGCGGAGGGCAGGTCGCCCGAAAGCTCCTCGCTGCCGCCGGACTTTTTCCGCGCGCGATTGAGCGCGGTGTTGCGCGTGAGCGCCGTGAGCCATGCCGTCCACGAGCCGCGCGCGGGATCGTAGGTCCCGAATTTCTCCCACACGCGCAGCGCGGCGTCGGAAAGGCACTCCTCGCGGTCCTGCGCGTCCGGCACGATGGGCGCGATGATGTAGCGCATCAGCGGCGCATAGTGGCGCAGCAGCGCCTCCGCGCCGCGCTCGTCTCCGGCGCGGAGAAGCGCCAGGACCTCCTGCTCGTGCATCTGCCCACCTCCCTGTGAAAGCCGTTTGCTCTATCATACACGCTCCGCGCGAAAAACCCACGAAAAAACGGGAACCGCAGGGAAAAGCGGCTCCCGTTTCTTGACTTTATTCCGCGCTCGGCGCTGCGCCCGGTGCTCCGCCGCCGCTTCCGCCGCGTCCGCCCCGGCGTCCGCGTCCGCCGCGATGATGCCGGCGGCGCGCGCTCTTTTCGCCCTCGCCGCCCTCGGCGGGCTTCCTTTCGGCAGAGGGGATAGGAGACTTTTTCTCACCCTCCCGGCGCTCGGTCGGTCTGCGGCGCTCGCCGCCCTTGTCGGCGGGCCTTTCCGCGTTCCTTTCGGGACGCTTTTCCTTGCCGCCGCTCTCGGCGGCCTCCGGCTTTGCTTCGGTGTGGCCCTCTCCACCGCGCCCGCGGCCGCCCCGGCGTCCGCGTCCCCCGCGGCGACGGCGCTCACGCTTCTCACCGCTCTCCTCGGCGGCAGGCGTTTCCGGCACAACGGGAGCATCGGGCTCGGAGAGCTCCAGCGCGCGGAACACGGGCGAGGGAACAGCATCCAGCTCGCTCTCCGCGTCCTGCTTTACGAAGCGGGCGGGGCGCTCGGCGGGGATCTCGATGCCCTCGCGCGAGCCCTTGCCGTTGCGCAGCACGCGGATCTCGCAGCCGTGGTAGCTCTTCTGCCCCTCGGACGAGTCGTCCAGCCGGACGCTGACCGTCTCGCGCACGAGGTTCACGGCGCTGACGTTGCCGGGGCCGTCGGGCGTGAGAACGAAGGAATCGTTCTTGGGCATCCGCTTCACGGCGTCCTCGTAGGCCGCCTGCTCGTACTTCAGGCAGCACATGAGGCGACCGCACGCGCCGGAAATTTTCGTAGGATTCAGGCTGAGATTCTGTGTCTTGGCCATCTTGATGGACACGGGCACAAAATCGTCCAGAAACTGCGCGCAGCAGAACGGACGGCCGCAGATGCCGAGGCCGCCGAGCATTTTGGCCTCGTCGCGCACGCCGATCTGACGCAGCTCGATGCGTGCGCGGAACACGCCCGCGAGGTCGCGCACGAGCTCGCGGAAGTCCACGCGCCCCTCGGAGGTGAAGAAGAACACGATCTTGCTGCCGTCAAAGCTGCACTCCACGCGCACGAGCTTCATGTCCAGCCCGCGCTCGGCGATCTTCCGCTGGCAGATGCCGAAGGCATCCTTCTCGCGCTGACGGTTGTACTCCATGGTGCGGCGGTCGTTTTCCGTCGCGATGCGCACGAGAGCGCGCAGAGGACGGACGACCGCGCCGTCGTCCACCTCGTGGTTGCCGGTCAGGCACTGGGCGTATTCGGTGCCCTGTGCCGTCTCGACGATGACGAACTGACCCGCCTCCACGGCGATGCCGTGCGGGTCGAAATAATACTCCTTGCAGCCGCCGCGAAAGCGGACGCCAATCACTTCAGTCAAAGGATCTCCTCCAATTCAACGGCGAGGCCGCCGAGCAGCGGACCGACGCCGACATTATATTCACAATGGTTTCGATAGGTCTCCAGCAACTCTATTGTGCCGAGGATCTGTGCTTTTGTCAAGCGGGAGCCGAGCACGGCGCGCAGCGCCTGCTCGTCGCGCGGCTCGGCGGGGGTCGCACCGCAGAGCGTGCAGAGCGCGTCGGCGAGGATCACGCGCGCGCCCTCAAAGAGCGCGGCAAGCTCCTCACGGGTCGCCTTGGCGGTTTCCAGCTTCAGCAGAAAGGCGGCGCGCGCGGCGGCGCGGCCCTCGGCGATCAGGCGGAGCAGCTCACGTGTGCGCTCGTCGTCCTCACCGACGGTCCCCGCCGGCGGGAGCTTGACCTCCACGCAGCGCGAGCGGATGGTGGGCAGCAGAACGCTTGCGTTCTCCGCGCAGAAAAGAAAGGCGGCGTAGGGCGGCCCCTCCTCCACGGTCTTGAGCAGCACATTCTGATCCTTTTCGTTCAGCCGCGTGCAGTCGGGGAAGATGTAGACCTTGCACGCGCCCTCGTTCGGGCGGATGAAGGCGTCCGTCCGCACGCCGCGGATGACGTCCACGCTCAGCTCGGCGTGCTCGTCGTCGCGCACGGTGAGGACGTCGGGATGGATGTCCGCGAGCACCTTGCGGCAGTGCGCGCAGACCAGACAGGGCTTGTCCGTACCGGTACACTCCAGCGCGGCAGCGGCGTAATGCGCCGCGGCGTTCCGGTCGCCCGCTCCCGAGAGAATGAGCGCGTGGCTCAGCGCGCCGCGGCTCGCGGCGGCGCGGAGACGCGCGGCGGTATTCGTTTTTGCAAAGGCCGACAGCTCCATGCGCTCCTCCGGACAATATAACTACAACATACAGTATAACGCAAAAAAACACGGAGTGCAAGAAAAGTTATGGGGAAATGCACGACTGAAAGAGAAAATCTATAAAACATTTTTGAATTTTTTCGGTGGAATTTCTTGCAAGTTTGGAAAAACCTGTCTATAATATAAAAGCTTATGAACGATTGGGATCAAAAACCATAGATACTTTGTAAATTGGAGGAACATTATGAGCAAAAAGTATTGTTACCTGTTTACCGAGGGCAACGCCAATATGCGCGAGCTGCTCGGCGGTAAGGGCGCGAACCTGGCCGAGATGACGAACATCGGCCTGCCGGTCCCGCAGGGCTTCACCATCACCACCGATGCCTGCACCCAGTATTATGAGGACGGCCGCCAGATCAACGACGAGATCTTCGCCGAGATCATGGAGTATGTGGAAAAGATGGAGAAGATCACCGGCAAGAAGTTCGGCGACCTCCACAATCCTCTGCTCGTTTCCGTCCGCTCCGGCGCGCGCGCGTCCATGCCCGGCATGATGGATACCATCCTGAACCTCGGCCTCAATGAGGACGTCGTGAACGTCATCGCCGAGAAGTCCAACAATCCCCGCTGGGCCTGGGACTGCTACCGCCGCTTCATCCAGATGTATTCCGACGTCGTTATGGAGGTCGGCAAGAAGTACTTCGAGCAGCTCATCGACCAGATGAAGGAAAAGAAGGGCGTTACTCTCGACGTCGAGCTGACCGCCGACGACCTCAAGGAGCTGGCCGGCCAGTTCAAGGCCGAGTACAAGGCCAAGATCGGCGAGGAATTCCCCACCGACCCGAAGGAGCAGCTCATGGGCGCGATCAAGGCTGTCTTCCGCAGCTGGGACAACCCCCGCGCGAACGTCTATCGCCGCGACAATGATATCCCCTACTCCTGGGGCACCGCCGTCAACGTCCAGTCCATGGCGTTCGGCAACATGGGCGACGACTGCGGCACCGGCGTTGCCTTCACCCGCAACCCCGCCACCGGCGAGAAGAAGCTCATGGGCGAGTTCCTGACCAACGCCCAGGGCGAGGACGTCGTCGCCGGCGTCCGTACCCCGATGCCCATTGCCGAGATGGCCGAGAAGTTCCCCGAGGCCTTCAAGCAGTTCGAGGACGTCTGCAAGATCCTTGAGGATCATTACCGCGATATGCAGGATATGGAGTTCACCGTCGAGCACGGAAAGCTCTATATGCTCCAGACCCGTAACGGCAAGCGCACCCCCGCCGCCGCTCTCAAGATCGCCTGCGACCTCGTGGACGAGGGCATGATCGACGAGAAGAAGGCCGTCGCCATGATCGAGCCCCGCTCTCTCGACACGCTGCTCCATCCCCAGTTTGATACCGAGGTGCTCAAGAAGACTCCCGTTATCGGCAAGGCGCTGCCCGCCTCTCCCGGCGCGGCCTGCGGCAAGATCGTCTTCTCCGCCGAGGACGCCAAGGCGTGGAAGGAGCGCGGCGAGAAGGTCGTGCTCGTCCGTCTCGAGACCTCTCCCGAGGACATTGAGGGCATGAAGGCCTCTCAGGGCATCCTGACCGTCCGCGGCGGCATGACCTCCCACGCGGCCGTCGTGGCGCGCGGCATGGGCAAGTGCTGCGTCTCCGGCTGCGGCGACATCAAGATGGATGAGGAGAACAAGCAGTTCGAGCTCGCCGGCAAGGTCTACCACGAGGGCGACTGGCTCTCCATCGACGGCTCCACCGGCAACATCTACGACGGCGCAGTCCCCACGGTCGACGCCTCCATCGGCGGCGAGTTCGGCCGCGTCATGGGCTGGGCGGACAAGTATCGCCGTCTGGGCGTCCGCACCAACGCCGATAACCCGCACGATACCGCGCAGGCGGTCAAGTTCGGCGCCGAGGGCATCGGCCTCTGCCGCACCGAGCATATGTTCTTCGAGGCTGACCGTATCCCCGCCATCCGCGAGATGATTTGCGCCGACACGCTCGAGCAGCGTGAGAAGGCGCTCGCCAAGCTCGAGCCGATGCAGCAGGGCGACTTTGAGGCCATGTATATCGCGCTCGAGGGCCGTCCGATGACCGTCCGCTTCCTCGATCCCCCGCTGCACGAGTTCGTCCCCACCGAGGAGGCCGACATTGAGCTGCTCGCCAAGGATATGGGCAAGAGCGTTGCCGAGATCAAGAACATCATCGCCTCCCTGCATGAGTTCAACCCGATGATGGGTCACCGCGGCTGCCGCCTGGCCGTCACCTTCCCGGAGATCGCCGCGATGCAGACCCGTGCGGTCATCAAGGCTGCGCTGAACGTCAACGCCGCGCATCCCGAATGGCACATCGTGCCCGAGATCATGATCCCGCTCGTCGGCGAGGTCAAGGAGCTCAAGTACGTCAAGGACGTCGTCGTCAAGACTGCGGACGAGATCATCTCCTCCGTCAAGTCCGACATGAAGTATAAGGTCGGCACCATGATCGAGATCCCGCGCGCCGCTCTGACCGCGGACGAGATCGCCAAGGAAGCGGACTTCTTCTCCTTCGGCACCAACGACCTGACCCAGATGACCTTCGGCTTCAGCCGCGACGACGCCGGCAAGTTCCTCGGCGCGTACTACGACAAGAAGATCTACGAGAACGACCCGTTCGCCAAGCTCGATCAGGTCGGCGTGGGCAAGCTCGTGAAGATGGCCGCTACCATGGGCCGCGAGTCCAATCCCGACATCCACCTCGGCATCTGCGGCGAGCACGGCGGCGATCCCGCTTCCGTCGAGTTCTGCCACAAGGTCGGTCTGGACTATGTTTCCTGCTCCCCGTTCCGTGTGCCCATCGCCCGCCTTGCTGCCGCACAGGCTGCGATAAAGGAAATGTGAGCGATCTTTTGAGCGTTCACAAAGCGGCTTGAAACTTGCAAACCTTTGATGTAACTGTGTTTGCAGACATCATTGGCTGAAAACAGACAAAAATCCGGTATTGTTCCGTTTGGAGCGATACCGGATTTTTTTGCATCTTCTGCGGGGCAGGTTGAGAAAAACTGCGCCATGGGGAGATTCCGTGTGCCGCCGGTACTCGGAACGGCACTCTGAATGGCACGCGGAAGCGGCACTCGGAAGGGTTGGCGGCATCGACATGACAAAGGAGAACACAGCCAAGGAGGAGGACGGTGGAACCGGCGGTAATGATGCTCCTGGAGGAGATCAGGCAGAGAGTGGTGGCACAGTCGGTGCTGCTGATAGCCATATTTCTGATGCTGACAGCGGCACTGCTGGCATTGCTGATGAAATGTCTGTACAGAAGGATGGAAGCCCTGATCACAGAGATCATGGTGAGGGCAGCACAACAGACACAGCAGAACCCGCAGGAGACACAGTTCCCGAAGGAGGGCTAAGTAACCCCAATTCCATCTTCCCCGCTGTGGTTGCTGTTCCTGCGGAAGTAGTGGATCGACTTGATGAGCTGTTTACTGATACAACTGATGAACCCGCCACAGACAGTAAGCAGGCCGAACCTCAGCCTACAATGGGAAAAGTTGAACAGGTTATCTGGGATGAACAGCCCACATCTTCCCTCTCCGAAGCAGGGATTTCTGGCGCTGATACAAATGACAAAGTGAAACCCGAGCCTGATGCAAACCCTGAGAGCAGCAGCTCCAAGAAGGTCAAGCAGAAGAAGTCCAAGGCCAAGACAAGGTAAAATCCCCTCATTGGCATAAGTCCAACAGCCATGGCCGGGAACCATTGCAATTACTGCATTTCCTGCGTTTTGCTCATGGCTGTGTTATAATTATTTCGTGAGGTGATCCTATCCGGTTCCCGCGCACGAGAGGACTTCCGCCGCACAAGCGACGGCACACGCCAAATGCCGGAAATGCCGGAAAGGACTTTACTTATGCGGCGCAGCCCTGTATAATCGTTTAAGATAGAAAATCGTCGAAAGACTATGCTGCAGGGCCATATCTCTGAGCGGGAGAGCCCCTATGATCGACCGACCGCACTCTTAAGGCAACACCGCGCAGTGAAAGCTGCGGTATTGCCTTAGCAGGACTGCGGTCAGTTTCTTTCTCTGCGAAAGGAGGGAGCATCGGTGAACCGAGTGTTCCGCGAGGAAAAGAAATATCTGATCTCGCTGCCGGAGGCGCTGCAAGCCTGCCATCGGCTCGCGCAGGTCATGCACGAGGACCCGCACAACGGC
>QWCH01001509.1_pt1 | contig 51477 bp, 44 predicted proteins | sample 1972671 | NCBI WGS metagenome assembly QWCH01 (sample SAMN09866713, study PRJNA288562) | Human gut metagenome isolate term3_stool, whole genome shotgun sequencing... | isolation source: gut | host: Homo sapiens | place: USA: California
CAAAAAGAATAAAGTTAAATAGATACATCAGTAATAAATAATATGATACAAGAAAATATTGAACCGCCGTATGCCGAACGGCACGTACGGGTGGTGTGAAAGGGGCTAGATTTTAGCCCCTATTCGATTTTTGGGAAAAGGGTGTGGGTTTGAATAATATGTATAGGAACAATTACGCCTGATGGCTGATTTAAGAAAATTTAGGATCAAGGTTAATGGAAGCAGATTGCTTCCGCTACAAAAACATATAATTAAAAAAATATCTCTTAAAATAAATTTAGAAACTTCCTCCAGACGAATAAACAAAAAATCAGGCGAAGCCGTGAAGCCACGTAAACATTCAATTGTAGATCGTAGCGGAACCTTCTAGGTTCCACAGCCGAAGGCTACAATGAACCACCCAACTGCCGTCACCCTGAGCGAGCGTAGCGAGTCGAACGGGTATAACATCCGAAGGTCAAGTTTATGCAAGTGAAATCATCCTTGTATGACCTCACCAGTGGGAGATCCTTTGACTCCAAAGGCTACCGCCTTTTCCGCTCAGGATGACAAATTGGAAGGAGCGTTGCTCTATAAATGTTAATAATTTGCAAATTCTAATGTAGCCTATCGGCTATGGAAGCAAAATGCTTCCACTACGGGTAGTCATATGTGTTGACCCCACAACGCAAAAACATTTTCCTCTCTACTATACATCCCCGCGACCTTTGATATATAATATTAATATAAACAAAGAATTAATTTATACAAAGGAGTTTTTATGATACTTAACAATATTAGAGAACTTATGGAAAGAGAAGGCTTGGATCTATACCTTGTTCCTACTTTCGACCCACATGGTTCAGAATACTTACCTAATCACTACAATGAAAGACAATTCGTTTCAGGTTTTACTGGTTCTGCTGGAACCGCACTTATTACAAAAGATGCAGCTCTTCTTTGGGCTGATGGAAGATACTTCATCCAAGCGGAAAAGCAAATGTTCCCTGGATACAAACTTATGAAGATGGCTACTCCTGGTTACGACACCATCGAGGAATACATCTCCCATAATTTCAAATCTGGAACCCTTGGTCTAGATTTTGAACTTTATCCTGAAGCTAATTTCAAGAGACTTCGCGACAATATACCATCTGATATAAAGATCGTAGACGCAAATCTTACTAAAGAACTTTGGAAGGATAGACCAAGTCTTCCTAAGTCAAAGGTGTTCACCCACGATGTTAAATACGCTGGCAAGACCGCTTGCGACAAATTATCTGACCTTAGATCTGATATGAAGGATAAGGGTGCTGATGTTTTCGTGCTTTCTAAGCTTGATGACATCGCTTGGCTTTACAATCTAAGAGGCGCCGACATCAATTGTTGCCCTGTTTTCATCTCTTACACAATTGTAACTGATGATTCTGCGACAATCTATGTGGATCTTGACCAAGTTAAGGATCTAAAAGATTTCAAGGATGCAAATTTCAAAGATTATAGAGAATTCTTCACAGATCTTGAAAAGATAAATGGCAAAAAGGTGCTAGTTGACACTGGATACACAAACCACAAGGCTTATGCAATCCTAGATGCTAAAAATGAAATTATAAATCGCGCAAACCCAACTGATTACAGAAAAGCAATTAAAAACAAGGTTGAATTGGACAATCAAAAGAGAGTCTATGTTATAGATGCTGTTGCGATTACCAAGTTTATCAAATGGGCAAAGGAAAACCACACAGACGAAGTGACCGCTACCAAGAAACTTCTTGAATTTAGAAAAGAGTCAGACGAATTTTTCTATGACAGTTTCGACACCATCTGTGCATATGGTCCAAACGCTGCAATGATGCACTATCACGCAACTGAAGCCGACCACGCGAAGATCGAAAATCATGGATTCCTTCTTGTGGATTCCGGCGGACAATACCTCGGCGGCACCACAGATATCACTAGAACCATCGCCGTTGGTGAACTAACTGAAGAAGAAATCCGCGACTACACACTTACTCTTAAATGCCATCTTGCACTTCTAAACTCTGTATTCCTAGAAGGCACTTCAACCATTGCTCTTGATGGAATCACTAGAATAAATGTTTGGAAGTACCACATGGATTACAAATGCGGAACCGGCCACGGGGTTGGTCACTTCCTAAACGTTCACGAAGGTCCTCACGGCATTAGCCCAAGAGCTGGCAGAAATGTGCCTATGGAACCTGGCATGATTGTATCCAACGAACCAGGCGTGTACAAAGAAAACAAACACGGCATCAGAATTGAAAACATTATGGAATGTGTGGACGATGGAAAGTATCCAGACGGCAGATTCTTCAAATTTGAATCACTTTCATATATTCCATTTGACCTAAGCGCAATCGACAAAGATCTTTTAACTAAGGAAGAAATCGAAACTTTAAATAGTTATCACAAAAAAACATATGAGCTACTAGCACCACATTTTGGCGGGGAAATGCTAGAGTTCTTAAAACACGAAACTAGAGAAATATGAACTTAAGAGAAAAATTAGCCATGCTCCCGGAAAACCCGGGAGTTTATCTTATGAAGGATAAGACCGATGCGGTGATCTACGTCGGCAAGGCTAAGAATCTTAGAAATAGAGTTAGACAATATTTCGGATCCTATGGCAAGTCCACGAGAAAAGTGGAATCCATGGTAAAAAACATCAGCGATTTCGAATATATAATAGTAGGAAACGAAGTGGAGTCCCTTATACTCGAGTCCAACCTCATAAAGGAACTCTCTCCCAAGTACAATATACTTCTTCGAGACGACAAACAGTATCCCTACATCAAAGTAACGGTTAAAGACAGATTTCCAAAGGTGGAAAAGACGAGGAGAATCATAAAGGACGGAGCCAAGTACTTCGGACCATATCCAAATGTCATGGCGGTAAACGACGCCATCACAGTCTTTGAAAAACGCTACATGATTAGAGACTGCAAACTAAATTTAAATAAGAAACCACTAAGCTTCAAGCCATGCTTAAACTTCTTCATCAAGAAGTGCATGGGACCCTGCAAAGGGGATGTGACGGAAGAAGAATACGCACCGATGATCGATGAAATCCTAAACTTCCTCGCAGGAGACGACACACTTATAAATTCATTGGAAAAAGAGATGATGGACGCATCGAAGGAGCTTAACTTTGAAAAAGCGGCGGAGCTAAGGGACATGATGAACTCCCTTATAGCACTGCAAGAAAAGCAACTTATGGATAGCGCCAACACAGACAATAGAGACATCATCGCATTTGCGAGGGGAATGGACTCGGTGGTGGTGCAGATATTCTTTATCAGGCTCGGCAAAATCGTCGGCAGAGAACATTTTTTAATCGAAGACCCTTACGGCGCATCGGATGAGGAAATCATCTCTGACTTTATGAAACAATTCTACATGGGAGCGGCATTTGTGCCGAAGGAGATCCTCACAGAATCAATGCCAGAGGACAGCGAAATCCTAGAAGAATTCCTTTCAGAAAAAGCTGGCAAAAAGGTGAAGATAAGCGTCCCACAAAAAGGAGAAAAATCTCATCTAATGAGTCTTGTCCGGAAAAATGCGTTGGACATGGTCTCAAAATATCAAGATTCCTACGAATCAAAGATGAAATCCAACCTAATCGCCTTGGAAAAATTGCAAGAAGCCTTAAACTTAAAAAAACTACCAAAGAGAATCGAATGCTACGACATCTCGAACATCTCCGGAGTAGAATCGGTAGGCTCCATGGTGGTATTTGAAAATGGCGACGCAAAAAAATCTGACTACAGAAAATTCAGAATCAAGACCGTAGTAGGACCAGACGACTACGCATCACTAAAAGAAGTCCTAGAGAGAAGATTCAAAAGAGCGAAGGAAGACCAAAAAGGCTCCTTCACACTACTGCCGGATCTCATCCTCATGGACGGAGGCAAAGGGCAAGTGGGCATAGCCAAGCAGGTCATGGAAGATATGGGCATAGAAATAGAAGTGGCAGGCCTCGTGAAAGACGACTTCCACACCACCAGGGCAATCATCTACGAAAATAGAGAAATTCCACTAGAAATAAGAGGAGGACTTTACAGACTTCTCTACAAAATACAAGAAGAAGCCCACAGATTTGCCATAGGCTACCACAGAAGTCTCCACTCTAAGACCGCATTCAAATCAGAACTGGACGACATAGAAGGCATCGGCAAAATCAGAAAACAAAACCTGATGAAACATTTCAAAACCATAGACAAAATAAAAGAAGCAACCATAGAAGAATTGATGGAAGTGCCGTCGATGAACAGAACCTCGGCGGAAGAACTCTACAATCATTGGAGGAAAAAATGAGTTACTACACCCTCATGGATTTAAAAGCAGAACTGAACTTCAACCTGGTATACCAAGCCAAAAGATACTTCACAGTAAGCATCACAGAACCAGAAGTCAACAGACCAGGACTACAACTAGCAGGCTACTTCAGAAAATTTAAAAACAAAAGACTACAAATGATCGGTAACCAAGAATGGTACTACCTATCCGAAATGGAACCGGACAAGAGAAGAGAAAGCCTGGACAAACTCTTTGAACAAGACGTGCCGGCAATCATCTTTGCCGCGGGCAATGAAGTCTTCAAAGAAGCCTTGGAATCAGCAGAAAAATACGATATCACCATCTTTAAAATCGACAAAAAGACCAACATCGTGCTAGAAGAACTAAAAAACTTCATAGACGAAGCATTGGCACCAACCACGAGGATCCACGGAGTGCTTCTAGACGTGTACGGCGTAGGAGTAATACTAACCGGGGACTCAGGAGTCGGCAAATCAGAAACCGCCCTAGACCTCATAGCCAAAGGCTCAAAACTCATCTCCGACGATTCAGTCATAATAAAGAAGATGGACGACAGACTCATCGGTACCAGCCCAGAAATCACAAAACACTTCATGGAAGTAAGAGGAGTAGGAATAATAGACATCCAAAGATTCTTCGGAGTCGGCTCCGTCATGGAAAAGAGAGAAGTCGAAATGATCGCCCACCTAGAACTTTGGGACGACGAAAAAGAATATGTAAGACTCGGACTAGAAGATACCTACCAAGAAATCCTAGGAGTAGACGTAGTCAAGTACACCATACCGGTAAAACCAGGACGACACACCGCCATGATTATAGAAGTCGCAACCAATAACTTCAAACAGAAACAACTGGGCTACAACCCAGCAGTAGCACTAAACGAAAGAATCATGTCATCCATAAGAAAGAGAAAAGAAAATCAAAGAAGGGATTAACCCTTCTTTTTTTGAGAGAAATTTTGTTGGAGAGGAAAGGTCGTGGGTTCGAATCCCACTATCCACCCCTTTGGTAGTAGCTGAAGCAACCTGCTTCCATAAGCCTTAACACTAAACTCTCTTTTCTCAGGCGTTAGCCGTGCAACAATAAATCCTACTATTTATCCACGTAGCGGAAGCTATCAGCTTCCATTAACCTAAATACTAAATTCTTCTCCTTCAGACGTCAGGCGTAAAACAATCATTCCTACTATTTATCCCTGTAGCGGAAGCAACCTGCTTCCATTAACCTAAATACTAAATTCTTCTCCCTCAGCCGTCAGGCGTAAAACAATCATTCCTACTATTTATCCCTGTAGCGGAAGCAATCTGCTTCCATTAACTTTAACACTAAACTCTCTTTTCTCAGGCGTTAGCCGTACAACAACCCGCCCAACTACAGTCACCCTGAGCGAACGAAGTGAGTCGAATTGGTATAACATTCGAAGGTCAAGTTTATGCAAATAAGTCATAACAAAAATAAAAGCTCCAAGACGATTCCGATTACAGAAACTCAAAAATTCTAAACCACGTCGACCTGCAAATTCGCAACTCGCTTCGCTCAAACAGCATGGAATTAGTTAAGTAATGGTTTAGACTTTTGTGGGGTTATGGTTGGCTGAATTCACTTACCTAGACTTATCTAAAAATAAATTTAAAACCTTCCTTCGACCAATTCCATATAATCCTTAATCACAATTCTCATATAGATAAAACCTCCACCACTACAAGTGATTTTTGCTTTCGGCGTTAAGAAATTTTCCACTGTCTGAGCGTAACGAGTTTGGAAAATTTTAGCCGGATAAAAAAATCACTACCAAAACCTCCCCAATGCGAGGTGGGAAGAGGGAGCTCGAGGGAGAAGGGAGGAAACTGCGAGTCTCGAAGAGAAAACCGTAGGTTTTTTCGAGAGACGTTAATTCACCCTTCGCTCAGGGTGACTGTCTTTCTCTGAGTTTTCTTGTTAGAGTTCTCTCAACTACATCCATCCACAACCCACCCAAAAAACAAAAAAATAAAAACAAAAAACAAATAAATATTATCAAAAACCTACCAAAACCCCTTGCAAAAAATCCCCAATCCTTGTATAATTTATTTAAGGTCAAATAAGGTCAAAAACATTTAAGCAGATGGAGGACATATGGAATATAAAGATTATTATAAAATACTAGGCGTTGAGAAAGACGCAACTGAACAAAAAATCAAATCCCAATACAGAAAATTGGCGAAGAAATACCATCCGGACCTAAATCCAGATGACAAAGTTGCACAGGAAAAGTTCAAAGAAATCAACGAAGCCTACGAAGTACTAGGAGACAAGGAAAAGAGAAAGAGATATGACACCTTCGGCTCCAACTACGACTTCGCAGGGGGACAAAATTTCGATCCTTCTCAATATGGCTACACATATACTTCCAGCGGCAATGGCGGCGGCTTTTCAGACTTTTTTGATTTAATATTTGGGCGTGACGCAAAATCAGACCAAGGAGGTTTCGGCGGATTCTCCATGGGAGACATCTTCTCCGACTTTGGAGGCGGTGGCAAGAAGAGAACTGCCAGAGCTCAAAGACCAACCTACAACACAGAACTAGAAATCACACTGAAAGAAGCATACCTAGGCAAGACTGAAAAAGTGAGCCTTAATATAGAAGGAAAAAACATAGAAATTGAACTCAAAATCCCAGCAGGGATCACCGAAAATAAAAAGATCAAAGTAAAAGCAGATAAGTACGGCATAACCGCTGACATCATGTTTAAAATAAAGATAAAACCAAACAGAAAATTCAAACTAGAAGGACTAAACCTAGAATCAACCCAAGACATCTACCCATGGCAAGCAGCTTTGGGAGATGACGTGACGGTAGAGTCCCTCTCAAATAAAATAAAAGTAAAAATCCCGCCAAAATTCAAGGGAGGCTCAAAAATGAGGATCCCAGGCAGAGGATTCAAAGATTTAAAAGGCAAGACCGGAGACATTTATATAACATTTAATATAGTAAATCCAGTAGAAATCACCGAAGAAATGGAAGAACTCTACAGGAAACTAAAAAATGTAAAGGAGTGATACTATGAACTTAGAAAAATGGACACAAAAGAGCATAGAAGCAATACAAAATACAGAAAATATAGCAAGAGAATATGGCAACCCAGAGATCACAGACAAACACCTACTCGCATCATTATTAATGGATAAAAACGGACTCATCCCAAGAGTTCTATCCTACATGGGAGTAAATTCAGATGATCTCTTAAGAGAAACCAAAGCGGAAATTGAAAGACTACCTAAGATGAGAGGTGGATCAGTCCACCCATCCACAGACTTTTCCGTAGCCATAAGAGATGCAGACAAAATCAGAGATGAATTCAAAGACCTCTACACGTCAGTAGAACACATCTTCCTAGCAATACTACAAAATAAAAATGGCACAGTAGGCGAACTACTAAAGAAATTTAACATCACCAAAGAAACATTTCTAGAAAACCTAAGAAAGATCAGAGGCAACCAACACGTCACCACAGACAACCCAGAAGACACCTTTGAAGCACTACTAAAATACGGAAGAGACCTAACCGCCGAAGCAAAATCCGGCAAGATGGACCCAGTAATAGGAAAAGAAGAAGAAATCAGAAACGTCATCCGAATCCTATCCAGAAGAACCAAGAACAACCCAGTATTAATCGGAGAACCAGGCGTCGGCAAGACCGCCATCGTAGAAGGACTCGCACAAAGAATCGTCTCCGGCGACGTACCAGAAGGACTAAAAGACAAGACCATCTTCTCACTAGACATGGGCTCATTAATAGCCGGCGCAAAATATAGAGGAGAATTCGAAGAAAGACTAAAAGCAGTCCTAAACGAAGTCTCATCCTCAGAAGGAAAAATCATCCTATTCATCGACGAAATCCATAACATCGTCGGTGCAGGCAAGACAGACGGAGCCATGGACGCAGGTAACCTCTTAAAGCCAATGCTAGCAAGAGGAGAACTCCACACCATAGGCGCAACCACACTAGACGAATATAGAAAATATATCGAAAAAGACTCCGCCTTAGAGAGAAGATTCCAAAAAGTCATGGTAACCGAACCAACAGTCGAAGAAACCATCACCATCCTAAGAGGACTAAAACACAAATTCGAAATCTACCACGGCATCAGGATATCCGACGGAGCAGTCATAGCAGCAGCAACACTATCCAACAGGTACATCTCCGACAGATTCCTACCAGACAAAGCAATCGACCTAATGGACGAATCCTGCGCAATGCTAAGAACAGAAATCGACTCCATGCCAACGGAAATCGACGACGTAAGACGCGCAATACTATCACTAGAAATCGAAAGAGAAGCACTAAAAAAAGAAACAGACGAAGCCTCAGCCAAGAGACTCGCATCAATAGAAAAAGAAATCAGTGAAAAGAAATCCGACTACGACCTACTAAAAGCTAAATGGGAACAAGAAAAGAAGGACCTAGACTCAGTCAAAGAAATAAAAGAAAAGATCGAAGACATAAAACATCAAATCGAAGAAGCAGAAAGATCATATGACCTAGAAAAACTATCAGTCCTAAAATACGGCGAACTACCAAAACTAGAAGAAGAACTAAAAACCAAAGAAGAAAAGACCAAAGACGAAGACCAAATGGTAAAAGAAGTCGTAACCGAAGAAGAAATCAGAGAAGTAGTCTCAAGACTCACAGGAATCCCACTAGAAAGACTAAACGAAACCGAAAGAGACAAACTTTTAAAACTAGACGAAAGACTACACGAAAGAGTAATCGGACAAGACGAAGCAGTAAAAGCAGTCTCCGACGCAGTGCTCCGTGCAAGAGCAGGACTAAAATCAGAAAACAGACCAATCGGATCATTCATCTTCCTAGGACCAACAGGAGTGGGCAAGACAGAAACCGCCAAAGCACTCACAGAAGACCTATTCGACGACGAAAAGAACCTAATCAGAATCGACATGAGTGAATACATGGAAAAATACTCCGTATCAAGACTCATCGGATCCCCACCAGGATACGTAGGCTACGAAGAAGGCGGCCAACTAACAGAAGCAGTAAGACGCCACCCATACTCAGTAATACTCTTTGACGAAATCGAAAAAGCTCACCCAGACGTGTTCAACATACTACTACAAGTCCTAGACGACGGACGACTAACAGACAACCAAGGAAGAACCGTCGACTTCAAAAACACAGTCATCATCATGACCTCAAACCTAGGATCTGGGGAACTACTAGAAGGCATAGACGCAGACGGCAAAATCCCAGAAGCAACCAAGGACATCGTCATGGAAGAACTCAAGAGATCATTTAGACCAGAATTTCTAAACAGAATAGACGAAATCGTCATGTTCACACCATTAACAAGAGACCAAATCTTTGAAATCATAAAACAAGCAATCAAAGAATTGGAAAAACGCCTAGAAGCAAGAGAAATCACAATCGAAGCTACAGAAAACGCACTACAAAAGATCCTAGACGAATCCTACAACGTACAATACGGCGCAAGACCAGTCAAAAGATACATCCAATCAACACTAGAAACCAAACTCTCAAGGATGATTATAGCAGGAGAAGTAGGAGAAAAAGATAAATTAACAGTGGACACCGACGAAAATGGCGAAATAGTAATAAGAGTGAACAAATAAAAATAAGAATATAGAAGAAGGAAGCACCCCGCTTCCTTTTTTTATGTGGGAAAACTGCATATAATTTGTAGCGGAATCAACCTGGAGGAAGACCGTCACCCTTTAAGAACGCCATACCACCCACTTGGTCATCCTGAGCGCAGTCGAAGGATCTCTACAAAAAAACACCTCTCAACTACCGTCACCCTGAGCGAGGAAATTTATTTCCGAGTCGAATGGGTATAAGCTGTATTTAACCTAGTCCCTGCAAATGAAATAATTTCAAAAATTTTAATAAAATAAATTTAAATAAATATCATTTACATAACCTAAACATATTCTTTCTTCTTCAAATCTTTTTTTACGAGGGAGTATGGCAGTCGTGTTCAACAAATCAGCCTTCATTTCATTCGGCTTCTTTGGAACACTTTGCATAAGACCTGCTACGAAATCGGAGATTTCGGCTAGGGCTTTAACGCAATTAACGTCTCTCGAAAAAACCTTCGGTTTTCTCTTCGAGACTCGCAGTTTCCTCCCTTCTCCCTTGAGCTCCCTCTACCCACCTCGCATTGGGGAGGTTTTGGTAGAGATTTTTTTATTCGGCTAAAATTTTCCAAACTCGCTACGCTCAGACAGTGGAAAATTTCTTAACGCCGAAAGCAAAAATCACCTGTGGTGGCACAGTTTGTATCTGTCGGAGGATTGTGATTAAGGATTCTATGAGATAGGTCGGAGGAAAGTTTTGTCTCTGAAGTTTTATATAAAATTTAGGAATGTTTTATCTTTGTAGCGGAAGCGACCTGCTTCCATAAGCCTTGATACTACATTCTCTTGCCTCAGCCGTAAGGCGTACAACAACCATTCCTACTATTTGTCTTTGTAGCGGAAGCAACCTGCTTCCATTAACCTTAACACTATATTCTCTTCCCTCAGGCGTTAGCCGTACGACAACCCTCTCACTTGGTCATCCTGAGCGAGCGTAGCGAGTCGAAGGATCTCACCCTCTCACCACCCCCCCAACAATATATCACCAATATTACAAACCCAAACCCTACATCCCACCCGGTCATCCTGAGCGAGTGTAGCGAGTCGAAGGATCTCTACAAAAAAACACCTCCCAACTACAGTCACCCTTTTTAACTTTTACAGAGAGAGTCTTCCCAACCACGGTCACCCTGAGCGAGGAAATTTATTTCCGAGTCGAACGGGTATAACCTCCGATGACCTAGTCCTCCCAACTTAACATTACCGATGTTATTTCCGTGTAACAATATATCACCAATATTACAAACCATCACGCCACTGTAATATAAATGTAATTTTACTTTTACCGCCATTAGTGTATAATAATAAGTACAAAGAGGAACAATGACAACTGAATAACCAAACAGATTGTCACCTCTTCATGCAATGTAGAAAGACATTGCGACAGAAGCTTAAAGCTTTTGTAGATTCTACAAAAATCTTAAGGAGGTCGAAAGACAATATGAACAAAAAATTTCTTTCACTAGTACTAGCATTAGTTATGGTACTAGGCACACTAACACCTGTCTTCGCTGAAGAAGCAGCTCCAAAAGATAAGATCGAAAAAGCAGCTAAGACTGCACCATCAGCTAAAGTACAATGGCTAGTTGATGAAAAGATCGTATCAGGAAGAAAGCTTTTCAAAGACGGTGACGAAAAGACAGATTTATCTCTAGATAAAAATCTTCAAAGAGATGAAATCACTAGACTATTAGTATTAGGAAAAGGACTAGAAAACCTAGCTAACCTAGTACAAGGAACTATGAGACCATACGTTGACGTTGACAACTCAAACTGGGCAAACGGCGTTATCACAGTTGGATCATACCACCTAAAGAACGCACAAGGCGTACCAATGCTAGCTGGATACCCAGGAAACAAATTCCTTCCAACTAGAAACGTATCTTACGCAGAACTAGCTAAGATGCTTGTATGTCTAGTAGACAACACAATCACACCAAAAATGGTTGAAAACTTCCAATGGCCATCTGACTGGATGGTTAGAGCAGCTAACCTAGGAATCCTTGCAGGAGTTGAAGTTAAAGACTCAAAGGCATTCGTAACTAGACAAGCAGCTTTCGAAATGCTTTACAATGCACTATATCTATATGATACAGCTCACCACGTAGACTACGGTACTAAATACGGAGTTGTTTCAGGATATGCAAATGGCGAACTTAGACTTAACCAAGGAGACAAAGCATTCACAGTTAAATACAGCGGAAATACTGTATATGTAAACAATAGTGGATATGCAACTTACATGCCACTTGGCGAAAAATACCAAGGACTAGTTATTGGTTCTCTAGTAAGAGTAATCGCTGACAAAGACGGAAACGCAACTCACATCGTTGAACTTGGTAACCCAGTAAAAGGAGCTATCTCAGGAAGATGGTTTGGAGTAGCTGATAAAACAGCTCAAGGATATGCTGACTTCAAGGATGCATTTAATGTAAAATCTAATAACAAACTTACAGTATACGATGGAACTTGGATGAACTCAGAAGAATTAGCTAAGTTCAGAGCATTAAAACCAGAAATGCAAGCAAACAAAGTATATGATGCAACTCATGGAAAACCAGCTACAACTATCAACCTAACTTCTAACACAAGATACTTCGTAGCTGACCCTATGAACAACTATCTAACAGAAGTAGATAAAGCTACAGCTAGAAAAATAGTAGACAAAGCTAACTACACTCACAAAACAGATGCAAACCCTAACGTATATGTAGGATATGACGTACTTGCTGCAGGAAAAGCAGGAAGAGAAACTACTGAAGCAAGAGTAGTAGTATTCAACGTAGTTGAAGATTCTTTCCAAGATTGGGCAACAGTTAGAGTAACTAACCCATCTAACAGAAATTACAATTTCTTCGCTGAAAACACTAAAGGTGAAGTAACCGAATATAGCCTAGCTAAATATACAGGAGCTATGCCAGGATTCGAAAGACCAAACGGAACTAACAATACTAACACTGCTGGATACAGAGGACAATTCGAAAAACTTAACGTACTTGCTCTAGATCTTAACAAAGACACTAAAGAAGTATTCAGAACTAAAACACTTATCGAATATGCAACAGCACCATCATTCAAAGTTCTAAAACTTAAAGTTGACCACGGTCAATATATCCTAATGGATCTAGAAGGATCTAACGGAGTAATGAATGATGTTAGAGTTGACCTTGGAAGAACAGATGTATTCCTAGAAGGACAATGGAATCCTAGAGACCTAGAAGGACAATATATCCAATTATCAGGAAACAACTTTGGTGAAAATGAAACTAAAGATACTGGATACAGCATTAACCATGTTGTAACAGGAGCTATCTCTATTCTTGATCACGCTAAGAACTTTGGTAAATTCAGAGAAGGATTTGCACAAATTTCTGACAGAGTATATGTAGATATTAAAGACAATGTAAGAAAAGCTGACGGAAAATACTTCATCGAAGCAAGTGATCTTGTATTCCGTGCAGAAATGGATTCAGCTCAAGAAATGACTATACCAGGACACTTCAAGACTTACACTATAGATGAACTAAGTAAAGACACCATCAACAACGCTCTTACAGCTTACAATCCAGTTAAACCAGTTAGATTTATAGCTGAAGTTGTAGTTAAGAACGGTCCAGTTCCAGAAGCAATGCTTATTATCAAAGGAATTGCAACTCCAAACACTTTCACATTTGGAAACAAAGTTCCAGTTGACAAGATCAAAGAACTATCAAATGATGATCTTACAGCAATTAAAACTGAATTACAAAGGGTAAACGCTGGTAGAACTTTCACTGTTACTAAGAAAGATGCAAACTATGTAATTATTTCTGAAGCTAACAAGAAAGATACAATTGTTAAAAATGAAGAAGTTGCAAGACAAAAAGCTACTTTAACAGTTAGATTATACAGCGATAGCAAAACTTTACTAACAACTAAAACAGTATTAGAAGGCGGCAAGATAACAGACGCTCCAACAACAATTGGTGGCAAAAATGTTACTGGATGGTCAGTTTATAGTGATCCAACAACTGTAATAGCTAATTTAGCTAATGAAGAAATCACTAAAAATCTTGACCTAGTAGCAGTTGTTCAAAACTAATAAGATTAACATCTTAAAATAAAAAATCGAGGGAAACCTCGATTTTTTTATGCTCTTTTTTGGAAAATTCTTTTTTTAATAGTGTGTTGACAAAGGTAAAAAATTTGCTATAATATAAATAGAACATATGTTCTTTTTAAGAGTCTACCTTTAAGAATAAAATATTTTATATGGAAAGGAGTAATTATGATTACCAATTTTAAATCCTCTGTGGATGTTCATTCTTTAAACGAAAAAAATTTATCTGGCGTTGCCACTGATTCTATTTCAAAGGACCGCATTGCTGGTCTGATTTCTATGTATCCCAACATTTCTCGTGATGATCTTGGTGAGATTATCGAGGCTTATCGTCCTCTTATCATCTCTAGTATCAAGAGATTCTGCCCGATTTCTAAGGAATTTTCTGATTTGTACAACGATGGCGTGGTGTTCTTAATCGAGAGTCTTTCTAATTTCGATCCTAGTCGTGGGTTCACTTTCGGCGCTTATATTAAGTCCGGTCTTAGGATTTATTTTTTGGATACTCTTAGATATTTGATGAGGCATGCTGATAGTCCCGATGTGGAGGATTATATGGCGGCTTCCGATTCTTTGGAGGATGATTTTTTTAGGGACAAGGACTATGCTTCTCTATACGATGCTATTGGGTCTTTGAAGTCTAGGGAGAGGGAAGTTATTTTTCTAAATTTTTACAAGGGTTTTAGTCTTTCTGAGGTTGCTAGTGAGCTTGGGATTTCTCTTAGGACTGTCAATCGGATCAAACAGGCGGCACTTGATAAGATGAAGAAGTTTTTGAAAGAGGCGTAAGGTTTTTGCTTGGTTTTATTTTTTTATTTGTTTGGTGAACATACATATTTATTCTTCTATTAATCCGTTTTGGATTAATTTTTTTGTTTTTGAATGTTATTTTATAATAAAAAAAGTCTAGAGGTTTTCCTCTAGACTTGAACGTTTAGCAACTTATGTTGTTATTTATTTTCATTTTCTTTCAAATATTGGTGGGTGTTAATAGTTGGTAAAATTAGCGCGGGTATATTAGCGAGAGATGTATATGATGAAACTATTGCCCTTATATATGGATATAAAATAGCTAGTGCATTAGCTAGGAATTTCTCACCATCTACATCACCTTCAAATGAAAACATACCTTCTATTTCTACTTTCATTTCAAATGGATAGCCTTTTTCTTCAGAATCCTTGAATATGACTACTCCCATTTTCACGGACATGCTATCTTCAAATATTTGACAGTTATGACTTATATCAAGTGATATTGGTAGTGGTTCATTTGATGTGAAATCAGTATTAAGTTTATAATTGATTTCTAATACTCTGTAATCTTCAAAACTAATTTTTCCCTTTATATCATTTAAATTTTCTTTACTCATTTTATGCCGCCTCTATAATTAAATTTTCTTCAATGTTTTCAGTGGTATAAATTTTTGTTTTTGGATTTGTATAATTTTTTGTATTAATGTCGTAGCTTCCTGTTTTTATTGACATTTCATATGATCCTTGTAGTTCAAAGCTAGATCTTATATATGTGTCTACATGTGAACTACTGTAATCACAAAAGTCATCTATTCTCTTTGATAGTAGTTTCTTTTCTTCTTCACTCATATTTTTAATTTGATTTTTCGCGTTTTCTAAAATCTCTAATGATTGTTTTTTATCCATATTAACTCACCTCTTCTTTAAGTTCAACTATGGCATTTAAATTTATAACATTGTAAATTGTTCTTACATTTGAAGTAATTCCAAGTTTTTTTGGATTATAAGGAAATAAATTTGTTATTAATTTAGGATAGTTTCCATTTGCTTTTATAACTTCGTATTTATTTTGTATATCTGGATATTCTTCGAAGTAAAAATTTATTTTTTCTCCAAAATATAATTTTTTAAATGTTGGATTTATTATATAGAACTGATTGAATACTTCTTCTAAAGCTCTTAAAACATCAGAATCTGTAAGGTCTAGCAGCTTATCTAATTTAACGATTGCTGATGCTATAGAAAATTCAATTTTTTTAGGATTATCAGAATTTTTGCGTTCTTTTTCACTTTTCCAATATTTAGCATTCGATAAGTTATCCCAAAAGTAAATACCATCACCAATCCAATATCTGTCATTTGTTGACTTCAGTATTAAGTAGTTGTTATCCGAGATAGCTAATTCTATATTAATTTTGGTATTGCAATGGTATAATTTTAAATTTGGCAAATACATATAATCACATCAATCCATTACTTAAATTTAAACAAATAAGTTTATATTTATAATATCACAAATTATGGAGTAATACTGTGGATAACTTAAAATAGTTAAAAGATATTGTTATACTTTCATAAAGTTATATATTTAATAAATTTATAAAGTGTCTGGGATATAAGCTGTATTTAATCAAATCTATGCAACTACATAGTAGCGGAAGCAATCTGCTTCCATTAACTCCGATACTAAATTCTAACAACTTAGGCGATAGCCGTACGACAACACTTTCTACTATTTATTCTAGTAGCGGAAATCCAGGTTCCACAGCCGAATGGAGTAGATTCTTCAAACTATAACGACGATTAATACTTATCGAGCGACAACCACATCAATCATCTGTACCTGACCTCACAAGAATTTAAACCATTCCTTAATTAATTCCGTGTAGAGCCTTTCGGCTATGGAAGCAGATTGCTTCCGCTACAAAAACAAATCTTTTATAAGTTTTCTCTAAAAATAAATTTAGAACCTTCCTACGAACTATCCCATAGGATCCTTAATCACTATCCTGGTATAGACACAACCTAAGCCACCACAGGTGATTTTTGCTTTCGGCGTTAAGAAATTTTCCACTGTCTGAGCGTAGCGAGTTTGGAAAATTTTAGCCGAATAAGAAAATCACTACCAACGACTGCCATTCTCCCTCGTAAAAAAAGATTTGAAGAAGAAAGAATAGGGTCAGGTTAAGTAAAGAATATTTATTTAAATTTATTTTTAAGGTTATAATAATCATCAATTCTTGACCCCACCAGGTGAGAGATCCTTCGACTCCAAAGGCTGTCGCCTTTTCCGCTCAGGATGACCATGTTGAGGAGTGGATCTCACTATGGCGAATGTCTTCCTTAAGGTTTTCTAAACAGAGCCTATCGGCTATGGAAGCAGATTGCTTCCGCTACAAAAGTAAATAATCATCAGTGTTCGACCACACCAGGGTGACTGTATTCCTTGGGGTTATTTGTATAGAGATCCTTCGACTTCGACGGTAAACCGTCTTCGCTCAGGATGACCAGTTGGGAGGGATTTCGCTAGATAGGTATTATTTATTTGGAAATTTTAATGTAGCCTTCGGCTATGGAACCTAGAAGGTTCCGCTACAAGTGTTAATAGGAATTTAGGTTGATTCACGCCTGACGGCTGAGAAAAGTATATTTAGTGTCAAGGTTGATGGAAGCAGATTGCTTCCGCTACAAAAGTAATTAATCTCTAAGACTTGTTTAATAACAAAAAAATAAATTTTTTTAAATTCTTTGGCACTTTTTGTCTCTTTTTACTATTTGTATTTAGAAGCAAGAAAAAAGCTTCTACTTTTAATAAAGGAGGTGAAATTTTGAGCTCAAAACTCCGTGTGGGTCCTCCTATTGAGAGGAGGCTCATCAAGAACAATTTCCGTTCGAGGTACAATGTTCCCATTCGCTACATCGTCATTCACGATACTGGAAACCCTAGTCCTACTGCTGATGCTATGAACCATTTCCGCTATTTTAACGGCGGTTACAGAGGGGCTTCGGCTCACTATTTTGTGGATGATAAGAGGATCGTGCAGATCGTCGATGACCGTTATGCTGCTTGGCATTGTGGCGATGGTAGAGGAAGGTTTGGTATTACCAATTCCAACTCTATCGGGATCGAACTTTGTATCAATCGTGGAAATAACATGGCTAAGACTTATGATCTGGCGACTGCCTTGGTGGTAAGTCTCATGCTTAGGTACGATATCCCAATTGAAAGAGTGGTGAGACATTACGATGCTTCGCGCAAGAGGTGTCCTGGTCACATGTATGGTAACAATTGGGAAAAATGGCACAGTTTCAAAGATAATTTAAGGAGGATTTATGAAGAAACTAAGATTAGACAGAAAAGTAGATGATAATGGCAAGACCAAAGTGTTGAAGAAATACTTGCCAAAGTTAAACGACAATGTCACTGATGATTCTATTAGAGGTTTAAAGGCTTCTATGACTTTTATAACTGGTGACAAGTCTTTAGTTAAGATTGAAGAAACAGAATTTTAAGGAGGTTTAAATGAATATTAAGAGAACGGTTAGATTTAGATTCAAAGATGCTGCGGAAAAGGTGTTTCCTATTTCTATTGATGATCCTAAGGAAGATTTAAAACTAGAGGATATTTCTCAGTTCACTTCCTTTGTGGTGGAGAATGATATCTTCAGACCTTATGGGTCCAAGGTTTCATCTTTAGTTGGCTCTGAACTTGTAACAGTGACTAGAACTGAAATAAAATAATGGAAGATATTCTACAAATTATTTCAAATATTGGATTTCCCATGGCGATTGCGGTTTACCTCCTCGTTAGACTCGAGGGTAAACTGGATGCACTGACCCACGCCTTGCAGGAGTTGACAGAAAATATTAAACATGGTATTAATTGAAAATAACCAGGATTGTGATGGTCCCGGTTATTTTTTTTGTTGTTTTTTGTGGGGTGGGGTTTTGTTTTTTTGGTTTTTTTGGTAGCGGATGTATGTAGGTGGTCGTCTTCCTCTGGATTTTTTAGAGAACACATTCCCAACTACGGTCACCCTGAGCGAGGAAATTTATTTCCGAGTCGAACGGGTATAAGCTATATTTAACCAAGTCTTTGCAACTACAATTTCTCAAAATTATTAATCCTATCCCACAGATCAATCCATTCAGGATTGTCCTTTTCAATAAGAGAATTTTTCTTTTCCCTAGTCCATTTTTTTAATTGTTTTTCTCTTGCAATGGCATCATAAGCAGTACTAAAAACTTCAAAGTATACGAGCTTATGAGTATGGAACTTTTTAGAAAAACCATCAACCAATTCATTCTTATGTTCATAAACCCTTCTAACTAAATCATTTGTAAAACCGATATAAATAATTGTATTACTACTGTTGCTCATGATGTAAATATAATAATTCATAAATTTTCCTTTTTTATTTTATTATACCAGAATAGAATAATAAGATTGTTTAATCATCTATGTTTGACCACACCATGGTTATACCCATTCGACTACGACGGTTCCGCCTTGCTCCACCGTCTCCGCTCAGGGTGACAGTCTTCCTTTATGGCTTTCCTTATATAATGTCGGTAGGCGACTGTCTTCTTTATGATTTTCTTTAATATTAAAGAAAACAAAAAAACAAAAAATCCGCCGAGGCGGACTTTAAATTTTTTAAATTTTTTAATTTTCTTAAAAGTTTTTACTTTATCTAATTTCTTTTCTTATTTTGTTGCTCCGTCATAGACTTCGTAATTGTAATCTTTTAGTTTTGATTCTACTTGATCTAGTTTTAGTTCGTCCATGGTTTCGTATCTGCCGTATACTTTATTTATATTTTTATAGTCTATGATTTGTTCTGGCTTGCTATTATCTGTGGATACTTCGCTTTTTATCTTTTCGCCTTCATCTTCTGTTTCTTCTTCTTCGTCTGTTGTTTCTGGCGTGTCGATTTTGTCTATTAGGAAGTTTGAAACTTCTACTGCTGTATATTCCTTCTTTACTTCGTCGTAGCTTTCTACATTGTAACTATAAACCAGGTACATTACTGGTACGTTGTAATCACTAAATATTCCTCCGGAGTTTAGTCCTGTTTCTTTTGGTGTTAGGAAGTAGAGTCCGCTATATACTGGTGTGTCTGCATTGTTTCTTGATGCGAGGTCTGATTTTACGATTGAGTAGGCTTGGTCTTTTATCTTTTCGAAGAAGGCGGGGTCTAGTTCTTCTTTGGTTAGGATGTAACTTCTTGCGTCTTTATTGGTTATTTTGTATTCTTTTTCTAAATTACTTGGCTTGTAGGCATATTCGTGAAGTCTATCTATTCCGTCTTGGTTAAAGACGAATTTAATTTCGTCACCTATCTTTACATATTGATCGTCATCTAGTTTTTTGCCGTCTCTGTAGATATCGTAGTATTCACTGGCAGAACCAAGTGCTCTTTCTATTGGGTTATCTCCTTGTAATTTTTTGCTCGTTATTTTGATCTTTAGTTTTGGAGATATTCCTTTGAATTTTGGTTTAAATCCGTCGAATGGATCTACGGTTAGCAATTCTTTTAAGTCTTTAATTGTGAATTCTTTGCTCGTGTTTGTAAATCTTATGCCGAGGCTATCTTGTAAATTTTCTTTGTTTCTTATCTGTGCTATTACTGTTATTTTGTCGCCATTTTTTAATTTGCTGTTTGGATTTACGATAAATGTAATATTATCCAAGATGTCTGAAACGCTGAAACTTGCATCTTCTCCCAATTTTTCTCTGAGTTTTTCTTCTAGCATATCTCTATTTAATTTTAAGCTGTCTTTATCTAGTGTTCCTTCTTCGTTAATGCCTTCAAAGATGGGATCTTCTATGAAGTCAGCTATGCTAAGTGTTTTTATAAATGGGTTTAGGCTGGAATTTTTAAATTTTAATATTGAAAATATTAATGCAAAAGCTATTATTATTCCGAGTATTATCCAAACTATGATAGGTTTTTTTCTTTTTCTTTTGAAGGTTTTGCTGCTGTTTTTTAGTTCGGCGTAGTCTTCTATTATTTTTCTTTCGCTCTTTAAGCTCGTTCCATTATTTTGAACTGGAGTACCACAAACTCCGCAAAATTTATTACCTTCAGGTACTTTGTTTCCGCAATTTTTACATGTATACATTTTATTCCTCACTATCTTTCGTCTTTGTCGATGCGTCCTAGGGCGAACCTTGCTATGGCTGCGTGGACAACTATAAATAAAATAAACACTACTAATGTTATTAATACGTTATAAAGAGTTGTTTTATAGAAATTTTCAGAAGCGATTTTACTTTCTGCTAAGAGTCTATTTATTTTATCTATTACAACAGGATTTTGATATTCTTTTGATGCTTCCGGTGCATTTGTGGAATTGAAAATATCTATTGCAATTCCCAATGATTTCAAGCCCCAATTTGCAATGGTAAATTTTGACAAGATTTCCTTCCATCCATCAAGTTTGAATATAAAGTTAGAAAGCACTAGTTGAAATATAAGGGCAAATGGCATCACCGTCATCGCCATTTTGTTACTCTTAACTAGTGATGAAATCATAAGTCCAAGCATGTCTGAGGCGTATATTATTAAAAATACTGATAGGGTAAAGTAAATTACTCTTGCCAAGTCCAAAGTTTTTCCGACTTCGAGTCCTTTTTTATATACTGACAAAACCATGGCTGAGATTATCAGTGCTTCTACTAAACAAAGGATCAGTTCTACTAGCATATGAGAAAATAGAAATACTGAATAACTTACATTTCCTGATTTATGCTCCTGCCTTATGGAATTTCTTTCGGAACAGATTATCTCTATTGAGTTAAAAAGTCCGGTCCATATACATGCGCAAACTATTGCGAATAGGGTGGTTCTCGTTTCATCAAATAGGTCAAATGCATCTTTACTTGTTGCTGTAAGTACCATGGCTGTGATTATGAATGTTGATAGAATTTTTAAGATGCCATTGGAATTAAAAAATACACGCATGTACTTTTTAAAGTATACTTTTAGTTGTAAGAAATAACGATCGTTATCCATTTTGATTACCTGCCATTTTAAATTTATTTATGAAATAATCTGCCTTTTCTTGATTATTTATAAGCTTTACTATATCTTCAAGTTTTTCTACTTGGAAAAATTCCAATGCTTCGTCAATTTTTCCGTAGAATGCCATCTGTCCACAGTTTTCTACGGAATCTTTTGCTATGACCAAGATTTTGTCGTAGAGTTCTCTCATTCTATCGGGAGAGTGGGAGATGACTATGGCTATCTTTTCTTCGTCGACGATTTCTCTTACCTGGTTCATTACCATTTCTGCTGATCCTGCGTCGAGGCCGGAGTCTGGCTCATCTAAGAAGAAAATTTCTGGCTCGCTTAGGTATTCCACCGCGATGCTTAGCCTCTTTCTCTGACCGCCACTTATCTTTTTTACAAAATTATTTTTTTCTTTTTCTAATCCAAAGGTTTGAAGGATAGAATCTAATTTTTCTTTTAATTTTTTCCTGTCTTTTACAATTTCAATAGGAAGTTGAAGCATGGCTGCGTCTTTTAGGGTGTGGTAGACCGTATCCATGTCACGAAGGGTGTCAAACTGTGGAACTAGCCTTACCAAGCGTCTCACTTTTTGTGAATTTTTGTAGAGATTAAACTCCTTGTAACGGATTTCTGCATCTGCTTTTTCGTAGCCGGACACAGCATTTACAAAGGTGGTCTTGCCTGCGCCAGATCCTCCCACAACGAGCACCATTTCTCTTGTATGTATATCTAAATTTATATCTTTTAGAAGTCTTCTCGTTTTGCCTTTTTCTTTTCCTATTCTCTCTTTGATTCTGATGGTAAGACTTTCGCTATATGGTCTTTTTATTTTTAAAATCTCTGCATCAGCCTGTTGATAAAAACATAGGTCATCGTGGATTATGTAGACTTCTTCTTCGTCTACGTAACAATCTCCGGGATTTAATTTCCTTACGATTTGACTCAAGCGAACTTCGTTTTTATTTAAAACTTTCCAAGGGGAGTTGACCCTTTCTGCATCTTCTGTGTAGAATATGGAAATCATGCCTTCGTTTCGATCTTTTGCAGTTAAAAGAATGTGGGTATTATTTTTTAAAACTACACCGACATTACTATTTAGATGGTTTAAGTCAATCCAAGTGTCTAGCATATCACTTGCATTGTTGTAGATATAACCTCTTTCTGTTAGTTCAAACCATCCTAAAATCCCGCTGGGGCAATCTTTTTTTATGATTATATCTGAGGCGTTATTATCGTTTCCCATACCGATGGTAAGTTTTCCATTTAAGCGAATTTTCCTAATTCCATCTCCGTCAAAGATAAATATAAATTTTTCATTAGACTTCGCCATGACATCCTCCTCATTAATACTTACTATAATTTGCTAATTAATAAATAGATTATTCATAATTAATTATAGACCAGTTAGCGATATTTTTCTATGTACTATATGGCAATAAAAAAAGGATGGAAAATTTCCATCCTAATTTTAATTATAATATTAATTCTTTTTATTTTTTATTTTCATCTCTAACTTTAAAAACAAAGTCTATGTCTCTAAAGGTGATGTGTCCGTTTTCGTCGATCTTTAGATCTGGAAGTGAATCGCTCTTAATGGTTCCATCTTCTTCTAGTACTGGATTTTCAGATTTGATTTCTTCGTTAAAGGAAGAGGTGAGTTCTCCTGTTAAGGTTCCTTCTTTACGCATCTTTTCTATTTCTTCGTCCCTTTTATCTTCTGGTACATGTTGCAAATCTGTGTACATTTGTACGAAGATATGGTCCTTGTCAAAATAGATTAATCCTTGGTAGGATGTGAATAGTGAACCTTCCAGTCTTTCTTCGTAGAGAGATTTCTTTTGGCATCCGGTGGAAATTATAAGAACTAGCACCATAGTCAGTGCTAAAATCTTTCTGAAATTTTTCATTATATCCTCCTTAGAATCCGATATTTACTTCGAATAACATTTTGTAGAATTTATAACTTACAAATAGCATAAATGCTGCGAATGGATACATTAGTATTCCTACTCCTGATCCTGATCCAAAGATTCCATTAATTAGTAGGGTTGATGCGCAAACTGTTGTAAATATTGCTATTGCCATGACAACTTTTGATACTCCTTTTAGAACGATACACTTGGTGGTTCTTGAGCCGTCGTTTAATTTGGTTACTATTAGTCCGATTAGGAAGTAGAGGACGCATAGGAATACTATATTTAAAATATATTTTCCAAACATTATGGTGTTTGCGCTATTTACTATTGAATAGATTGGATTTTTTTCCATCATCTTTTCAAAATTATTTAGATCCGAGAAGGTAATTGAGTCTGTATTGAAGAATACTTGGTAGAATCTAAGGTATAGTTCTTGAAGTATTTTTCCTCCAAATGTGATGATGAGCATGCCGAAGAAGCCAATTATATTTCCTGAGACTGTTCCAACTCCAAATGCTCCTAGGAATATGGCGATGCTCTTAAGGATATTTTTGCCTAAGCTGCTTCCGATGCCGCTAAAGGTTAGGATATTTCCAAAAGGTGTATTTCTAACTAGAAGATAGTTGATTCCAAGACTTACTACGAGGTAAACCATGAGGCTTAGTATTCCAAAGATGACCTTTGCCACATAGACTCCTTCTCTTTTTACTGGGACTTGGCGCATAAATTTATAGAATGAGGTCATAAATTCTGAACTTAATAAGAATGCCACTACCACCGCAAGTATGATTAGTGAGAAGTTCAGACTTAGAATCTTGCTTCCTGAGATTAAGCCTTTGTCATAGTCAAGGACTCTGGCAAGATTATAGTCAACTATTGATCCGCCATATCTAAAAGATTCTGCATTGTTATCTGCTCTGTCTAAGCCAACTTTTTTCCCGTAGTCTGCCACCATTTTTATATCTTCTTTGGTAAATGGTTTCTTTAGCCTTTCTTGAACAACTCGATAGTCGACGGAATCGTCCTTATCTTTTTCAAAGGTGCCATTATTAAATTTTTCTACCTTTATTATACTTGATGCCAAATCTTCGCTTATATTTCGATATTCAAATTTAACTGTTGAAAATTGTAGGAATATGGTCCCTATAAATATTACTGCGAAGAGTAGGCTGTATTTTTTATATAAAATTTTTAAAACTTTATCTAATCCTTTCATCATCTATCCTCCTTTATGCTTTCATAGTAGAAGACATCTTCGTATTTTACAGGGATGATGTCGTGTTGGATGATTTCTGTCTTTAATTTCTTTTGCACGTCTTCAAAAGAATCTTCTGTGAGAATGGTTATGACTCTTCCGATTTCTCCAGTTATAAATAGTTTTTCTCTGTCTTCTTTCTTAAGTGTTTCCTTTAAAACTATTTGGAATTTATTTAGATTTAGACTTTGGTCCACTGCTTGGAGACTTCCGTCTAGTGAGATATATATTGCTGTGTCGGAGATGGATTCTAGTTCATCCAGTGAGTGGGAAGAGATTAGTACTGCTCGTCCTGCTGCAGTTGCGTCTAGCACATATTCGATGACCTTCCTTCTATTTACAACTTCTATTCCGTCTAGGATTTCATCTAGTAGTATATAGTCTGCTCCAGTTGCAAGGATGATTACAAGTCCGAGTAGGGCGCTTTGACCTTTTGAGAGATTTCTCACATCCATCTTCGGACTGATTCTTAATTTTGTAAGCTCTGTCTTTACGAATTCTCTATCGAAGTGAGGATAGATAATTTCATAAAATTCCATGATCCTTAGTGCGTTTGAATATTTAAATAGATCGAATCTATCTGGAAGAAACGCGATGTTTTGTTGAAGAGTTATATCTTCGTCGATTTTTTTGTCGTCAATGGATATAAATCCGCCATCCTGGGAGATTATTCTTGATAGAATCTCAAGCATGGTGGTTTTACCAGAACCATTTCTTCCTATTAGGGATGTAACTTTACCTTTTTCTACGGAGAAACTAATGCCGTTTAAAACATGTTTTTCGCCATAGCTTTTGTGAATATCATTTATTTGTAGCATTAGACTCTGCCTCCTTTTCTACATTTCTATAGATTTCTTCTATATCTTCTAAGCTCAATTCGTGGTAGATAGCTTCTTTAAAGACACTTGCTATTTTACGCTTCACATTTTCCTTTTCCAAAAGTTCTCTAGATCTGTCGAACTCGATAAAGGTTCCTCTGCCTACAATCGTCTTTATGACTCCCATACTTTCCAGCTCTCTATAAGCTCTTTGAACTGTGGATTCATTGACAAGGAGTAGTTTTGCCATCTCTCTAACTGAAGGAAGTTTATCTCCTTCAAGAAACATGCCCTTGACTATGGAATCTCTAATGGAGTCGACTATTTGTTTGTAGATCGGGACTGAACTTTTTAAATTGATATTAAACAAATCTTCTACCTCCTTTTATTTAAGTGTAATTTTTAATAAATTTGGAATGTGTGCACTCACTCCATACACTATCTAAAGTGTACCATGTGATGCCACACATTGCAATACATTTTTTAAAATTTTTAAAAATATTTTTAATCGCATTTAAAAAATGTTTTTTATTTTGTTTTAAATTTATATTTTAAAGCTGTATTAAATTATAAAAGTACATAATTAACTAGATTTTTGGTATAATTAAACTAGAGGTGATTATATGAAAAGGCTACTTACAATAATTTTGATGACATTACTCATTTTTACAAATGTTTATGCAAAGAATGACATACAAGTATTTTTAGAAACTCCCACCATGCTACAGGCAAAGAAGGGGGACAATTTAAAATACTCAATCAATATAAAAGTTCCAAAAGAAGCTAAGAAGGCATACAAATCCTTCGTAGTAACTGTGCTTATAGATGAAAACTTGGACGTGAAATCCAGTTCATTAGTAGGTGCAACTGAAAAAAAGGACTCCATTGAGCTTAAGACAACTAAGGTAAAAAACGACAGTCAATCTCTAATTACACTTGCTGTTATGAATATAGATTCAATTGGAAATACAGAACTAATTAAAATTCCGCTGGACTGCGTACTTAAATCAGATATTGGAAAGGTGGATGGACTTAAAAACTCTGTAATTCTAACTTCAGTTGGCATGGACGGAAGCGAAAATACAGATCAACAAAGTTTCGTCGCTCAAACTCCAAGCACCCAGGCAACTCTTTCTGTAAATCCTATTAAAGAAGGAGATGCAAATGCTAATGGTAAGGCAAATCCAAAGGCAAAGATAAGTGCCACTTTAAATGGCAAATCTATTGGAGAGGTAGTAGCCGATGACAACGGATCATTCACCATGAAGCTACCAACTATTAAGGCAGCACAAAATATAATATTTAAATCAGTCTACACCGCTTCTGGAAAAGAACAAAACGCAGAAGTTGTAATCGTAGTTGAAAAATCCAATGTAGTTACAGATAAAAAAGAAGAAAATCCTCAAAGTAAACCTAAGGAAGAGGATAAAAAACCAGAAACTGTAGTAAATAAAGAAGAGAATAATAAACCTAGTATCTCTACAAGAGAAGAATTGCAAGACTACCTTAACTTAGCGGAAACTCTTAATACTAGAGGACTTAGTATGGAGGGATTGCTTAAATTTCAAGCAGCCCTAGCCACTGGAAAATATATAGAGATAAAAGCTTCTGCAACTCCAGAAGAAATCGGAAAAGCAACGAACGATCTAAAGGAAGTTATAAAAGAACTTAGAAAACCTTACATGGCTGGAACCCAAAAGGATACTTTCAAAGTAGAATCCTACATGACAAGAGGTCAGGGAGCATTTATATTTGCAAATATTATAAATGGAGAAGCACCTACATCCATCTACTCAAGTTTTAAAGATGTTCCACAAAGAATGTGGTACGCAGAAGGCATAGGTTTCTGTGAAAAGAATGGAGTCATTTCAGGCTACGATGACAAGACCTTTAAACCGGAAAAACAACTGAAGAGGGCTGAGTTTGCCATGATTGTATATCGCTACCTCGGATATAATGAAAATTATACGAAACAGACTTTCAGCGACGTTAAGCCTGGCTACTATGCCTTTGACGCAATAAACACTCTTAAAGAAAATGGAATACTAACAGGAAGTCTAGATGGCAAATTCCATCCAGAAGCTAAGATCAAAAGAGGCGAAGCAGCTACTATAATCAACAGAGCCCTTAGAAGAAAACCAAATGTAGAATTTTTAAATAAATATGGAAAAAATCCATTCAAAGATTTGAAGAAGAAGCATTGGGCATACTATGAAATATTGGAAGCGACTGGAAACTAATAAATATGAAAGAATTACTACTAAAATACTATGACCTGACGATTATGGTCCTTCTATTTGTAGGACTGTATATAATTTTAAAGATAATTAACTATTTTAAAGAAAAGAATTTTGAAAAATATATAGAGAGTAGAGCCTTTATCGGTCGCAGTGAAAAGCTAGATATCAAGAGGGATTACGACATAGTCATGAAGGCGCAGGAGCTTCTAGATTTTGATTTCAAGGTGGACAGCACCACCTTCTACGACCTAAATCTCCTCGATTATATAAAGAGAATAGATTATTCCATGTCCACCATGGGAGCATCGAGCCTCTATGTGAGAACTAGAGAAGCACGCCCTATCTTAAAGGATCTCGACACTTTGAGATATATTAGAGAAAACCAGGAAGAAACAATAAGTCTTATGGCGAAGTTTCTTTCCTTTGGAGAGATAAAAAACAAGGAACTATTCACACTTTTAAAAAATGGAATCGAAGCGAAATTTAGCTTTGAACTATATGTAAAATTTTATCCGCTTATTGCGGCACTTGTGTTGGGATTATTCTTTGTAAGTAAGATATCTTTTTTGTCAGGAATTACCTTAATACTTGCTACAAATGCCATAATCACCAAGGATATCTCCAAGAAGACCCAAGGTGCATCCAAGATGTTAACCATGCTTGGCAAATTTTCAAAACTCGGAATGGACGTCCTAAAGACGGACTTGGAACTAGAAAGTATAGAAAGATTAAGAGATTACAAAACTCTCCTGAAGAAAATAAATAGAAAGACTGGATCATTCTACAACAAGGTTGGTCTGGATACGGATATTTTCTATGAACTTATAAGCACTGTAACTCTTCACGAGGCTATGCTATTTTTAAGTATCAAAGATTTGGTAAATGAAAATAAGGAAAATTTGTGCAAGTTATACTTTATTTTAGGAGATATAGATAATGAGATTGCACTCTCAAACCTATACTACAATCTTGATTTAGTATGCAAAGCTGATGTTGCAGATAAGAAGGAAGATATATCTATCGAAGGAGAAGAACTCCACAACCCGATAATATATTTAAAAGACAAAGAAGAATCTGTGGGAAATACTTTTAAATTTACAAAGGACATCCTTCTGACTGGTTCCAATGCATCAGGCAAGAGTACATTTTTAAGAACCATTGGAATAAATCACCTGATGGCGAAGACTCTCGGATTTGTGGTGGCGAAGAAATTTAAAACCGCGGACACAGATATCTTTACAAGCATAGACATCAAAGATTCTATAGAAGAGAAGACCAGCTACTTTATGGCAGAGGCAAAGACCATAAAGAAGATGATAGATAACCCTGGAAACATATATCTTTTGGACGAGGTATTTAAGGGTACAAATACAATAGATAGAATATCTGCGGCAAGCTCCACCTTGGACTACCTGTCCAAGCAGGGATTTGTAGTAGCAGCCACCCACGATATAGAACTTACGAATATACTTGAAAAAGATTTCTGTAACTATCATTTTGAAGAAGTAGTTACAAAAGACGAAATTAAATTCGACTATAAACTTAAAGAGGGTAGAGCTGCAACAAGAAATGCCATAAGAATTCTAGAAATGTATGATTATCCAGAAACAATCACTAAAAAAGCAAGAGAAAAATCGGAGGAAATATGAAAGTAATTATTATTGGAGCGGTAGCAGCAGGAGCGTCGACAGCTACTAGACTAAGAAGATTAAATGACGAAGCAGAGATAAAAATATTTGAAAAAGGACCATATCCATCCTATTCAAACTGTGCAATCCCAAACTTTTTAAGTAGGGATGTAAAATCTTATGAAAATTTACTGCTAAATAGTCCAGAAAGTTTCAAGACTAGGTTTAATATAGATGTAGAAGTAAATAGCGAAGTTACAAGAGTCTTTCCAGAAGAAAAGAAGATTGAAATAAAATCTGAAGGCAAGACTTACACAGAAGACTACGACAAATTAGTGGTTGCAACTGGAGCAGAGGCAATCGTGCCTTCATTTATAAAGGGAGTGGATCTACCACATGTGTTCACCGTTAAGACTGTGCCAGATGTGGTGAAGCTAGATAAATTCTTAAGAGAAAACGAAAAGAAAAAAGTAACCGTAATAGGCGGAGGATTTATCGGCCTAGAAGTTATGGAAAATCTAAAGAGAGCTGGCTTTGAAGTGAGCATAGTTGAGGCTACAAACCAAGTGATGGCTCCAGTGGACTATGAAATTGCAACCATTATCCACAAAGAAATTCATGACAACGGAGTAAATCTATATTTAGAAGACCCAGTATCAGAAATCACAGAAAAAGAAGTAATCTTAAAATCTGGAAATAGAATCGAAACCGATGCAGTAGTCCTAGCAATAGGAGTAAGACCTACTTCAAAAATCCTAGAAGTTGCAGGAGCAAAGGTGGACGACAGAGGCTACTTAGAAATAAGTGACACCTACGAAACCAGCTTAAAAGATGTGTATGCTGTTGGAGATGTAGTTAAGAAAGAAGACTTCATGCTTAGAGGTCTTACAAACCTTGAACTTGCAGGCCCTGCACAGAAACAAGCTAGAGCCCTTGCAGATCATCTAGCAGGTAGAAAATCAAAACCGGTTTCAGTGATTGGAACTAGTGCCGTAAGAGTCTTCGATTTAAACATCGCATGCACAGGATTAAATGAAAAGAAATTACAAAGTAACAATATAGAATACAAAACTTCCTATGTAATCCCAATGGACAAGGTAGGCATAATAGGAGGGGCAAACCCAATATTTATGAAACTAATCTTCGACGAAGAAGGTAAGGTGCTTGGAGCACAAGCAGCAGGAAGAGGAACAGTGGACAAGAGAATAGACGTAGTGTCTGCTTATATAAAGATGAATGGAAGATTAGAAGATCTATACGAATTTGAACATGCATATGCGCCTTACTTCGCGCCGCCAAAGGATGCTGTACATCTAGCAGCAATGGTTGGACAAAATATTTTAAATGGCGATGTAAGATGCGTAACCATGAAGGACTTAAGATCACTCTATGAAGAAGGAGCGTATATTGTAGACGTAAGAGAGAAGAATGAATTTGAAAATGGTCATATAAAAGGCGCCCATAACATACCTCTAACAGAGATTAGAAGTAGAATTTCCGAAGTGCCTAAGGATGTGCCAGTATATCTTCACTGCAGATCATCACAAAGATCCTACTACGCCTACACATTCTTAAGAGAAAATGGATACAAAAATATCTACAATATCCAAGGCTCATACCTATGGTTCTCACTTTACGAATACTTCGACGATTTGAGATTAAATAGGGAACCAATATTTACAAAATATAATTTCAAATAAAAAATAATTTAAAAGACAAAAGCAGGGAGGATAACTTTCTGCTTTTATTTTTTTGAAAAAATTTAATTATATTATCTTGAAATTTTAAAAACATAAAATTATATAGACTTTCTATATATTTTTAAATAAACGTTTAAAAAATATTTTTGTGCAAACGTTGGATTGTAGCCATTATGCTGATTTTCACAAAAATATTATAGAGTTTAGTACAATAATGTTTAGAATTTAAGCCCCTTAGATGTTATAATAATAATGAGATATTTTATTTAGATCTCAATTCCAATTTAGGATTTATGATAGATGGAGGTGATGGTGTGACAGATAATGCTCTTAGTAAGGTTAAGTCTGCTGAAGAAAACGCTTCAAAAATAATTGAAGAAGCTAACGAAACTGCGGAAAAGATACTGAAAGAAGCCAAAGAGAAGGCGACAGAAGAATATAATAATATTCTTAAATCTGCAGATGAAAAGAGAACAGAGATTATGAAAGAGGCTAAATCTTATGCAGAGAAAGAAGCCGAGCCGATTATTAAAAATTCAAGGAAGGCTTGCGAAAAAATAAGGCACACAAATAGAGATGCCTTACAAGATGTAGCTGATCTTATAGCAAAGAGGTTGAGTAATGGCAATAGTTAAAATGAGTAAATTTCATCTATTCATTCTCTCCAAAGACAACAATGAACTTCTAAAGGCATTGCAAAGACAAAATCTTGTAAATTTCAATGACCTTGAAATCAAAGAAGAAGATCAGGACTTTTTAAAGAAGGTTCCTATTCCGCAAGAGCTGGTTGGTCTCGACGAAACTATTACCAACTCCAAATGGGCGATAGATCTTTTGGAAAAATATGAAGTAAAGCCTAGCATGATGGAATCTCTAAAGGAAGGTCAAAAGACCTACACCGTTTCAGAATTAAAAGAAGAAGCTAGGGAATTTCCGTTCAGAGAAAAATTTTCCGAATTAAAAGCTCTAGATGATAGAAAAAACAAAGTTCTTCAAGAAATAGAAAATATGAAGACTAGAGTAAATGAGCTAAGCCCTTGGTCCGATGTGGAGCTAAGAATAGATGAACTGAAGAAATTCAAAGATGTAAAGATAATCCCTGGAAATATCCCAGAAAAGTTTTTAGAAGATTTTAGAAAAGATATAAGTGAAATTGAGTTTGCCGACTTAAAAATATATGACCTAAAAGATAAGATGGCATATGGAATAGTTATTTACTACAACGAAGATAAGACGGAAGAGGAAGTAACAGAGCTTATAAGACTTCACGCATTTTCTCAAACAGATATTAAAACTAAGGGAAATGTAAGGGATGAGATTTCAAAATTAAAAGAAGAAATCAAAGTAAAAGAAGATGAGCTTAGTGAGGTAGAAAATGGTGTAAAAGCATTCGCAAAAGACTTAGAAGGTTTCAGAGTGCTACACGACTATCTAAGACAAAAAAGAATTAGGCTTATCGCAGAAAACAATTTTGTAAGTACAGAAAAAGTAAATATAATTGAAGGTTATGTACCTACAGAAAGTATTTCTGAATTAGAAGAGCTTCTAAAGAATGTTACCAATGGAGATTACTATTGGACCTACGAAGAAGCTAGTGTAGAAGATAAGAATGTACCTATAAAATTAAAGAACAACAAGGTAGTTCAAAACTTCGAAATGATGACAGAGATGTACTCTATGCCACAGTATGGAGAAATCGACCCAACTCCATTATTTGCACCGTTTTACTTTATATTCAGTGGAATAATGATTGGGGATGCAGGATATGGTCTATTGGTATTTATCATGACCAGACTTGCCCTAAAATTCTTGAAGCTTAACGAAGCAACCAAGAGAATGGTAAGTTTTATCTCCTATATATCAGTAAGTACGATGATATGGGGACTTATATTCGGATCGTTCTTCGGAGATGCGGTAAAACTACCGGCACTTATAAATCCGAGTGAGGACTACTACTTGATGATAGGCATGTCACTACTACTAGGTGGAATACACCTATTCTTCGCACTGGGAATAAAAGCTTATATGAACATTAGGGATAAGAAATTCCTAGATGCAATATATGATGTAGGATTTTGGTACATGGCTGTCATAGGAGCTATCGTATTTATAATAGCAATGGCTCTAAAACTAAGCCCTACAGTTACAAACATCGGTAAATGGTCACTGATCCTAGGACTTATAGGAATAGTATTAACCGGTGGAAGAACTGAAGATTCAGTAGGAGCAAAACTAGGCTGGGGACTTTACTCAGCATATGGAATCACATCCTATATTGGTGATTTCGTTTCATATTTAAGACTTATGGCACTAGCTCTAGCGGGAGCGTTTATAGCCATAGCGGTAAATATGATTGTAAGAATGTTATTTAGTGGAGGAATAATTGGAATAATAGCTGGAAGCATAATATTTGTAATTTTCCAACTATTCAATGCTTTTCTTTCATACCTATCTGCATATGTACACACAGCAAGACTAACATATGTAGAGATGTTTAATAAATTTTACGAAGGTGGCGGAAGGCCATTTAAAGAAATGATTGCAAAATCAGAATACTTTAATATTAGGGAGGAATAAAATGTCAGAATTTTTTATAACTAATGGTGGAATGATCCTAGGCGGTATAGCGGTAGCTATAGCAGTATTTGTAAGTGGTATCGGATCAGCTAAAGGTGTAGGAATGGCAGGGGAAGCTGCTGCAGGAGTAGTAATCGAAGAACCAGAAAAGTTTGGTAAGTCACTTGTACTTCAACTTCTTCCAGGTACTCAAGGTCTATATGGATTCGTAATCGGTCTATTTATGATGATGAGACTTACTCCAGATATGAGTTTTTCAAGTGGTCTTCTTTTAATCGCTGCATCACTTCCAGTAGCATTAGTTGGATATCATTCAGCTATTTGCCAAGCAAGAGTAGCAGTAGCAGGTATCAATATCCTTGCTAAAAACGAAGAACAACAAGCAAAAGGTATCATCTACGCAGTAATGGTTGAGATGTATGCTATTATCGCATTTGCTGTTTCATTCCTTATGATGACTCGTATCTAATAAAGGAGTGAGATTTTGTCAAATTTAGATAATATAACTAGTAAGATTATCGAAGATGCAAAATTAAAAGCTGAAGAAATAATAAATGCCGCTAAAGACTCTGCAGAAAAAATAGTAGAAGATAAGATCCTTCAAGGAGAAAAGAAGAAGGCTCTTATCATCGAAAACTCAGAGAAAGAAGCGAAAACTCTAATTGACAGAAAACTCTCAAAACAAAATCTTGAAGTAAGGGATGACCTTATTTCTGCAAAACAAGAAGTAGTTAATCGTGTAATAGACATGGTTAAGTACAAGCTAAATAATTTAGATGACAAGACCTATATTAATTTTCTTAAAAAATCACTATCTTCATTTGAAGGAGATGATTTAGAACTAATAGTTCCAGAAGACAAAAGAGAACTTGTAAAGAAAGAAAATCTAAATATAAGACTATCTGATGATGAAGCTATAAGCTCTGGTTTTGCAGTTCGTGCAGAAAATATGTACTATAACAATGATTTTGACGGAGTAGTTGAATCTAAAAGAGATGATCTTACTATAGAGATTATGAATAAATTATTTGAAAGTTAGGTTATTATGAAAAGAGAATCATTTATCCAAGCTTCTGCAACTATAAGAGTAAGAGAAAAGAAGCTACTAAACAAAAGCTACTTAAATAGAATTATAGATGCAGCAAGTCTTGAAGAAACACTTAGATTTCTTCTAGATTCTGATTATCAAACCTACATCAACAGTCTTAAGAGACCGGAGGACTATGAAATAGCTCTATCCGAAAGAAACGAAGATTTCTTAAAGGAGCTATATAGCATAAGTCCAGACAGCATACCTATAGATCTTGTAACTCTTAAGTATCTCTACCACAATCTAAAAGTAGTGGTGAAAGAATATGTACAAGAAGAAGACTATAGCGATATGTATTTAAAAGTTAGAAACTTAAATATCGATGGACTAAAAGAAGATATAAAGGATGAAAAGAGACTTAAATCCGATGAAAATATCTACGAAGAGGTAAGGTCTGCAATAGATATCTACAATAAGACCAAGGACCCACAAGAAATCGATATTTACTTAGATAATATGTACTACAAACATCTTAAAGAGCTCGCAAAAGAATCCGAAGTTGAGCTATTTATAAGGTATGTAGAAGATTTAATAGACTTTACAAATATCAAAACTTTTATAAGATGCAGAAACCAAAAAAGAACTGGAGAATTTCTAAACCATGTTCTAATAGATGGTGGAAACATAGATACAAAAGATTTGGTACTAAACCTTGGAAAAGAATTCGATGAAAACTCATCATTTTTAAAGAGCTCAAGGGTCTATAAATATCTAAAACTTGGCATCGAAGACTACAGAAAGTCAGGATCTCTATCAATATTTGAAAAATTGATGGACGACTACTTTGTAGAACTTATAAAGGATGTCAAACAGATAATCTTTGGACCGGAGGTAGTATTTGCCTATGCTCTTTCCAATGAAATACAGACTAGAAATCTAAGAATTATTCTAATATCTAAGTTAAACGGTCTTTCTTCAGAATTTATAAGAGAAAGGTTGCGTGAAACCTATGTATAAGATTGCAGTTGTAGGAGATAAGGATTCTGTACTAGCTTTCAAAGCCCTAGGAATAGATGTTAGGGTTGCCTATGAAAAAGAAGATGCAAGAGAAGCAATAGACTCTCTAGCAAATGATGGTTATGGCGTAATCTTCGTAACTGAAGAGCTAGCAGATAAGATAGAAGAAACTATAGAAAGATATAATAACAAAATTATTCCTGCTGTTATACTTATTCCATCCAATAAGGGAACATTAAATATTGGCATGAACAAAATAAGTGAAAATGTTGAAAAGGCAGTAGGTTCTAATATATTGTAAGAAGGAGGAACTTTATTGAAATCAGGACGTGTAATTAAAGTATCCGGACCTCTTGTTGTAGCAACTGGCATGGAAAATGCCAATGTTTACGACGTTGTTGAAGTTTCAAAAAATAAAATAATTGGAGAAATAATCGAGATGAGAGGCGGGGATGCTTCCATCCAGGTATACGAAGAAACGACTGGTATCGGTGTAGGAGATGAAGTAGTAACAACAGGCTCTCCTCTTTCTGTGGAACTTGGACCAGGCCTTTTAGAAACCATGTTTGATGGTATCCAAAGACCTCTTGTTGCACTTAAAGACAAAGCGGGAGACTTCCTACTTAGAGGTTCAGAAGTACATTCTCTAAATAGAGAAAAGAAATGGGATTTCGTACCAGTTGCCAAAGTTGGGGACGAACTTGAAAGCGGAGACGTACTTGGTACCGTTCAAGAAACAGTAGTAGTAAAACACCTTATCATGGTTCCAAATGGAATCGAAGGTAAGCTTGTAGATATTAAGAGTGGAAGTTTTACAGTTGATTCTGTAATCGCCACAATTGAAACAAAAGATGGTAAAAAAGATTTAACCATGATTCAAAAATGGCCAGTTAGACGAGGAAGACCTTACAAGAAAAAGGTTGACCCTAAGACTCCTCTAGTAACTGGACAAAGAGTTATAGATACATTCTTCCCGGTTACCAAGGGTGGAACAGCAGCTATTCCAGGACCATTCGGATCTGGTAAGACAGTAGTTCAACATCAGCTTGCTAAATGGGCAGACGCTGAAATAGTTGTATATGTAGGCTGCGGCGAACGTGGAAACGAAATGACCGACGTAATGATGGAATTTCCTGAGCTAATCGACGCTAAAACAGGCGAATCTATCATGAAGAGAACCGTTCTTATAGCAAACACTTCAAACATGCCGGTAGCAGCGAGAGAAGCATCTATATACACAGGAATAACAATTTCTGAATACTATAGAGACATGGGATATTCTGTAGCTATGATGGCTGACTCTACATCAAGATGGGCAGAAGCCCTTCGTGAAATGAGTGGTCGTCTGGAAGAAATGCCTGGTGATGAAGGTTACCCAGCATATCTAGCATCCAGAGTTGCAGATTTCTACGAAAGAGCAGGAAGAGTAATATGTAATGGTCACGACGGAAGGGAAGGAGCACTTACAGCAATAGGTGCGGTAAGCCCTCCAGGAGGAGATATTTCAGAACCAGTTTCTCAAGCAACACTTAGAATCGTAAAAGTATTCTGGAAACTTGACTATGACCTATCATACAAGAGACACTTCCCAGCTATTAACTGGCTAGATTCATATTCACTATATCAAGATAAGATTGATAAGTTTATTGACCATGAAGTAAGCTCAGAATTTTCAAAGAATAGACAAGAAGCAATGAGTCTACTACAAGAAGAAAGTGCATTACAAGAAATTGTAAGACTAGTTGGTCGTGACTCACTATCTGAAGAAGATCAACTTAAACTTGAAGTTACCAAGTCTTTAAGAGAAGACTTCCTTCAACAAAATGCTTTCCATGATGTAGATACCTATTGTTCTCTAAAGAAACAAGATCTTATGATGAAATTAATTCTAGGATTTTATCACAGTGCAAAGGACGCTCTAAAACATGGAGCATATCTATCTGAAATAGAAAATCTACCAGTTAGAGAAAGAATTGCAAGATCTAAGAATATTGAAGAATCTAATTTAGCAGAATTTGATGTAATATTAGATGAAATAAAAAATGAACTTGAAGGACTTAGAAAAGGAGGATCTATAAATGCTTAAAGAATATAAATCAGTAACAGCAGTAGTAGGACCTCTTATGACCGTAGAAGGAGTAGAAGGGGTAACCTACGAAGAACTTGTAGACATAGAACTTCAAACCGGCGAAAGAAGAAGAGGCCGTGTAATCGAAGTAAATGGTGACAAGGCAATGGTTCAAATCTTCGAAGGTTCCCAAGGTATAAACCTACCAGAAACAAAGGTTAGATTCTTAGGAAGACCTCTTGAACTAGGAGTATCTCCTGACATGATCGGTAGAATCTTTGACGGACTTGGTCAACCAATTGACAACGGTCCAAAAATCATTCCAAAGATGAAGCTCGACATAAACGGATCTGCAATAAACCCGGCGAGCCGTGACTACCCATCAGAATTTATTCAAACAGGTATTTCAACCATAGACGGACTCAACACATTGGTAAGAGGACAAAAGCTTCCTATATTCTCAGGGGCAGGACTTCCTCACAACAACGTTGCAGCACAGATTGCAAGACAAGCAAGAGTACTTGGAACTAACGATAAGTTCGCGGTAGTATTTGCTGCAATGGGAATCACATTTGAAGAAGCACAATTCTTTATAGATGACTTCACAGAAACAGGAGCAATCGACAGAGCAGTTCTATTTATGAACCTTGCTGACGACCCTGCAATCGAAAGGCTTGCAACACCTAAGATGGCTCTAACCTGTGCAGAATATCTAGCATTTGAAATGGGAATGCACGTACTAGTTATCATGACAGACATGACCAACTACGCAGAAGCACTTCGTGAGGTATCTGCAGCTAGAAAAGAAGTACCAGGAAGACGTGGTTATCCAGGATACCTATACACTGACCTTTCAACTATCTATGAAAGAGCAGGAAGAATAAAGGGACGTGACGGATCAATAACACAAATTCCTATACTAACCATGCCAGAAGATGATATCACTCATCCAATCCCAGACTTAACAGGATATATAACAGAGGGACAAATAATCCTTTCAAGAGATCTTTATAAACAAGGAATTGAACCACCTATAAACGCAATTCCTTCACTATCAAGACTAAAAGATAAAGGAATTGGGGAAGGCAAGACTAGAGAAGACCACGCTGACACCATGAACCAAATCTACGCAGCATACACTTCAGGTAAAGATGCAAAGGAACTTTCAGTAATCCTAGGTGAAACAGCGCTATCAACAGCAGATAGAGCATTTGCAAAATTCTCAGATGAATTCGAAGCAAGATATGTAAACCAAGGATACTACACAAATAGAACCATAGAAGAAACTCTAGATCTTGGATGGGATCTTCTAAAGATCATCCCAAGAACAGAACTTAAGAGAATTAAGGACGCACTTCTTGATAAATATCTAGATGGAAATAGGTGATTAGATGGCACTTCTTAAAGTAACTCCTACGAGGATGAACCTATCTGCACTTAAGACTAGACTTGCAACATCTACTCGTGGACACAAACTTTTAAAAGATAAACAAGATGAGCTCATGAGAAGATTTATAGAGACGGTTAGACACAATAAAACCCTTAGGGAAGAAGTAGAAGAAGAACTTTCTAAATCATTTAAAGATTTTCTACTAGCTTCAGCTCTAATGAGTCCAGAGATGCTAAAAGAAGCAGTGTCTATGCCAACTCAAGAAACCTTTGTAGATATTACAAAGAAGAACGTTATGAGTGTAGAAATCCCTATAATGGAGTTTGAAACTAAAAAACTCACAGAAGGCGGATCCATTTATCCATACGGATTTACTGAAACTACTGCCGACTTAGATATGGCTGTAGAAAAGTTAAATAGAGTAATGTCAAAACTTTTAGAACTTGCCCAAGTAGAAAAATCTGCCCAACTAATGGCGGATGAAATCGAAAAGACGAGAAGAAGAGTAAACGCTCTTGAATATAGAACCATCCCAGATTTAGAAGAAACGATTAAGTTTATAAGACAGAAACTGGATGAAAACGAAAGAGCAAATATAACAAGACTTATGAAAGTTAAAGATATTATTTCAAAAGAAGAAAATAAACCGCCTAAGATAGAATTTGATACAGAAGAATTAAAAGTAAATTAAAGACGCTAAAGTAGCGTCTTTTCTGATACCTTTTTATCTAAATTTAAATTTAAATTTAAATATTATAATTTTATACTGGTACTACCCGTAATTTTAAGAATTATACTTTTGAAACGAAAGTTAATAATAGTAGACACGGTATTTTTGGAGATACAAGAATTCCGGGATCTCGTTATTTTACGAAGTATCAACATAGTGGCAACACTGATTATGTTGATATAAATTTAAGATAGGAGGATTTATGTTTAAAAGAATCATTTCACTTTTATTTTTACTTCTATTTTTAAATATCAATGTAGAAGCAAAAGAGATTAATGCAACTATTCCAAAATATCCTGTAAATATTAATGACACACTTATGATAAAGGAAAAAAATAAGTATCCACCTCTTGCATATAATGGTATAACATATTTTCCTATGACATATGATAATGCTATGTCTTTAGGCATTTTAATAAAATGGGACAATGCAAAGAGAACTTTATATCTTGATAGAGGTGCAGGATTTGGCAATATAAAGATAAAGCCTTATTATTACGAAAAAGAAAATAAAAAATCGTACTTAGTTAGAACGATTCCTTTCGATGTAGTAATAAATGGAAAGAAAATTAACAAAAAAGAATTAAAAAAATATCCATTTCTTGTATTTAGAGATATCACTTACTTGCCTATGACATGGAGTATATTTCATGATGAATTAGATTATAGTGTTAGCTTTAATCATAGAGATGGCCTTGTTATGAGAGCAAACACACGCCATATGTCATTTCCATCTGCTGGAATGGAAGAAATAGATATTGGAGGAGTACACATAATATATACCTCGCAAGAACCATTATCTGATTATAGTATTATAATTTCTAATAAATCTTTTGAAATTAATTTAGGAGAAGAAATTAGGAGTAAATATTTTAAAAACTATAGAAATTTTCAACCACCAGGAGTTTTGGGGCATTATCTAATAAACCCTAAAGATATAATAGAAGCAAAACCTTTTATAAATGGAAATATTTTATATATGCCATTTGGATATGCTTGTGATTTTACTGTTAGTTCAGATGGAGGTACACTTACATTAAATTCAGAGAAAGTGCGTAATGTGAATTTAAAATACGATATAAATACGGGAGATTTTCTTGGAGAAGATGAAGTGGATATGGAGATAGTAAATAAGTTATATAAACAAAATAAGAAATAAGTTTTGAAAAACCCCTAAATTCGGAATAAGGATGTAGGGGTTTTTATTTGGTTATTGTAAAATTATTCATATAAAGAAGGATGAGGGATATTAACATTTTACACGAAGTTAGTATGGGTTTTCTATTTTTCTTTAGTGTCGCATTTAATTTTACAACCTATCTTATATAATTTAAGATAGAATTGAAGCACAATCTTTAAAAAAACAATTTTTTAAGCGATATGTAAAAGAAAAAGGAGATAAAATGAATTTAGAAAAATATATTGATCCAAGTTACAGGGAGTTTAACTCAAAACTTATTCCTGGTGTAGAAAATGTTTTGGGAATAAGGATTCCTGTTCTTAGAAATATTGTAAAAGAAATGAGTGAAGAGGAGAGGGATGTATTTTTAAATTCTCTTCCTCATAATTATCACGAAGAAAATATTATGCACATGATAATTATCACTGAAGAAAAAGATTTTGATAAAGCAAAAGAAATGCTTTTAAACTTTCTGCCATATGTAGATAATTGGCAGGTATCTGATGTAGGAATACCGAATTCTTTTAAAAGTACAAAGGATAGAGAGAGTCTACTTAATTTTGTAAAAAATTTGATTTCTAAGGAAGGTACATATTTTAAGAGATACGGAATCTTTATTCTTATGAAATTATTTCTAGGTGACTTCTGTAATAGTGAAGTCTTAGATATGGTAGCGAACATCAAATCGGAAGAGTACTATGTCAACATGATGAGGGCTTGGTTTTTTCAAGAGGCAATGGTAAAAAGATATGGAGACGCTATAAAATATTTGGAAGAAAAAAAGCTTGATAGATTTACCCATTTAAAAACCATATCGAAATGTGTAGACTCTAGAAAAATAGATGAAAAAACGAAACTATATCTTAAGTCTTTGAGATAATACTTGCAAGTTTTAGGCTATAATAATATAATCATAGATGATTATAAAGAGATGGAGGAATTATGAGACTAACAAAGCTTTACATGCCTACTTTGAGAGAGGTACCAACAGATGCTGAAGTGGAATCACACAAGCTTCTTTTAAGAGCAGCGATGATTAGAAGATCCACTACAGGCATTTACTCATACCTGCCACTTGGTTATAGAGTTGTAAGAAAAATTGAACAGATTGTTAGAGAAGAAATGGATAGAGCCGGTTCCCAAGAGATACTTATGAGTGCTATTCAACCTGCAGAAATATGGGAAGAATCAGGCAGATGGGATAAGTTCGGGCCGGAAATGTTTAAATTAGTAGATAGAAATGGAAGAGACTTCTGTCTTGGACCTACTGCTGAAGAATACTTCACCACACTTGTTAAGGATGAAGTAAGTTCATATAAACAACTACCGCTTAATATTTATCAAATACAGACAAAATATCGTGACGAAAAGAGACCAAGATTTGGTATAAATCGTGCGAGGGAATTCTTGATGAAGGACGCTTATTCATTCGATAAGGATGAAGAAGGCCTACAAAAATCTTACGATATGTACTACAAAGCATATCAAAATGTCTTCGATAGACTTTCCCTTGATTACAAAATTGTAGAAGGTGACAATGGTGCAATGGGAGGACATATGTCCCATGAATTTATTGCCCTTTCTGAAACAGGGGAAGGAATAATTTTCTATTCTGAAAACAGCGACAAGGCTTATACAGAAGAAAAGGCTCCTGTTCACTATGACTTTGTAGACACAAGCGAACCTTTGGAAAAGGAAGAAGTTGAAACTATCGGAGCTAAGACCATTGCAGATTTGTCAGAACTTTTAAATGTAGAAGAAAAGAGATGTGCAAAGGCTATTGACTTAACCATAGAAGGCAAACCAGTAATAGTATTTATTCCTGGGGATAGAGAACTAAATATGGCAAAGTTAATTTCATACCTTGGAGTACCAGAGCATGAAATTGAATTTATGTCAGATGAAGATATTATAAAGATAGATTCTCATCCTGGATACACGGGACCTATTGGTCTAAATAAAGATGTAAGAGTTATATTAGATAAATCAATTACAAAGATAAATAACCTTGTTGTGGGAGCTAATAAAAAGGACTACCACATAAAGAATGTTTGTTACGAAAGAGATTTCACTGGTGAAGTAGTAGAAGATCTACTTATGGCAGTGGAAGGGGACAAGATTCCTGGTACTGATGAAGTTTACAAGACTCGCCGTGGTATAGAAGTAGGAAATATTTTCCAACTTGGAACTAAGTATTCAGAAGCTTTAGATGCTACATTCTTAGATGAAAATGGAAAGAGTCAGTATTTTGTCATGGGATCTTATGGAATTGGAGTTACCAGATCTGTAAGTGCTGTAGTTGAACAGTACCATGATGAGTATGGAATTGTTTGGCCTATGGCAATCGCTCCATACCAAATAATAATAACCGTTATGAATCCTAAGAAAGAAGAACAGCTTGAACTTGGAGAAAAGCTTCACGCAGCTCTTGTAAATATGGGTTATGAAGTTCTTCTTGACGATAGAAATGTGGGAGCTGGAGTTAAATTCAACGATAGAGATTTAATAGGAATCCCGCTTAGAATTACAGTTGGCAAGAAGGCGCAAGACTCAATAGTGGAATTTTCAAGAAGAGACAATAGAGAAAATATTGAAATGACTTCGAAGGAAGCTATAGATAGAGTTGTAAGTGAAATGATAGAAGAAAGCGGAATTGAAGGAGCTTTAGAAGATCTATTAAAATCATTTTAGGAGAATAAAATGGCAGATTTCAAATTTGAAATAATAAAAAATATAGCAGTCCTTTCTGAAAATGCAAAAGGCTGGACCAAAGAATTTAATCTTGTAAGCTGGAACGATAGACCTGCCAAGTACGACATTAGAGAGTGGTCTCCAGATCACAAAGCAATGGGAAAGGGAATAACCTTAACTGAAGAAGAAGTAGGACTTATTATTAAGGGATTAAACGAGAATAAATAGTGGTAAGAATAACTAGGAGGAAAATATGACCGAAATTTTAAAGAGAGAAAACAACAAAGTATATTTTGATATAACACTTCCAAAAGAAGAAGTGAAAAAAGCTGAAGTAGTAGCTTATAACAAATTAAAGAAGACCGTTCAAATTCCAGGATTCAGAAAAGGACACGCTCCTAAGATGATCATTGAAAATGTATATGGAAAGGGAATCTTCTTAGAAGACGCAGTAAACGAACTACTTCCAAAATACTATGAAGAAGCAATAAAAGAACTTAAACTAGAAGTTGTAGATCAACCAGATGTTGATTTTGACGAAAACATCTCATCTGATGAAGATGTAGTTTGCCACTTTTCAGTATTTGTAAAACCAGAAATCGAAATCGAAAAGTACAAAGGTCTAGAAGTTGAAGATGTTAAGCACGAAGTTACAGATGAAATGCTTGACGAAGATCTAAAGAGACAACAAAAGATGAACGCAAGATCAGTTAATATCGACGATAGAGCTGCTGCAGAACATGACAAGGTAAACATCGACTTCGAAGGATTTATCGATGGCAAAGCATTCCCAGGTGGAAAGGGTGAAAACCAAGACCTAGAACTAGGATCAGGTACATTCATTCCTGGATTTGAAGAACAAATAATTGGTAAAAATATCGGAGATGAGTTTGACGTAGTTACAAAATTCCCAGAAGATTACCATGCAGAAGAATTCAGAGGAAAAGAAGCTACATTCAAAACAAAACTTAACTCTATAACTGTGGAAGAACTTCCAGAAATAGACGATGAATTTATAAAAGATATCTCTGAATTTGACACAGTTGACGAATACAAAGCTGATCTAAGAAAGAAACTTGAAGAAGAAGCTGAAAAGAGAACTAAGTTAGATAGAGAAGGAAATGTTCTTAAAAAGATTGCTGAAAAAGTAGAAGTTGATCTACCAGAAAGAATGGTAGAAGACGAAGTTGATAGAACTATCCAAAGCTACAACCAAAGCATGCAAGGACAAGGAATCACTCTTGAACAATACCTACAAATGCTAGGAACCGATATAAACACATTTAGAGAAGGTCAAAAAGAACAAGCTAAGGCTTCTATTATCAGCAGACTTATCGTTGAAAAAATAGTTGAACTTGAAAATATCGAAGTTACAGACGAGGAAGTTGAAGCTGAAATAGACAAAGTTTTAGGCGAATACTTCAAAGATGATGCAGAAAAGAGAGAAGACATGAAGAAGATGATGCTTGAAACTAACAAAGCTGCAGTTGAAGATGATTTAAAGGCAAGACGCGCTCTAGATATTCTTGTAAACGAAAATAAATTCGTTGAAAAGAAAGAAGAAAAGAAAGAAGCTAAGAAAGAAACTAAAAAAACAGCTAAAAAAGAAGATAAGACTGAAGAAAAGAAGACAAAAAAAGTAAAAAAATCTGAAGAAAAAGAAGAAAAGAAGGAAGACTAATTAAATAGAAAGAAGTGATAATATGGCATTAGTACCTACAGTCATTGAGATGACAAACCGTGGCGAAAGAGCATATGATATTTACTCAAGACTTTTGAAGGAAAGAATCATATTTATTTCAGGAGAGATAAATAATGTTACAGCAGACTTAGTCGTTGCTCAACTTTTATTCCTAGAGTCTGAAGACCCAAATAAAGATATCCAAATATATATCAATTCACCAGGTGGTTCAGTAAGTGCAGGATTTGCTATTTTTGACACTATGAATTATATAAAACCGGATGTTTCAACTATCTGTATAGGCATGGCTGCATCTATGGGAGCATTCCTACTTGCAGCAGGTAAAAAAGGTAAGAGATTTGCACTACCAAACTCTGAAATTATGATTCACCAACCACTTGGTGGAGCACAAGGACAAGCCTCAGATATTATGATTCACGCGGAAAAAATAATAGAAATTAGACAGAGAATAAATAAAATACTTGCAGAAGAAACGGGTCAGCCTTTGGAAAAGATTGAACGCGATACAGATAGAGACTATTTCCTAAGCGCAGATGAAGCCAAGGAATATGGTCTAATTGATAATGTAATAAGAGAAAGAGAGTAAAATGTCAGAAGATAAAATAAAATGCTCTTTTTGTGGAAAAACTTCTGACCAAGTAAAAAGACTCATAGCTGGTCCAGATGCATATATTTGCAACGAATGTGTAGAACTATGTGAAAGCATACTGGATGAAGAGCTAAGAGAAAGTGAAGAATTTGATTTTGATTTTGAACTTAAGACACCTAAAGAAATAAAAGAAGTCTTAGATTCATACGTTATAAAACAAGAAGCAGCCAAGAAAGCCTTGGCTGTTGCTGTATATAACCATTACAAAAGAATTCATCACAAATCAGAAGAAGTTGAATTACAAAAGAGTAATATCCTTATGATAGGACCTACCGGTTCTGGTAAGACACTTCTTGCACAGACTTTGGCAAAGATAATAAATGTACCATTTGCCATTGCAGATGCAACTTCATTAACTGAAGCAGGCTACGTTGGAGAAGACGTAGAAAATATACTACTAAAACTTATACAAGCCGCAGACTATGATATAGAAAAAGCGGAAATGGGAATTATCTATATCGATGAAATAGATAAGATAGCTAGAAAATCTGAAAATGTTTCAATAACAAGAGACGTTAGTGGCGAAGGAGTTCAACAGGCACTTCTAAAAATAATAGAAGGCACTATTGCAAATGTACCTCCACAAGGAGGAAGAAAGCATCCTGCCCAAGAATTTATCCAATTTAACACAGAAAATGTACTATTTATCTGTGGAGGAGCATTCGATGGACTTGCTCCAATTATTGAACACAGAGTTGGCAAGAACTCCATAGGTTTTGGACAAACAGTCATCTCTGAAACAGAAAGAGATAAAAATATATTGTCTAAACTACACACAGAAGACCTAATTAAATTTGGACTTATTCCAGAATTAATAGGTAGACTTCCGGTTACAGTAACACTTGAAGAATTAGATGAAGAAGCTCTAGTGGAAATCCTAAAGACTCCTAAGAATGCCCTTGTAAAACAATATACCGAGCTTTTAAAATTAGATGGAGTAAATCTTAAGTTCGAAGAAGAAGCTCTTAAATATATAGCTTCTATGGCGATTAAGAAAAAATCTGGAGCTAGAGGACTACGTGGAGTAATAGAAGATACTATGATGGATGTTATGTTTGAAATTCCATCACAAGACAATATACAAGAAGTGATCATTACCAAAGAATCAGTAGAAGGAAAAGAACCAGTAAAGATAATTAAGAAGAAATAACTTTGGTGATTAAATGAATATAGAAAAAATGCCGATGATTCCTCTTAGAGGAATCGTTGTTTTTCCAGGCATGGTAACCCATTTTGACTGTGGAAGAGATAGAACCATAGGAGCTATCGAAGAATCTGAAATTAGAAATTCTAAAGTGTTTCTAGTTTCGCAAAAAGATGAAGAAGTAGAAGATCCTACTATGGATGAAATCTACACAGTGGGTGCCATCGCCAGCATAAAACAAATTTTAAAAATCCCTGGAGGAATAGTTAGAATACTAATCGAAGGGGAAAAGAGAGGAAGAATAATATCTTCCGAAGAAAAAGAAAAGTACACAGAAGTCGAAGTGGAAGTATTTGAATCTAAAGATATAGAAATGAATTCAAATGTAGAAGCATTGGTGAGACTCTGTGAAAAAGATATACAAGAGTATTCTGAAATGGATCAGAAGATGTTACCAGGGATGCTCGACTCTCTAATAAACAAGGACACTCCGGAAACTATGATGGATACAGCATGTTGCTACATCGATTTATCCGTTGAGAATGCCCAAGAAATATTAGAGGTAGAAGATTTGGAAGAAAGACTTGAAATATTCCACGAAATCTTCTCAAAAGAAGTTGAACTTTTAAAGATAGAAAGAGAAATCGACACAAGGGTTAAATCCCAACTGGACAAGATGCAAAAAGAATACTATCTAAAAGAACAGCTTGAAGTTATAAAGAAGGAACTGGGAGAAGAGAAAGAATCCGACGAATATACGAAGAAACTTGAAGAGAAAAATCTTCCAGAAGAAATAAGAGCAAGAGCTCAAAAAGAAATTGAAAAGTTAAGCACCATTTCGGTTCAATCTCCGGAATATGCGGTAATTATGAATTACCTCGACTGGATAATGGATCTACCTTGGAATGATAGTACTGAAGAAAATATAGATATTAAAAATGCTAGAAAGATCTTAGACAAAGAACATTACGGACTAAAAAAAGTAAAAGAGAGAATTCTAGAATTTATTGCAGTTAGAAAATTAAATAAGGGTGCAAAAGGACCGATTCTATGTTTAGTAGGACCTCCAGGAGTGGGTAAGACTTCTATTGCAAGTTCAATTGCCCATGCCCTAGACAAAAATTTTGTAAGGATGAGTCTTGGAGGAGTTACAGACGAAGCAGAAATCAGAGGACACAGAAGAACTTATATAGGTGCAATGCCTGGAAGAGTTATAAGTCTGATGAAGGAAGCTAAACAGAAAAATCCGGTCTTCCTTATGGATGAAATAGATAAGGTTGGAAATAACTACAGAGGAGATCCTGCATCAGGGCTTCTAGAAGTGCTAGACCCGGTGCAAAACAAAACTTTTACCGATCACTATATGGAACTTCCATTCGATCTTTCAGAAGTTTTCTTTGTAACCACAGCCAACACCACTTCTACCATCCCTGGACCACTTCTAGACAGAATGGAAATTATAAATCTAGAAGGTTACACACCAAATGAAAAATTCAACATTGCGAAGAGATACTTGGTGCCAAGGCAACTTAAAGAGAGTGGACTAAGCGAAGAAAATGTAACTATTTCCGACGGAGCAATAGAGGATATAATCGCTTATTACACGAGAGAAGCTGGAGTTAGAACTCTAGAGCAAAATATTTCTAAAATAATTAGAAAAGCTGCAATGAACATTGTAGAAGGAGAAAAAGAAAAGATCTCCATCACTAAGAAAAATTTAAATAAATTCCTTGGAGAAAAGATATTTTTATTCGACTTGGTGAATAAAGAAAATCAAGTGGGAGTAGTAAACGGTCTAGCTTGGACTGCTGTGGGAGGTACAACCCTTACCATTGAAGCTACAGTTATGAAGGGCAAGGGCAACCTAACTCTTACAGGTTCACTTGGAAATGTAATGAAGGAATCTGCAACAGCAGCAGTTTCATATATAGCTGCAAACGCAGAGAAATTTAATATAAAAGAAGATTTCAGACAGAAAAACGACATCCACATCCATGTTCCAGAAGGAGCAGTGCCAAAGGATGGACCATCTGCAGGTGTGACAATTACAACGGCACTTGTATCCGCACTTACAAAGCGTCCAGTGAGAAGAGATGTTGCCATGACAGGAGAGATAACTCTTCGTGGAAGAGTTCTTCCAATCGGTGGACTTAAAGAAAAACTTTTGGCGGCACAGAGAATGGGAGTTAAGACTGTTATAATTCCTAAGGAAAATATAAGAGATCTAAACGAAATCGAGGACAATGTAAAGAATCTTCTAGAAATCATTCCAGTAAGCGATGCGGAAAAAGTAATCGAAATAGCATTGGAGCAAAAATGAATCTAAATAACGCAAAATTAGAAAAAGTTTCAGTTCATAGAGACACATACCCAGATGAGAATCTCATGGAGATAGCATTTGCAGGAAGAAGTAATGTGGGCAAGAGTTCATTTATAAATTCTATGCTCGGAAGAAAAAACTTGGCTCGTACAAGTTCAAGCCCTGGTAAGACTAGAACTATTAACTTTTATAATATCGATGAAAAACTTAGACTTGTGGATCTTCCGGGATATGGTTATGCAAAAGTGTCTAAAGAAGAAAAATATTCATGGGCTAAGATTATAAATGAATATTTGGAATCTAGAGAAAATTTAAAAGAAGTTTTTCTACTTGTAGATATAAGACACGACCCGACAAAACAAGATATAGAGATGTTTAGATTTATAAAAGAAGCAGGTTTTGTAGGAATAGTTATAGCTACAAAATCTGACAAAATTTCAAAATCCAAAGCAATAACTCAAATTAAAAATATAGCAAAAGTTCTAAAAATCGAAAACACAGACTATATAATCCCTTATTCTTCTGTGGACAAAAACATGGTGGATGAAATGTGGATGGTCATAAAAGATCTTTTAGAATATCATAATGAAGCCGACTAGTTCGGCTTTTTTAAATTTTTTGTAAATTATTTAAACGCGTCCAAATTTTTTAAATTTAAAATTTATAAACTATTTATATAGATATATGATAAAATTTAATAAGAATAGAGAGGTATTATAATTTAATAAAAAGGAGAAGCTATGGATAAGGATAATATTTTAAAAGAGATAAGAGAAGATTTAGCGACATTAGTGGAAAAGATAAGCTACGATAATTACGACGAAATATTAAACAAAATCGAAAAGTATGTAAATTTAATTGAAAATATTAATGAACTACCTATACTTTCTGATGAAGAATTGTATAGAAATTACTACCAGGAAGAATCTTATGAAAGTGACGAAGCACAAAAGAGAAGGATTAGCTACCACAATAGATCTACCAATGAATGTCTAGGGCAACTAAGACTTAAACTACAAGGTGGAGAGATAGAAGACTTCGGAGTATATGTACCAGAAAAATTTATAAGAATTAACGAACTAGATGAAGGGGATTGGATCAAGGCTACACCGATATTTCAATACAATTTCCAACCGGGAAGAGTTAAGTATCGCTACGAAATAGTTGAAAAATTAGACGAACCAGAAGAAACAAACAGACGAGAAGTTAAGTATGCAGAAGTTAAAAACGATAAGATTTTAAATACACTTTATATCGATTCAACTTACAAACAAAATCTTCCACTAGTCATAACTCTTTCAGATTACGATGTAGAAAAATTCAGCTTAGTTGAAGGAGATATAGTGGATTACAGATATTGGGAGCCAAATGTACTCCAAGGCAAAATAGTGTGGAGGTACGAAATAGATAGCGAAGAAGAGGGTCTAAGCCTCGACGAAGATGAAGAAGAAATATAAATAAAAATTTTATAAAAATAAAAAGTGGTCTTGACCTGAACCCGTAAACACGGAACAAATTTAATAATATTTTAAGCGGAATGTAACCTAAACAAGACAGGAGACATTCCGTTTAATTTTGTCTTA